>ENA-OQCE01000003-OQCE01000003.1-human-gut-metagenome-genome-assembly--contig:-NODE-3-length-98640-cov-11.053313_pt1 | contig 98640 bp, 111 predicted proteins | sample MGYA00242495_ERZ504572 | MGnify/ENA primary metagenome ERZ504572 (study PRJEB26092, sample SAMD00036228) | human gut metagenome | host: Homo sapiens | study: EMG produced TPA metagenomics assembly of... | reverse complement strand
CTTCATCTGTACATTTCGCTTTCTATGCGAACCTTTATCGTTACTTGTTATTTAATTCGTCATTCATGCGAATGTCAAGTTGTTTTGTTCGCTTCAATGCGAATCTTTCTGTTTACATTCACTGTTTTTGGTAGTAAAATGGATTTATCAAAAAGAAAGTGGGAAATCTGATATGACAATCGGTGATAAAATAAAAAAAATCCGGACATTCCGGAATATGACACAGGCAGAACTTGGTGCTGCCCTCGGTTGGGGCGATAAAGGTGCAAATCGTCTTGCCCAATATGAAACGAATTACCGGGTTCCCCGCAAAGATCTGGTAACTGAAATGGCTAAGATTCTGGACGTAAACCCACTGACACTACATGAGCCAACCACGATGGACGCCTCTGAACTGATGGAAATTCTGTTCTGGATTGATGAATTTAACCCAGCAGCTATTAATCTCTTTCAGTTAGAAACCTATCCGGGTGAAAAATGCAATTCCAGTGAGGATACCGCTGTCCGTTATCATGATTCTGATAACTGGCCGGCTCATCCACCTGTTGGTATGTGGTTCAATTATGGAGTTCTCAATGATTTTATGAAAGAATGGGTTCTCAGAAAAGAAGAATTGAAATCCGGTAAAATTACCAGAGATGAGTATTTTGAGTGGAAAATTAACTGGCCACAGACCTGTGATGGGTGTGGGAAATATGAGCCGAAAAGACAATGGCGATCTGCAAATGCAGAACTTAGTGAAACTTAGCAAAACTTAAATTTATTATGTTTTTTCTCTTTAACCAAAGAAAAAAGCACTGAAAACCATTAGTCCAACGGTTTTCAGTGCTTTTTTCATATTGCTCTATTGAATTTTCCTCATTCCACCTATACAAGTGAAACTTAGAGAAACTTAAATTAAATCTCTTTCAGACAATTCAATTTGGATATTCTCCAACTGTGGATTATTTCTCAGTGGGCCAGTTTCCAGCTTACTGCCTGCTGCCTTGCATCCACAAATCTCTTATAAATGCCTTCCTGCTTCATTAGTTGCTCATGTGTTCCCTGCTGTACAATTCTTCCTTTGTCAACAACCACAATCTGGTCTGCATGTCTGACCGTTTTTAATCTGTGGGCAATCATAATAATCGTTTTTTCCTTTGTAAGTGCATCTACTGCATCCATCAGCTCCTTTTCATTCTCTGGATCAACATTTGCCGTCGCTTCATCCAATATGACGATTGGCGCATCCTTCATAATCGCTCTGGCTATCGAAATACGCTGTTTCTCACCACCGGAAAGTGTGGCTCCTCCTTCTCCGATCACTGTGTCATATCCATTCGGAAGTTTGCTGATGAAATCATGACAACATGCTTTCTTCGCCGCTTCCACCACTTCCTCATGACTTGCATCCTGGCGTCCGAATTTAATATTATTCTCAATGGTGTCTGCGAACAAATACACCGACTGAAATACAAATGAAAAATTACGCATCAGACTGTTCATGCTGTAGTCTTTTACATTCACACCTCCAAGTGTCACTTCCCCGGAATCCACATCCCAGAACCTGGCAATCAGATTGCAAAGTGTTGATTTTCCTCCACCAGATGGTCCAACGATTGCTGTCGTCGTTTTCTGCGGAATAGAGAGCGATATATCATCAATGATCTTCCGTTTGTCATAAGAAAACGAAACATTAGAAAGTCTAATATCGTAATTTTCCGGCTGTATTTCTTTACCGTCGATATCCATGGTATCCAGCTCCAATATTGCATTTGCTTTATCTACACATACGCTTACCACATGTAAAAGAGATGAATAATTTCCTGCACATTCCAGACTGGCATAAAGCATAAATGCTGAGATTGTCATACCAATTGCATAGACCGCACTCATAGTTCCATTAATATAAAAATATGCACTGCATGCTACGATTACTGCACCTGTGGTTTTTGTTATGACGCTTTGCAGAAAATGATAAGGGACAAACAACATCTCCATCTTTGTATTAATCTTTTCGCATGCTTCATTTGCATCATTTAATCTTTTTGCCTGTTTTCCAAGCAGGTTGTATGATTTTACTTCTGATACTCCCTGCAGATACTCCATGATCTGATTTACAAGCTCTGTATCGCATACCACTTTTTGCTCTGAATCGTTTTTCCCTGCATTCTGCATCACAGCATTTACACCAAAGAAAATAAGCACTCCTGCTGCAGCTGTCAGTCCAATTCTCCAGTCAAAAAGAAACAGCATAAGAATGATCATGGATGTTTCCAGAATTCCCTGCATGGTCAGCATAACCACTCTCGCAGCTACATCGCCAAGTGTTTCCATTGTATTCGTCGTAATAGAAGAAATTTCCCCGATGCTGTTGGCATTAAAATATCCCATCGGCAGATAACGCAGATGCTCTGCAATCTTGATTCTCATAAAAGCACTCGCATTATATCCGCCTTCTGTCTGAAGCACTGTAGAGTATCTCTTACAGATGACATCAACTACAATTGCAATCACCATGATCGCAAATTGAACCACCAATATATTTTCCTATTGGTTTTCCACTCATCAAACCAATCAATATGTACATAATAGCCGGTATCTTCATTGCTGAAGCGAGAGCCTCTATAAGTCCGATCACTATCGACAGTTTAAATTTATCACCATTTTCCCTGCCTGAAAAACGAAAGAATTTTGCCAGAATTCCAAACATATCATTCTCCCTCCTTCACCGTATCTTTTACAGAAATATGGGCATCCCACATTTCCTTATAAAGCGGGCATGACATCAGTAGTTCCTCATGTGTACCATGTGCTGTTACATTTCCATCATTTACGACAAAGATCTGATCACTGTCCTTAACGGTAGAAAGCCTGTGTGCGATTACGATCAGTGTCTTCCCTGCTACTAGTTTTGCAATAGAATTCTGCAGAATCGCCTCATTTTCCGGATCCGTATAAGCAGTTGCCTCATCAAGAATTACAATCGGAGCATCCTTCAGCATTGCCCTTGCAATGGAGATACGCTGCCTCTCTCCTCCTGACAGATGTCCTCCTGCACCTCCTACAACCGTATCAAATCCGTTCTCAAGCTGCATGATAAATTCATAGCATCCGCTTTTCTTTGTCACCTCGATGATCTGTTCATCTGTAGCCTCCGGATTTCCCTGTCTGATATTTTCACGTACCGTTTCATTGAACAGATAATTATCCTGTGCAACATATGCAATTTTCCGATTAAAATCTGCAAGCGACATTTCTTTGACATCAACTCCACCGATTTTAATACTTCCGGAATCCACATCCCACAAGGACGCAATCAGCTTTGCGATGGTTGACTTGCCGCTTCCGGAAGGTCCTACGATTGCATTTACCGTTCCTGCTTTTAGCTCCATAGTTACTCCATGCAGAATCTCTTTGTCGTGATAACCAAACCTGACATTTTCAAGTGTAACGGAGTTATCTTTTGGAACACTTTTACTTTTCTCTGGACGTTCAAGCTCCGGCTGTTCCAGAATTCCTGCCACTTCACCAACAATCACTCCGATCTTGCCAAGATCATCTGTATAGGAACCCACTGTGATCAACGGTCCAACGATTCCAAGTGATAAAATAATGCAGATGACAAAATCTGAAATCGCAAGTGTTCCATTGGATACATAATGTGCCCCAAACGGCAATACCGTAAGAAGCGTATAAGGTGTGACCACCATCATCAGTCCATGAAAGATCGAGCACCGTTTCATCCAGGAAATAAAGGAATCTGCATAAGCCATAGCCGCCTTTGTAAATTTTGCATAAGAACTTTCTGTCTTTCCAAATGCCTTGATCACTTCGATTCCGTCAATATATTCCACTGCCGCATCATTCAGATCTTTTGTTGTCTGAACCGTTCTCTCGAAGCTTGGTTTAAAATCCAGCATCATTCCAAAATAGGAAAGAAATCCCACTATAACCGGCACCAATGACCAGAGTGCCAGTCTCCAGTCTGTCAGGAAGAAATAAATCAAAATCACAATCGGTGCCAGCAGATTGGACGTGAATTCCGGGACAATATGCGCCAGTGTTGTCTCGATACTGTCGATTCTTTCCACCATAATATTTTTAAATGTACCGGAAGGTGTGTCTTTCACATAGCCAAGAGGTACCCACGCCAGCTTGTCACAGCAGGATTTTCTTATATTTGCAAGTACTGCAAACGTTGCTTTATGTGACAATGCTGTCGAAAGTGAATGAAGCAGTTCTGCAATGATAAACGATAATGCAATCAGAACCGCTTTTGCAAGATATATTTCAAACTCCTTTTCACCATTTAAAAACAGCTTTACTATATCTGCAATAATAAAATACGGCAAAATTTTAAAAATCACATTTCCGATTGCAAGTAACACACTCCATACATAGGCAATTCTTTTTTGTCCGGCCCATGTCAGGATCCAGCTGACTGCCGACTTCTTTTTTTCTTTCACATTCGTTCACTCCTTACTTTGGTTTTATTGTTGTTTCTTTCATTAGTTTATTCTAACTCATATATAATAAAATAGGTGGCTTACTGGCATTAGCACCTGATTTACATTAGTTATACCGGGAATTCAATATTCCACAATCGTTCCCAGCCACCTGTATTGAATTCTTTCAGCTGATGCACATTTTTCTTTGCAGTCTCCTTGTCTATATCATGCTCAATGATCTGAAATACTGATGAAAAAAAATCCCGTATAGATCATATGCATAAGGCTTTCCTCTACAATCGGTATTTTCACACCGTTCTCTTTCATCTTTTCCATATATTTCAGGCTGGACTTCATTTCCCGCTCTACCATATTGTGTATGAATAGTTCAAATTTTCCACTGTCTCCACATTTCAACAATAATCTGAAATTATCATAATGCTCATAAATATAATCAACCATCTGCTCCATTCCGTCACTGGATGTATACGACATATTCCTTGTCTGATCACTGGCCGAAAGCTTTTCAAACTCCTCAACGATCTGATCATAAATCTGATAAATGTGTTCCATATAGGGATCTGTCAGTGCATCAAAAAGTGCCTCTTTCGTCGGATAATATTTGTAAAATGCACCAGTAGTAAGTCCGGCATCTTTTACAATGTTTCTTAAAGATGCTCCGGTCAGACCATCTTTCAGGAAATGTTTTCTGGCTGTATTTAATATATTTTTTTGTGTATCTTCTGCTTTTGTCGACATTCTTTTCGTATCCTCTAAAGTTCTTTCCAAAAATATAACAGTGCTATATAGCACTGTTATATTTTAACTCATTACAGGAATTTGTCAAGTCTGCTGTTTCGATTTTTTATTTTCCCGTGTATTCAATTTTCACTTAGCAGATGCATCTGTAGTTTGATTTTGCCGTCGTCACACCACATGATTCTCTTCAGCATCTTTCCTTTTGACCAATATAAACTTTTCATTGCTATATATAAGAACGGAACCATGATTTTGCGTGTTGCCTTTCCAATTTGTACAAACTGTCCACCATCAAAAAATACATGCTTTAACGGTATTTTTGCCTATGTCAGAAATGCCATGGCAAGATCTGCACCAATCGAAGATGCAACTACAAGTTCTATTTCTTTGATTCCATGTTTAAGCCTCCTCTTTGACTTTTTCAAAATCTACTGTCTGTTCCTTCATAGAAATTTTTACCACCTTAAAACCATACTGCAAAAGTTTCTTTTTGAATGTAAGGAACGAATGATCTATAGGCACTCCGGCAATGTTTTCAATTTCAGCAAAAGTCAACTTGAAATCGTCTGTTTTATTTTTATTGATCCACTTCCATAAAGGATTATATTTGCTCATAATTATCATTCATCTACTTTCCAAAACTATTTACAATATCCTTTACCATCAGTCAGATTTACTCCACTTGCCACAACACTTTCCCTGCATAAAATATTTTCTTATCTTCTCCATTCCTTCTGCATCCATCTGATACTGATCTGCAATAGTTCCATTTTCAAAATGAATGACATCAGTGCAACACTCTATAATCAGTTCCAAATCATGTGTGATCACATAAACCGAAATTCCGGTATCCCACACTTCTCTTAGAACCTCTGCAACCTCCAGCATATGCTTATGATCAAGACCACTGGTTGGTTCATCCAAAAACAGCACCGAGCGCCCAGAGGCAATTGCAGATGCGATAGCCACCCGCTGCTTCTGACCTCCGGAAAGTGACATTGGATGACGGTCTTTGACTTTTATCAGATCCAGCATTTCAAGAAATTTGTCTGCTTCTTTCTCATTTTCTTCTTTCATGCTGATCATAACTTCATCCTGTATTGTCTCTGTAAAAAGCTGATGGTTTACTTCCTGCATGACCATATAACAGGCTTTCAGCCTTTCTTTTGGTCTGTAAGTTTTTCCATTCCAGATGATTGTGCACATTGTTTTTCCAAACCACAGAAACAACGGGAAAAAGTAGATTTTCCAGCTCCATTATTGCCCGTAATTGCGACAATCCGATTTGCCGGAATCTCACATTCTCTGATATATAAAATCTGTGGACCATTCTTATATGCAAAATTAAAATCATGAAGCTCCATTGTGGTTCTTTCTGATATCAACATCTCTGGCATAAGGAGATTTTCCAGAACATAAGCCCGCAGTCCCATCTCTCCCCGCTTTTCTTCTGTCAGATTTTCAAACTCTGTGGCTGAATAATCCTGAATAATCTGTCCCTCTTTCATATAAATAAACCGATCCGCCAGCCCACGCAGATAATACAGGCGATGCTCCGATATAATAATCGTTTTTCCCTGTTCCTTCCAGTGGGCGATTATTCTTCGCAGATCCATGATTGAAGCTGCATCCAGATTAGAAGAGGGTTCGTCCAGGACAAAAATATCCGGTTTCATGATAGAAACCCCTGCACAGGCAATCTTCTGCTTCTCTCCACCTGAAAGCTGAAAAATATTGCGTCCAATCAATTTTTTCAGATGCAGCTCCTGAATTGTAGCCTGCAATCGATCTTTGATTTCTTCCTTTGGCATTCCAAGATTTTCACATCCAAAAGTAATCTCGCTTGTTGTATCTACATTAAAAAACTGTGACCGTGGATTTTGAAAAACACTTCCAACAATTTTTGCTGTATCATACAGTGGCTGCTGCGAAACATTTATCCCATTTATCCATATCTCACCAGTTAATTTTCCTTCATAATAATGTGGAATCAACCCATTGATCATTCGAGTGAGTGTTGTTTTTCCACAACCGCTCTCCCCACATAGCACAATAACCTGACCATCTTCTATCTCCAGATCAATATCCCGGATTCCCACAGAATATTCATTATTTTCTCCATATGTAAATGTTGCATGATCTATTTTTATCATAATGTACTACCTCAAAAAAACAATATACTGATGCAAAAAGAACAATATAAAGCATGCAAAGCAAACAACAATGGCAATAAAATCCTGTACATGAAAGCCAATCTCGCAGACATTGGTTCTTCTGATCGGTGCACCAAGTCCCCTTGTTAGAGCTGCTGCAGACAGCTCATCACCAATTTTTATTACGGATACCATCAATGGTATCAGCCGGTATTCAATCATAAGGAATGGATTTTTACCACCAAAACGGATATTTCTCATTTTCATTGCATCCCGGATTACCTGATATTCTTCCTTAATTGTAGGAAAGAAACGGAAAATAACTGACAACGGTATAATGATTTTTTCTGTGACATGCATCCGCTCCATTGCACTGATAAACTCACTTACAGATGTAGAAGAGATCAGATATGCACCTGTCATAATTCCCGGTGCAAAACGCGTCATAATTGATGTTGCTGCCAATACCAGAAAAGAAATCATACCACTCCAAACATTCAATGCCAGCCGCTCCAGTACAAAGCATACCGCATAGAGAACTGCATATTTACCGGCTGTTTTGAATTTGTGCTCTGACAAAATCAATGCAAATGGTATAAGGCTTAGTATTGGTTTTACTATATTCATGATTCCATCATTGCTGGTACTGAACATCAATGTTGTAATCGTTATAAGCATAAACAATTTTGTTCTAGGATCTAAAACAATTCCATTTCTGCTGTCAACAGTAGCAGATAATATCTCATCCATTACACGATTCCTGCTTTTACAAAGTGTTTTTTGAGCAACGCTTTTCCAATCATTCCTCCAATGATTGCGCAGATAAAGATACCTGCAATCACAAGAACAATGCTCCACATAGGCATGACAGCCATTACTTTATCTGCATACTCTTTACCAAAACTGGCTGCGAAGCTGGCTCTTGAATCTTCTACCATAAAGTACATTGGAATATATGTACCAACCATCCAGAGACTGAATACTGCATATCCAATCAGGCTCCTTTTAGCACTTTTATAATTGCCAAATTTCAGAATCAAATCTCCCAGCAGCCCAAAGATAAGCCCCAAAGGTACACCCCAATATCCCATTCCGGTAAGTCCCATCAAAAGGCCACTCAGAATTGCCATCAGCGTTACCATACCAAACTTCTTTACCCTTGTCAGGAATAACATAAATGGAATTCCTGTGATCAGTGTCCACAATGCACCAAGAATCGGAAGAAATATCGGAACAAATCCAATCGGAATTGCCACACAACATCCGAGTACAAAATAAAGGACTGTGAAAAGTCCCAGATTAATCAGGTCCTTCGCCTGTAATTTGTTATTCATACAGAATACCTCCCTTGTATAATTAGCTCTATCTAACTACTCCATAAAATACCATATGTTTTGTTATATCTCTACAACCAAATATCATTTTAGCTCCAAACAGCATTGGGTTTTATTGTTGACTCTGCTCTCTTCAAATCCTATAATATTATCTGTTACAGGGCAAAAGTACTTATATCAGGGAGATCTTCTATGAAAATTAACGACGTGATCCAAAAATGCATCAAAATACCGGGTATATCCATAAAACAGGCTGAATATAGTATGGAGCTTATATTAAATACGAAGGAAGGTAAAGGTTCGATGACCTTTTTTTCACTTTTCCCCGGTCTGTCTCTGGCATATATTTTTATAAATTCTCCAACCTGGACGGCTCCCGACCTTCGATCAGACAGCTCCATTACAAAAGGTCCATTGCTTCTTAACTATTGTGTGACAGGTCGTTGTGAAATGATCCTAAACAGCAAAAATTTTGTCTACATCAAAGACAGAGAACTTTCTCTCACAGAATGCTTTGCCCAAAAAGAATATGTTTATCCAAGGCGCATCTATGAGGGGCTTGAATTCTTTATTGATATAGATACATTTACTTTAGAAAATACATGGGTACAAAATGAATTTAGCATTGATTTCAGAAAAATCTCAGAGATGTTTTGTCCTCATGGAAGCACTTATATATCGACAGCGGCCCACGAAACTGAGGAAATTCTCAAAAAACTATGGGAATTATATGATTTTCCGGCCTCTTTTGCAGTCATTCAAATGAAAATATATACGCTCGCTTTATTCTCAGTACTACAAAATTTGGAGGCTATCCCTAAGTCTCAGGCCTGCACTTTCTTTACTGAATCTCAGGTTAATATTGCTAAAAAGGTCGAAAATATCATCACCTCAGACCTAAGGCAGCATCATCCTGCGTGGGAATTGGCTGAATATTTTTCTATCAGCGAAACCAGTCTAAAAAATTATTTTCGCGGTGTTTACGGACAGAATATTTCTGTCTATCTGCGTGAAATGCGTATGAATAAAGCAGGCGAACTGCTTGCCTCAACACGACTGTCTGTAGCTGAGATTGCAGCACAGGTCGGATATCTGAATCAGAGCAAATTCGCCTCTGTGTTTAAAAAGCATTTTGGTGTATCACCTTTGGAATATCGCCGCACCAGACATTTAGACTCCTAAACTCTCCATTTTGTTGCCTCTCTTCTTTCAACAATAAAATGACGATAAATCCCATCCTGTCTCACAAGTTCTTCATGTATTCCCTGCTGTACGGTTTTCCATTCTCCAGAACGAAAATCAGTTCAGCTTTCTGTACTGTTTTTAGGCGGTGTGCAATCATAATAACAGCTTTATCATTTGTCAGGTACCATCCACTGGTCATTAAAATGACAAATTACATACAATAAAACTTCTTCCGAAGATATATTCTAAGTAGCATGATACCCATATTAATGAGTATAAATAGCAAAATCAAATTCACTGGCAGATATTTTCTAGTTACATCTCCAAGCACTGTTATTCCTGAAAGACTTCCAATTAAAAACATCTGTGAAATTTCATCCCACATTTTTTTGTATCGTTTTATTGCTTCTATAATCATTACTATCATAATTGCCAATATAAAAATTATAGCTACGATTGCCAAAATCCTGATAACCCAGGCTTCTCCCCCCGTATAAGCTATTTTTTGATTGAACCCATTATCATAAGTCGGATATACCAACATTCACAAAATCGAACATACCATGTGAATGGAATCCTAAAAAAATCTATGAAATCATGCTGAAAAGCACCATTCTGTATGATTGCAAACAGGATTACTGTAATGTATCCTATTCCCCAGAAATATTCTGCGTCCCTCATTTTTTCGGTTCTGGACTTTACTTCTTTTTTCGTTTTACGGATTTCCATCTCTGCACGTTTCTTTTCATTACGGGCTTTTGCTTCTGCCTGTTCCATCTTTTTCTCTGCTTCTTTCTGTTTCTTCTGTGCATCATCTACTGCTTCAACAGATGATTTATTAACCTGTATCTGCAATTTAGAGTTCTGGTCCCGAACGTCTTTTATTTCTTCTTCGAGCTGCTCTTGCTCGCTCCTGCTCTTCAAGCCGTTTCTGTTCCTTAAATCGTCGTTGTTCTTCTGAAGCGATTGATTCAACTTCTGCGTTTCGGACAGTTCGGTTGTCAAACGATGAATTTCGTCGTTTAATTTCCGAATTTCGTCTTGCATTTCGTGACTCTCGAAGAATAGCTTCTGTTTTTCCATCTTCAGCTTGTGTGTCCTTTCCTGAAATTTCTGGATAAACTCGTTCATCTTCTGAATTCTCACCTGTAACTCGTCTCTCTCTTCCGTCACTAGCTCCATTAACGCCGCCTGCTCCTTCGCAAGCTGCTTCCACTTGTCGGTAGTATCCGGCAAGTTCTTCATCTGATCTGCTGTCTCTATTGGCTGAATCTCTGGCTTTTTGCCTATTTCTATCAAATTCATTCTCCAATCCCTCCTTGCTGATGTCCAGATGAAATGTTTTTGACAAATTGCTATCTCGCACTTTCTTCCCATCCTGGTTCTGAAATGTGATGTGCTTCCGTTTCTCTGTCCAGTTTACGTTCCATCCGAACTGCTTCATTTTTTCTATAAACTTTTCTTTACTGATACAATTTTCCAGTGCTTTTAACACTGCCATTGCACAGTCCGCTACAAAGCTATCCTTTACCTGCTGACGGAACAGATTATATTTGTCTTTGCTCCATGCAATGACTTCCCCTTTTTCAATCTGACTTCCATCAAAATGCTTTCCTTTTTCGGCAACGGTCAGTCCTCGTTCCCGGCACATCTGATTGGTAAGCTGTTTCATACGTTCCAGATCTTTTCTGGTGTTATGCAGCTTTCTCCCATCTTCATAACTCACTGAATTAGTAACCAAATGGCAGTGGACATGGTCTTTATCCTTATGCACAGCCACTAAGGTCTGGAATCCACTGAACCAATTTTCTGCAAACTCTTTTCCAAATTCAAATGCCTGCTCCGGGGTGATCTGCTCATCCTTATGCCAGGAAATAATGTTGTGGGCATACATTCTCCCTGTATCTTTATTCCACATCTTCTTTTCTTCCAAAAAGGTTCTGTACACCAGATCATAATTAATTTCATTGTGACAGTACGGGCCTGTTACATAAGTAAGCAGCTCACTTGTCTTGTCCTGCCGTAAAACATATTCAATACAATTTCTCATTGCTCCATGTGTATTTGTCCGCTTATTAATCGTCTTATTAACTGCCATATCCTTTCACTCTCCTTCCGATACTTGAGAATATTTTTATTGAGGAAATACAACATACTGTCGTTTGGGATTTCTCCATCTGTATGCAGTTTTCTTGCAATCTGGTTGATATTTGTCGTAGCTCCCCGGAGCTGACAAAGGATATCCGCAAACATCTGGTTCAGTCTTTTCAGTTCTTCTATTTCCTCTGCCGATGCTATCTTCAAGTCTGCGATTGCTTTTATCACAACTTCCTGCTGTGTTCTTCCGGATTCTTTAACCTTGCTCTGAAACAAATCGTATTCCTCTTTATTCATCCGTATGGTTACTGTATGATTTCGTTTTCTCATAGGCTTTTGTCTCCTTTCATTGCTTGATTTTCATTCTTTGTTAACAGCCACAGCGTTCTGGCGGCATATTGGCAGGAGATTTATAAGAGAGTGCAACGCTCTCTTATACAGGTGCAGGACAGAGTCCTAGTCAATCAGTAAGTATTCCGCAGGAATGTCCAGTGGACATTTCGCAGAAATACTTACGTCATTGACATGCCGGGGTTCCAAGGGGCAGAGCCCTCTGGCAAGTTTAGGAACAGCCCAAAGGCTGTCTCCGGTGCAGAGTGGCTTGCCACTTTGCGAAACTTGCCTGTCATCTCCCCACCACTGAACCGACACCCACCAAGCCATATTTTCCACCCTACGTTATCAGATCAAAATGGAGATGACGGTGGTTTTGTGGTGCAGGGACAGACTGTGGAAGAAATAGAAAAGCTCCCATTTCGATAGATTTTCTCTTTCTGAAACTGGCTGTTCATGCATCACTCCGATGCGAAGTATCGGACAATCATGTGCCGTATCCGGCACTCTATTCTTTTCTTCGCCTTGCTTGTTCAATTCACCCATTTGCCAACGCTTTTCTGTTGTATTTTCCTGTTATTTCTGTCTTTCTTTTTTTGGATCTCTTTCCATTTCTGCTAAAAGACATAAAAATAGCAGTCATAAACATTTCTCCAATTCATAATGTCTGAAATGTCACCACTGCCATTGTCTTTTTCTGCTATTCTGTTTTTGTAAAGCTATTCCTTACTGTCAGTCTGTTTTCCTGTTACTGCTATTTCATAACCATCTAAAAACTGTCCGCAAAATCCAGTGCTGCATCCATATCAGCTTCTTTCTCCCAGTCCAGATTATCTTCTGTAATCTCTCCATCCTTTTTTTCCATTGTTAGTATTCTGTCCGACAGCTTACTTTCTCCTACCGATTCTTTTACAAACGGTACAAGCATTTCCATCAGATTCTTCGCTATAGCCATCGGGGCAGATTCTTTCACTCCATCCCGGATAGCTGTTTCCACTCTTTCCAAAAACGCATCTTCCTTTTCTCTGGTTTCCAGATACGGATCTGCTTCATTACTGTACTCTCTGGAAAAATAATCGTTTAAAGCAACTACAACTGCTCTGGTGTACGATTTATATTTTTCCCTGTCCATCGTCTGCAAATATTCCCATGCCTGCCTGTCCTGTTCATCACAAAGATTCAAACGGATATTTGTGTTGATGATTTTCCGTTCTTTTCTCATACAAGCATCCCTCCGTTTCTCTGGATTTTCCTTACGGTCATTGCTTCATAGCCTTTCGCTGTGGCACAGATGTCCCGTACAATTGTCACCCGGCTCTTGTCATATTCTCCAAAATTCTGGATCATACAACCGCCACCGCCGACCACATACAGACGCATCAATTCTGGATATATTCCCGTTCTCTCAGCTTATGAAAGATTTCTTTCGTATAATCTCCGGCAGCTTTACGAATGACTGTCAGATATTTCCCACCAATATCTGCTGTCCCGGTACGGATCACCTGCTCAATCACCAGATCATCCACCACTGTTCCCAGTTCTTTCAACAAAGATTCCCTGACTGCAAGCACACACTGGTGCGTTCCATATTTCTCTGTAAAGCATTTCTTCTCTAATGGACGGGAATTATTGATATACATGATGTTCATAGTCCCGTTTCCAATATCCACAAGCATGTTGATTCCTTTGAAATCCTGTAAACGGTAAAAAGCTGCTGCAAATCCCTGTGGGTAAATATCAGCTCCTGCAAACTCCACATGATAGTCTTTGTTACGGAATGTAAAATCTACACATTCATTCTGGAGAAGATATTTCTGAAAGTCTTCTTTCTGTGTAGCTACCCAGGTAAGGGGAAGTCCAGCTGCGATATGTACCGTTGCCCGGTTCATACCTTTCCCATCCAGTTCCCTTGCAATAGCTGCCAGTGTCAGCACATAATAGTCCTCATCCTGCGTTTTCTCTGCACAGAACTCCTTGTGTTCCTCTCCAATCTGGTAATACATACCATTGTAAACAAGAAGATTGTTCTGAAAGATTGGCTCCTTGTCATATCTGGCTACACCGGATGAAAAGCATCTGGTGGCAGTTTTCATGTTTCCATAACCATGATCAATCCCGATCACCATAACTGTTTCATTATTGTTGTTTTTCATCATTCTCATAATCATACCTCATACTTTCTTAATGTTTATTTTTGACTTTTTCCTAAATCCGGGAAAAACCTATATTTGTATCAGCTAAAACGTTGATACATGAAAAAGGGCAGTCAGTGTAAAAAAAGCAAAATTTTATGTACTCTGGCAGCTATCTTTGTTATTTCTCCTGCTCCGGTAACATTTCTTTTTGCTTATTTTGCCCTAAATGCCCTTAATTCCCTGATTCATATTTAATTGTAACTGTTTATAATCTATATCTGTTTCTTCAAAAGGTATTCTTTCTTCTGGATCTACAGGACAAAAATCTTCTTCCTTAACTGCAATATCCTGATAGTAAAACTCACCATTGTACTGCTTCAGAAGGAAACCTTTATCTGTCATATTTCTGAAAAAGTTGGATTTACCATGCCCCTGTCTGCCATTCTCTTTACAGTATTCCTCATACATATGGAACACTTCACTTCGTTTCAGACGTTTTCCTTTGGCACGCATCAATGACTCATCAATAAAAGCACAGATACTATCTGACGTCCGTTGCACTTCTCTTACACATTCTTTGCTGTGTTCGCTCTCCGTGAACTTTCCCTGTTCGTACAGATTTTTCAATGCAATCATCGCCATATGAATTGCATAATCGGATTCTGCCTGTACCTTTTCCTTTAAGTGCAGATCTTTTTCACCACTTTTTACTACCCGGTTCATATCAAGAATCAGTAGTCTACGGTAAAAAGCATCTGACTTATCCTCAAGATTCTGCGGCATTTCATTGGTAGAAAAAAGCAGCTTCGCATAAGAGTGGAAATGAATTGCATCCTGTCCTTTTTTCTCATAAATCAGTGTGTCCTCACCGACTGCTTTCTTTAATACATCTGTGTTCTCCATTGCTTTGCAGGGAATATCCGCACAGGCATTTAACAGCTTTCCATACATTCCAGTCGCATAGAATCGTTTATTTAAATCCTGTAAAGAAATACTGGACATATTGGTGATTCCAACTACATGCTGGATCAGTGATACTGCCACAGACTTTCCGGTTCCACCATTTCCTTTCAGTGTAAGGAATTTCTGAAACTGCGTATCCTGTGTCATGCAGTATCCAAAATACTCCCAGAATGTCTGCTGTTCTTCTTTATTTGGAAGAGACGATGCAAGATACTTTTTGATATTTTCTCCACCTTGTAACACCCGCTCACAATCCTCTGGATAATAGGGAAATGGAATCTGATTGATTGTCAGATAATCCGGATTGTGTTCCAGCATTTCACCCGTAACCGGATCATAATATCCATTTTTGAAGTTGATCCACCTCACAGGTTGTTTATTTAGTTCATATGCCTCTCGGTGAACTTTTGGCTGTGCGATCAGCAGATTATAGATTCTTTTGATCACTCCACTCTGTACCTGGTCACGATAGATCAGCTTCTGGATACGGTATTTCATTCTTACCCCATCATGGTCTTCCAGGAAAACACCATGCTCATAATAATACGGTGTGATTCCCACCACAAAAAACTGAACATTCTCCACCAGGTAATCTACAATCTCCATATCCCGGACACCTTTCACATTTCCTTTTGCATCAAATAAGTGAAAACGGCTCAGTTCCGGTTCTTCTTTCGGATCTCGCTCAAACCGAAGAATATACTTTTCCAGTAATTTCTCAACTTCTTTCTGATTATCCAGTTTGCCAAGGTACTCCTTCTCTTTGAACAACTGCCAGCCCACTTTTCCATCAAGACCAGCGTCTTTGAAAAAATGTCTGTAACTTATCATTCATCCACTTCACCGTACAGGCAGTCACATAATGATAGGCACTCTGACAGCTTCCAGTAAACTGAATAGATCTCATTTCCTCTATAAAAGAATCTGCACTGAAATAATATCCATCATCTTCCTGCACCAGACAAAGTGCCTGATAACCTGACATCACAATATTCAATGCGATATCCTGATTGTCCACCAGAAAAATATAGGTCTGTGCTGTCCCTTCCGGATTGGTTTCCATATAATGCTTCAAAAACTTCTTGTTCAAACTTATCACTTCCTTTCAGACAAAGAAAAAGACGCAAGCCATATTTTATGACTCACGCCTTACTTCACTCACAATATTCTATTTTTATCAGTTACCTGCCAGATTGGTTACTGGCAATTCTTATGCATAAATCAATTCTTTCAAGATAATCTCCTCTGCAATCGCTCTGTGCTGATTAGCTGTTCTTACCCATGCCATCTGATCTTTCTCCTTATCTGGCAGTGGTTCTTTTTCTTCCAACTGCTCCAAGATTACTTCTTCCCGTTCTCTTGCTGCCTTGTCCACTTCCAGAAGATGCTCGCCAATCGTATCCTGTAAAAGCATCACCTGATACGTTGAGTTTCGATGGTTCTTCAGATAATCTCTGCGAAGAAATCCATATTTGCCAAGTTGCTCCATCTGCTCACCGGATTTATAGGTGAGATTCGGAATCAGGTATCCATTTACATTTGTATAAGTCAGTTTCATATCCCTATGACCTCTCTTTCGTTTAAACTTTTATCTGTAACAGAACCAACTGTTCATGTTACGTTATTGCTACAAATCTTTCTTTCCATATCATTTTGAATCCAACCCGGGCAGATTTTCTTCAAAATCATGGTAAAAGTGCTTCGTTTCTGTGTTGGGAAAATGAACGGAAACACTTGATTTTACTGACTTTCTTCAATGTAACCTTATTATAACGTCCTCCCCCCATCCCACCTCCACATTCGGATATTCCTCATACCCGCCCACACGCTGTGCACCTTTCCGCAGGTATGCCTTTACCTTTTCTCCGTAAAGAAACGGATCATTTCCTTTCACGATTCCCCACTCCATAAGCAGAGCTGCGCTTCCGCTGACAAAGGGTGCCGCAAAGGAGGTACCAGTGACAGTGGCGTAGCCTCCGCCGGGAACCGGGGCGGAGATGGATACACCGGGAGCTGCGAGATCAGGCTTCCGGATCGGCAGGAACTGACTTCCCCTTCCGGAAAAATCTGCGTAGGCATTCTGTCTGGAATCATAAGCTCCAACAGAAATAACTTTTCCGGCAGTGGAAGGAATCGTCAAAGTTCCCACAGCCCGCGGAGAATAAAACCCGGTTCCGCGATTCAGTACATTTCCACCCGGCAGCCAGAGGAAATACTGCCCGGAGCGCACACGTTTTCCACTTAAAAGAACTTTCCAGACACCGCTGTCCACATAATTACCCTCAGGAATGAAATCTATGTAGATTTCCTGGGACAGCTGATAGGGACCGGGTTTTCCATAATAGATCAGAAGCTCTGTATTTTCCAGCAGATGCCGCTGTGGCCCCAGCCTTTCATATAATGGACCGATCCGTTCTCCGGACGGACTTTCCAGATAAATTTCCATCTCATCTTCATAATCCTTCCATAACTGTACATTTAATGTAGGCTCAAAAGCTCCCACCGCCAACTGGATTTCTTCTGTTTTCCCCTGCTGCAGGATTCCTCCTGCATGCCAGGGCTGGCTGCCGTTATTTCCGGTTCCTGTAACAATCACAGTCCGCCCCATGGCCGCAACTGTATCAATATAGTTTTCCAAAAGAGAATCCCCTCTGTGTGTTCATTATAACTAGGGGAAAATTACTGTAAAAAAATTTGCAGTCTTTACACTGCCTGTTTTTCTACCGGATAAGGCGACTGATACTTAAATACAATATCAATGCTCTTATCTCCATTCACAACAATTTTTTCAATCAATTCTGTCACAATTTCTCTTGTCACTTCGGATAATGTTCCATACTTGATAAATTTCTCTATCCAGTTTTCATAAGATTCTTCTGCCTCTCCAAAGCTGTCTTTCTCTTGTTCTGCCAACTGAATCTTCGCCCTGATATCTTTATCCTGCTTTTCATATTCTGCCTTATAGGAGAGATATTCTTCTTTATCCAGAACACCATCTACATAATTTTCGTAAGTTTTCTTTTTATACTTTTGGACAGCCGCAAGTTCTTTTTGTAACCGTTCAATCTGCTGGTCTGCTTCTGCACATCGTCTCTGCACCTCCTTCTTCCTATCTGCTACTTTTAATATTTCATCCTTATCACTTTCTTTCAGTGCCAGTTCCGCTTGTCTTTGGATTTCATTTTTTACAATAGAATCCAATACTTCTTTTTTAATGAAATGAGAATAACAAACTGTGTTTCCTTTTTTGTGATAGGTACCGCACTCATAACCGTCCCGACAAGTAACCCTCTGGAAATTATATCCGCAATCTCCACAAACAATAATTCCTGCGTATGGATTTACCTTTCTCACTTCGCTATTAAATCCCGGTGTCCGTGTTCTTTTCTTCATAAGTTCCTGTACCTGCTCAAAAGTATCTTTGCTAATAATTGCTTCGTGCATTCCTTCCACAATATACTGCTGTTCCTCTGGAATATATTGATACTTTTCCACTTTATAGGATATCTTTTCTGATTTATGCTGTACCATAGCCCCTGTATAAACTCTGTTTCGCAAAATTACATTGATCGTAGGATATGCCCAGCCCTTTGCACCCGCTTTTTCTAATGCATTGGCATATTTCAATCCCTGCACCTTTCTCTTATACTCTGACGGTGTCAGAATTCCTTCCTGATTCAGTTTCTTTGCAATACCATCCCTGGAATATCCTTCCAAACTCATATAAAAGATTCTCCGTACCACTTTAGCTGCTTCTTCATCTACAAGAAAATGATGCTTATCTGCCGGATCTTTTACATATCCATATGGGGCAAACCCAGACATAAACTGTCCCCGTTTCTTCTGGGCGGTCAATGCACCTCTGATTTTCTTAGATATATCACGACTATACATATCATTAAACAACGTCTTAAACTGTGCCAATTCTTCATTACTGTGATGAACAGAATCCACGCCATCCAAAATTGCAATATAACGCACACCCAAAGATGGAAAAACACGCTCAATATAGTTACTGGTTTCAATATGTTCACGCCCAAGCCGGGAAATATCTTTCGTAATAACGCCTTGAATTTTCCCTTTGTAGATATCCTCCATCATCCGCTGAAATTCCGGTCTATTCGCAAAATAAAGCCCCGAATAACCGTCATCAATATAAATATCTGCGATTTCCAGATCCTCTGATTTAGTCACATACTCACGAATCAGTTTCATCTGATTTTCAATACTCTCACTAACTTTATTCTCTCCATCATCCTTCGACAGACGACAATATACACCCATCTGATACATCATATCACCCCATCTTTCTCAAGTATTCTATCTGGTGAACTCTCTACTGAAGCAAACTTAAAATATATATCTATTTTCTGCTCTGGATATACATAAATTTTATCAACTAACTCCACAAGCGCTTCTCTGGTAAGCTGCTTTACCGTTATTCTTCTGCGATTAAAGTGCTCCAACCATATCTTTGTTTCATTGACCGCCGCCCGCTGCCTTTGCTCTTCATGGTTCAGTTCTGATAATTCTTTTTGATATTTCTGATTCTCTGTTTCATACATCTGTTTTAATTCCAGATATTCCTCTTTGGAAAGTACTTCATCCATAAACTGTTCATATGCTCGTTTCCGGTATTCCAGATTTCTTTCTATTTTTGCCTGCAATTTTGCAATTTTACCATCCAGTTCCGGCTGTTTCTGTCTGATCTGAGTTTCCAGATTCTTCATATCCATCTTCATCTGTTTCAATTGCTGGTTGATTGCAAATACAACCAGTTCATCCAGCTTTTCAAATGTAATATGATTCAGCTCACAGTAATTCTGCCCCTGCTTCTGATGAAAACCACACATATATCCGTCATAGTCTTTATGAGATGCCAGATAACGTTTTCGCATGGCTGTTTTACATTTCCCACAAAAGAGCAGTCCCACATATTTATGTGGTTCATTGTTTTTATCAAAATAGGAAACTCTGCGCCCCTTTCTTATTTGCTGAACCCTATCAAACTCTTCTTTAGAAATGATTGCCTCATGTGCATCCGGCACCAGCTCCATTTCTTCCAGGGGAATTGCCTTTTTGTATTTCAGCTTATAAGACGGTCTTTCATGTTTCCGAATCACAACCGCCCCAGTATAGACCGGATTCTTTAAAATTCCACTTACAGTAGACGATGTCCACAGACCTTTTCCCGAATCCCATACATAATTGGTTTTTAAAACTTCCTTTTTATATTTTGCGGGACAAGGGATTTCATCTTCATTCAAAGTCCTGCAAATAACCGTACAGCCAAATCCATTTTGATACATTCTGTAAATTCTTCGAACAACCTCGGCTGCATAAGGATCAATTTCCAGATGATTATGAATTGTTTCACTTTTCACATATCCAAAGGGGGGCTGTTTCGGAGTATATTCGCCCATACTTCTTTTGGTCTGAATCGTTGTCTTAATCTTTCTGGATGTATCTCTCAAATACATATCATTCAGCAAAGTTTTTATTTCTAACATTTCATCATAAGTTCCAACGGCTGAATCATAATTATCCAGAATCGAAACAATCCGAATCTGTTTCTCCGGGAAATATTTGCCTAGATAATAGTTGGTATCAATATGTTCTCTTCCAAGTCGAGATACGTCCTTAAAAATCACCATATTGATAACACCAAGCTCAATATCTGCCAGCATCCTCCGAAATTCAGTTCTTTCAAAATTACTTCCAGAAGCCCCATCGTCTACATAAACTTTTTTCTCTGCAATATCTTTATTCTCTGCAATATAATCTCTTGCCATCTGAATCTGAGAGTGAATACTATTGCTGTATTCACCCTCTTTATTTTGCTCTTCAATGGAAATTCGGCAATAAATTCCTGCCTGATACATTCTATCCCTCTTTTCATCGGTCTTGCGTAGTCATTGTCTTTAATTGTCTTTATTTTACAACAAGAACTTAAGAAAATCAACCTGCAATTTTTCGTTCAGTAAGATTCTGAATGCACTGGATCAATGTCTTTTCCCCATTAAAATGCACTCGAATCTGATATCCTGCATGTTCATAGCTTACATTCTCTTTTTGGATTTCTTTTTTTGTATCCAGAACTTCTACAGAATCAAATAACGTATTCATGCTATATGCCTCCTTCAGCATACAGTTCTCTCTACATCCTATGCCGGCAGGATTGTACAAAAGTTCTGTATGAATTGAATTCGGCTTTCGAAAGCCTGATTACATTCTAAAATTATTCTGCACCAATCACATTGAATTGAAATTGACCGCAGATTGAGTTTTTAAGATTCATTTTCTTCCTATACAGTATCAATTCCTATTGTCCGGAACATTTGTTCGTGTTATAATAAAAAGACTTTAAGAATATAAAACACGAAAACCAAAGGAGGGATTTCTGTTGGAACGATGTGATTTTTCTTCTATTAGCACATGCCTAAAAAATCAAATCAGTGAAAGCAATCAGATGAACCAACCTGATTTTTTATACGAATTATTTGAAGATTTTATGAATGATCCGATAAATGAAGATTTTTCTATGGATAATGGTCTAATTTGCCGCTGGATAACCGGACAAGCAAAAATCAGTCCCAAAATAACCTCATATTATGCAAAACCCAGCAATCAGAAAAAACTGGCAACAACCATTCAGCGGAACTTACTTCCCTTAATGGCAGACTGCAACATGGTTATACAGGACATTTACACGTTATTCATACAGGACGATACGATTTCGGATACAAAAAAGCAGGAACTTGTATCTCTATATAAACCTTCTGATTCAAGGCTGTTGTTTTTAGCAAAAGTACTTTCTTTTGGTATGGAACGGCAATTTATTAAACGTGATACAAGAAATCAAAAACTGATTGCAGGAGGTGTTCTATCTCCGATTGTTCTGGATTACATTATGGACAGCGAAGTCGAGAGTATGAAACTTTTTCTGTAAAATAATGTTTAGAAGGTTCTTCTATGATAAAATAAATATCATTAGGAGGGCTTTTTATTATGGCAAGACAAAAGAAACCTGTACATCGAGTACAAATGACAGAAGGAAAACGAAATATTATCCATCAGCTCCTTGAAGAGTATGACATCCAGTCTGCTGAAGATATTCAGGACGCACTTAAAGATCTCTTGGGCGGCACCATTAAGGAAATGATGGAAGCAGAAATGGATGATCATCTCGCTATGAAAAATCAGAACGCTCAAATAATGATGACTATCGCAATGGTTATAAGCACAAACAAGTCAACAGCCGATACGGTTCCATGGAAATCGAAGTGCCGCAGGATCGTAAATCAACATTTGAACCACAGGTCGTAAAAAAACGTCAGAAAGATATTTCTGATATTGATCAGAAGATCATTTCCATGTATGCCAAAGGAATGACTACCCGGCAGATTTCTGAAACCATTGAAGATATTTATGGGTTTGAGACATCAGAAAGCTTTATTTCTGATGTGACCGATAAGATCCTGCCACAGATCGAAGACTGGCAGAATCGACCGCTGGACGAAGTATATCCCATTCTCTACATCGATGCGATCCACTACTCCGTAAGAGACAATGGCGTGATCCGAAAGCTCGCAGCTTACGTAATTCTGGGAATCAACACAGAAGGAAAGAAAAGAAGTTCTGACTATCAGTGTTGGTGATAATGAAAGTGCAAAATATTGGCTTTCTGTTATGAATGAGCTAAAAAACCGGGGCGTAAAAGATGTACTGGTTATCTGTGCGGATGGCTTAACCGGTATCAAAGAAGCTATTGCTGCAGCTTTCCCCAAAACCGAATATCAGCGCTGTATCGTGCATCAGGTAAGAAATACTCTAAAATATGTCCCTGATAAGGACAGAAAAGCATTTGCCACGGACCTGAAGACCATTTATCAGGCGTCTGACGAAAAGAAGGCCCTGGCAGCCTTAGACCGTGTGACAGAAAAATGGGCACCGAAATATCCGAATTCCATGAAACGCTGGAAAGATAACTGGGATGCGATCTCTCCAATTTTCAAATTTTCAGCAACGGTCAGAAAAGTGATTTATACTACAAATGCCATCGAATCCCTGAATTCCACCTATCGGAAACTGAACCGTCAGAGGAGCGTATTTCCAAGTGATACGGCCCTTTTAAAGGCATTATATCTTGCTACATTTGAAGCCACCAAAAAATGGACCAGTACAATCCGGAATTGGGCGCAGGTATATGGTGAACTGAGTATTATGTATGAGTACACGGTAAATAGCTAGTACCGTGCTTTTCACCTAAAATCATGAGATAATCCCTTTATAAAACTAAAAGTTTTTTAAAGGAGAAATCTTATGGATAAGATTACGCGTCAGGTCCGCATTGAACATTGGACTCAGATCATGAATGAATGTTTGAACAGCGGTATGAATAAGACTGAATGGTGCCGGGCTAATGGGATCTCAGATAAACAATTCTTTTACTGGCAAAGGATCCTAAGAAAAGAAGCTTTTGCTGCTTCAACACCAAAGGAACTTTCGGTTATCACAGACCCGACAGATGAAAACAGCCCACAAAAGATCTCATTCGCAGAGATCAGCCTTCCAATAAAACAGGAGTCTGTCAGAAATGGATTCCAGCCAGATATCATCATCCGAAAAGGATCGGTTTCTGTAGAGATATCTAATTCCGTTTCAGCAGAACTCCTGACACGGATTGGAGAGATCTTTCATGCTGAATGATGCTTCCGGGTTCCGCAGGATCTACCTGGCTACCGGCTACACAGATCTGAGACGTGGAATGGAGGGCCTTGCATCCATCATCAAGTTCAATTTCCAGCTGGATCCGTATCAGAAAGATATCCTGTTTCTGTTCTGCGGAAGGCGGACTGACCGTATCAAAGGGCTGGTCTGGGAAGGCGATGGCTTCCTGCTCTTATACAAAAGACTGGAACTAGGCGCATTCAACTGGCCCCGCACGAAAGAAGAAGCACTTGAGATCACACCGGAGCAGTACCAGTATCTCATGCAGGGACTGGAAGTTGTTGCACGCCATCCGATCCAGGAAGTCAGACCGGGGAAAGTCTTATAAGGTCCTGTGCAAAACAGAGAAAATAAAAAAATATCTTCCGGTCATTATAAGCTCAGAAAAAAAGTTATCCACTTTTCATGATCCGCTGTCTTCATTTATTCCGGAGTACTTTCAGGCCCTTTATGGGGCTTGTGGATAAGTACTCTGAAAAGCCCGAAAAACTATTAGTTTTTTGAGTTTTTCAGGGTGTTCATCCATTGGTAAAAATGACGGATGCCCTATCTGCCGGATTCGCTTTTTCTTTATCTTTGCGTTACAATAGAAACATCAGATAAAGGAGAAGGGCATCCATGGCAAAAGTATATACAGAAGAAGAACTGAATAGTTTCAGCAGGGAAACACTTATGGCAGTCATCCTGTCCATGCAGGATCAGATCAGCCAGCTGAATATAAACATGGAGTGCCTTATCGAGCAGATCGCTGACGCAAACAACAAGCGTTACGGCCGTTCTTCCGAAAAGCTGGAGACGATCTCCGGACAGATGGAACTGGAACTTATCTTTAACGAGGCGGAAGCACTTACGGAAACACTGTATGTAGTCGAGCCTGCTGAGGAAGATGTGATACAGCCGCGCCATCGTAAGAGTAAGGGAAAACGCGAGGCAGATCTGAAGGATCTTCCGGTTGAAGTGATCAGCCATACCCTGTCAGAAGAAAAACTCCGGGATGTCTTTGGCACAGATGGATGGAAGCAGCTTCCGGATGAGATATATAAAAGGTCCGTGTACAGCCAGCTGTCTATACCGTTGAGGAACATCACGTGGCAGTTTATGCCGGCAGGGATAACCAGACGATCATAAAAGCAGACCGCCCAAAAGATCTGCTGCGTAACAGCCTGCTCACTCCATCACTTGCAGCAAGCATCATGAATGCCAAGTACGTAAACGGCCTTCCCCTTTACAGGATCAGCCAGGAATTCTTACGGAATGACATCCATATCTCCAGACAGGTCATGGCAAACTGGATGATCCAGTGTGCAGACAGGTATCTGGGTATCCTTTATGACCGTCTCCACAGGGAGATGTATCAGTTTCATGTACTTCAGGCTGATGAGACTCCGGTCATGGTGACTAAGGATGGGCGACCAGCAAACAGCAAAAGTTACATGTGGATCTACCGGACCGGAAAGAGTTATACAGATACCCCAATCATCCTGTATGAATACCAGCGCACCCGGAAAGCGGACCATCTGGAAGAATTCCTGAAGGATTTTAAAGGAATCGTAGTCTGCGATGGTTACTCTGCATACAGGAAGTTGGACAGGGAAAATCCAGACATCGTCTTTGCAGGCTGCTGGTCCCATGCAAGGCGCAGGTTTGCGGAAGCGTTAAAAGCCCTGCCAAAAGCAGCACAGAAAAATGCAAAAGAGACGATAGCCTACGAAGCAGTCAGCCGGATTGCTGCGATCTATCATCTGGATAACCAGATGGAAGGACAGCCTGCAAAAGCCAGAAAAATGTACCGTCAGGCCAACATCAGACATCTTGTAGAGGCCTTCTTTGCATGGGCAAAAGAGATCCAGTCTAAAAACCAGCTTTCCCGTGGAAAGACTCTGGATGGGATCAATTACTGCATCAACCAGGAAGCTTCTTTGAAAGCCTTTCTGGAAGACGGCGATATTCCTATGGATAACAATGCGACAGAAAGTGCCCTGCGCAGTTTTTGCCTTCATAAGCATACATGGAAACTGATCGACAGTCTGGATGGCGCAAATGCCAGTGCCATTATCTACAGCATCACGGAAACAGCAAAAGCTAATAACCTGAATCCCTTCCGGTATCTTGAATATGTCCTGACTGTACTAAAAGACCATCAGGATGACAGGGAATACAGTTTTATAGATGATATCCTTCCATGGTCTAAAAAGCTTCCAGAAATATGCCGGAGCAAAGCAAAAGCAACTAATATTTAAAACCTTGCCGCCGGAAACGGCGGCTTAAAGTTAGAGTAGTACGGATGGTTTACCGTATACATGTATGAAGGCCGGCTGCCAGAATAATAAAAAACAGGTCAGAGAAACAGGCGGGGAACCGCCTGCTCTTGACATGCCATTCAACAACTGTTATATATAAAGCAAGGGTGAAAAGCCTAGTTTTTAAGCTACTCACCCTTTCTTATCATAGAAGAATCCTATTTACAGAGATTTTTTCATAGTCTCGCGAAGTCCCAAAACCATGCCGTCATTTTCTAGGAAGAGAAGAAGAACTGGATGAACTCCATACTTTGTTTGAAGAGAACCGACATATATTTCTTTATGGAATTGCCGGAATTGGAAAAAGCGAGCTTGCTAAAGCCTATGCAAAGCAATACAGAAAACAGTACACCAATATTCTCTATATGGAATACACCGGTAATCTATATCAAGATATTGTAGACATGGATTTTATTGATGATCCACCAGAAATCAGTGAGCAGGAACGTTTTCAAAGACATAACCGTTTCTTACGCTCTTTGAAATCTGATACACTGCTGATCATAGACAATTTTAATGTCACATCCACACAGGACAGTTGCCTGTCAGTCGTATTAAAATACCGTTGCCGGGTTTTATTTACAACCAGAAGCCAACTGTCTGAATACTGTAGTTTTCAATTAAAAGAACTGAAAGATATACCCACTCTTTTTCAACTGACATCTGTATTTTATTCAGAAGCAGAGGAAAACCGGGCAATCGTAGAAAAAAATCATAGAAACTGTACACTACCATACTTTTGCTGTCGAACTGGCAGCCAAACTTCTGGAAAATGGAATTTTAACTCCAGAGCAATTATTGATAAAACTTCAAGAGGAAAAGGCTTCTCTTCATAATGAAGATAAGATTAAAGTAATGAAAGATGGTCAGAGCAAAAAAGCCACCTATTACAACCATATCCATACCCTGTTTTCGTTATACTCCTTATCACGGAAACAGCAGGATATTATGTGCAATATGTGTTTTATGCCTTCATCTGGTATTTCTGCCCGTATATTTTCCAAATGGCTGGAGCTGCCTACTTTAAATGACGTGAATGATCTGATCGAGACAGGTTTTGTACAGTCAAGTCTCCGGCATACTATTTCTCTGCATCCAATGATTCAGGAAATTGCAGTTTCCGAGACCGCACCTTCTGTTACAAGCTGCCACACGTTATTGGATTCTCTGCAAAAAATATGTTTGATGCATGGCATTGAAGTTAGCTATTATAAAAAATTATTTCAAACAGTAGAAAACATCATGCTTTTCATTGAAAAGGACGATATTCCCCAATACCTGTTATTTTTAGAAGATGTTTTTCCATATATGGAGAAGTACCACTATCAAAAGGGTATGAAAAAAATCATCCAGGAACTACAGCATTTTATAAAAGCAAATACTTACGGGACTGCATCTGACCGTGCCTTACTATTGGATTATCAGGCAACTCTGGAACCCAAAACAGAAAAAGCGATAAAATTAGAAAAAGAAGCACTTGCTCAAATAAAAGAAACCACAAAAGAAAATGCCCACCTGGTTTCCAACCTCCATTCCAATCTTGGAGGGCTTTACCGAATCAACGGACAACTTGATCTCGCTAAAAGGCACATGAAAATGGGTATCTCTCTTTTACAACAATACCAGCTTCTTTATACTAATGACAGTATTCCTCAGATTAATAATTATGCTGTCCTCTTAATTGAAATACAAGAACCTGACCTTGCCCTGTCTGCTCTTCAGAAATTAGCACAGATTATCAAAGAATATAATTCAAACCACTGTTTGGATTATGCCCAGGTACAGGAATCCCTTGGAAGTATCTGCCTGATCACTGCAAATATTTCGCAAGCGAAAACCCATTTTAAAAAAGCCTTGAAAATTTATGAGGATATATGGGCAGACGAACCCGAATTGATTGAAGAAAAATATCAAGCAATTCAAGAATTGTATCCACAAGCTGGAATTGCTCTGGCAAAAAGTATTCTTCTCACCAAGCACTAACGGTTCCTACAAACACTTGTAAAATATATTGCCTCAATAATGTAAACGCCTAGTTTTGAGATACACTCCAAGACTAGGCGCTTGTCCATTTCCATTTTTTCTTAGACATGGAGCGTTTACATAAGGATCACTTTTCTTTTTTTGACACTTTTCGCTCCTCCTATCTCAAATTTTTTATAGTCTAGGTATATTGCCTTCATCAATGCCTGAGAACTTGTAAATATGCTCCTCTGCTTGTTCAATCTGCGATACATTACAATCATCTCGTCATCAACCTACTGTTTGATACAATATGTCAAATGCATAGTGGCTCAGTTCTATTAGAAATTTATATCTCTAACTCCGCACCAATTCTAAAATTCCTTTTGAAAGGCGATATACTTTATCAACACTTTCCAGTTCTTTATACTTATGCGTAATAAAAACGATAGTCTTATTTTTTAATTCACTATGTAATAACTCACGTAAAGCTTCATTTGATTCAACATCAAATCCTTCTGTAGCCTCATCCATAAGTAAAATGTCTGCATTTTTCAGCAGAGCCCTAGCTACAGCTATCTTTTGTCTTTCTCCTCCAGAAAGTTTTGCACCATCTTGTCCAATTTTTTGTCCAAATCCATGATCCAATTTTTCAATAAAACCTAAAGCACCACTTTTTCTACATGCTTCAACAACTGCATCTCTTGACGCCTTTCCATCGATATTAACATTCTCCTCTATAGTCCCTTGGAATAGATATGGTCTTTGGCTTATAACCGCAATTCTATTTCTCATATCTTGTATATCCATCAATTCCACAGGAGCTCCATACAATTTTATTATTCCTTTTTGTGGCCGGTAGAATCCCGCCAAAAGGTTCAAAAGTGTTGATTTGCCACTTCCATTTTCTCCTACGATCGCAATTCGTTCCCCTTTTTTTACACATAGTGAAATACCATTTAAAATAGGGTGTCCTGGTTCATAACCAAAGACAAGATTTTTTACTTCAAAAACCATATCCCTATCTTGATAAATTTTCTCAGGTTTCATTTCACATAATTTCATTTCCAATTCTTCCGGTTGTCCCCATAACTCAAAAAGACGTTTTGCCGATGGCTCAATTGCGCAAAATAATATTTAATGTTTATCAATGCTGAAATTGGATTTACAACATATGCACTATATGTAATAAAAGCAAATGCTCCGCCTATAGTGAATTCTCCTTTTATTATAAAAAGCCCACTTAATATATATAATAACGCATTTACAACCGTGTCTATTACTACAACACTGACAGTACTATATTCATCTAGCATTGCGTTCTTTTTATATGAATCCATCAAATCTTTTTGCAGACCTTCAAATTGAGATTTTTTTACCTGAAACAGATTCCAGAGCTTCATTTCATGAATTCCATTTATACACTCGGCAAACCAACTCATAAACTTTCGTTTATCCTCAATCCACTGTTCAAACACTTCCCGTTTCTTGTTTGCACAATAGGACACTATTATAAATTTCAGTGGAATAATTGCTTCTATCAATATTGCTAATTTCCAGTCTAATAAGGACAGCCCAACTACTCCTCCTATTATTTGGAGAATTGATGATATAGAAAACTGAGTAATCTGATCCACAACAGATGACACATTATCAATATCCATACCAATTGTATTTATAATCTCTGCACTTCCTCTTTCAGCAAAATACTGTATTTTCATCCTATTGATTTTCCAGTAAGTCTTTTTATAGAGAGAATGTGTAAACTGATTATGTACATTTGAAAATAATTTTGTTTGGATTATATTTAACTCTTGCTGGGTTAAAGAAATTATTATTAATATAACAGAAAATAAAAGAATGTATTTCATGTTTTTCTGCAATATACCACAATCTGTTATTTGTCTTATAAGCAGTGGGTGTATAAACGTTATGAATGATGAACCCAAAAGGCAACAGATAATCCCTGGAAAATACTTTTTATATTCACACAACATTTTACAAATTCGATACCATGTTTTCCCATTTTCTCTCATATCCAATTGCCATCCTCACTATTCGTTAAGCAAAATATTGACAAACAAGCTCATATATATCCTCTATATTGTAAGTTATTCCTATTCGATCTTCTGCATACAATTCATACATATTATTTTTACGCACAATATACATATCTATATCTGATGCCTTACTACTTTCAAATATTTCTTCCTCTTGATTCAAAAGAATAATATCAGGTTCATAAGCTATATATACTGTATAAAGGATATCGTTCAATGACTCATTGGAATCGTCATAATATTCTAAAGGAATTACATTTTCATCTAAAGGATTTTTCTGCAGATTTATTGCGTAATAACCGTTCTGACTAAACATCTCTTTTAGCTGTATCATTTCCTCGTAATCTAAATCAATACCGGCAATTACCGGTATCTCTATATTGGTTTTATCCTTATTACATTTTCTAGTATATCCGGATAATCAGATTTATGCGTTGCTATAGTCATCAAAAAAGTCCATAACATCATCAAATCCTGCTGTGGGCTTTCTGTTTAAATATGTAGCAATATGTCCAGTGACAACAGGAGCCGCATAACTATTGGCTTGATTTACGATCCCATTCCACGAAAAATTTGCTATAATAGAATTCTCAATATTATAACCTTTTTGTTCTTGAAACAGAATTTGACCATTTCCCAAAAGACCATAACGATCCTGCCTGACACCAAAAACACCTGGATATGCAGCTGGATAAGTCTTTATATTTCTGTTATGATATGCTGCTACTATAATCGCATCAGCATCAAGTAATCTTTTTATTTGAATCCATAAGGGTTTAATATCAAAATAATTGATTGTTCCAAGACTCATGTGAATTAACTTTATTTTATTTTGAATACACCATTCCAAAGCTTCCAGCAAAACTGTGATCTGTGTTGTTCCTGCAGAGTCAGTCACATTCAAGTCCCATAATTCTATATCACTACATATGCTTGTGATAATTCCGACGCATACAGCGCCATGGAATGATTTATCGTCTTTATACTCACTTGGATCGCATTTAGAAGCCAAAAAAGATTTATGAACAATCCTTTGATTCCTGTTATTTCTCATATGATAAGGTATACCGTTATCAATCAATGCGAGCTTAATCATTTGCACTATTCCTATTCTTACCTGTTATATATCCAAGCCAAATATCGCATATTTATTATTCTCATGATAAACCTTGTAATTCTATGGTCAATAAAAATTCAAGTGTCGCTGAACCCTAATATGCTTCTCCAATCACACTGCCATCATAAGCATTGATCACATAAGAAAGCTCCTGTAGAGAATTTCCACCAATACTTTCCCTGACAGTAAAAATCCATGCTGGAACCAACCATGCGTGTTTCGGCTCCTGATAGGCTGTGGTATAAGTATACTGCAATTTTGCGTTTACCACATCATACTCCAGTGCGGTAGTGTCGTTGGCAGACTGGCCTTTTCCGGAATACCAATAAAAAATCTGATCTGTCAGCTTTGCCTGTATTTTTTCAAAAGGCAGAAGCTTTGTATTTTCCGTCACCGTACAGACTTCTTCCGATATCCCATCCCATTTAAAATATTTAATTCCTTCCTCTGTTATCAGAATAGAGATTGTTTCTACCTGGAACGGAGGCACATAACTATCCACTGTTTCTTCCGCAACCACGCCATCAGGAACTGAAGTAATACCCTCTACACTTTTCGAAAAACAATACAGATATCCCGGTAATCCTCTATCCAGATCTCCCTGCCACAAAGCATCACTACCAAGTCCCAGACCATTGCGCTCTGAACATGCGCCATTCGGGAACCACACGGTACGATCAGAATCTACAAGGCCCATTCCATCGATACCTAAATCCTCTAAAACTTGTTCTGCCTGTTCCTTTCCATCTTCCTCTGTAAAGGTGATCTTGTCCATGCACTTTCGATACGCATCTGCCAGTTCATGAAATTTCTCTGTATAGCCGTTGGTATCCATGCCAAAGCTACTGTAATACTCACTCTGCATTTCCTCAGTTTCTATTGTTTCTTCTTCTATAAAATTAGAACCCTCCATCCAGAGAAAACTACTGTCATTGTCAATTTCCTGATTATACCGCTCTGCTTCTATATATGCCTTCCTGTCCTCGCCCACATCTGCAGTAAAATAATCCTCTGTATCTGTGTTTTCCAATTCAGTACTCATCCAACTCCGTGCCGCTTCCACACCGTGATCCTCTGTTTTTTTTTGAAATTTTATCTCCATCTTTTCCGGTGCAGACGCTTCATCCGGTGCAAGCTCCATCCCCTCTCGGGTTGCGTTTTGAATCCCTGCAATCGATGTAGAATATGCTGATTGCAAGTAACTTCCTTCCTTGCTGGAAATCCTGTCTAACACTTCCTGATACGCATCCTTTGTCACCATCTGTGGCATATATAGTTCCTCACCGTCCGTAAAATAATCAATCAATCCATTCAGTTCTTCCTGCGTTAACTCGTGATTTTGCATCTCTATGACTGGAAGATTGCCAATGCTTTGTTCGCCCAACTTAATATCTGCCTGGATAACCACACGGTCGTTGCTTTTCTTTTCTTCAAATTTCCAATGCGTTGGAACATTTGTCTCTCTCTTTTCTCCTTTTTTAAGAGGTTCACAGACAGCCGCCTCGCTAATCCCATCCACTTTGCTGACTACCGAACTCTCCTCTGGTGTTTCCTGACAGCTGGAAAGAATAATACACAACGCACCTACCATAATTGCTAGAACACTTTTTTTTCATTTTTCCTCCATATATCTTATAGAATTGTCGCTTTTTCACGAAACTTCAATTATAAACTCTTTAACTTATAAATACCTTCCTGACACTATTAACGTTTTCGTATATTTTTTAGAAACAGACTACCTTATTTATTTTAATGTATAAGGCAGTCTGTTCTATGTACTAGTAGCAACATATTTTCTGTTAATATCTGATTATCTTTTGGAATTTGCGCCAAACAATATGCACACATTCTCAAATTCCAACATCCTAAACATTTTTCTTTAATCATCTTACCATGGTTAAGTAGGAAACTCATTTTATCAAAATCAAATCCCGAATCCAAACTTCCGATGCACATTTCTGAATCTTCTTCCGAAACTCTTTCACATGGAAAAAATTCACCTTTTGTATCCACAAATAGTCTTCTAACTGCAGGAATGCATGGACCACCATGATGTGTTTTTTTGCCTTCAGCAACATGACTATGTAGCTGTTCATATAATAACTCAATATCTTGCAGTTCTCTTCGCAACAATCGACTTTGTGCATCCCATTTTCGCTTCTCTAATACAGATAAAATCATCTTTATATATGCTAGTCGATGTACTCTGAAATTTTTTTGTGTTATGCGCGACAATGTCTCATCTTTTAAACCAACTGGATTTACATAATTGAAATTCACTGTCCCTGCTTCAAACAGCTCTTCTTCCGAATAAAATCGATATATATTTTCAAGATCTGATGAAGAACTAATAACACAATTAAACAAAACTTTTGAATAGTACTCTTCATTGTAAGCTTTCAGTCTACTCAAATTTTCTAAAATAATGTCAAATGAACCTTTTCCTGTTTTAAATCTTCGATTTATATCGTGACTTTTCTTATCACCATCAAGGCTAATCATAAGATTAAACTCATATTTTACCAAAAATTCTATGACATCTTCTGTCATTAAAGTCCCATTAGTCGTCATAGTAAAAAGAATTTTTTTATCCCCTTTACGTTGTAAAATATAGGAAACACATTTCTTAATCAATTCAAATTCCAGAAGAGGCTCACCCCCATAAAATGATAATGCAAGTTGATCCGCTTTTTCGCTTCTTTTCAAATAAAAGTCTATTGCTTTTTTGGCTGTCTCGAAATCCATCCTATTTGACGTATGGGAACGATTATAGTAGTTTCCAGAATATGCACAATATTTGCATCTCAAATTACACTGCTGAGTTACCTGCAAAATCAGATTGCCCATATAATGTTCTGCCAACAAATGTAAGTTTTCTGTCTCAGGATGCTCAATTTCTTCTATCGCAGTCTCACGCAATAATCCGCTTTTCACAAACCGTCTTAACACTCCATCAGGAACCAATTTTGTCTTTTCCACAGTTTTTAATATCTGATATTCTTCATCATTCACCATAACTACAGAATCCAAAGAACGATCATAAAAATATTTCTGCATTGGTGTTTGAATGCATTTAATTAATACCTTTCCCATATTCTTTCCCCCGTATTTTTATTTTATCTGCGTCAGGACACCTGCATCCATCTCACAGATCGTATCGCAGAGCCATTCGATCTCCAGCATGTTATGTGCTGCGATAAGAATAGTCTTCCCTCGTTCCTTTAATCCCCGCAAAAGCTCGCAGACCTCTCCTGCCCCCTGCTTGTCCAGACCATTAAAAGGCTCGTCCAATATCAAAAGCTCCGGATCTTCCATGATTGCCTGTGCGATACCAAGACGTTCACGCATTCCAAGAGAATACTGTCCTACCTTCTTTTTAGACAGAGGATCAAGCCCTAGGGCACGCATCGTCGCCCTCACATCGTCATCGGAAATACGGTGTTTCAGAGACGCCAGTCTCTTTAAATTCGCAAAACCGCTGAGATCCAGAAAGAAGCCAGGGTTTTCAATGATAATGCCTACGGAATCTGGAAAGTCCAGCTCCTTCCCGATCTGTTTTCCCCCTACGAGCACTGTGCCGCTCTCAGGTTGTAAAAATCCACAGATGCATTTAAACATTACGGTTTTCCCTGAACCGTTAAACCCCATAATCCCATGAATCTTCCTTTTTCAAAATCATGGGTAATGTTCTTTAATACTTTTTCTTTTTGAAAGGATTTTGTCAGTCCCTTCAACCTGATTGCATATTCCATTTTGCCCTCCATTTATTCGTTTGTCTGCGTAAAAGAGAAATTATAGCCCTTAATTCGGACGGCTGACAAGCCGATCAGCGCTATGATTAATATTGCAAATATGAACATGCTCATCCGATCCCTGGCAGGTAATCATAACCAAAGCTGTGCATGGGAAAGGTAGCTTGGTTCAACGGAGACAGCCAGCCGCAGAACACGTTCGCCCTATATTCCTGACTTTCTGTAAAATGAAACAGTTTCCGGAAAACATCTGGGTTCAGCAGGAGCCCATACAGACTGACTGCAAAAGCACCGATCACCCCTGCCATATTTCCCGCAGCCAGATTTAAAAACAACATGAGAACTGCGATAAAAAGAGTATATAAAAGTACAAGTCCAAACACTATGCTGCGCACATATAAGGAGTTGAGCTTTCCATTGTTTTTATGGAAACAGGAACGGTTATGCTCTCCCCACCGCCATAGCCCAACATTGCCGCTGTTTCGCTCCACACATTTCCCGTAAAGGAAAAGGGAGCTCCCATAATTCCAAGCATCACAGCCAAAAAAATATTATAGATCACAGTCGCCAGGATCACATAGATAATCTGACCCGCAAGCCATATCTTCCGTTTTGTGCGTACAAGCCAATACGGAGTTGCCTGACTGATAAATGGCATGTCCGCAAAGAGCAGGATTAAAAGCAGGGAGGACAGCATAACAGAGGATGCATCCCCATATGTCCAAATAAACGGCTCGAATACCTGAAGGATTGTCTCATATTTTATCGCATGGGAAATAATCTGATCCGACAGCATCAGACATAATATAGCTGCCAAAATAAAGGTCATCCAGATCCTCGGACTTTTTTTTCCATCCATAGAAATTCTGGCCTGCAATCCAAAAAGCCTGTTTAATATCACGCATACCGCAACCTTCTTTCTATTGCGCACATAAAGATCAGTGCCGTTAAAAAACTTCCAACCGCTAATATAGCAATGCAGAAGATATCATTGTAGTAAATAGACGCCGCCCAATAGCGGGGACTCAGAAAGAATGCTTTTTGATAGTAACGCTCCTGAAATACGGTCAGGACATAATAAAGAATAAAAGGAACGGCATAGGACATATAGCGATTTTTTGTTATGACAGCCGACGTACCGCCAATTAGCGCCCAAAAAGCGCCATTTAAAAACAATCTCAGAAAGCTTACCGCCGTTCTGCCCACAAGCACTGCCATCTCATAATTTCCGTCAATCAGAGAAGGATACTGACCGAACCTCAGTATACAGATTACAAGAAGGAACACCATGGCTAAAAAAGCTGTCAAACCTCCGGAGACCAACAATCCTGCTGCTTTTCCTACGAGATACTGTTTTCTCCCTGAACGGATATAACTGAACAGAAAAAAACGACTGTGCAGCTCAGCCTCCGTATTCTCTCCACCCGCAAAAGCAACGGCAATGGGAACAAACAGAAGCATATTAACGCTGTTCATACAATAGGTGTATGCTACGAACCAGCCTGGTCCTTCTGCAGATCCGCCTGCATTTATGATCTTCTGCAACATCTCATGCTCAGACATCAGGGTAGCCGAAACGATTAGAAAAATCCCCAAAATAAAGCGAATGCTTCGAATATTGTTTTTTATGTCCGTTGCCAACACATTTCTCATACGCTTTTCTCCTCACTTCAAACAGCTATAGACTTGATTTTTTATTTTATAAAATCCTAGTTTTTTGCAATAATATCACTATTTGTATAAAACTACACTCCTTATCAAACAACAGTTAAGGACTTGCAAAAACTGTTGTTCCTACTGAAAGCATTGCAACAGCTGTAAAAATTGATAATATTTTAAATTTTCTATTATTCTAAGTTCTACAAATACATAAGCCGCCAGTTAAGTACGATTAGTTTTATTATAATTCAATAAATTCCATCCAACTTTCCACATTTTATTGTGCAATTTTACCATTTATATAATAACATGTCAACATTTAATGAACGTTTATAACAAAAAAATGCAGGGCTATAAAAAACTAAAGAAATTGCTCTATTTTACAAAATTATATCCTATTTTTCAATTCCAACTCAATTTTCCCTCAATGTCTTTTTCCTCCAACTTTCGTATGCTTATCTCACAGCAAAGCAGTACCACACCGGTACAGCCTGCTGAATTAATCAATACGAAAATGGAGGTGTTTTTTATGCGAGAACTCAGAAACACAAAAATCATTGCTGTAGATCACGGCTACGGCAACATGAAAACAGCAAATACCGTCACACCAACCGGAATCAAAGCCTATGAAACAGAACCCATCTTCACCGGGAATATTCTGGAATATAACGGCATTTACTACCGGATTGGCGAAGGACACAAAGAATTTATCCCAGATAAAGCTATGGACGAAGAATATTATCTTCTAACTCTCATGGCGATTGCAAGGGAACTGAATGTCTTTTCCATCCGTGAAGCAGACGTTCATCTGGCTGCCGGGCTTCCTCTGACATGGATCAGAAACCAGAGAGAAGATTTCCGTTCCTATCTGCTCCAGAATCCAGAAGTCCATTACCGATTTAACAGCAAAGAGTATCATCTCCGTTTTGTGGGATGCAGCCTTTACCCGCAGGGATATCCGGCTATCGTAAACCGACTTGGAGATTTCAAGGGGACAAATCTTCTTGCAGATATCGGCAACGGAACCATGAACATTCTGTATATCAATAATAAGAAAGCACAGGAAAGCCGGTGCTGGACAGAAAAGTTTGGCGTAAACCAATGCATGATTGCCGCTAAAAACGCTGTTCTGGACAACTTCGGAGTAAAGATTGAAGAATCTACCGTAGAGCAGATTCTGCGGTTTGGAACCGCTGACATTTCAGCGTCTTATCTGGATTGTATTACTGCTGTTGCCAGACAGTATGTCACAGATATTTTTGCCACGCTCCGCAAATATGAATACAATCCTGGCCTGATGCGCCTGTATGTGGTCGGAGGCGGTGGATGCCTGATCCGTAACTTTGGAGCGTATGACAAATCACGAGTTACCATCCTTGATGATATCTGTGCCACTGCCAAAGGTTATGAATCTCTGGCTTATATGAGCCTGAAAAGGAGGGGATAAGCCATGCAGAACCATATCCGCAACACAAACCTGCGATTTAATCTGGACAAAGACCAGCAGCGGAGAGCCTGGGAATATTTACAGACGATGGACAGACAGAATTTTAAATCTTACAGCCAGGTAATCTCCCTTGCACTGGTCGATTATTTTGACCGCTACTACCGCACTCAGGCTGATCCCTATCTGGAAACAAGGGAACGGAAGAACTTTTTGTGAAACAGATTGTAGAAGCAGTAGAACACAGCCTGAAACAGTCATTGCCGATTTTTCTGTCCGGGCTGACTGCAGGCATGTTGGAAAGGGAATCCCCCATCAGGATGCCCTTTCCAGCTCCTGAAAAAGAACAGCCGGATCGTGATATAGACTGGGATTTTCTTGGAGAATAAACCATTGTGATTGGAGGTGAACACATGACGGACTTTCTGACAGCAGACACAAGCCTGCCATCTTATATGATGTTTCCCCGTTTTCTTCTGGACATGGAAATAAACGAAACTGCCAAAATGCTTTATATGATCCTGCTCGACCGTGCAAGGCTTTCCCAGAAAAATGAGGCTGGTCAGATACAAATGGTCATGTGTTCCTCTACTTTACGATTGAAGCACTGGCAGAAGTTCTCCACAAAAGCCAGATGACGGTGAAAACTGCTCTGGCAGTACTGGAAAAACAAGAGCTTATCTTCCGAAAACGGCAGGGACCCGGACACCCTAATCGGATCTATGTAAAAATCCCGAAAGAAACCCTCAGCAATACAGACAGAATTCTTTCCTCAAGACAGACAGAAAACTGTCCTATTGACAGACAGGATTCTTTCCCTGATACAGACAGAAAACTGTCCAGTAATAAGAAAGAGATAAAAAAGAACCATTTAACAATAAGAGGGAGTAAAGAGCCACGCTCACCCTATGGAACATTTCAAAATGTTTTTCTGTCAGAGACGGAGCTGGAAAATATCCGGCAGACAATCCCTGACTGGCAGGACTATATGGAACGCTTATCCGGTTATATGGCTTCTACCGGAAAGCAATACCAAAACCATGCAGCTACCATCATCCGTTGGGCAAGACAGGATCATCCTGTTTCCCGGCAACGAAATTATGAAAGTGAGGAATACGAAACATTATGACAACATTTACAGAAAAACCAACAGCTATCACACCAAACAGAGAGCTTCAGTCTGATGAATATTTTAACGAAACAAATCACCTGATCTACTGTTCCAAATGCAATACGCCAAGACAGTGCAGGCATGAATTACAGGGAAAGGTTCTTATTCCTTCCATCCGCTGTAAGTGCCAGCAGGAGATCTTTGAACAGGAGGAAGCCCAGAGAAAACTTCATGAAAAGCAAATGGAAATAGAGCATCTCAAAACCAGCGGCTTACAGGACAAATCACTTTATGACTACACCTTTGCCAAAGATAACGGCAGCAATCCGGAAATGAAACTTGCACACAATTATGTAAGTAACTGGGAAGAGATGAAAGCAAACGCTTCCGGACTTCTCATCTGGGGCGATGTCGGTACTGGAAAATCTTTCTTTGCAGGCTGCATTGCCAATGCCCTTCTGGAAAAAGGCGTCCCGGTACTGATGACCAACTTTTCCCGGATTCTGAATACCCTTACCGGAATGCATTTTGAAGACAGGAATCAGTTCATCCACAGCTTAAACCGCTACAGCCTTCTGATCATTGATGACCTCGGAATTGAACGGAACTCTGACTTTGCACTGGAACAGGTATTCAATGTGATTGACAGCCGTTACCGCAGTAAAAAGCCCCTGATCATAACAACCAATCTCACTTTATCAGAGCTGAATAACGCCGCTGATATCGCACACAAGCGAATTTATGACCGGATTCTGGAGAGATGTGTTCCCATCCGTATCAATAACCGGAATATCCGTCAGGACAATGCAACAGCTAATTTAAAAAAAACGAAAAAAATTCTGTTAGATAATCACACTTCAAACCAGAGTTGAAACAAAGCAGCATCGCACAATAACTATTTTTCACTGACAGTAGTACTACTTTCTTTTCTTATTTATCACCAGAGACATGCCACTGTCAGTTATCTAAAACTATAGTACTAAACCACAAGATTTTAAAACTAAATCGCCCGGATACGGGCATAAAAAGGAGGTGCCAGATATGGCAAATAAAAGAATTATGACACCAGAAGAAAAAGTGCTTTTACAGGCAAAACACAGACTGGAAGAAATCGAAGCAAGAAACCGTAAAAAGGAACGTAATGCCAGAACACGCAGATTGATTCAAGAAGGAGCGATTCTGGAAAGCATTGCTCCACATATTAAAGAAATGGATTTAGATACCCTAAAGCGGGAGCTGATGCTCCGGCTAAGAGGAATGTAAATACACAAGTTCTACTCCCGAAGCGCACTTACTCACCACCCGATAAATCGGGCGGTGGTATCCCCTACGGGCTCGTGCGCTCTGCCGAGGGCTATCCGCTGTTGCAGGCAACATCGAAAGGAGGTGCCAGATATGGCAATTTATCATATGCAAGCCAAGGTCGTCAGCCGTGGTTCCGGGCGGTCTGCTGTCGCTGCATCTGCTTATATGAGCTGTAGCCGCATATACAATGATTACGATGGCATCCAGCATGACTACACCCGAAAACATGGACTGATCTATCAGGAAGTAATGCTTCCCCCTATGGCTCCGCCTAAATGGAAAAACCGGGAGCAACTCTGGAATGCTGTAGAAGCTGCTGAAAAAACAAAAGACAGCCGACTGGCAAGAGAATTTGTTGTCGCACTCCCTATTGAGTTGGATAAAGACAGCAATATTTCTCTTCTTCAGAATTTTATTCAAAAGAATTTTGTAGATATGGGAATGTGTGCCGATTTCGCCATTCACGATACAGATGGTCACAATCCCCATGCACACATTCTACTTACTGTCCGTCCATTAAACGAAAACGGAACATGGCAGTATAAAACCGAAAAAGAATATCTATGCATCAAAGATGGAGAGGAAAAGGGATTTACTGCTTCTGAATTTAAGGATGCTCAGAAAGAGGGCTGGGAAAAACAGTATCGTTATAAAGCTGGGAAAAAGAAAGTATATCTGACTCCCTCGGCAGCACAGGAGAAAGGTTATGAACGTATCGACAAACATCCAAAAAGCACCCGGTATGGCAGACAAAACCCGATTTCCGAACAATGGAACAGTGAGGAACAGCTCTGCCTCTGGAGAGCAAACTGGGCAGATGCCGTAAATAAAATGCTTGCCCTTAATCAGATAAATGCCGCCATTGATCACCGCAGTTTTGCAGCTCAGGGAATCACTGAACAGCCAACCATCCACGAAGGCTACATTGCCCAGAATATGGAAAAGAAAGGCATGATAGCAGACCGGTGTGAAATCAACCGTCGGGTTCGTGCGGATAACAGAATACTACGGGAATTAAAAACACAGATAAAAAAATTGGTTCAAGCTGTCGAAAAATCTATTCCGGTAATTGCAGAAACATTAGAAGCAATCCGCAATCATATGATTTTTACACAATATCATTTACTTCATAATGAAATGCAAAAAGAAGTGATCCATGACTGGATGCAGCATTTTCGTCCTATCCTAAATAAATATGATACCATTAAGAAAAAGCTCAAAGCGAAAGTTACTGAAAAGAAAGAACTAAATGTGCAAAAAAGTAAAACCAGTATTCTAAATCCTTTCCAGCATATAAAGTTAAACCAGCAGCTTACAACCGTAACAGAAGAAATCGAGGAACTGAAATCTGCCAAAGAACAGCTGCTGTTTCAGGCTGAATGCTCCACAGAGAAAGATATGGCGAGCCTTTCCAGAAAATACGACCAGATGGATAAGAATCTGGATATTCTCGATTCTCAGGATATGGCTCTCAAAGAGCAGCTTGAAAAAGATGCTGTCGCTTTCCAAGAGGAAAAACTCCGGCCTAAACCAGAGCAATATACAGAATTACTGGATGCCAGAATCCAGATACGACCTACTTTCCGAGAGAAACTGATTGAGCAGCTCAAAGGTACTTTTGGTGAATATTATGACTATCACTATCGTGATATCGCAACCCATGAAGTGGATGATCTCAATATGGAAGATCCCTATAGCTTCTCTCATCGTACCTGGGAACTTGAATATCAGAGGAAACAGGAATTGCAAAAAAAACATCCTGTTCAATCCAGGCAAAAATCGCACAACACAGAACTATAATGTTTAAACTACTAATATAAAAAATATCCCGTTTTCTCAAAACAGTTATATTGCTTCATCCCAATAATTCACAAACTGCTAACCACCGAGCAAAAGTGAGGCACAAAGTGCGTAAGCATAATTTGATTTCTTTCCGCTTACGCACTCTCTTTTTATCTTGAGCAAAAAATTCCTACTTTGTAAAGCCAACAAATGGGGTTTGGGGGGCTCCCAAAGTGCGTTTGGATATCCAAACGCTATGCTTGCAAAACCAGTTCCACTAATTTCCCTCGATACTCCCTTCTTCTAAAATCAATGATAATTATAACATTGCCAATTTTGTAAAGTAATAATCAACTTAAAATATAGACGACAAACAATAAAACCATGATACTGTTACAAAAAGCAGTAGCATGGTTTCTTTATATTTCATTATAGATTTTCTCTATCTATCATATTTTCTATTGTTTCTGAGAAACAACACTCTTTCAAATCAATACTTTTGTCCATCTTCACAAGATTTGTATATTTCTCATCTGTATAGTGTTTTGATATTACAGCAAATACTTTATATGTAGGCTGTGCTGTTACATCTCTGATGTCCTTTTTCAGCAATGTGTTCGGTACATTTAATTTCGTATTTTTATCTTTTACGAAGCCAATACAACCACATATATTCCCGGCAGCTTTTTCTGTATATAATTTCGGTCCTCGATCTGTAAATTCTCCTATCATTGTTACGTTTTTCTTAATAAGCATCATACGTTCCAATATATCCAATTTTTGCCCCGTAGAGCCATCTTTTGCAAAAACAAAATCATTTTCTGTTAATCGCTTATCCAGGCATTTCTGGTAAAAATGAATTGCAGAAGCTGTCTCTTTTTTATTCAATCGAACTCCTGTCAAATGTAAAAAATTGTATCTATGGAAAACAACTTCATATCCCTGTACAGATGACAAAATCTTATTACTTTCCTGTAATTGCTTATTCACCTCTTTCGGTAAGCCATATAGGAACAAAACCTTCTGATCCTCAAGATGTTCTTTATATAGTTGTGCCGCTTTTGTCATAATCTGAATTGCACGTCTTTTGTCCATAACTTAATCCTTATCCCATAAAATTTAGAGAAGGGAATGTTCACGCCGCAGCACTAAACATTCCCTTCTCATGGTTGATTTTTCCGTTGTCTGCCAACCTCCAGCACCTTCGTCTGGAAAATATCAGGTTTTTCCGTTGCCTGCCAACCTCCGACACCTTCGTTCGGAAAACGTATCAGATTTTAGGTGTCAACCCACCGCTGATGCACAGCTTTTCTAATTACATTTTACACGAACTATGTGGAAAATGCAATTACAATTTTATCTTATGATGCCCTGCTACATTTTATACACTATTTATCTTACATTTCATTCTTGATAAATTATCTCTTTATCCACAATCTCCCTCGCACATACTTGTATATTGTTCATTCTTCCTATCCATTCCAAGACATTTTCCACCTTTAGCTGTTCTGTAATGCCTTGTGCCTGTTTCATCTGTTCTACAAGTCTTTCAAAGCGTTCCTGTGCCTGTTCTTCTATATCAGCCAAATAACCATTCAGCCTGCCGCTTGTAAGCATATTCAGATATAGCAATCTGCGGTATTCCTTCAAATACCGCAAATGTCTTTGTCCCCATACACCGACAACCCTTTGTTCTTCTTCCTTCGGTAAGGTAAGAGCAGGGATAAGATAATCCCCATGTCTGATATAAGTACCGCCCATCTCTTCAAAAATTGTTTTCTTCATTGTCTGTTCTACCTTTCTTATCGTTCTCTATTCATAGATTTTCTTTACGACCGTTCCAATTTTACAGTAACAATAATTCTTCAATTTTCAGTTCACATTGCCCCTCCCGAAGAAGTATGATAGAATAATTCTATTAAATTGAATCGGAGGTGCCACATGGCTATCAGTTCCAACAATATTCAGGTCTATACTACTTTGTCCAAAGAACTGGTTGCTGAGATTGATAAGGATGCAAAAGCGAACTATCGTACACGTTCCCAGCAGATTAACATGATCCTGACCGAGTATTATAAGACTCAAACAACAACCAAACATGAATCCGAGTAAAACACTGAATTGCCTGAAAACACAGGAAATATCAGTGTTTTCTTATGTTTTCCCTTAATTATAAGGTTCATGAGAACCATAATTATTCCCAAAGCTGACGTTTATAACGATCGGTTTTCTCATCTTCACTGCCTGCCGTATCAGGTAATCAATACCCTCCATCAGCTCCGTTGTCCGCGGAAATGAATTTTCCCGTGGATTTCCCATCTTTACCACCAGAAGATCACTTCTATACGCAACGCCTCGATTCACTCCCTCCGATGCTCTCCCATTTCCTGCTGCTATTCCAAGAACTGCTGTTCCATGTCCGCTGAAATCCCCAGACGGAACAAGGCGCCTGCCTTCGGTTTCCCCGAGTGTAAGCGCCTCATCAATTTCTTCCTTTGTATATTCAGTTCCTGATACATAGTTTTCCGGTGGATTTCCAGCTACACTCTGATCCCACAGTCGCAGGATCCGGGTACTGCCATCCTCATTTCTGAAATCCGGATGGAAATAGTCCACCCCGGAATCCACAATACCCACCAAAATCCCCTTGCCGGTTAAGCCATCGGCTCCATTCTGCACCGGCAAAATGCAGCTTGCCTCCCGCTCTTCAAAGGTCTCAAAATAAAGTCTCTTGGGCTTTTCTATAAACTCGATCTGCTCTCTGACTGAGTATGCAGAAATTTCCGTTTCCGGCAATGTCACTACTGCATAGCTGCCAAGCAGCGGGACCACCTGGATCCTCTCACCACCAAGTCCGCTTTCCGGACCGCTGTACTTCACGATCACATCCCACAGCCTGGTGGTGGGATCATATCCCACATTCAGATTTTCCGATTTCGCCCGTTCCTTCGGCAGGGCATTCATGGCAAGATTAAGAAGATTCTCTAATTTCTGATCTGGCATAAGGCTTTCATTTCCATTGATACATTTTTTTTTATTATATGCAACGCCTTCGTTTAAAGCACCAACCATCTGTTCCAGCATTTCTCTTTTAATTCCGGGAACGAAGCTTAACAACGGACGAAGCGGCATTCCTTCCATCATCGCAGCCATCATTTCCTGATTATTTAAAAAACACTCGGTTTTTCTGTCAGCGCATTTATTTTGCGCTGTAAACTGGAAGAAGGTAAAGAATTGTTGCAATATACAAACAAATCCATCCGTACGATCAGCACCTTTTTATGCTTCTCCAGCCAGAGCCACTTTCAGACTGCTTTCAAAAAGCAATTCGGAATGACTCCCAATGAATGCAGGCGCATGGGTCATAAATCGTCTTTAGATATCTCAAAATTCCATGGATGTAAAAAGGCATGAGCCTTTTATATGACTCATGCCTCTTCAGCTAAACAGATATCCGTGATCTTATCCGATAATGTTATGCCGTTGCTTTTTTATCATCTGTCTTCTCAAGCAGTTTCTTCACGCCCTGGATCGCTACCAATACACCAAGGATCAGCAGTAATACTGCAAATACAAGCTGTAAGGTGTTTCCAAGATCCAGCCCTGTTGTTACCAGTGCCTTTGAAAGCTTTGTGATGGTCATGCCAAGTGCTGTGAAGGTAACTGCCATCATGAATACCATCGGGATCCAGAGCATGCAGCCCTGACGTTTTGTTTTCTTTAAGAATACTGCACAGGCTACAAGAGCGAGTACAGATAACAGCTGGTTTGCGGAGCCGAACAGCGGCCAGATTTCTGCATAGCCGACCTTTGTAAGCATGTAGGCAAGTACCAGTGTAATGACTGTTGCGAAATATTTATTTGTTACTACCTTCAGGAACGGGCTCATGTTTTCCTCATCTGTATCAGAATCAAGGAAAAATTCCTGGAATGACAGACGTCCGACTCTGGCTACAGAATCAAGAGAGGTCAGTGCAAATGCGGATACAGCAAGGTTGATCAGGTAAATACCAGGGAATGCGGAAGGCCAACTACAGAAAGGAAGTTTGCGATAGCACCTGCAAAAATCTGCGGCTGTGTTGTAAGTCCCTGTGCTGCTGCTTCACCATCTGCAAAGGATGCAACTGCGATCAGTGCGATGATGGCAAGCATACTTTCCATCAGCATTGCTCCAAAGGAAACAGGAAGCATGTTTTTCTCATTTTTGATCTGCTTGGATGCAGTACCGGAAGATACCAGTGAATGGAAGCCGGAAACAGCACCGCAGGCAATGGTTACAAACAGGATCGGGAACATATACTGTCCGTCTACGTTAAAGCTTGTAAATGCCTTCAGGTTACAGGAAGGATTGGCTACAAATACACCGATAACCGCACCGACGATCATGAAAATGAGCAGATAGCTGTTCAGATAATCACGTGGCTGAAGCAGCGCCCATACAGGAGCGACACTGGCGATCAGGATGTATACAAAAATGATGATATGCCAGGTTCCAAGACTTACATACATGGGGAAATTAAGTCCCAGCACAATTGCTGCTACCAGCAGTAAAATTGCGACTGCAGTGTTGACCCATTTGTTGAATTTTGTATATTTAAGGAAAAATCCAAGTGCAACAGCCTCAAATATAAATAACATGGAAGTGGTTGCAACAGCTCCGTTTGCCGCTACCTTTGTAACTGTTCCTGCATCATTTGCGACAAATCCGTTAAAGGTTCCTGCTACAACATCTGCAAATGCGGCAACGACCAGAATACAGAACAGCCAGCAGAATAAAAGAAATAATTTTTTTCCAAGCTTTCCGATATACGCTTCGATGATATATCCGATCGTACGTCCTTTATTCTTTACGGATGCATACATGGATGCAAAATCCTGCACAGCTCCGAAAAATACACCACCGATGAGGATCCATAACAGAACCGGCAGCCAACCGAAAATTGCGGCCTGGATCGGTCCGTTGATGGGACCTGCACCTGCTATGGATGCAAACTGATGTCCAAATACTACATTTGTATCAGCCGGTACATAATCAACTCCGTCCTCCATTTCGTATGCCGGAGTTTTTGCTTTCGGATCAATGCCCCATTTGTTCTGGAGATAACGGCCATACAGAAGATATGCGCCTCCGAGAACTACAATGGCTATGATCATCATTGTTATTCCGTTCATAATATCAACTCTCTTTCCTTTGTATTTTTATATATTAAAAAAGCCCCTGCTATCCTTTCGGATAACAAAGGCGGAATGTTCCGTGGTACCACTCTGTATTCTCATATTTATCACTAAATACAACCACTTAATACTGTCTCTTCAAACAGCCTCTTCTGTAACGTGAAGACTACGTCCCGGCTTACTTAACCTTTCTATTCAGCGGGATGCTCCCAGGTGATATCACAAAATACCTTCTGCCGCTTCTCACCAGCTGCGGCTCTCTGTGATCCGGTCTGCTTCTTGTGATCTGTCCTGTTCCATGCATTTCTCTTTTTTATTTATCTAATGTTTTACTCCTTTTTTTATAAAAATTCAACAAATAATTTATATATATTTTATAAATTTGCATATGTTTTTTTATGCATTTTTTAGGTAAAAGCCAAAACACGGCGTATGTAACGAAGCCAGATCTAATCCCAGCTCTGCTTTACAATCCGTTTTCCGTCACATACGCCGCATTATCCATTATTCAGAAAATGTATATCTTACCATGTATCCTTTTCCGTCACCGGTTACGATCACGACTCCGCCATCGGGATTCTCGATCTTATCAATGATCGGAAATCTTCCTTTTTCTTTTACGAAAGCTTCCGGACTCTCGATCTTTGCTTCAACGATCTCCTGCTGAGAATGACGATCGCCACCGCAGGATTAATGGTTTCAATAATGATCTCATATTCCTTCATACCCTTCACCTCTTTCATTTAATGCAGTTTTTCAGTTCTTATACTTACATTTTATCGTAAAAATCCCGGTCATGCAAAATGCGTTCTGCACAAATTTTCAGAGGATTTATTGGTGTTTTTCACTACATTCAAACTTCTTCTGTTTCCGGATGTTATCTTCCTCAAAGAAGGCTTTTTTTATTCTACAAAGTGGATCCTGCTCTTATCAAAACGATCCTGCTGCTTTCTGCTCTCTGCTGGGTATCCCAGGGCAAAAAGAGAAAATACCTCCACATTCTCCGGAAGCTTCAGAATATCATGGACCAACGCCATACGATCCTTAAGCGGTGCAATTCCGATCCACACGCCGCCAAGTCCCAGTGCATCCGTTTCCAGCCAGATATTCTCCTGTGCGATAGACATATCGATCTGTGCCATATCCTGAACAGGCAATCCCTCTTTCCGATATACCGGAACGATCACAACCGGTGCACCTGCTGCACATCCTGAATAGGGAGTGGCTTTGGAAAGCTCCAGGATCTTCTCCTTATCTGTCACAACATAAAATTCCCACGGCTGCTGATTACATGCGCTTGGCGCCTGCATACCTGCTTTCAGGATCTGAAGGATCTTTTCCTTCTCTACGGGTTTATCTTCATATTTACGGATACTTACTCTGTGAAAAATATTCTCCATGCTATTTTCTCCTCGTCATACTCATATCACTTGTTACAGTTCATACTCATCATACAGCTTCTGACGCCATTTTACATCCGTCATCACACGCTGCACTTCATCCGACCGTCCATCCAAAAACAAACGATTGATCACTCCCACCGGTATATACAAATTATACCACATCATCAAAACATAAAAACCCCATAAAACGTATTTTTACAAACTCTACAGGAACTTAAAATGGAAAACGCTCCAGAATACGAAGCTTTCAGAATGTCCATACAGACAAGAATCCTATAAAATATAATAGCTATACCACACATCAATAAATAAATCACTCAAAACTGTTCCAAAAATTCTCCCATAATCTGACACCGCCACCATCTGAAAACTCCCGGACAGCCAAACATCCGGGAGTTTTTCTTATATCACTTATAATCTTCAGAAATTATTTCTCCTGCACATTGATGATAACCTTCATGGTTGTCTCACGGTTCTCATCAATATACTGATAAGCCTTCAGATAATCTGCGAACTTAAATGTCTTTGAGATCAGCGGCTTTAAATGAACCTTCCCCGCATTTACAAGATCAATGGCATCTACATAATCATCATGACGGTACATCATAGTACTCTTGATATCCAGCTCGTGGTCATTGGCAACAGCAAGGTCAACGGTTGCCATATCCGCAAATACCGCTACCAGTACGATCACGCTGCCTTTTCTCGCATACTGGATGGCCTGTCCCATGGTGATGTTATTTCCGGCACAGTCATAGATCACATCTGCCTTATCCGGACCAAACGCCTCTACCAGTGCCTCTCCGAAATTTTTCTCCTTTGTGTTTACACAGATATCAATGCCGCACTCTTTTGCTTTTGCAAGACGAAGGTCACTGACATCCGTGATCATAACCCTGGCTGCCCCCATTCCTTTGGCCGTCTGCGCAACAAGATTTCCGATGGGACCTGCACCGATCACTGTGATGTTCATCCCTTTTACATCGCCCATCTGCTTCACGGCATGGACTGCAACTGCCAGCGGCTCGATCATTGCACCTTCCTCGTAAGACATCTCCTCCGGGATCGGTGTTACCTTAGATGCATCTACTGCAAAGAATTCAGAAGCTGTTCCTGTTGTCTGGAAGCCCATAACCTTCAGTTCCTCGCAGAGATTATATTTTCCATGGCGGCACGGATAGCAATGTCCGCAATATACCTGAGGCTCAATGGTTACTTTCTGGCCAATCTTAAAATCTGTCACATTCTTTCCAAGTCCCGTGATCTCACCGGATACTTCGTGTCCCTGTGTTACCGGATATTTTGTAAAAGGATGCTTACCGTGATATACGTGGATATCTGATCCGCAGATACCAATGTTCATGATCTTAACCAGAACCTGGTCATCTCCCACTTCCGGAACCGGAACCTCTCTGAAAATAATCTCTCCGGGATTTGTCATTACCTGCTGAAGCATCTTATTCTCCTCCTCTAATTTCTTTCTATTGCATATCATCTTTTATTAATTATTTTATTAAAGTAATTACATTATTATTCTTTTCTCCTGATCTGTCAAGATAGTTTTCTATGATTCTGCTTATTGAACAAGTTTGCAGCTTTGTTTTTATGCACATTCCATAATTATCGGTAAACGGAATAGTCAAGCGAATATTCGCAATACGCTTCGCTACTTGCTCATGACCGAATAACTCCTTCGCGGTTTATCGGTTAAAAAACAAAGCCTGCGGATTCAGCATTTCTGTAATCATATGCTGAATCCACAGGCTCCTTATACGCTTTAATAAATAATTTTATAGAAGTATGATATTCCTTTCCGGCAGGTTTGTAAAGGCTTTTATCAATACCAGCGTGTCATCGGCAGATCATTATTCACACCCTTGGTCATAAGAATCTGGTGAAGATCGATAATTCCGTTGTGGAAGGTTGCCGCACATGCTGACAGGTACAGATCCCACATACGCAGGAACTCTTCGTCAAACATAGTCTTTTCTTTTTCAATATTGTCCCGGAAATTCTTTTCCCAGTGAAGCAATGTCTTATTGTAATGCAGACGGAGATTTTCGATATCCAGGGTATGGAAATTGTCCTCTGCCATATGGTTCAGGATCTCACGTAAGCTCGGAACAGTTCCGCCCGGGAAAATATATTTCTTGACCCACGGATCACCCGGATGCTCCTTCAGAGCACTGATAAAGTGAAGCAGGAACAGTCCGCCCGGCTTCAGAACCTTTTCCACACAATCAAGAAACAGCTGATAATTATCACGTCCAACATGCTCCAGCATACCGACACTGACAACACGATCAAACTGATACTCCTTCTTCGGCAGATCACGGTAATCCATCAGCTCTACCGTAAGATAATCTTCCAGACCCTGATCCTTGATCCGTCTCTGAAATTCTGCATACTGTTCATGACTTAAGGTGATACCGGTACCATGAACCTTATATTTCTTAGCTGCCTCGATCAGCAGAAAGCCCCAGCCACAGCCGATATCCAGAAGACTCATACCCTCTTCCAGATGTAATTTCTTAAGGATATAATCAACTTTATTTACCTGTGCCTGATACAACGTATCATCCTCATGGATAAAATACCCACAGGAATAACTCATAGTCTCATCCAGCCAAAGTTTATAAAAATCATTTCCAATATCATAATGGCTGGTTACTTCCTTTTCCTGATTCTTCTTTGATGTTGAACTGAACATGATCTTTTTCAGAGCAGATTCATTGGTAGAAAATTTCCCCATCTGTCCCAGAAAATGGTCCAGCGCTTCATAAAGATTTCCCTCGATATCCAGATCCCCACGCATATACGCCTCACCCAGTGCAAGGGATGTGCTCTTCATCAGATCCGCCAGAGGAATCGCTTTCTTAAAATTCACCGTAAATGTAGGTTCACCCTCTCCGATGTGATACTCGGAATTCTTGAACTTTACCAGAAATGGATAATCTGTAAAGCGTTCAAGGAACTGTACCATTGCTTTCTCTTCCGTCTTCTCCTGTAATGTCTCAAACATAATAGTCTACCTCCTTTAACACAGCACTATGATACACCCGGAGGAAGGCTTTATGTCAAGGGAGATATACAACAAAATTTTATCAATAAAATGGCGATATTTGGTAAAACTCTTACTTATACTTATTCAAATTAACTAGATGTTTACAATCCATTTTTAAACAAGCTGCCGAAAACACTGATATTATCAAAACGCACTCGTTAATTATATATCATTTTTCAATAATTATCTTTGTATTTTACGCATTTTTTATTGCTTTATATACAATTCAGACTTATAATAAAAGATACAAAAAAAGAGCGAAAACCATATAAAAATCCAACACTGGAGGGAACCTTATGAACGAAGAACTTTTTAATGAAGCATCAAAATCCAACATCCTGTCAAAACAGCTGGTCGATCAACTTCAGGAAAGCATGACCTACAGCAGCATCTCCTTCATCAATTGGACCATCGAAGTCCTCAAGCTCCTGAAAGCCCGCATCGAACGCGGCGACAAGATCAAAGATGAGACCACCGGCGTGATCTACGATCTCTACACCTTCCGCCAATTTGTAGAAACCAACTTCTCCACCTACATCACCGGCCAGGTCTTCAACACCTCCATCCGGTCCCAGAAAATCTACTTCACCCTGGAAGCCTGCCCAGGCGGCTACAACCTCCTCATGGCAGACTCCGGCAACGAAAAAACCTACCGCTGGATCTCCAGCTTAAGCAAACGCTTCTCCCTGGTAGAAATGATCGCCACCGGAATCGTCTACGTCAAAGACAACCGTACCGACACCTACCAGCCATTTATCTCCGAAAACGGCAAATACTGCAAATACAACAAAGACCTAGGAAAACTCACAGAGCTCTGACCAAAACGGGGAATCCACAACCGCAGATTCCCCGTTTTTCTCATCCATCCAGCGCAGCGCCAATGACCCATTCCCCTCTTCAAGCCACAGGGAATCTCAGCCTTTCCTCCCAGCCATCCAGCGCAGCGCCGATGGCTCATCCAACTCCCGTCATACCACCCCACTAGCAACACTCCCCACGAGATTTAACACGTCTCACGGCCAACGCACAGCCAGTGAGGGGCTTCTTTCCAGACTGACTCTGCAGGAGGGGAGCTGCTTCTTAGGTGGCGGAAATCTGCGTTGCTTCAAAAAATCTCGCTGTTTGAGCGGCTTCAGACGCGAGTTCGAGATTTGAAGCGCTTTTAGCAGAATTCCGGCACCTTAGAAGCCAGCCCCCGACGAAGCCCCAGCCTGGAAAGAAGCCCCTCACTGGCGTCCCCTTCCGCCATATAACTACCTCCGTTTAAATCTCCCCAAGAAATCCAAACACCTCCTCATCCTCAAGAAAATGCATCAGCATATAAGCACACATGATCGCAACCCTCTCCTCCTTCAGGATCCTCCTGACCTCATCCCGGTCCGCGATCACAACCTCGATCTCCTCACTATCCTCCTGCGCAGCCTTACTAACCTCACCACTGGCATACCCATAAACCGTAGCACAGGATTCATCCGTCATCCCGATCGTCGTAAAATAAGGCTTCTCAAAAGCCTCCGCAACCTTGATCGGCTCCAGCTTCAACCCGGTCTCCTCAAACATCTCCCGCACAGCACCCTCATGGAAATCCTCCCCAGGCTCCACAAGCCCCGCCGGAAACTCATAAATATACCCGCCGATCGTATACCGATACTGACGGATCAGCACAACCTTATCCCGCTTCTCTCCATAAACACTGTAAATGATCACCCCATCCGGATGATTCTCCCCTGTAGAAAGCTTCATATCCTCCACACTCTTCGCCCTGGAGGCCACAAAATAAGAAACCGGCGTATCATGTACACTGGTCGCATCCACTCCATAAAGATTCACGAACTTATTATCTGTAAGTTTTTTCACACTATTGATCTTACCCATCTGAAAAACTCCTTCCCGAAAATTTTTTCTAAAAACATTTTATCCCATCCAAAACCAAAGGTCAATTTTTTATACTTACACTCCCTTCACAATAGTGCTATAATAAATACCCTGCTATAAAATTTAAATTTACTTATTACATTACCAAACAGCTACTGTAGACAAGAAAGAAGGAAAAAACATTGAAAAACCAGACCAATGCTGCCCAGGCCGAAAACCCTCTGGGAACCGCCCCTGTAGGCAGCCTGATCGCCAAATTCGCCATTCCCGCCATCATCAGCATGCTGGTCAGCGCTCTGTACAATATCGTTGACCAGATCTTTATCGGCCAGGGCGTAGGAATGCTTGGAAACGCCGCCACAAACATCGCATTTCCCGTAACCATTATCTCTACTGCTGCTGCATTGCTCCTGGGAATCGGCAGCGCCTCCAATTACAACCTGGAAATGGGCGCAGGAAACGAAAAAAAAGCCAGCTCCATTGCAGGAACCGGACTCTCCGCGCTGATAATCTCCGGTACGATACTCTCTGTCATCGTCCTTCTGTTCCTGAAGCCACTGCTTCATTTTTTCGGCGGAACACCGGACGTCATGCCCTATGCCATTGATTACATGGGGATCACCGCCATTGGACTTCCCTTTTATGTTTTAAGCACAGGCGGCAACCACCTGATCCGAGCAGACAGGAGTCCTACCTATTCCATGACCTGCATCCTGGCCGGTGCCGCCATCAACACCATCCTGGACCGCTTTTCATCTTTGGATTCGGCTGGGGCATCAAAGGTGCAGCCTGGGCAACCGTGATCGGCCAGATCGTATCCGGACTTCTGATCATCTTTTATTTTTCCAGACTCCGAAAAATGTACCTGGACCACTCCATGCTGATTCCTAAGGCACGCAATCTGTCTGCCATTTTTTCTCTGGGAATGGCATCCTGTATCAATCAGGTTGCCATTGCTGCAGTGCAGATCGTCATGAACAATACACTTCGCCATTACGGAGCACTCTCAGCCTACGGGAGTGATATTCCGATCGCCTGTGCAGGAATCATTTCCAAAGTCAACCAGGTATTTATGGCCATATGCATCGGAATCTCCCAGGGCTCCCAGCCCATCTGGGGCTTTAATTACGGTGCCGAAAAATACAGCCGCGTGCGCCAGACATACCGCTATTCCGTAACCTTATGTACTGTGATCGCAACCATATTTTTTATCTGCTTCCAGTTCTTCCCACATCAGATCGTAGGCATCTTCGGAAACGGCAGCGACCTGTACTTTCATTTTGCAGAAAAATATCTCCGCATCTTCATGCTGATGACCTTTGCCAACGGAATCCAGCCTATGTCCGCCGGCTTTTTTACCTCCATTGGAAAAGCCAGGCTTGGTGTGATCATGTCCCTTACAAGACAGGTGCTCTTCCTGCTTCCACTGATCGTCGTTTTCCCGATTTTCTTCGGAATCGATGGCGTTATGTACGCAGGACCAATTGCAGATACCTCTGCATTTGTACTGGCCGTTGTTTTTGCCAGACGTGAGCTTGGAGTCATGAAGCTGCAGAACAAAACGCCTGACACAAGAAAGAATCCTGCTTGCAGGATTCTCCGCCTGCGACGGGTCGCTTCAGCGACATTATTCCTCTCCGTCGCAGTGCGATCCTGCCCGGAGGGCTTTTTTATGTTATAGGAACATTACGGAGTAATTTCCTATAATATAAAAAATGCCATGTAATTTACTGCCCATCGGCAATATATTACATGGCATTTCTCACATTCTCAGATATTTATCTGAAACTACCAATTTCTGATCTTTTCTTCATCCTCAGGCAACTGCTTATGATCAGTCACCCTTCAGTACAACACGGATCTTCTTATAAATTACAAACACGATCAGAGATGTCAGTGCATACTTAAAGATATTAAACGGTGCAATGATCAGCAGTGCAAAGGTAAGCAGTCCGTTTACGGAGCTGTGTACTGCGCTTCCCATCTGGATAAAGGTCTCGATCGGCATTCCAAAAGCCTTACCGTAAGCCGGAAGCAGCACAAAGGCATTGACAAAGCATGCAAGGATCGCTGTCAGAACTGTTCCTGCTGCCATACCTGCAACTGCATGTACTCTGCTCTTTTTATGGCGGAAACGATAGATCAGGCCGGCCGGTACCACATAGGCACATCCAAACAGGAAGTTGGCAACATCACCAACACCGGCAGTCATGGTTCCCTTAGTCACAAGATGTACGAGAATCTTCACAAGCTCGATCAGGATACCTGCCACAGGTCCCATAGCGAAGGTTCCTACCATAACCGGTACCTCGGAAAAATCAAGCTGATAAAAAGACGGTGCAAGAAACGGGATCGGAAACTCAAGATTCATCAATACTCCTGCCACAGCACCAAGCATGGCTACCTGCGCGATGGTTCTTGTTCTGCTTCTTTCCACAGCATTTCCTCTCTGTAATATCTGTTCACTCATAACTCTCTCTCCTTCTTCAGAAATATTCAAAGAAAATTTCCACAAGAAATCTTTATGCGAAAAAATTTCTTCACATAAAAAGCCCCGGGAGCTTCTTCCCGGGGCACTGAGCACGTTCTTTAAATACTGCGCGTTCTTCTCTCATCCAGACTTTACTGTCGGTTCCGGAATTTCACCAGATCAGCCGCCAAAGCGGGTCGCGGACTATACCGCCGGTAGGGAATCACACCCTGCCCCGAAGAAATTTTCTTTTTTATGAGTTCATTATAACGCGCTCTTTTTATAATTACAAGCCTTAATTCTGTCACAGAAGCATTCTACTCCATTTATATAAATCTAAGATCCACTCCTTTATGATCAAACCCGGATTTTCTTTACCGTACTCCAGCTACTGTAAAGAACCTTTTTTCCGACTCTTTTATATGACCGGATGCGGACATAATAGATCTTTTTGTTTTTCAGTCCTGATATCTTATATCTGGTCGCAGACTGTTTTCCAACTGTGACCGTTTTTCTTTTCTTTTGTAAATCTGCTGTCTGCTGCATACTGGATCTGATAGCCGGTTGCCTGTATATTTTTTTTCCAGCTTACAGTAAAGGACCTGTTTGCTTTTTTCAGTCCTGTCAGCAGAGTTTTTGGAGGCAGGATCTTAAAGGTAAGCGTTTTGTTGATACGACTGTATTTTCCGGTCCCTCTGACCTGCACAGTTCCAATTCCGGAATTTTTATTATTTTTGTAATACAGCTTATAAGCACTCGAACCGATCTTCTTTCCATTTACAGTTACGGTTACTGATGGCCGGATGGTTTTTCCCGTATAAGTGTAAGAGGTTCTGTTTAGCTTAACATTGCTGACAAACTTTTCTGTCTTTTTTATGATCTTGAAATGAATGGTTGCGGTACCTTTATAATAACCGGTACCATAAATGGTTACCGTTGCCACACCCGGATACAGATTATCCTCGTAGTACATATAATAATCTTCGCCGGCTTTCAATCCGGGGATTACGATGGCAGGTGTGAGTTCTTTTCCTGTATATGTCTGATCAGCTATTGGATCCGCAGCCGGCAGTTTTCCGTAAATAGTAAAATATAATGTTTCCGATCCTTTATAATTGCCGATTCCCGTGAGCTCTGCACGAGCTTCACCAGGCTTTTCATTATTAACATAGGTTACCGTATAATCTTTTCCCTGTACCAGTCCGTCAATTACCACTTCCGGTTCCACTTTTTTTCCTTTAAAGGTGGTTTCCAGGTATGTTTCATTATTTTCCGCAAAATAGCACACATACATTCCATTTTCATCTGGCGTAATCTTGAAACTCCGCTCTACTGTACCGCAGAAAATATCTTTTCCCGTGATCTTTACAGTCGCAGTTCCTGCATTGATGTTATTTCCATAAGTTACTTCATAATCGGAGCCCTGCTCAAGTTCCGGTGCGGATTCACTGGATTCTATTTCAGGTTCATGGCTTTTTCCATTATATTCATATTCTGGAGTGATCTGTTCAAACCATTCATTCTGAAGCGGTATCCGGTTGTCTGCTGACAGCTCCACAAACGTGTAGCCACGGTCCTCTGCGTATTTCTGAAGTGTGGAATCCTTTTTTCCCGCGATCAGTGCTGAATCCCTGAACGCATCATCCGCCCAGACAGTATCTGTGCTCAGTACTCTTATCCTGCACTCGGAAGACAGACAAAGTCCATTTTTCCCAACTGATTTTACAGATGCGGGAATTATAATATCACGGATCCCTGAAATGCTCTGGAATGCATATTCACCGATTTCTTCCAAGCCTTCGTTCAGGACAGCTTTCGTAAGCGACGAACAGTTTCCGAATGCACCTTCTCCAAGGCTTCTGACACTTCCCGGGACTGTTATGGAAGAAACATTTACACAGTAATAAAAAGCATAGTCTCCCACGCTTACAGTTCCATCCGGGATCTGGTAATCTCCGGAACGTCCGGACGGAAACACGATCAGTTTTGTGCCATCCTTGCTGAATACCACTCCGTCTTTTTCAGAAAAATACGGATTTTCCGGATCTACTTTAATTTCTGTCAGACTGGACTCAGACAAGCCCTCCACAAAAGCAGCCAGCCCTATAGATGACACGTTTTTGGGAATCGTAACAGATTTCAATTTCTCACAGTTGTAAAAAGCATTCTTTTCGATGGTTGTAAGCGAATCCGGCAAAGTAACAGACTCTATATCAGAAGCCTGGGTGCAATACTGGAAGGTACTGTTTCCAAGAACCGTTACTTTTCTTCCGTCAATGGTATCTGGAACTACGATATTTGTATCCGTTCCTTCATACTGATACAGCCTGAGTGTTCCATCATTCAGGATCTTATAAGAATAGTCATAGTCCATTTTGGACAGTTCATAATGTCTGGGGGCATTTCCCGTATATCCGCAGTCAACCAGATATCTTTCGCCGTCAATAATGACTACGGAATTCCTGTGACCGCTTCCCGCCCCCGGATCATTTGCCGCATACCTTGCATACACGGTCAGTCCCAGTTTTTCGCACATATAGTTCACTGCGCTGGTATTGGCCCAGCAGTCTCCGCCGCCATCCAGCATCAGGCTGTATAACCGGAATGATACTGACTGTAATTGAAGTTGTTGGCAAGCCATCTGGCGATCGTATCAACCTTTTTATAATCGGACATTTCCGCAGTAATATTTTCTTTGAGGAATGTATCCATTTTTTGTTCTGCGTAATACTCCGCATAATCTTTAAGTATGAATTTATAATAAACGGTACTGTTTCCATCCTGTACAGAGATCAGGGTCTCTCCAAACATGTATTCCCACTGGCTCTTTACGTCATTTCCGTTTTTGTCTACATAGGTTACATACTGCATTTTAGGAGTAACAAGACCAGTTTCGCTGACTTTCGCAGTATAACCGGAAACAACCGTATATACCGGATTTTTGCCAGATGTCTGGATCTGATAAGATGTCTGCATGGTATCCGGCATGGAGATCACACTGCTGTAGGTATCATTCATCGCATACAGATATATTTCTGTGCTCTCTACATCTGTTTCTTTTTCGGAAGTGCCTGCTGCCGGAATATCATCTGTGAATATATCTTCCTGCTGCTCCTGGTTTTCTCCGTCACCAAAAATTTCTTCCGGTGCCGCAGCCTCCTCTGTTCCTTCTGCTTTTCTGATGACCGCCGAAGGTTCTTCCAGAATTAATCCTTCATCAGAATCCTGTTGTATTTCCTCACTCTCTGAGCTTTCAGTTTCATCCGTTTCCGTTCCGATATCTGATCCCTGAAACTCTTCTTCTGTAATCTGATCTGTGCTCACGGCAGTATCTTCTCCCGCGATCTGATCTGTGTTTACGGTATTTTCTGATTCCTCAGAATTCCCGTCATCTGTAAAAGTATCAATGGCGTCTGTCATATCCGTCTGTGCATCTGTAAAATCTTCGGCCGCCACCGGTCCGCATGGAACAACAGCCATACATAACGACAGGCCAAGTGCCATCAATTTTTTCGGAAATTTCATTTCGTACCTTTCCTTCCTTTTTATGTAAACCGTTTATATGTAAGTTCTGTTTTTATTATAACGCGGCCCTGTCTTTTCGCAAGCTGCAATAATGTCCCCAACTCTGCAAAAAACCGCTGTGATCTTCATTTTAGATCACAGCGGTTTATGTTTTATTATCGGAACATCAGACTTTCCACAATTTCAGCATTACTGTTCTTTCCATATCCGCATTCGATCAACCAGTTTTCTGGCTGGATACTGCCAACACCACGTTCTACTGTGATGCTGCATGCTCATATGCATTCTGTATTCTTACAGAATATCGATATGCTCTCCTGCAAGTGCCTTGTTCATGCTTCGTACTGCGCAGAATTTACCGCACATGGAGCAGGTATCATCATGCTCCGGTTTGCGCTCGTTCCAGATACGTTTTGCTGTTTCCGGATCCATGGCGCATTCCCACTGTGCCTCCCAGTCAAGCTTTCTTCTGGCATCTGCCATCTTGTCATCGATCTCACGGGCACCGCGGACACCTTTGGCAATGTCTGCTGCATGAGCTGCGATCTTAGATGCCATAATTCCCTGTTTTACGTCCTCAAGATTCGGAAGTGCAAGGTGCTCTGCCGGTGTTACATAGCAAAGGAATGCTGCTCCGGACATAGCAGCTACTGCTCCGCCGATCGCGGATGTGATGTGGTCATATCCCGGTGCAACGTCAGTTACGATAGGTCCTAATACATAGAACGGTGCACCCTGACAGATGGACTGCTGTACTTTCATATTTGCCTCAACCTGATCAAGCGGCACATGTCCCGGTCCCTCGACCATTACCTGGACGTCTTTTTCCCATGCACGTTTGGTCAGCTCGCCAAGACGTACAAGCTCCTCGATCTGGCATACGTCTGTTGCATCAGCCAGACATCCCGGACGGCAGGCATCACCAAGAGAGATGGTCACATCATACTCGCGGCAGATATCCAGGATCTCGTCGTAGTATTCATAGAACGGATTCTCCTCACCGGTCATGCACATCCATGCAAATACAAGAGATCCTCCTCTGGAAACGATATTCATTTTTCTCTTGTGATTACGGATCTGATCGATGGTCTTTCTTGTGATTCCACAGTGAAGAGTTACAAAGTCAACACCATCCTGTGCATGGAGTCTGACTACATCGATAAAATCTTTAGCTGTCAGCGTATCAAGATCTCTCTGATAGTGGATAACGGAATCATAAACCGGAACGGTTCCGATCATTGCCGGACACTCGGATGTCAGCTTGCGTCGGAACGGAATGGTATTTCCGTGGGAAGAAAGATCCATGATAGCATGGGCGCCCATGTTTACAGCTTCCATTACTTTCTGCATCTCTACATCGTAGTCCTTGCAGTCTCTGGATACACCAAGGTTTACATTGATCTTGGTGCGGAGCATGGAACCTACGCCCTCCGGATCGATACATTTGTGATTTTTATTTGCACAGATCGCCACCTTACCGGAGGCTACCAGCGGAAGCAGTTCCTCTGTTGTCATGCGTTCCTTCTTAGCTACGATCTCAAGCTCAGGTGTGATGATGCCTTTACGGGCTGCCTCCATCTGTGTACTGTAATTTCTCATGTAAAAAAATCTCCTTCCATAAATTCTTTGTGTTTATACAACAAAAAAACCGGTTGCTGCAACGCATACGCATCACGCAACCGGCTCTTACTCTTACGTACTTAATGAAAATCTTCTGTACTTCTGATTTCTTCTGTACTCTCTGATCTTCTGTGTCTTTAAGAATCCTTCGTGCATATGTCCCTACGTTGGCATTATCCAAATCAGGTTATGGGTCAAGACATTTACAGTCTACTCTCAGCTCGCTTCAGCGGGCCCCCCTGTTTTCATATGTTGGGGACGTTTGTTCGTCCATGTGGTTATTATAGTATACCGGCTAAAATTTGTAAACCACAATTCTGCATTTTATGACTTTTTCTTTCGACATAATCTGCCATTTTATCTCTCAAACTCCCCCGGATCTTTCTTTACAGACATTCTTCCACAGCTTTTCTGTTCCCCGTCAGGAGGATATCCGCAATCCGCATTCACTGCTTATTGCTTTTCGCAATTACAGCAGTCGATTTCCCTGATCCGGTCAATCTCTGCAAGGTTTTCTGCACCTGCACGGCGGATCCCCGCAAAAATGGAACCCGCAATATTGTGCCATACACTGAAGATCGCGCCCGGAAGTGTTGCAAGCGGATTGGCTGCAAAATTAGCTGCTGCCAGTGAGACAGCAAGGCCACTGTTCTGCATGCCTACCTCTATAGCTATAGCTGTTGTTCTGGAATACTCCACATGGAAGATTTTTGCAGCCAGAAATCCCAGCATCATACCACAGAAATTGTGGATCGCCACTACTCCAAGCACCAGAACTCCACAGCTTACGATCTTCTCTGCATTTACAGCCACAATTCCTCCGATGATCATAACAATAGCTACAACCGACACCAGCGGCATAACATCGGATACCTTATCCACATGCTCTCCCGCAAGGCTCCGAAGAAAAACTCCCAGGAGAACCGGGATCAGAATTACCTTTACCACAGAAAGCACCATGGCCCAGAAGGATACTTCCACCCAGCTCCTGCCAGAACATATACAAGAAACGGTGTCATCAACGGTGCTGCCAGTGTGGAAACTATAGTCATTCCCACAGAAAGCGCCACATCACCTCCTGCGATATAGGTGATCACATTGCTGGCTGTTCCGCCCGGACAGCATCCCACCAGGATCACTCCCAGTGCCAGATCTGCCGGAAGGTTCATCACTTTACACAGAAGCCAGGCGATCACCGGCATAATGGTATACTGAGCCACTGCACCGATCACCACTTCTTTGGGTCTGGAAAAAATTGCCCGGAAGTCATCCAGTTTTATGGTCAGACCCATACCAAACATGATCACTCCCAGAAATACAGACGTATAGTTCGTCATCCAGGAAAATCCGTCACGCCAGAAAAAAGCCAGGCAGGAAAAAGCGATGATAATGATCCCGATATATCTGGATGCAAGGCTGCTGATAATTCCGATTTTCTTTAAAATTTTTCCCATACATTATACCTCGTAGCTGAAGTTGTCGATCAGTCTTGTTTTTCCGATGTAAACAGCCATTGCTACAAGAACGCTGCGGTCAGCTTTTTCCACCGGCTGCATGGTAAGTGCATCTACCATGGATACATAATCAATCTTTGCCAGAGGCTCTGCTTCGATCACTGCTCGCATTTTTCCGAGAAGCTCTTCTGCCGGGATTCCTGCGTGAATGGCTTCCTGTCCGGCTTTTACTGCCTTTGACAGGCAAAGAGCTGCTTTTCTCTCTTCAGGGCTTAAGTATGTATTTCTGGAGGATTTTGCAAGTCCGTCCTCCTCACGGATGATCGGACAGCCTACAATCTCAATATCGAAGTTCAGATCACGCACCATCTTGCGAATGATGGCCAGCTGCTGTGCGTCTTTCTGTCCGAAATATGCTCTGTCCGGTGCCACAATGTGGAACAGCTTGGTCACAACGGTACACACACCTTTGAAATGGATCGGACGTGTTTTTCCGCAAAGTGTCTCTGACAGAGTATCTATACTTACAAATGCGTGGGGATCATGATACATCTCGGAAGGCTCCGGCAGAAGATCAGGTCTGCTCCCAGGCTTTCGCACAGTTTGCTGTCACGCTCAAAGTCTCTCGGGTAGGCTTCCAGGTCTTCGGTAGGACCGAACTGTGTAGGATTGACGAAATCGGATACCACTACGATATCATTCTGCTCTCTGCATTTTTTGATCAGGCTTGCGTGTCCCTCATGGAGAAATCCCATGGTTGGCACAAGGCCTACTGTTTTTCCTTCTTTTTTCCACGCTTTGATCTGTTTTCTTGTTTCTTCTACTGTTTTTGTTACCTGCATTGTGCTCTCCTCTTTTCCGGTTCTGGAACCGGTTTTCTTAATAGATTCGAGATAGCCTCTTTTCTGAATTCACCTTCGTCTTATTATCTTCCTGATCTGCGTCAGGCCATATCCTTCAGCAGTCCGTGTTTCTCATAATTGGTCACTCTGCTGATCCTGTTCTCTTCATCTACAAATACAACTGCAGGCTTGTGAGTACGGGCTTCTTCCTGCTCGTACTGTGCGTAAGCCATGATGATGATCTTGTCACCGGTGCTTACACATCTTGCTGCTGCTCCGTTCAGGCAGATCATACCGCTTCCGCGTTCTCCGCAAATGGTGTATGTCTCGAAACGGCTGCCGTTGTTCACATCTACGATCTGGACCTTCTCATATTCCAGTATCCCGGCAGCTTCCAGCAGTTCCTCATCCACAGTGATACTTCCTACATAATCCAGTTCCGCCTGGACAACGGTTGCTCTGTGGATCTTTCCTTTTAACATCTCTATTGTCATCTTATATAAGTCCTTTCCTGCAGGGAATAACTTTCAAGTGGATAAAAGCATCCGCTTCTGTATTTAATAAAAAAACGTCTCGGGGTACACTTCGACCCTGAAACGCTTCTGATTGATTCCCTGTATATTGAGTCCTGTTTTTATACACGAAAAGCATGCTCTTCAACAGTTGCTCAAAATTCCCATAACTGTTGTAACGCCTTCGTTATCATCGATACAGGCTCGTATCTTTTATAATTTTCATATATCCGTCCGTTCCCGATCCCGGGTTTCGGCTGGCTATTTTTATATAAGATTCCAGTGATTTCAGCCAGAGTATAGTTTTGAGTCCAAATACTATCTCTGTGGGGTATTATTGCACCCCGACACTGGTTTGTCAATAATTTTCATATTCTCCATTATCGTGAATGGCAGTAATAGTCCCAAAACAAGTTACTTTCATCAAAAAACCCTCCCACACAGCAATTTCTCTGCCATGTGAAAGGCTTTAGCTTTCTTCCTTTATGCATATTATTTATGGATATGCACATCCAGCTGATTATAAGGAATCTCAATTCCATAATAATCAAAATCTTCCTTGATCCTCTGGTTCAATCTCCATCTGGCTGCCCAGTAGCGGTCGGTATCTACCCAGACACGAAAGCCCATGATCACAGAGCTTTCTGCCAGCTCGTCTACGAATACCACCATCTCTTCGTCTTCTCTTGTATCCGGATCCTCGGTGAGGATATCTTCCAGGATATTCTTGGCCTTCTGGATATCTGCATTGTAAGAGATCCCCACTTTGATCTCCAGCCTTCGCTGATCCCTTGCTGTTACGTTGGTGATGGTCACATTGGAAAGAGTACCGTTCGGGATCACGATGTGCTTGTTATCAATGGATAACAGCGTTGTATAACAGATCTCGACCTTGGCTACCGTTCCCTCGCTTCCGTCCTGTCCGTTAACGATGATGTAATCCCCTACCTGGAAAGGCTTGAACAGAAGAAGCATCATACCTCCTGCCAGGTTGGCAAGTCCGCCCTGGAGGGCAAGACCCATAGTAACACCTGCAGTTCCAAGAAGTGCTGCCAGAGATGATTCCTTTACTCCAAAGCTTGTGGATATGTTAAAGATCAGGAGTATGTAAAGTACGATCTTGACCAGTGAGGACATAAACTGTGCCACTCCTGTATCCAGCCTGGATTTTGTCAGTGATTTCCTCACAAACTTTACGATCCATTTAATTACCGTGCTTCCTACCCAGAAAGCAACAATAGCCAGAACAACCTTGATTCCGAATTTTGTGATGTCCGGCAGGTAATTTTCAAACATCTGCCTGTACTGGCTTACCTGATTTCCGACCTCCTGCACGGTCTGTACAGTACTATCCAATATAATCCCCCCTGTCTGATCGATCATTCGATATACATATGCGGATCGATCTATGTATTCCTGATGTAAACATTCCCTATAATCCGCATCTGGTAATATAATAATACAGCAGTGGTTTTTCCCTGTAAACCTGATTTCTCCGGTTCTATAAAGTATAGGGTATAAACCACTGCTGTATTTCTGTTATAGCTTTATTGTATATCTGTCCGGTAATCCGCCGCAGAATGCTGCAGAATATACGTTACTTTTCACTCCGTTCTCAGTAACACGCCTGGCGATGCACAGAATTTATGCTGATCGCATAAATTCGCGCGGTATGTCCCGGGTTTTCTCTTTATTTACTGATTCCCTTCATGGAAAGGCTGATACGTTTTTTCTTCATATCAACACCAAGAACACGGACATCCACGATATCTCCCACACTGACTGCTTCCAGCGGATGTTTGATGAATTTCTCGCTCATCTCGGAAATATGGACCAAGCCATCCTGATGCACACCGATATCCACAAAAGCACCGAAGTCAATAACATTGCGGACAGTTCCCTTGAGGACCATGCCTTCTTTCAGGTCCTTCATATCCAGGACATCGGTACGGAGGATCGGTTTCGGCATCTCGTCACGTGGATCTCTGGCAGGTTTTTCCAGTTCCTTTACGATATCACGTAAGGTTGGCTCTCCGATCTCCAGCTCCTTTGCCAGTTTTCCGTAATCGCGGATCTGCCCGGAAATACCGGTAAGCTTACGCTCTGCCACATCTTCCGGTGTGTAGCCCAGCTTTTCCAGGAGTTTTTTTGCTGCGTCATAGCTTTCCGGATGGACACTGGTTGCGTCCAGAGGATTTTTGCCTCCTGTGATCCGTGTGAAACCTGCACACTGCTCAAAGGCTTTCGGACCAAGCTTGGCAACCTTAAGAAGCTCTCTTCTTGTCTGGAAACGGCCGTTTTCCTCACGGTAGGCTACGATATTCTTTGCGATGGCCTTGCTGATTCCGGAAATATACTCCAGAAGGGATGCAGACGCAGTATTCAGATCCACTCCGACCTTATTTACACAATCTTCCACAACGCCGTTAAGAGCTTCTCCCAGCTTTTTCTGGTTCATATCATGCTGATACTGACCGACACCGATGGATTTCGGATCGATCTTTACAAGCTCTGCAAGCGGATCCTGTACACGTCTTGCGATGGATGCGGCGCTTCTCTGTCCAACATCGAAATTCGGGAATTCTTCCGTAGCAAGCTTGCTTGCGGAATATACAGAAGCACCTGCCTCGTTGGTGATAACATACTGGACCTTTTCAGGGATTTCCTTAAGAAGCTCCACGATGATCTGCTCGGATTCTCTGGATGCCGTTCCGTTTCCTACAGAGATCAGTGTCACATGATATTTGCTGATAAGCTTTTTCAGGGTTTCCTTTGCGGCACGGATCTTGGTCTCATTGGTTGGTGCTGTGGGATAAATAACTGTGGTATCCAGAACCTTTCCGGTAGGATCTACCACTGCCAGCTTGCATCCGGTACGGAAGGCAGGGTCCCAGCCAAGAACTACCTGTCCTGCAATTGGAGGCTGCATGAGAAGCTGCTCCAGATTTTTGCCAAAGACATGGATGGCACCGTCCTCTGCTGCCTCTGTAAGGGCGCTTCGGATCTCACGCTCAATAGCCGGTCCGATGAGACGTTTATAGCTGTCCTCAATGGCTTCTTTCAGAACAGGTGTAGTGTATGGATTATCGCGGACGATCACCTGTTTTTCAAGATAACGGATGATCTCTTCCTCAGGTGCAAGGATCTTCACAGTAAGGAATTTCTCTTTCTCACCACGGTTCAGAGCAAGGACACGATGACCTGCAAGCTTTTTCACCGGCTCCTCAAAGTCATAATACATCTCGTATACAGACTGCTCCTTCTCATCTCTTGCGGTGGAACATATAGTTCCCTTATCCATTGTTCTCTTACGGATACTGATACGATAATCTGCTTCATCAGAAATGTGTTCTGCAATGATATCTCTGGCACCGCTGATGGCCTCTTCCACAGTTTTGACTTCTTTTTCCTCAGAAAGAAATGCTTTTGCCTCTTCTTCAAGAGTTTCTTCGTCATCTGGAGAAGGATGATGTCGGCCAGAGGTCCCAGACCTTTTTCCCTGGCGATGATGGCACGTGTACGGCGCTTCGGGCGGTACGGACGGTAAAGATCCTCTACCACAACGAGTGTCTGCGCTGCCTCGATCTGTTTCTTCAGCTCCGGAGTCAGCTTGCCCTGCTCCTCGATGCTGCCCAGAACCTGAGCCTTTTTATCCTCAAGATTTCTTAAATAAGTAAGTCTCTCATTAAGATTACGAAGCTGTTCGTCGTTCAGTGTACCGGTTGCTTCCTTACGGTATCTGGAAATAAAAGGAATGGTGCAGCTTCATCGATCAGCTTAACCGCTGCCTCGACCTGCCATTTCTCAACGTTCAATTCTCTGGTAATTACCTGAATAATATCCATTTTTATCTTTCTCCCGTTGTTTCAAATTTGCCTGAGGCTGCTTTTTCCTCTTTACACAGCTTCTGACATTTATCAAAGATCAATCTGTGCGATCACGTCCTTCAAAGCATTGGCGCTTGCATGAAGCTTCTCTGTCTCCTCCTCGGTCAGCGGAACACGAACGATACGTTTTACGCCTTCCGGTCCGATAGAAGCCATGGTACTAAGACATACGTCTTCAACACCGTACTCTCCGTGAAGCATGGTTGATACACTGACTATTGTATCAGATGCTGCAAGAAGAAGCGAGCAAAGTCTGCAAACAGATACGGCTACCGCATAAAATGTAGCCCCCTTCTTGGCGATCACAGTTGATCCTGAAGTATGAACATACTCCAGAACCTCTTCTCTGTCAAGTGGCTGCAGATCTTTCTGATCCTCATGAACGATCTTGTCAAACTCATCAAGGGTCGCACCTGCAACAAAGGCTCTGGACCACGGTACAAAGGAAGTATCTCCATGCTCTCCGAATACATAGGCGTGGATGTTTTTCTCAGATACACCGTAGTGCTGAGAAAGTCTGCAGCGGAGACGGGCCGTATCCAGGGCGTTCCGGAACCAAGGATCTGATTTTCCGGCAGTCCGGAAAGCTTTGCAAATGCATAAGTCATAATATCACATGGATTACTTACGATAATATAAAGCGCTTTGGGAGCCACCTTTACGATCTCCGGAGTAATATTCTTCATAATGTTAACGTTGGTCTGTGTCAGCTCGATGCGAGTCTGTCCCGGTTTTCTGGCAATACCGGAAGTGATGATCACAATGTCAGAATCTGCAGCATCCGGGTAATCTCCTGCCACGATGGAGATCGGCTCACGGAAACTGGTTCCCTGCTCAATATCCATAACCTCACCTTCAGCCTTATCTTTGTTAATATCGATCAGAACGATCTCTGATGCAATACTCCTCTGTGATAAGGTATAAGCGATAGTTGCTCCTACACTTCCTGCTCCGATGATCGTAATTTTACTGCTCATATTTGTTCTCCTTTCAGCGTTGTTTGTCATTTTAATAACAACTTTAATTACACACATTCAAACATAACATAAAACATTGCCCTGTGCAATAAAAATTTTATTGTATTTCTCAGGTTAATCCCCGCCAATTTGCATTTCAAATTATTTAAACCGCTTATATTTTCTGATATTTTTCCTATTATTCTGTATACATTCCTGTTATTTTTTTATCGATTTATAGAAGCAATTTCAGAAACCTAGCAAAAAACCTCTGAACTTCAAAAAAAATCAAGAAGTCCAGAGGTTTCTTTCACCTCTTATTATTGGCTTAGATTCAGATGTTTATAGCTGCTCCAACGTTCACCCGGTTAATTCTTTGCCTGGGCAAGGGCCTTTTGTGCAGCGTCCAGGATCCCCTCGGAGGAATATGTGGCTCCGCTGACAGTATCGATCCCATCCGCCGACTGGTTTGCCATGATCTGAGAATAGATCGTGCTCCATGCAGGATCAAAAAATTCCGGTGTATCCTGATTTGTCTGCTCAATGGATACGATCTGGCCTCCTGAGATCGTAATTGTCAGATATGTTTTTCCTCCATATCCAAAAGCCGAGCCTGTATACGTTCCATCTCTGTACATTCCCACCGGTTCCGGTGCTTCCGTTGGCTCCGGTGTTGCATCCGGCTCATCTGTCCCTGGTGTTGGAGTTACATTGGGTTTTTCAGGAACCGGCGTCACATCCGGGTCGTCCGGCTCCGGCGTCGGGGTTGCTGCCGGCGTCTCTGTTGGCTTCGGTGTGGCTGTTGGTTTCGGCGTTGCCGTAGGTTTCGGTGTGGCTGTTGGCTTTGGTATCGGTTTCTTTGTAGGAGTTGGTGTAGGTTTCTTTCCATACTCCGGATTGATCGCTTCTTTAAGAGCTTTTTTTACAGCGTTGAGAATTCCGTTGGAGGAATAGGTTGCTCCGCTGACTGCATCAATATCATCTACAGAATCCGTACCAATGATCTGTTCCTCCAGCACGCTCCATGCTTTTTCAAAAAACTGCTCCGTGTCCGTATTTTCCTGTTTCAGGGCTTCGATCACTCCATCCTTGATGGTCACAATTACTTTCACGTCTCCATTGAAGCCCTTTGCCGAAGCTGTATATTTACCGTCCAGATATTTTTGGGGACTGTCCGGATCTTCCGGTTTCTTTGTAGGAGATGGTTTTTTTGTAGGTGACGGAGCTGATGTCGGAGTTGGTAAAGCAGTTGCTGCAGGTGTAGGAGTGACCTGCTGGCTGTTTCCATCTGCCACTGCCTGGGAGAGGGCATTCTGAACTGCTGGATGATTCCGTTGGAGGAATAGGTTGCTCCACTGACTGCATCTACATTCGGTGTATTTCCGGCGATCATCCTGCTGATCACACCCTGAGCTGACGCAAAATACGACGCAGTTTCTCCAGATGCCTCCAGAATATCTATGGCTGCAATCTTTCCGCCGCTGATTGTTACTCGCACGCGGATCGTCCCGCCAAATCCGGTTCCGCTTCCTTCATACGTACCGTCCTTATATCCATCTGCCGGAACGCTTGCTACTGGTGTCTGCGTGGTTCCCTGTCCTGCGGCGCCGGCATTGCTTTTTGCAGATTCGGAAACCGTTCTTGTACCTGAGCTTTTTTTCGCTGCTGTTTTTTTTGAACTTTTTTTCGATGAGCTTTTCTTTTTTGTTGTACTGTTTTTCTCAGCTGTGCTGTCAGAAACAGTATTTTCTTTTTCATACCCGAGATATTTTTCCAGCTCTGAAGCGGACATTACGGTCGTCTCTGCCTGCCCGACTGCTTCTGTCTCTCCATCAGAGCCCTTCGCCTTTATGCCTGAAAACACAAGCGCCGCAATCACAGCAGCTGCAGGAACCAGCTTGGTCCAGGGTATCTTCGGAGTATTTTTTTCCTCCTGCTTTTTATCTTTCAGATCTTTTTCCATGCTTCCTTACTCTCTCCTCTTTTCTTGCGGCCTCTGTCAGACATTGCTCTTCAGAAATCAGCAGACCTCTGCCGCAGACATTGCTCTATGTCTGCGGCAGAGGCTCCCGGATATCTGTGCTCGCATTCGGTTCAACAGCGAAATTATTTAACTGTTACCACAAATTTCTTTGTAATTCCGTTGCATTTCACTGTGATCGTTGCTTTACCTTTTTTGATTCCCTTTACAACACCTTTGCTGTTTACAGCTGCAACTTTTTTATTGCTGCTTGTATATGTAACCTTGCCTGCAGGTGCTGCTTTGGATCTGATGGTTGTTGTTTTACCTTTTTTGATCGTTGCAGAAGATTTTACAAGACTGAATGCAGGATTCTTGACAACTACTTTGCAAGTTGTCTTCAGGCTCCTGCCTTTGCTGTAATCGTAACGGTTCCTGCTTTGATTCCTTTTACAACACCTGTTTTACTGTTTACGGTTGCAACCTTTGTGTTGCTGCTTGTGTATTTTACAGTTGCAGATGGTGTTGCAGTTGCTTTTACAGTTGCTGTTTTTCCTTTGTAGATCGTTACGGAAGCCTTTGCGAATTTAATTGTAGAAGCTTTTACTGTTACCTTGCAGGTTGCTGTGGCGTTTCCGACCTTTGCTGTGATAACTGCTGTTCCGGCTTTTACGCTTTAACAACACCCTTGCTGCTTACTGTTGCAACCTTTGTGTTGCCGGACTTAAATGTTACTGCTGCATCGCTGTCATTTGTTGTTGCCTTAAGAGTCGTTGTTTTTCCTGTATATACAGCTGCTGCTGTCTTATCAAGTGTAACTGTTACCTTCTGAAGCTCTTTCTCTGCTCCCTGAAGATGTTCAAGTGCTTCATTTACCTCAGCCTGACTTGCATCTGTTTTTGCAAGAATGTCTTCTGCTTCCTGAAGCTCACCGGCAAAGGACTTCCAGGTTGCAATTGTGTAATCTGCCTCTGCCAGAGCCTTTGCAGCTTCCACTTCTGTTTTAAGACTTGTAAAATCAGTTGGCTCCATTGTAGGATTTACGATATTCTCTGCAGTTGCCTGGAAGCTGTAGGTATAGTCATTATATCCAAGAGCATACACTGTCAGTTTCCAGTATCCTGTTCCGTCTGTTCCTCCCGGAAGCTTGCAGCGTGCAGATTTTGTAAGTCCAAGCTGGATTCCCATTGCTTTATGCATCCAGTTATCTGCGGCAAACTTGGTTCCATAAGAAGCGAGGCATTTTGTATATGTGGAATCATCTCCATAATAATCCCAGCGTACAGCCTGCATATTTGCACCAAGATCGCCATAATTTCCATTGAGATCCACACGGAGGAATTCGCCGTAGCTTCCGCTTGCTGCTTTTACACTCGGCTTGATCTCTGTTGCTGTTTTTAACGCCTGATCCTTGATACCGGAAGCTGTTCCGTCTGATTTTCTTGCTGTAAATGTAAAGCCGTCACCATTTTTCTCCGCATATTTCAGACCATTTGTCTGTGCATTTACGTCTGCCACAAGGCCTTTGTAATACTGGAGATTGTTTTCACTGTATCCTCCGGAGAGCACAGCTCCATCCTGTACGACATTATACTTTTTGCAGAAATCTGCAAAATCTGCGGTCTTAACTGCTACCGGAACATATTTCAGACCATATATCTCATAATGACCCATCGTATAGGTTTTTCCATCTTCTGTTGTTATACTGCCTCTGTTCCATTTTACCTTGGAACCGTCTGTAAGATAAAGTGTGCTTCCTTTATCCTCCCAGTAGGATACGTCGAATCTGGTTCCGTCTTCAGCAATGATCGTAGCTTCTGTCTGATAGCTTCCTCTGTGGAGTCCATGATTTGCAGTCGCTCTTGTTACTGTATCAAAAGCTCCTGTATCAAACTCACTATGTGAATCCTTCTCTTCTGAAGAGCTTGTATCTCCAGCTGCATATACGCCTTCTGCTGCCCAGTACTCACCCCAGGTAAGTCCTGCATATACGTACTGATACTCGCCTGTCAGCTGGTCAGAATCGGAAAATGCTTCCGCCACTTCATCGCCTTCTGTGAAATCCTCTTCCCCTGTAGAGAACGGGTCTGCTTCCTCTGCTGTATCTTCCTGCTGGATATCCTCTGTCTCGTCTGCAGCAGCTTCTGGCACTGCTGCATCCTCTGCTGCTTCTTCTGTTATGTCTGCAGCATCCTCTATAGCTTCTTCTGCTACAGCTTCAGTATCCTCTGCCGTTTCCTCTGTGCTAAAATCCTCCGTATCTCTTGTCTCTGCCTCGGAAACCACGGCTGCATCAAGATCAGATGCCATTACAGCGGTCGGAAAGGTTGTTGCTGCCACTGCAAGACTTAAAATGCATGGAGCTGTTTTTTTCAATAGATTCCACTTCTGCATTGCTTATTCCTCCTAAAAATATGATATATTTATAGAACCCTTTCCAGGTTTACTATCGCAAGTACTGCGGATATGAGCATTCCCCTCTGCCAAACAGTCATAAACCGGATCGCCGGGAGATCAGCCTCACTCTGCAATATCCTCCACACTGTAGGAATCTGCAATCAGGCTGAACCGCTCTTTCATCCCCTCAGTGAGATATACATGATGGTCTTCATCCACAAAAAGTCCGTCTGCACCGTAAGCTTTCAACAGCTGTGTCCCTTTTTCCACCCCCAGCACAAAACATGCTGTGGAAAGCGCATCTGCCTCCAGACCTGAGTCACAGACTACCGTTACCCCGGTCACTCCGCTTTCTGCCGGATAGCCGGTAGAAGGGTCCATAATGTGGTGATACCTTACACCATTTTCGATAAAATATTTCTCATAATCTCCGGATGTGGAAAGAAATTCTGTACCATTTAAGGCAACCACACCAAGATAGTCATCCTCATTTTCAGCTCTGGGATCTGTCACTGCCACATTCCAGGAAGAACCATCCGGCTTGCTTCCGTAGGTCATGACACTGCTTCCTCCCAGATTCATAAGTGCTGCTGTTACATCCTTCTTTGTTTCCAGTTCTTTAAGGATCAGGTCACAGCCAATACCCTTTCCCGCTGCTCCAAGATCCAGAGAACAGCCCTCCTCCATGTGGACCGTATTTCCGTCAAGAAAAATCTTCTGATATCCGGAATCCTTCAGAACATTCTTAATTTCTGCTTCTTCCGGAATTTTCTGGTTTTCCCCTCCAATATCCCACAGGCGGATCAGCTTCCCGATGGTTGGGTCAAAGGCTCCGTCAGAATCCTCTGCGATCTTCAGAAGACGTTTCAGGTATCCGGAAAGCTCGTCGGAAATCTCCGTATCTTTTCCGCTGTCTGCATTCACCTTATAGATCTGGGACTTCTCATTGGTCCAGGAAAGAAGGTTCGTCTCCACATCTGTCAGCACAGCTGTCAGCTTACTGTTTATATCGTCACCTGTGGTATAGAGTGTTTCTGATACCACAGTATCCATTGCAAAATCTGTATCGGTATATGTCTGTACATCATTTTCCGAAGCAGCCATGCACAGCACAGGAAACAACACCGCAATTCCTGTAAATGTAGCTGCTGCCAGAAAAGTTTTCTTTTTCAGAGCCTGATATCTCATAGATCATTTTTCCTCAATTGTTCCAATGTGAATATTTTTTCTCGGGCAGGCTGCGGCACATGCGTGACAGCAAAGACATTCGCCGGATTTGCCTGTGTCGCCGTCGATATCCAGATGAGCCGAACATCTTTTTTTACAGAGACCACATTTCGGCGGACATTTCTCACGGTTTCTCCGAAACAGTGCACCCGGAAGGATTGGCATTAATGCAAAAACCGCTCCCATGGGACAGAGAAACTGGCAGAAAAACCTTTCCTGTGTACACATTCCCACAATGATCAGCACCAGGAGCACAATTCCCACCAGATATTTGCTGTTCGGGAGCCGTCTTGCCGTGAGCATGGAAAAAACATCCCACGGGCTGGTTCCCGTAAGCTTTCCGTATACACCTGTAAGGCAGGAAAGCAGGATCAGTGCCAGTACGATATATTTGACTTTCTGAAGCCCGTGAACCATTTTTTCGGAAAGAGCCGGTTTCTTTTTTTTGTGAAAGCATTTCATTCGGATCCAGGAAAAGCCTTCATATACGGCATCTCCGAAAGATCCGAATGCACACGCATATCCGCAGAAATGTCTTCCGAAAAAACAGGTAAAGATCAGAAGCACTGCCGTTACAGTCAGAAAGGAATTCCACTCCACCGGCTGACCGGCCGCAATGGCAAGAAAGATCGATTTGATTCCTGCAAAGGCTGTAGAAAACAGAGACGGGGCGGCAATAAAAAATGCCAGCTGTATTCCCGCACGCATCAGCTTACCTCCCGCTGTCTTTTTTTCATGAGTTTTCCGCCTTTCCAAGTGCCGCATCCACTGCGTTCAGGATTCCAGTGGAGCTGAACGTTGCTCCGGATACGGTATCCACATCTGTACTCTGAGCACTCAGGATGGATCGATCACACTCTCTGCCTGTGAAAGATATGCACTGTCCTCACCTGGGGCGCTGACTACGTTGATGGATGTGATCTCATCACCGGTAAGTGTCACCTCCACCTGAATGGTCCCGCCGTATCCCTCGGCTTCTCCTGTATAGGTTCCATCTTTATATACATTATCGGAATCTGCGGTTGCTGTGTCCTCTGCGTCTGCATCGGATACATTGCCGTCTGAAGTGTCTGTTGTTTTGTCATCGCCTGCTGTATCTGTATCACTGCTGCCTGATCCTGCAGATGCTGCCTGATTCTGCATACGATTTACATAACTCGTCTCCAGCGCACTGAGAAGTTCATTCTGCTGCTCCTGAAGTGTATCTACCTTATCTGTCAGAGCCGCGATCTCTTTTTCATTTGCCTGGGCTTTCATGCTGCTGTTATAAAAAAGTACAGCCAGGATCACCAGCAGTAAGGAGATCACTCTCATATAAAAATTCTGATTTTTCATCTCTTTTCTCCCTTGTATTTATAACAATTCCGTAAATTGCTGCATCAGGCTCAACTGTGCGAACATATATGGCTGCGTCAGATGCTCTCGATCTATTCCTTCACTCTGCGTATAACTGTCTTTTGGATAAATTATATAGTTTTTATCCATATACATAAATTAGTTTTGATTAATCTTTTTTATAAAATTAGATGATGCTAACTTACAGTTAGGTATTATATCACCTGTTTTTTTTCTTGTCTACACTTTTGTTAGTAGTTTATAACTTTTTCCAATATGAATTTTTCTGTTTTATGTCTTTTATAAAAGAAAAATCATCGCCACTCCTCCCTTTCCGTTGGGAACAGCTGTATGAATTATGGTTAGATATCATTAACTTATGTTTGCCTTTTAATTTCGATTATGATATGATTTTTTCTGAATCTGTAACAGAAATGGAGATTTGTTTTGAAGAAAAAAGAATTGATTTTTATTGCCGGGATCCTGATTCTGGCGGGGGTTCTCTGGCTTGGTTTTCAGATTGCGGGGAAACGTTCCCATAATACGATCCGTATTACCGTTGACGGAAAAGAATTCGGAACCTATTCTCTTTCCCAGGACCAGATCATCCACATCGGAGACACCAATGTCTGCGAGATCAAAGATGGAAAAGTTACAATGATCGAAGCAACCTGCCCGGACCATTACTGTATGAAACAGAAGGCTGTGGACGAGCACGGCGGTTCCATCATCTGCCTTCCTAATAAGGTTGTAATAGAAGGGGAAAATACTGCAGAGGATTCGGATTCGGAGAGTTCGCCTAAAATTGATGCGGTGACATAAAATTTCCGGAGAATATGCGTAATGCGTGTTTTCCGTAGAGTTTTCTCTGACAGATGGTATTCTGTCTGTGCTATTCCTGCAACGATATTCCTGCAACAAATGAAAGGATTTATTTATGAAACGAAAAACAGCTTATCTCGGATTATTTGCCGCAGTAGCGATCATTTTTGGATATGTGGAGTCTCTGGTCCCTGTATTTACAGGGATTCCGGGTATCAAGCTCGGGCTTGCAAACCTGGCGGTGCTTTTTATACTGGACCGATATTCTGTAAAAGAAGCGGCTCTCGTGTCCGTTGTCAGAATCCTGGTGATCGGATTTATGTTTGGAAATCTGTTCAGTATTTTGTATAGTCTGGCCGGCGCTGCGCTTAGCCTGACTGTGATGGATCTTTTGAAAAAACATTCCGGCTTCAGTCTGATTGGTATCAGTGTGGCCGGTGGTGTCACACATAATATCGGGCAGCTGATCGTTGCCATGATCGTGGTGAGCAATACGAGTTTGATGGTTTATGCACCGGCACTGCTGGTAGCAGGTGTCCTGGCGGGGATTCTCATAGGTGGGTTGACAAAGGAGGTTGTGGGACGACTTCCTTTGAATCTATAATTATGTGGTTTGCTTTTTGGATTATGGTTTTCACTTTTTTAAGTGAGGGGAAATTGTGTGGTTTGATTTTTTAGATTGTAGTTTTCACTTTTTGAAGTGAGATAAATTGGGTAGTTTGATTTTTTTGGATTGTAGTTTTCACCTTTTGAAGTGAGAGGAAATTGGATGGTTTGATTTTTTTGGATTATAGTTTTCACTTTTTGAAGTGAGAGGAAATTGGATGGTTTGATTTTTTTGGATTATAGTTTTCACTTTTTGAAAGTGGGTAATTTGCGAGAAGGGGAAGCACTCATAGTTGCGAAGGCCGTCTCCCCTTCTCGCGCTCTTCCCCTCCTGGCCACGCCGCTGTGATGCGTTATGGAATGTGTAAGTGTATCGGCTCAGTCCTGTATTCTGCTGTATCGGCAGTGACAGACTGAGCGATTATTGATTCTGCCATGTATTCTGCTGCACTGGCAGTAGCAGGCTGAGCCGATTGTTGCTTTGGCGCTGTTTATTGCTTCTGCACTGCTTGTTGCTTCGGCGCTGATTATTGTTTCTGTACTGTTTGTTGTTTCTGGCTGAATGGGAAAGCGGCCTGCGTAGCAGACCTATTTCCTGGATTGTGGCGTATCGCTGTTATTCAGGAACAGGTTTGCTTTGCAGACCACTTTTCATGCGGAGCAAATAAAAAACGCCTCGCCAATATATTTACGTCAGCATAAATCGGCTCAACCTTCCACAGCCAACGTAGTAGAATCCATCACCCCTCCAATATCTTTACATATTTCTACAGCCTACAATAGCTGCGTGCCCGGAAAGGGGGAGCTCGAGGGGGAAAAGCGGGCTTCGCAACTTTGAGTGCTTTCCCCCTCGTACCTGCCCATGCCAAAATGGTCCCCCTGAAAGGGAAAGTACCTGCGTTTCAAGCATCCTCCCGGAAGGCGATCAGGCTTCGGTTTCATCATGGAACTGCGGGATCGGAGTTACCGGAGGATAAGGATCCACCGGAGGTTCATCAAACTCTCCGGAAATATTTCGATAGAAAACTGCCATACAGGTTTCTATATAAGGCACCAGCCAGATCAGTGCCAGATACAATGTAAATATGGAAAAAATGATCCACGGAACAAAACTTAAGAGCATTTTCATATATTCCCAGTAATGTCCCTTCATAAGCTTTGCACTGGCTTTCAGTGCCTGCACTCCTTTTATGTCCGAATTATCGGACAGGATGTAATAGCTCATGGTGAACGGCATAGCTGCCAGCAGGTTCAGCGCGAACCCGAGAAGTGTGAGCAGCATGTAAGTTACTGCCCAGTTCATCTGCTCCTCCGTTGTATTTCCCATATTGCTTGTAAAAGAAAACCACGCCAGTGGAAGTGATGTCACCAGATTGATCAATGCCAGCACAAAGGATGCCACGATCACATGATCCGGCTGATGGCTGAAAAAGTACAGAAGGTCTCCGAAAGAGTAGGCTTCCCTTCTGGAAATATTCAGATAGATCCGGTAAAGTCCTGCGGAAAAAATACAGATCACCAGAGAAAGGACAAAGCTGAATACCTCTCCTCCAATGATCGCATACAGGGAATCTCCCGGAAAAAGTGCTGTGGAAATATAGCTTGAAACTGCGCTCATCGCCGCAACCGCAATACTCCCGATCACAGGGACCGTAAAATTACCGGCCAGAGTTTCCCCTGCCAGCTTCTTACAGCCCTTCAGATTTTTTCTCATAATTCTGTATCCCTTCGTTATAGAAGGCGGAGACTCATCCAAGCCTCCGCCCCGTCATTTTTTACTTCAGATATATCATATTCTCATATTTCACATCTGTTTAGTCTGCAAGATTAAACGCATCATGTACCGCATTCATGGCACGTACGCCATCTTTCTCGTTAATGAGAACCGTCACACGGATCTCAGATGTTGCGATCATATTGATGTTCACACCCTCATTGTAAAGGCTTTCGAACATTTTTGCAGCAACACCCGGATTGCTCATCATACCTGCTCCTACAATAGAAAGCTTGGCAATGTTTTTCTCCGCATGAAGCTCAGAATAGGCGATGCGTGCCTGGTTAGCTTCCAGAACACCCATTGCATCGTCCAGATCATTTTTATCAACAGTAAAGGAAATGTCCTTGGTTCCGGCACGGCCGATAGACTGAAGGATCATATCCACATTGATATTTTTCTTAGCCAGGGTATCAAAAAGCTTAAATGCCACTCCTGGTGAATCTTTAAGTCCGATCACAGCAATACGTACTGCATCTGTATCCAGAGCAACACCGCTGATCAGCATTCTCTCCACTGTTACTTCCTCCTTTACCACAGTTCCTTCGCTGTTGTTGAGACTGGAACGTACCACCAGCGGCACGCCGTATTTCTTTGCCATCTCCACAGAACGGTTATGAAGCACTCCCGCACCCAGAGTTGCCAGATCCAGCATTTCATCGTAAGTGATCTCCTTAAGCTTGCGGGCATTCGGAACCTTACGCGGGTCAGCGGTATAAACACCGTCCACATCGGTATAGATCTCACAGGCATCTGCATGAAGCGCTGCCGCAAGAGCTACGGCTGTGGTATCAGAACCGCCACGTCCAAGTGTGGTATAGTCATTATATTTATCAATGCCCTGGAAGCCTGTGACCACAACGATCCTGCGGTTATCCAGCTCTCTGCGGATACGTGCCGCCTCGATCTTTTTCAGGCGTGCGCTGCCATGTGCACTTGTTGTGTGCATAGCTACCTGAAAAGCGTTCAGAGAAACAGCCGGTACTCCCAGACTGTCCATAGCCATGGACATCAGTGCCACTGACATCTGCTCTCCGATGGTAAAAAGCATATCCATCTCACGTTTCGGAGGTTTGTCATTGATATCCTTTGCCATGGTGATCAGCTCATCGGTATACTTACCCATTGCAGAAAGCACGACCACCACGTCGTTTCCTTTTTTGTAATCTTCGATACATCTTCTGGCAACATTAAAGATACGCTCTTTGTTTGCCACAGAAGTACCGCCGAATTTTTTTACAATCAACATGTTCTTTTCTTCCCTTCGGCATCAATCCTTTACACGGATCATTGCCAGTACTTTTCCGGTGAGCTTGCTGATCTTCTCATAATATTCAGCCTGCTTCATCACCGGTGTGATAAATCCGAATTCGTCCGGAAGGTCATCCGGCTCGATGGTCTGTACATCACCAAAAGCTTTTTCCACTTCATCCATAGTAGTATCAGACACACGTACGAAGAAACGTCCCTCAACTTCATCCATATCCATAAGCTTCAAGGCATAGCTACTCCAGTTTGTCATGATATTTCTGTGGAGATGCTTTGCTTCATCCACAACATCTGCAACTACTGCACTTGCAGTCGGAAGCTTACCTGCTCCGCTTCCGTAGAACATGGCATCTCCAAGAACATTTCCGTGCACAAATACTGCATTAAACACATCATTTACACTGTAAAGCGGGCTACTCTGCCTACCAGGAACGGCGCTACCATTGCATAGAAAGAATCTCCGATCCTGCGGCTTGTGGCAAGAAGCTTGATGGTCATGCCAAGCTCTTTTGCATATTCCATATCTGCCGGTGTGATCTTTGTGATTCCTTCTGTATAAATATCCTCGTAATTCAGGAATTTTCCGTATGCAAGTGAAGAAGGATGGCGATCTTACGGCATGCGTCAGCACCTCCTACGTCTGCAGTCGGATCTGCCTCTGCATAGCCCTTTGCCTGAGCCTCCTTCAGAACCGTATCAAAATCACAGTTCTCTGTGCTCATCTTGTAAAGCATGTAGTTGGTGGTTCCGTTAAGGATTCCTGTGATCTCATCGATCTCATCTGCTGTCAGTGAAGAATTCAGTGCACGAATGATCGGGATACCGCCGCCGCAGCTTGCCTCAAAAAGGAAATTGATATTTTTTTCTTTTGCGATCTCCATGAGCTCGGAACCATGCTTGGCTACCAGAGCCTTATTGGATGTGCTTACGCTCTTTCCTGCCTGAAGCGCTCTTTTTACAAAGGTATAAGCCGGCTCGATCCCGCCCATAACCTCAACAACAATATCTACCTCCGGATCGTTTACGATCACTTCATAATCATGAACCAGAACTTTCTCAACCGGATCTCCCGGAAAATCTCTTAAATCAAGAACGTACTTGATGTTAATCTCATCTCCAGCTCTCTTGTTAATGCTCTCATGATTGGTGTTGATGACTTCAACAACTCCGCTTCCTACTGTACCGTAGCCTAATACTGCTATGTTTATCATATGCTTACTCCCTGCCTAAAATTTTCAAATAGTGTATACCGTCTCTCTGCTCAATATTCTCCACCATAGCCTCTGCGTCGCTTCTCCCGGAAGGATGTCAACGCTCAGCGTCAGCGTTGCGACTCCGTTAATGGGAATACTCTGATGTATGGTCAGGATATTACCGTGAAAACGGGCAATCGTCTGCAGCACCATTGATAAAAGCCCCGGCTCATCGTCCATCTGAATGATAAAGGTGATGGTCTTTCCCTTGGTCTCCTCGTGGAAAGGAAAAATATCGTCCTTATATTTGTAAAAAGAACTGCGGCTGATCCCGGTCCTTTCAGCAGCTTCCTGAACAGTAGCCACCCGTTTGGATTCTAGCAGTCTCTTGGCCTCAACCACCTTGAGAAGTACCTCCGGCACTGCCCGTTCTCTTACTACATAGTATTTTTTCTTTTCAACCTGTTTCTGCATAGCAACCTCTCTGACTGCTGTTCACATTGTGGCCAGCAGCCTTCTGTCCGTTTCATAAAGACAACTGTTTTTGTACAAGAGATATATTATCATAATAAAAGAAACTCCACAAGCGCTTTTTTGCCTGCGGAGTCCTTTTCTCTGTCTTTATGGGGTTCCGTGACAGTAATGTTATTCTTTCTTTTTCGCCAGCGCGATCCATTTCAGGTATGCATTGATAAAAATGTCAATACCACCGTCCAGAACTGCGTCAACATTACCGGTTTCTTCATTGGTTCTATGGTCTTTTACCATGGTGTATGGCTGCAGGACATAGGAACGGATCTGGTTTCCCCAGCCGATATCTGTCACTTCGCCTCGAATGCCGGAAAGCTTCTCCTCGGCTTCCTGCTGTTTCAGCAGATACAGCTTGGCCTTCAGCATCTGCATGGCCTTGTCCTTGTTCATGTGCTGAGAACGTTCATTCTGGCACTGTACCACGATTCCTGTCGGGAAATGGGTGATACGGATCGCAGAGGATGTCTTGTTGATATGCTGTCCACCGGCACCACTGCTTCGGTAGGTATCGATACGGATATCGTCATCATTGATCTCAACATCCAGATCCTTCTTGATATCCGGCATAACATCGCAGGATACAAAAGAGGTCTGTCTCTTTCCTGCTGCATTAAACGGAGAAATACGTACAAGACGATGAACACCCTTCTCGGATTTCAGATAACCGTAGGCGTTCTCTCCGTTCACCTGGAAGGTTACGGATTTCACACCGGCCTCATCACCGTCAAGGTAATCCAGGACCTCCAGCGCAAAGCCTTTCTTCTCCGCCCATCTGCTGTACATACGATAAAGCATTCCGCACCAGTCGCAGGCTCTGTTCCGCCGGCTCCTGCGTTCAGCTTGATGATGGCGTTCTCTCCGTCGTACTCTCCGGAAAGGAGTGTCTTCACACGAATGCTGTCAAAGCTTGCCTGGAACTCGTCCAGCATTTCCTGGATCTCAGGGACGATCTCAGGATCATTCTCCTCATATCCCATCTCGATCATGGTTTCCATATCTTCCATCTGCGTTTCCAGATTATGGTATGTCTCAATATCGTCCTTGAGACTCTTTAACTGTTTCATCTTCATCTGGGATACTTCCGCATTATCCCAGAAATCAGGCGCCTCCATCTCGCGCTCTAATTCTTCGACCTTCTGCTCTTTGTTAGCGAGGTCAAAGTGAATCCCTCACTTCCACTAATGGCTCTGTGTATGTTGCAAGAATACTCTTGAACTGATCTAACTCAACCACAGCTTCACCTTCTTTCTATATATTGATACAGGATTTCCTGCCTGTCTTATACAATACCATATGGGCATGGAAATTACAACGAAAACGTGGTCAGGGCGTAAATATCCCCTCTCCTGTGCTTCAGAAGCGGCAGCTGCTCCCGAACTTTTTTTACCTCGTCCAGATCCAGTTCCACTATCTCCACGTCCGGCTTTTCTTCCATTTCCATGAGGACTTTTCCCCAGGGGTCTGCGACAATGGAGTGGCCCCAGGAATGGTACACGGCGTTCAGGTCTCTGGCTGGTGCAGCTCCGATGGTGTATACCTGGTTATCCACGGCTCTCTGGCGGAACATCAGCTCCCAGTGGATGGGCCCTGTTGTCATGTTAAAAGCAGCCGGCACGATGATCACCTGGGCACCTTCGTCCACCATCAGCCTGGCAAGCTCCGGGAAGCGGAAATCGTAACAGATGCAAAGGCCCATCTTTCCAAATTCTGTATCAAAAACCGTCACCTGGTCTCCCGGTGTCAGGGTATCGGATTCTTTAAAATACTGGCCGCCTTTTACATCAATGTCAAAAAGATGCATCTTCCGGTGCTTACCGATCTGATGACCATTTCTGTCAAAGACATAGGAAGTGTTATAAATATTGCCGGCTTCATCTCTCTCCGGCATACTTCCTGCTACGAGATAAATTCCGTGTTCTGCCGCCAGTCGGGAACATTTTTCCCAGGTATCTCCCCTCTCTGGTTCCGCATATTCCGGGAAGTATTTGTTCTCGTAGGGGCAACAGAACATTTCGGGCAGGACTGCCAGATCGATCCCCTGAAGTTCCGGCTGGCAAGAAGTTCTGCTGCCTGGATGATATTGCGAAATTTATCAGTATATACATGTGTCTGAAGAATTGCAGTTTTTATAATTGCCATATTATCATGTCCCTTCTCTTACAGCGAAAATTAAGTATCTGCTATATTGACGCAGGATGATTAATATTCGCTGTACTCTGTTCCTGTGTAACAGAAATTCCAGAAAAAATAGCCCCACCGCATCATCTGGGTGAGACTATTTCTATCTTCCTTCTCAGATCTTGGCAGCCTTACGTCCGCAGCACTGTTTATATTTCTTGCCGCTTCCGCATGGGCACGGATCATTCGGGTATACTTTATCTTCTTTTCGCTGAACCGGTTTCTTCGGGCCTGCGCTGTCATCTTTGTTTGTGCCGGTTACCTTAGCAACCTGCTCACGCTCGATCTTCTGCTCCACATGAACATGATACAGCATACGTACAGTGTCTTCCTGAATGGAGCTGATCATGCTGTTAAACATCTCGAATGCGTTCATCTTGTACTCAACAACCGGATCTCTCTGGCCGTATGCCATCAGACCGATACCCTGACGGAGCATTTCCATATCATCGATGTGATCCATCCATTTGCTGTCGATGCATTTCAGAAGGACAACTCGCTCAAGCTCACGAAGCTGTTCCGGTTCCGGGAACTCAGCCTCCTTCGCTTCGTAAAGCTTCACAGCCTCTTCCTTCACAATGTGCTTGATCTCATCTTTCTTATGGCCTTTTACCTTCTCTGCGGTCAGCGGGTGGATCGGGATGATCGGAGTGATCGCAGTGTTGAACTCATTAAGATCCCACTCAGAAGAATCCATGTCATCGGAAAAGCACATGTCTGTCATGCTGTCTACGATATCTGTGATCATCTTGTAGATGGCATCACGCATATTCTCACCGTCAAGTACCTGGCGGCGCTCCTCATAGATGATCTCTCTCTGCTCATTGTTAACCTGGTCATAGTCGAGAAGGTTTTTACGGATACCGAAGTTGTTGAACTCGATCTTCTCCTGGGCTTTCTCGATGGCATTGGAAAGCATCTTGTGCTCGATCTGCTCATTCTCCTCAACACCAAGGGATGTGAACACCTTCATCAGTCTCTCGGAACCAAACAGACGCATCAGGTCATCCTCAAGGGAAATGTAGAAACGGGATTCACCCGGATCTCCCTGTCGTCCGGAACGTCCACGGAGCTGGTTATCGATACGTCTTGACTCATGACGCTCGGTACCGATGATCTTCAGACCGCCGGCCTCTCTTGCCACATCGTCAAGCTTGATATCGGTACCACGGCCTGCCATGTTGGTCGCGATGGTAACGGCATCTGCCTGTCCTGCCTGAGCTACGATCTCAGCCTCAAGCTCATGGAACTTGGCATTCAATACATTGTGGGGGATTCCCTCTCTCTTCAGCATTCTGCTGAGAAGCTCGGAAGTCTCGATGGTGATCGTACCAACCAGTACCGGCTGATGTTTTGCGTGAGCTTCCTTAACTGCCTCTACAACGGCGTTGAATTTCTCTTTCTTTGTCATGTAAACAGCATCATCAAGGTCTTTACGCTGTACTACACGGTTGGTCGGGATCTCTACAACGTCCATGCCGTAAATATCACGGAACTCTTTTTCTTCGGTAAGGGCTGTACCTGTCATACCGCCTTTTTTATCATATTTGTTGAAAAAGTTCTGGAAGGTAATGGTTGCGAGAGTCTTGCTCTCTCTCTTAACCTTCACATGCTCTTTCGCCTCGATCGCCTGATGAAGACCATCGGAGTAACGACGGCCCGGCATGATACGTCCAGTAAACTCATCAACGATCAGGATCTCGTCATCTTTTACAACATAATCCTGATCCTTGTGCATCAGATTATGTGCACGAAGTGCAAGGATGATGTTGTGCTGGATCTCCAGGTTTTCCGGATCTGCCAGGTTTTCGATATTAAAGAATTTCTCAACCTTCTTGATACCCTGCTCGGTAAGGTTGACGATCTTATCTTTCTCATTTACAACGAAGTCACCGGTCTCGATAACCTCCTCACCCATGATGGCTGCCATCTTGGTCATCTCATGCTGGCCTCACCACGCTCCAGCTGCTGTGCAAGGATATCGCACACCTCATAAAGCTTGGTGGACTTGCCGCTCTGTCCGGAAATGATCAGAGGTGTACGTGCCTCATCGATCAGGACAGAGTCGATCTCATCGATGATACAGTAGTGAAGGTCTCTCTGAACAAGCTGTTCTTTATAGATGACCATGTTGTCACGAAGATAATCAAATCCAAGTTCGTTGTTTGTTACGTATGTGATGTCGCATCCGTATGCCGCACGGCGCTCTTCCGGCTTCATATCGTTAAGTACCACGCCTACAGTCAGGCCAAGGAACTCGTGAACCTTACCCATCCACTCGGCATCTCGTTTTGCCAGGTAGTCGTTGACGGTTACGATGTGGACACCTTTTCCCTCAAGGCATTCAGGTATGCAGGAAGTGTGGAAACAAGAGTTTTACCTTCACCTGTTTTCATCTCGGCGATACGGCCTGGTGAAGGATGATACCACCGATGATCTGTACACGGTAATGTTCCATTCCAAGTACACGCTTGGCTGCCTCACGTACGGTGGCAAATGCTCCGGAAGAAGATCATCCAGTGTTGCACCTTCTGCAAGACGTTTCTTATATTCTCTTGTTTTGTCTCGTAACTGCTCATCCGTAAGCTGCTGCATCTGAGACTGATAGCTCTCGGTTTTTTCAACCAGCGGCATGATACGTTTTACCTCACGCTGGCTGCGGGTTCCAAATACTTTTGAAAAAACATTCATGTTTCTGCTCCAATCATTTTATTCGAATAAGACTGCTGTCTCTGATCTGTCCAATTTTGGATCATTCCAGTTCTCTGTTGATATCCGTTATACTGGATCACATATGGTATATATTCTACCACTTTCCTGTTATAAAAACAATGAACAATTATTTAACAAATCATGTCAGGAACAACAGAGTTATTGTTCACTCCGTTCTCAGTAACACAATAGAAAATATCCCGCATAGGACCCAGTTTTCGAGGATCCCGCGGGATATTACAGATCTTATTTCCTTACTTTTGCATTTTTTACACTGCTCCAGGCACCGTAATATGTCTTTCCGCTCACTTTTTTGTATGCACGGATACGAACATAATAAGTGCTTCCCTTTTTCAAACCGGAAAGTGTTCGGGTCAGTGCACTGGTGGACACTGTTCTGGCCCCTCTCATGGACCTTGAGGCCGCATACTGAATCTGATAGCCGGAAGCGCCAACTGCTTTTTTCCAGCGGACAGTCAGCTTCCCGGAAGCCTTGCTGGACGGTTTGTACTGCACCGGAGCTGTCAGACGGACGATCCGGCTGCCGTTTTTGTTATAAGCACTTAAAGCAGAGCCCTTGTATGCGCGGACTGTATAAGTATACATGGTTCCTGATTTTACTGATCCGTCTGTGTAGACCAGCGTATTGCTTCCGCTTACGGTAGCGATATTGACCCACTTGCTGCTGTTTCCGGTCCTTCGATAGATCTTATAACCGGAAGCATTTGCAGCTTTTTTCCATTTGAAGACGATGCCGGCAGGGCTGTTGGAAGTGCCGGATAACCCGGGCGTGGTAAGCTTTACCGTTGTAAGGGCCGCGGACCGAAACTGGTATACGGCTGACTGTACTTCATCAGTCTTTTTCCATTCAGATTTCTGATAAACATACTTCTGGAAAAAGATATACATGTTATAAGTTGCGGCTTTGTTTATTCCTTTGGCAGATCCGATCCGCCATGTAGTATTCTTCCTGTTATCGGTTGGATTTGGTGAAGTACTCCAGTAAACTGGCACCCACTTCACATCTCCAGGCCCGGGATTTGAATTTGTAGTTCCCGCACCGGTCACGGTAAAATTATAATATTTATTCGGAGTAAATTTCAGCGGAGAATCCAACCCTCTTACAAAACTATCTTTGACATCTGGTATAGAAGGTATATAGGTCGGTGTCGGCGTCACATCATATTTCGGGCGGGTTCCCCTGTAATTCAACTTTAATTTTTTCAGGTTGCTGGTTCTTCCGTCTGAACCCAATACTTTAAGATACAGATCAAATTCTTTCTCTGTATCCAGATTCTTAAGATATATCACAAAGCTTCTGTTTGCAGTAACCGCCACACGAGAGTTTCCCGTATCGACCCTCGGAACATCAGATGTTCCGTCCTTTTTTCTCGCTACAGCTTTGTAGTAGCAGGCTCCGTTTGCATCAACTTTAAGTGTCACATTTACAGAACTGCGGCTTACCCATTTTTCTCCGGTCCATTTTACGTTTATTTTTGGCACCGGTGTTGGTGTCACTGTCAGTTCCGGATCCGCTGTCGGTGTCACTGTCGGTTCCGGACCCGCTGTCGGTGTCACTGCCAGCTCCGGAGCTGACGCTGACATAGCTTCTGCGTTTTCTTCTTCCATACCGTCTCCTGCTTCTTCAGGTATCAGTTCTGTCAATAATACTTCCGGATCATCCTCACTGGAGATCTCTTCTGAAACTCCTTCCTCAGCTCCGCCGAAAGTATCCTCGCTGTTCTCCACATTTTCCGCGTTTTCCACATCTTCCATGGTTGCATCGGAAGAGTTATCCACCATTTCCTCAGAAATATCCTCACTGTCTTCTGCAGGCTGCTCAGTCTCTCCCATAGACTCTGTAGTTTCCTCTGCGGAAAACATTTCCTGGCTGTCCGCAGCATTTTCTGTAATTTCTGCATCAACGCTGCCAAACTCTGCAGCCATACCGGTTGCCGGGAACACCGTCACACAAAGCGCAGCACTTAAAAAAAGTGCCAGAACTTTTTTCTTCATTTACCTTCCTCCTTTTCTCCGTGAGTTACATATTTGTTATGTCAAGGAGATATTCGCACTCCACACAGTATTATTTTTCAGAAAGTGGGGCTGACTGAAACTTGTACTGTACAGACTGTATCTTATCCGTAGACTGCCATTTGGAATCCTTGCAGGTATATTTGCGGAAGAAAACATACAGATTAAAAGTTCCCTCCTGGTCGATTCCTTCCTTGGAACCGATCTTCCAGGTGCTTCGGATCCGGTTGGAATTCGGATTCGCAGATGTGCTCCAGTAAACAGGCACCCACTTAATGTCTCCGTTTTCCGGATCCTCATTATCGGTACCTGCACCGATAACCTTAAAATCGTAAAATGTATCCGGGTAGAATTCCAGAGGAGAATCCAGCCCCTCTACCGTACTGTCCTCTGCCTTTGGTTTGGATGCTTTATGTTTTTTCTCAGAATCTGTTTTTTTCGCCGGGCGGCTGTCCTGATCCAGCTCCATCCGCTTCAGATCACTTAATTTCCCATTCTCATCCTCAATCTGGATATACAGATCAACTGCCTGGCCTGTATCCAGGTCTGCAAGTGTGATCCCGAACTCTTCATCCTCACTGATCAAAACCTCATCATTCACGGTATTTCCGGTCTCAATCTGAGGCACCTGGGAATTTCCGTCTTCCCCTCGCTCTGCCCATTTATAATAGCAGACGCCGTTAACGGCTGACGTAAGCGTTATCTCTGCCTGGGAATAGCTGTCCCATTTAAATCCTGTCCATTGTATTTCTGACTTTTGGGAATCCTTTGTATTGTTTTCTCCGGAACTCAGTTCCAGGTCCTCCACAGTCTGTTCTTTTATGGTGTCACCACTGTTAAATTCCGCTGCCATACAGGTAGCCGGTATCATGGTCATACCAAGAGCTACACTTAAGATCACCACAGGAAGCTTCTTTTTCCTTTCTCCTTTCGCATATGTCTTCATTATATAATTCTCCCCTATTGCTTGCAACAGAAAAGAAGCCTGATTTTGCTGTGACATAAAAGGCTCCGGAAACCTGCCGATTTCTCACACAGATTCCCGGAGCCTTCCATTCAATATTCAATTGTGATAATAAAATCCCCTATCAGAACTCTGGTTCGATCAGTCCGTAAGTATTTCCCTTACGTTTATAAACTACGTTAACCTGCTCTGTCTCAGCATTAAAGAATACAAAGAAATTATGTCCGAGAAGCTCCATCTGTACGCATGCATCTTCCGGATACATTGGTTTGATCCCGAATTTCTTGGTACGGATGATCTTAACTTCCTCATCCTCTTCATAATCCTTATCAAGGTATGCCTTCTGGAAGTTTGTGGATTCCTGCTGCTTGTCAACGATCTTGTTCTTGTATTTACGAAGCTGACGCTCAATTACCTCTTCAACCAGATCGATGGATACATACATATCATTGCTTACCTGCTCGGAACGGATAATGTTACCTTTCACAGGGATCGTTACCTCGATCTTCTGGCGATCCTTCTCAACGCTTAAGGTTACTGAAATCTCAGTTTCAGGAGTGAAATACCTTTCAAGTTTACCAAGCTTGTCCTCAACAGCTGTTTTAAGTCCTTCGGTTACTGCTATATTCTTTCCACTAATAATAAATTTCATGACTTCCATCCCCTTTGCTGTTTTATGTTGCTATTATAACATATTAAATTGAATTTTAACATCACTTTTCAAAAATTTCATAAATTTTTTCCAAATTTATTCGATATATTCCTTCAAAATGTTTTTTTTGTCGTGAATGCGCAACTATTAGAGTATTTCATCTAATTAATTCATTACAAATGTATATCTGCACACCAGTGCCAGAAGATTGATGGGACAAAAGCATCTGCTTCACTATTTGTATATACTATTTCATTTTAGCCAGAGCTTCAAAGGGTATACTTCCGCCAAAAATATCCAAAGCACTGCCAACAGTCACATCCAGTCTGCCCTGACCTGCTTTTCGAAGCTCTTCAATATCTGCCATAGAACCCACACCGCCTGCATAGGTCACCGGATGGGCTGTATACTGTCCCAGAAGCTTTGCAAGCTCTGTTTCCACACCTCGGGCCTTTCCTTCCACATCCACTGCATGGACCAGAAATTCGTCGCAGAAGCTTCCAAGCCTTTCCATCAGCTCCGGTGTCACGATCTCTTCTGTAAATTTCTGCCATCGGTCTGTGACAATATAATATTTGCCATCTTTTTTGCGGCAGCTCAGGTCAAGTACAAGATGTTCTTTCCCTGCAGCATCACGGATCTTCTCCAGATTTTCCCAGGAGATCACTCCGTTTTTAAACACATAGGAGGTTACGATCACGTGGCTGGCGCCAGCCTCCAGATATTCTGCCGCATTCTCCGGGCAGATGCCGCCTCCGATCTGAAGCCTCCGGGATATTTTCCCAGAGCCTGAAGTGCCTGGCTTTCGTTGCTTCATAGCTCGGGGAATCCTTTCCGTTCAGAAGGATCACATGACCGCCCTTTAATCCTGCCTTCTTATAAAGCTCTGCATAGAATGCCGCATCCTGCTCTGACACAAAATTTTCTGCCGCCTGATCCCCCTGATCCTTCAGGCTTCCTCCTACGATCTGTTTTACCTTTCCGTTATGTATATCAATGCATGGTCTGAATTTCATAATCCTGTCCTCCATTTTCTTTCCATGCACTGATAATAGCATCTGAAACAGTTTTATGCAATGCTGTGGTAAAATATCTGTTATCTTCCTTCTACCGCATTTCCCACTGCGTTTCCGATATCATCCACTGCATTACCTACGCCGTCGCCAAGGTCCTTTACACTGTCACCCAGCTCACCGGATACAGTTCCGTCATTTTCGTTTCTGTCAGCATCCGCAGCTCCGGGTGCTGCTGTCCCGTTATTTCCATTTCCTGCAGGCGTCACGGTAATATTTCCATCGGACATCTCATTGTTATCCGTGCCGGAATCCTTAATGCTCTCTCCATTGTCCTTCACACCGTCATTGTCTGCTTTTTCTTCCATAGTTTCATCTTCTGCGGCAGTATTTTCGTTTGTATCTTTTTCCTTATCCTTCGTGTTTTTATCTTTTTCACCCACTGTTTCATCCGCATTATTTACCTCTGTGCCGCAGGCTGTAAATGTACACAGAGACAGGGTAAGCAAAGTACCAAAAAGAATCGCCTTCCATTTTTTCATATGATCTTCTCCTTTTTCTAAAAAATTCTGTATTCCTAATATGGCACTTTTTCCGCTATCCTATTCTGGAAAAAATTTCAAAAACCGCAATTTCATCCAAAAAAGACGGGGTCCGATCTTACACGAACCCCGTCTGTATTACCTGTAATTTTATTCTGTTGCGGCTCAATCTGTCAGGATCAGCCGATCACGTCACTCATATCATAACGTCCTGCCGGTTTGCCTGCAAGGAATTTGGCTGCTTCTACAGCACCTTTTCCAAAAATAGCCTTGGAATATGCAGTATGCTTGAACTCGATCACTTCGTCCTGACCTGCAAAAATTATCTCATGCTCACCTACGATAGTTCCGCCGCGAACTGCGGAGATACCGATCTCCTTATCATCGCGTTTTTCACGTTTCTGGCTGCGGTCATATACATAATGATACTGATTATCCATAGCTTCATTAATGCTGTCTGCCAGCGCAAGTGCAGTACCACTTGGTGCGTCTAATTTCAGGCGGTGATGCTTCTCTACGATCTCCATATCAAAGCCTGCAGCTGCAAGAACCTTAGCTGCGTCCTGAACCAGCTTCAGAAGTGTGTTGATGCCAAGAGACATGTTTGCGGATTTCAGCACTGCTACCTTTCGGGATGTTTCTTCCACTTTTGCAAGCTGCTCCTGGCTTAAACCGGTACTGCACAGAACAACCGGGATCTGGCGTGCCGCGCTGTACTCAAGAAGCTTGTCTGTTGCCTTTGCGGAAGAAAAATCAATGATCGCATCTGCCTCTACCTGACATGCGTCAATATCGGTAAATACCGGATAGCTGTTTTTTCCCTGATCTGCAATATCAATACCTGCTACGATCTCAGCATCCGGATCTTTCTCCACAATGCCGCTGATGACCTGGCCCATATGTCCGTTGCAGCCGTGCATGATGATTTTTACCATAGTATATTCTCCTTTACCTTTCGCTTACAGTCAGATCACTTAGCAAGCTTAAGGCCGAATTTCTCGATCTCTTTTGCAAGAGCTGCCTTTGTGTCCTCTTCCATCTCGCAGAGCGGCATACGAAGCGGCCCTACGTTCATTCCCATAAGATTCATAGCTGTCTTAACAGGAATCGGGTTTACTTCGCTGAACAGCGCATTGATCAGCGGAAGAGCTTTCAGCTGATCCTCTGTTGCTCCCTTGGTGTCGCCGTCGAAATATTTCATGACCATGTCATGTGTAAACTTCGGTGCAACGTTGGAAAGTACGGAAATAACTCCAAGTCCGCCAAGAGAAAGAATCGGAAGTACCTGATCATCATTTCCGGAGTAAAGCTCAAGCTGTCCGTCTGCCAGAGACATCATCTTGGCGATCTGGGAAAGATCTCCTGTTGCTTCCTTGATTCCGACAATGTTCTTTACATTCTTCGCAAGGTAAGCTGCTGTAGCCGGCTGGATGTTGCAGCCTGTACGGTCGGTACGTTGTACATGATGAGCGGAGTTTCCGGAACTGCATTGGCAATTGCTGTGTAGTGAGCGATAAGACCCTTCTGTGTAGCCTTGTTATAGTAAGGTGTTACAATAAGAAGAGCGTCTGCGCCATAGGAAGCTGCTTCCTTGGACATCATGATCGCTGTCTCTGTACAATTGGAACCTGTTCCTGCGATAACAGGCACACGTTTGTTAACTTTATCAATTGTGAACTTAATTGTCTGAAGATGCTCTCCGTGTGTCAGAGTAGAAGATTCTCCTGTTGTTCCACAGATAACGATGGCGTCTGTGCTGTTCGCGATCTGATCCTCAAGGATCTCCTCAAGTTTCTCAAAATTCACTTTACCGTCTTCATGCATAGGTGTTACGATTGCAACGCCTGTTCCTTTAAAAATTGCCATTTGTCTTCCTCCTTCTTTCTTCTGTGAAATATTGCTTATTCCCGTTCCTGGTCAGTCAGCTCTGTTGTTATCGTGGTAATACTATCCACATAGGGCTTCAAAGCATCCGGAAGCCAGCGTCCGGTCATAATTATATGCATACTTTCATCCTTCTGCTTAAGCATATCGATGATCGTCTCAACTGGAGCGATTCCTTTATCCATAAGCCGAGGATCTCATCCAGTAGCAGAAAATCACACTCTCTGGTAGCAATTACCTTCCGTGCGAAATTAAGGCCATTGAGAATATTAGTTCTCTCTTCTGCCTTTTCCTGCTCACTTAGGTCATTATAGCAGGTGTCCATTTTTTCGAAACGGAAAATCTTGAAATCAAAATTATCCAGTTCCTCAAGGAAATCCAGTTCTCTGCGTTCCCTGCCCTTGAGGAACTGTATGATGATCACACTTTTTTCCCTGTGTAGCAAAGCGCAGCCCCCGGCCTACAGCCAGAGTTGTCTTTCCTTCCCCGTTCCCGCAATAAACCTCTGTTATTTCTCTTTCCATGATTTTTCCTCTTACTGTTAGTGAAACCGGTAATTCCCCATTTTTCTGATTTTTTTAATATTACCGCAGATTGGCTGGAAATGCAAGTGTTACCTTAATGTTCTCACCACTATTCCAAAATATATCCAATGTTACTCAACATATTCCAATTTACTCACCGAAACTTCATAGGCAATCCTTTTTTCTGTTTCGTTTTCACTAATCCGTTTCATGTACTCCCTGCTCTGGATCCTGCCCCAGATCAGTACATGCCCGCCTACTTCAAAAGCAGAAGCATATCTGGCATTTCTTCCCCAGCATATACATGGTATGTAATCGGATTTTCCGTAAGGTCGATTAACTGCCATCAGAAGATCTGCGATCTCTCTTCCCAACGGTGTTTTTCTGTATACAGGCGGTTTACAGATATATCCGTCCAGAAAGATCTGATTGACCGGCACAGTTTCTTCTTCCTCCCCCACAAACTTCACTTCCCGGGCAAAGACTGAAAGCACAAGCCGGTTTCTCTTTTCTTCATGACGGTTATAGGATCGGAACTGTCCGTGGATCTCGATATATTCTCCCACATAATCCTGTGTGATATCGATCAGCCGCTCAGACACCATCACCGGGATCCTGTCCTCCGAATCGCTGAGACGTTTTACCAGGATATCCATCATGTAAAATCCTTCTCCAAAGACCTGATGGCTGAAAGTAAACCCCGTAGCGATCCGTCCCATAACGGATACCTGATTGTTTTCAATAATTTTATCTGCCATAATAAGTAGCTCTCCTTCCTCTTCGTGTATTTCGTCTATATCAATCTATGTGTATTTACGGTATAATATGCCTGAAAAATGAAAAACCAAAAATATTTTTTTATGTCTTGTAATCTCACAAAAATGTGATAGACTATAAATTTGGACATCATTTTTAACAAAAAAGATTACTTATATATGGAAAGAAAGGATTTGGATTATATGAAGACCAAGCGTGAAGATGTTCGTAACGTGGCCATTATCGCCCATGTCGATCACGGTAAAACAACACTTGTTGACGAGCTTTTGAAACAGAGCGGTGTTTTCCGTGAGAACCAGGAAGTCCAGGAACGTGTCATGGACTCCAACGATATTGAGCGTGAGCGCGGCATTACGATTCTCTCCAAAAACACCGCAGTTCATTATAAGGATGTAAAAATCAATATCATCGATACTCCAGGTCATGCGGACTTCGGCGGCGAGGTAGAGCGTGTGCTGAAGATGGTAGACGGCGTTATTCTTCTTGTGGACGCCTTCGAGGGTGCCATGCCTCAGACTAAATTTGTACTTCGTAAAGCTCTCGAACTGAACCTGCATGTTATTGTCTGCATCAATAAGATCGACCGTCCGGAAGCACGTCCGGAGGAGGTTGTCGACGAGGTTCTGGAGCTTCTCATGGATCTGGACGCATCTGACGAACAGCTGGACTGCCCGTTCCTGTATGCCTCCGCAAAAGCCGGCTATGCAGTTCGTAACCTTGAGGACAAACCTGAGAATATGGCTCCGCTTTTTGAGACCATCCTTGATGCGATTCCTGCTCCGGAGGGAGATCCGGACGGAGATACGCAGGTTCTTATCAGCACCATCGACTACAATGAGTATGTAGCCGTATCGGTGTCGGTAAGGTTGAGCGCGGAACCATTTCCGTGAACCAGGAGCTGATGCTTCTGAACCATCATGACCCTGACAAACACGAGCGCGTAAAGATCAGCAAACTCTACGAATTTGACGGGCTGAACAAAGTTGAAGTTAAAAGCGCTACCATCGGAGCTATTGTTGCAATCTCCGGTATCGCGGATATCCACATTGGAGATACCCTCTGTGCAGGAGACAACCCGGAGTCCATTCCGTTCCAGAAGATTTCCGAGCCAACAATCTCCATGAACTTCCTTGTAAACGACAGTCCTCTTGCAGGACAGGAAGGTAAATACATCACTTCCCGTCACCTTCGTGACCGTCTCTACCGTGAGCTGAACACAGACGTCAGCCTTCGTGTAGAAGACACCGATACAACCGAGTGCTTCAAGGTTTCCGGCCGTGGTGAGCTTCACCTCTCCGTTCTTATTGAGAACATGCGCCGTGAGGGATACGAGTTTGCAGTCAGCAAACCGGAGGTTCTCTATCACACAGACGAGCGTGGACGTAAACTGGAGCCGATCGAAATCGCATACGTTGACGTTCCGGAAGAATTTTCCGGTACTATCATCCAGAAACTCAGCGAGCGTAAAGGTGAGCTTCAGGGTATGAGCACAGCAAGCGACGGAACTGTACGTCTCGAGTTCTCCATCCCCTCCCGTGGACTGATCGGATTCCGTAACGAATTCCTTACCTCCACCAAGGGTACCGGTATCCTGAATACCATGTTTGACGGATATGCACCATACAAGGGAGACTTCCCGTACCGTAAACAGGGTTCCCTCATCGCATTCGAGGCAGGCGAAACTGTTACCTACGGTCTTTTCTCTGCTCAGGAGCGTGGTACTCTCTTTGTCGGACCTGGCGAGAAGGTTTACAGCGGTATGGTCATCGGACAGAACGGAAAGGCCGAGGATATCGAACTGAATGTCTGCAAGACCAAGCACCTTACCAATACTCGTTCCTCTTCCGCTGACGATGCACTGAAGCTTGTTCCGCCAAAGATCTTAAGTCTTGAGCAGGCCATTGAGTTCATCGACCAGGATGAGCTTCTTGAGGTAACACCGACAAGCCTTCGTATCCGTAAACGTATTCTGGACTCCAGAGACAGAAAACGTGCCGCATTCCGCAAGAGCTGATCGAACCTGGCTATCATTTACTGTTGAGCAGAAACCTTTTACAGTAATTCGGCGCAAAGCCGCATAGTGAATGCGGATGCTTTTATCCGCCTGACCTATATTTATATAAACTGCCATATGGGAAGCATTTCCTGTATGGCAGTTTTTTTCTGCATTTCTGAAAAAAATCCCGATAATTTCCGCCTAATTATTCTGAAAATTTAAATAATTTCAAGTTTTTTTGTTTCTTATGTTATCACGCTTTACTTTGCTACAATATTTTTGTGAATTTTTTATCAAAATTACTCCATATTTTTGTGAATTATTCATCGAATTCTCTATTGACGTCTGAAATCAGTTAAATTATAATGTGCGCATGATCGTTTGACAAAAGTTTAACGTTAATGTTTTAACCACATGTTGCGTTTTATCTTTTGCCCGCCCTTCATATGTGTGCATGTTTTTTGTCAGTGCTGACAATTTTTTAACATGTCCTTTGTGCACAGTGCTGAATTTCAAAAATTTTTTTTAAGATTTTTCCAATAATTCAGCGTTCTGTAAAGTAAAATTTACAGTATTTTCCCCGAATTTTTTGTTCGTCATTTTGCACATAGCGACAAAATTCAGAATTTGCGTTTTTTTCAGAATTTTGGTACTATATCAGTATTGAAACTGAAAATTCAATCAGATTGAATCAACAACGAAACGCAGCGCGGGGACTTACAAAAACTCTGCAGCATCTGCCGGCGAAAAAAAGGATAAGCCCGCAGGACCACAGACCATTATCATATGAAAACAGGAGGATTCCACATGGCAAAGAAAGAAACTATCCCTACCATCATCGACACTCCAGAAGCCC
>ENA-OQCE01000002-OQCE01000002.1-human-gut-metagenome-genome-assembly--contig:-NODE-2-length-102814-cov-10.336975_pt1 | contig 102814 bp, 108 predicted proteins | sample MGYA00242495_ERZ504572 | MGnify/ENA primary metagenome ERZ504572 (study PRJEB26092, sample SAMD00036228) | human gut metagenome | host: Homo sapiens | study: EMG produced TPA metagenomics assembly of... | reverse complement strand
GAAAAAAAGGAAAATTTGTCGTATATAAAAAAATCAACCGAAAAAAAACTGCATTTTTGGTCGAAAGTGGTGCATTTTTTCGCATCTTGACAGCGACAGGGTGCAATGCTATCATTGATTAAGATTCAAAAACTATGCAATTTGAGAGAAAATCACCTGTCGCTTATGGAAATGATAAGCGACAGGAAATAATAATTTAGATAAGTTATATTATAATGATTTTTCTTTGCAAAAAAACGGAGAACCAAAATGAAAGAACCGGAAACCGGCAAAAAAGAAAACACCGGAAAAAGCGGCTACAGCATCACAACCTGGCGACTGCATCTCTGGTGCAGACATCCGGAATGGCTGCGGACCACGCAGGAATTTTATAACCGGATCGCTGAATTTTATTACAACCTGCTTCTGGATCATACGGATCTCTGGGAACTGGGAAGCCAGCAGACTTTACGCGAGCTGGAGATCATGAGCATTCCGGGACGAGGCGGACGCATACCATCAGATCCCCTCCCCTGGCAAAAGGTTCCGCTGTATTTTCGAAGAGCAGCAGCCAATGAGGGAATTGCTTCAGCCAAAAGCTATCTCAGCCGTTTTACCCAGGATGAGAAGATTGGCAGAGCAGAGAAACTAAATGCAGCAGTTACCTATTACAAAGGAATGTATCAGGATTTTTCCGCTAAAGAGATCACACTGCGTGTTTGGACAGGAGACACATGGACCTGGATGCATTGCCGGCTGTCAGGCAGAGACTTTCCGGAAAATGCCAGACTCATGTCACCATCCGTAGTTTTTGAATACAAATATGACATGCTGCATGTTCCAGTACGTCAGAACAATGAAAATACAGCAACAGTACGTCAGAGGATGCAGGCAGGATGCAGGATACTCTGTATTCAGTTTACAAACAGTGATGCCTTTGCAGCAGGCGTTGTTCTGGACGGAACCGGTCAGGAAATCGCAGTGAAGTTCTGGAAAGGCGGAAAGGAATACAGCCACCATTGCAGAAAGCTTCTGGAAAAGATCCAGAAGTCTCAGGAAGCAACCGGAGGCAGACAGACAGGCAGAGTAGATCAGAAATACTGGATGCATCTGAAACATCTTTCTGAACACTATGGACACCAGGTCACAAGCCAGATCCTCCGTTTTGCCGTAGAGCAGGACGTCTCCGTGATCGTGCTTCCACGTTATAACCAGGAATATTCCAGAAACGTAATGAAAGGCTCAGGAAACTGGAGCCCGCTCCACTTAAGCACCAGAATCCACCAGTACCTGGACTACAAAGCCTGGAAAAACGGAATCATCGTTATCGAAGTCCACGCCACCGGCATCAGCAAAATCTGTGCAAAGTGCGGTGCAGAAATCATTCGAACTGACACCAGAACAGAACTATGCTGCTGTGCCAACGGACATCAGACGAACCGGTATCTGAATGCTGTGAGAAATCTCGGGAAAAAGTGCCTGACACAGTTTGGACACAGAACATGAAGGGAAGAACAAAGGAAACAGAACAGAATATCAGTATGAAAAGCAAGCAGGTGGATTGACCTTATGGCATGTCAGAAAACAGATGTCATAAGGTCAGTGCATCGGCTTTGCCGTGCTGACAAAAAGAAAGCGAAAGCAAAACACGGTGTATATCAGTGATAAACACCGTCGGGTTGAATACCGCCTGTCGTGTGTGTACCTGAAGAAGGTGCGGGCACGGCGAAGAATGTATCGGCTTTTGAGTTGGGGAGTGTATTCGAAGTTATTTTAATAGAACTGTGAGATATGACACAGGAGATTATGAAAATGAAATACCATCTGAAATACAGGATGTGTACATAAAAAGGAGCAGAGGGGAAATATTGGTTGGAGAACATTATGAAAGATAAATTTGCGGTGTCCATGTTCGGACAAAAACGACTGTCCCGTGAGGGCGGGATAGAAATTGTTGTAAAAGAACTATGCACCAGGATGGCACGAGATGGATGTCAGGTTACCTGTTATAACAGATCTGGCCATCATGTGAGTGGTGCAGAGTATGACGATAAAATTGAATATGATGGAATCCGACAGAAGTTTGTTCCAACCATTGAAAGAAAAGGTCTTGCAGCTGTGAGTTCCTCTTTCTTTGCGGCTCTTTACAGTGCATTTGGAAAATACGATGTGGTACATATTCATGCTGAGGGTCCAGCTTTTTTTGCATGGCTTCCAAAGCTGTTCGGAAAACGGGTTGTGGTTACTATACATGGTATAGATTGGAAACGTGAAAAATGGAAGTCTGGTTTCGGATCCAAATTCATCCGACAGGGCGAAAAGAATGCTGTGAAATATGCGGATGAGATCATCATTTTAAGCAAAGGTGTTCAGGATTATTTCAAAGATACTTATGGCAGGAAGACACATTTCATTCCGAATGGTGTAAACAGGCCAGAAATTCGAAAAGCTGATTTAATAACAGAAAAATTTGAACTGACAAAAGATTCCTACATATTGTTCCTTGGCAGATTAGTGCCGGAAAAAGGCATCCGGTATTTGGTTGAAGCGTTCAAAGACGTTAAAACAGATAAGAAATTGGTTATTGCTGGTGGCTCTAGTGATACGGATTCCTTTATGAAAGAACTAAAGAAGCTGGCAAAGGATGACGATAGAATTATTTTTACCGGATTTGTTCAGGGACAGATGTTGGATGAGCTGTACAGTAATGCCTATATTTACACACTGCCTTCTGACTTGGAGGGCATGCCGCTGAGTTTACTGGAAGCCATGAGCTACGGTAACTGCTGCTTGGTGTCTGATATTCCGGAATGTGCAGAAGTTGTAGAAGATAAGGCGCTGAACTTTAAGAAATCGAATGTTGGGGATCTTAGAGATAAGTTACAAGATGCCTGCAATCATCCAGAAAAAGTTACAGAGATGAAGAAACAGGCAGCTGATTTTATCTGTGAGAAATACAACTGGAATGATGTCGTAAAAGAAACGATGGAGCTGTATAGGGAAAATGATGGATGAAAGTGTTGTTAATTAATAATTTCCTCTAACTGAACGCAGGTAGTGAGATGTACATAGTGGAAATGGCTAGAAAATAGCGATAATACGGTATATTTTGCAATATGGGCGAACGGTTATCGCCCTCTTTTATCTCACTACCACAGTTCACCAACAGCAGATGATTCTATTATAAGAAAGAACTTTCAGTATCACACCCTGCGTTCGTATAGAACACTCTGGTTTATGAGTAATACATTGAAACTGTTTTATATTAACATAGGTAGTGAAACAAAGCAGAACACATAAGGAAAAATAACATGAGAACGCTAATTATCAACAAATTTTTATTTCCAAATGGCGGTAGCGAGACGTACATATTCAAGTTGGGCGAACAGCTTGAGAAGATGGGACACGAGGTTCAGTACTTCGGTATGGAACATGAGGGTCGATGTGTTGGCAATCGGGTCAATGCGTACACGAGCGATATGGATTTCCACGGCGGCAGCAAACTGAGCAAGCTGACCTACCCGATCAAGACAATTTACAGCAAAGAAGCACGGGTGCAGTTGCGGAAAGTTCTGGACAATTTCCAGCCGGATGTCTGTCACCTGAACAACTTCAATTACCAGCTGACACCATCCATGATTCTGGAAATTGTGAAGTGGCGTAAGGAGACGGGGAAGAATTGTAAGATCGTCTTCACGGCACACGACTATCAGCTGGTTTGCCCGAACCACATGCTGAATAATCCGAACACCCACCAGAACTGTGAGGAGTGCCTCGGTGGCCATTTCATGAACTGCATGAAAGGTAAGTGCATCCACGGCTCCACGGCGAAGTCGGCCATCGGTATGATGGAAGCGGAGTTCTGGAAGTGGAAGGGTACCTACAAGTACATTGACACGATGATCTGCTGTTCCGAGTTCATGAAGAGCAAGATGGACAGCAATCCGCTGTTTGCGACGAAGACCGTGGCGATGCACAACTTCATCGACAAGGTGGAGTGGAAAGAGGTAGAGAAAAAGGATTACGTCCTCTATTTTGGACGTTTCTCAGAGGAAAAGGGTATCGGCACACTCATCAAGGTCTGCAAGGAACTGCCGAATGTACAGTTCATCTTCGCCGGTACTGGACCGCTGGAAGAGACGGTGAATGGTGTTAAGAACATCAAGAACGTAGGCTTCCAGAAGGGTGAGGTGCTGGAAAAACTCATCCGTGAGGCACGGTTCTCCATCTACCCGTCTGAGTGGTATGAGAACTGTCCGTTCTCGGTGATGGAGTCTCAGATGTACGGCACACCGGTGCTGGGAGCGAACATTGGTGGTATCCCGGAACTGATTCAGGTTGGCAAGACCGGTGAGCTGTTTGAGAGCGGTAACGCGGAAAATCTGAAGAGGAAGGTTGAGAAGCTCTGGGGTGATAAGAAGCTATGTGAGCAGTATAGGAAGAACTGTAAGGACATCAGCTTCGATACCATCGATGAGTATTACGAGAAAATTATGAAGGTTTATAGATAAAAAAGAGATAGAGGTATTAGAAAATGGTTAACAATAGCGAAAAGAAACTGAATGGCACGGTCATCGTCACTTATCGTTGCAACGCTCGTTGCTCCATGTGCAACCGTTATAAAGCACCTTCCAAGCCGGAAGAAGAGATTAGTCTTGGAACCATCAAGAAGCTGCCGAAGATGTATTTCACCAACATCACCGGCGGTGAGCCGTTCATCCGTACCGACCTGAAAGATATCGTGCGTGAACTGTATAAGAAGTCTGACCGTATCGTTATTTCTACGAACGGATTCTTCACTGACCGTATCGTTGACTTGTGTAAAGAGTTCCCTCAGATCGGCATCCGTATTTCCATCGAGGGTCTGGAGCAGACCAACAATGAGATCCGTGGCTTGCAGAACGGCTACCAGCGTGGTTACGGTACGTTGAAAAAGCTGCGTGAGATGGGCATGAAGGACGTTGGTTTCGGTATGACCGTTCAGGATAAGAATGCTCCTGATCTGGTTCCTCTGTATAAGATCTCTGATGAGATGGGCATGGAGTTTGCAACCGCCTCTCTGCACAACAGCTTCTACTTTGTTGAGGCAAAGAACATCATCCACGATCGTCTGATGGTTGCGAAGAACTTCGAGAATCTGGTCAATGAACTGCTCCGTAGTAATAGCCCGAAGAAGTGGTTCCGTGCTTACTTCAATCACGGTCTGATTAACTACATCTACGGTCAGAAGCGTCTTCTGCCTTGCGACATGAGCTTTGATACCTTCTTCATCGATCCGTATGGCGATGTTATGCCTTGCAATGGTACTAAGGACAAAGAGATTATGGGCAACCTGAACAACCAGACCTGGGATGAGCTGTGGAACAGTCCGGAAGCAGAAAAGGTTCGTGCAAAGGTTCGCTGCTGTGACCGTGACTGCTGGATGATTGGTTCTGTTTCTCCAGCAATGCACAAGTATATCTGGAAGCCTGCTACCTGGGTTCTGGTTCACAAGTTCAAGGCACTCTTCACTAAGCATCCGTACAGCATGTATGAACTGAAGATTTGTCGTGATTACCGTGACGGTAAAGTCACCAAAGAGGAACTGGACAAGTGCAGCACTTGCGATATGAACTGCGTGATTAACAATGGTCTGAGCGATGCTTCTAAAGAGCAGCTGAAGCATAAGACTGGCGAGGAAATCGTGGATGCTGATATCGCACAGCAGATGGAGACGAAGTAATGAGGCTGACAATCTTAACCCCTACTTACAACTGGGGGGGGGGTACTGCCGCAACTGTATGACTCGCTGAAAAAGCAAACATGCAAAGACTTTGAATGGGTCATCGTAGATGACGGGAGTAAGGATAATACCCAAGAGGTTGTAAAAGCGTAGCTATCAGATTCAGATTTTTCGATTCGATACTTTTTTAAAGAAAATGGTGGTAAGCATACGGCCTTGAACTATGCAGTTAAGGAAATCGAATCATAATTGACTTTTATTGTGGATTCAGATGATACCTTAACGCTGGATGCAGTTGAAACTGTTTTACGTTATCACAGAAGGTATGAGGATGAAAAGAACATCTGTGGCTATGCGTTTTTAAGAGTGCATCTTGATGGAAATGTAAATGGAAAAGAATTTGTTCCGAATGAACGAGTGGCATCATACACAGAAGCTAGAGTAAATTCGGATGACACGATGGCAGATAAAGCGGAAGTGTTTAAGACAGCATGTCTGAAAGAGTTCCCGTTCCCAGAATATCATGGTGAAAGATTTTCTTGGAGAAGATATTGTGTGGATCAGAATGGTAAGAAAATACATGATGGTTCACATTAACAAAGCAATTTATATAGGAAACTATCAGGATGACGGGCTTACGAAAAATAGAAGGCTAAATAATATTAAATCGCCTATTGGTTGTATGAAGCGGGCAAAAGAATTTATGGGGTCTGAGTTTAAAAAATTATAGGGTGAAGGCTGTTCTACAGTATATCATCTATGGAAAATTCGCAGGCGTGAGTGTTGCGAAAATTTTAAAGGATATGCCTGATAGAACTCTGACATTAGTTTGCCTGATTCCCGGATTGATTCTGCAAAAATGTTGGAAGCGAAAGTTTTGTTCTAATCATTAAAAAGAGCGGACGTCGTTTCTTATGAGTTGCACTTGGAGGAAAACATTATGAGAAAAGGCGTCGTTTCAGTGGTTTTACCAATCTACAATGTGGAAAAGTATTTAAACCGTTGTGTGAAGAGCGTTGTTAACCAGAGCTATAAGAATTTAGAGATTATTTTGGTTGATGATGGTTCGCCAGATAATTGTCCAACACTCTGCGAGGATTGGGCAAAAAAAGATAGCAGGATAAAGGTTGTCCATAAAAAGAATGCTGGACTTGGGTATGCAAGAAATACGGGCATTGAAAATGCAACGGGAGAATATATCTGTTTTTTTGATAGTGATGACTACATTGCATTGGATGCTATCGAAAAAGCATATAGTCTAGCAGTAAAGGAAAAATCAGATATTATAGTATTTGGCTTTTGCGATGTCAAGTCAAATGGTGAAACGGGAAAGACTGTTATTCCAAAAACTGAAAAAGTTACATATTCGGGCAACGAAGTACAAAATGTGTTTTTGGCAGATTTGATTGGTCCAGATGTGAAAAATGGCACACAAACAAATTTGTGGATGAGTGCTTGGGCGAGTATGTATTCTCTTGATATGATAAGGAAAGCGTCTTGGAAATTTGTTTCGGAGCGTGAAATTATTTCAGAGGATATTTATTCGTTACTGGAACTTTATAAGTATGTTAACAGAGTTTCGGTATTATCCGAAGCATTGTATTTCTATTGTGAAAATGCGAGCTCTTTGACACATACGTACAAGAAAGATCGCTATAGTAAAATTAAAGATTTTTATAATGCATGCTATCAGTTGATTGAGAATAATGGCTACGATGTGGCGGTGTTAGATAGAATTACATATCCCTATTTGTCTAATACGATTGCAGCATTGAAGATGATAATTCTTTCTGATGCTAGCAAGAATGTAAAAAAACAGGAAGTTAAGGAAATAGTGACGATGAGCACCTGCAGACTGTGTTAAGATGTACAAATTATGATAATGAAAAGCTTACAAGAAAGATACTGCTTGATTTGATGAAAAGTAAGCAGTATGGATTATGCTATATTCTACTAAGCATAAAAGCAAGGTGAGAGAATGAAAGGCGATTAAACATGGCATTAACGATAGAAAAGATGGATTTTAGGAAAACAAAGCTTATATATATCATATTGTTTTTGTTAGTCTTTATGAATAAACTAACAACGATATATGTGTTTTCACAGATGGAATTTCTCGGAACTGTTATTGAATTTGTGCAAGTTCCTATGTATGGTGGATTAATCTATATTATCGCACAAAAAAAAGTACTCTTTAAAAGAATTAATGACGTTTCTTGTTGTTGGGATACTGTTGCTTATAGGATATGTTGTTAGCGGTCAAGCAGCCTACTTTAAAGGCTTTCTTCTTATAATTGCATCAAAGAATATACCATATAGAAAAATTTTAAATGTCTGCCGAAAAGCGTTGACATTTGTTTTGGGATTGGGAATTTTTCTTTTTTTGATTGGAATTTCTAACTCTGGAATATCGAGACGTGGAGCTAGCGGTCTTGGATTTGGTCACCCGAATGTAACAGCTCAGCTAATAATGATTATTATTTTATTGTGGACATCCGAGAAGGCAGGAAAATTGAAACCTATTCATTATATAGGAATTGAATTAGGTGGACTGATAACTTTTTTACTTACAGACAGTAAAACATCTACTATCGTAATACTTTTAATACCACTTGTTATGGTGTTTAGTGAAAAAATAATGAGTCGGACATGGTATAGTAAGGTTCCTAAATTTCTAATGACATATAGCCAATTATTGGTAATACTTTTCACATATCTGTCTGCAAGATTTCTTGAAACTAGTAATATGTTGAAAACACTAGATTTGTTTTTTTACAAATAGATTATTTTTAAATTATTATGTTCTCAACAAGTTTGGGATAAAGTTATTTGGTCAAAATGTAACACTGAGAGATAATTCAGGAACAATTTATAATAATATTCATGGATGGTATAACTGGAGCGTTACATGCGATTGCAGCTATATGGTAACTCTATTAGTTATGGGATTGATTCCAACAGTTATTATACTAATAGGTTATATTTTATTAATGAAAAAAGCTATCAAACGTCATAATTATATGATAATGTCTGTGGCTCTACTTCTTGCAATTTATTCTTTTTGTGAATCACAGATGTTGGAGGTATATAGCAGTTTTGTGTATTTTTATTTAATTGCTGACGACATAGTTTTAGATGATTCTAAAGCAAAGATTATAACCAACAACATATGATGAAAAATTAAGTGAGGACTATTGGATAAATGAAAGTATGTATTTTATCAATGCAAATGGTTGACAATATGGGATCGTTACTTCAATCATTTGCTTTAAAGAGAATACTTGAGGAGATGAATGTACAAGTTGAATTTTTGGACATCGCATCTAACGAAGAAGATAACAATCTATTAAATGGAATCAGCAACAGTATGTTGCGGAGAGAGAAAAGGACGGACTTTTTGGAAAGATAAGTAAGATAGACAAATACACATTGAATCGTTTTACAATAAAAATCAAGAGCAATCAACAAAATCGATTGTTCAATGAGTTTAGAGTAAACTGCTTGGAAACTGAAAAGAAGAGCAATAAATATGATCTATGCATTATAGGTAGTGATGAAGTTTTCAATTGCTTAAATACAAATGGATGGGGATTTACATCTCAACTTTTTGGAAATGTTTCAGAAGCAAATCGGGTTATTACTTATGCGGCTTCGTGCGGTTCAACAAGCTACAAAGACTTGCCGACAAAAGTAGCTAAACGTATAAGTGAAGCTTTTAAAGGTGTAACTTCTTTTTCCACGCGAGATCAGAATACACATGATTTTGTTGCAAGTCTTACAGATGCAGATATTGAAGACAATCTTGATCCTGTTTTAATTTATAATTTTGACGATGAGCTTGAAGATGTTGAAATGCCTAGAGTACCAGAACACTATTGTGTGATTTACTCATATTACAATCGAATTCATACTCAAGAAGAAATAAGAAAGATTACTCAGTTCTGCAGAAAACATTGTTTGACACCTGTGGCGGTTGGTGCACCACAGTTTTGGATTAAAAATTATATTGTATGTTCTCCGTTTCAATGTTTGAAGATGTTCGCAAGGGCAGATTTTGTGTTTACTGATACCTTTCATGGAACAATTTTTTGCTTCAAAATATTCAAAAAAAATTTGCAGTATTAGTTAGAGAAAGTAATAGAAATAAGTTGGGCGATTTATTGAAAAAAATCGAAATGCAAGAACATATGGTGATGGAGATTTCAAAACTTGATGAGAAATATAAAATGAAAAAGGATATGAAAAACTTTCAAAATATTATAGAAAGGGAAAAAGAGAAATCCTTGCAATATTTAAGAAAAAATATAGGTGATTGAATGAGAAAATATTTATTTATTGGTAATACAAATGAAAATACAGGACCGGCAAATGTGAATAAGGGAATTGTGAAACATCTATCACCGAATTTTTGTACTTCGTTTAGTAATAATAAGTTATGCAAGTATTTGAATTCAATAATTAAGACACTTTTTTTGCGAAGTTATTGTTGTTTCCGGTCTGTCAAAAATTGGAATGTATTCTTCAAAGTTGGGGAAATTCCTCGGCAAGAAAACTATTTATATTATGCACGGTTGCAATGAAATTGAATTTAAATTGAATCAGATATCGCCAAACGAAAAAAGCTCTAAAATACGAAAAGTATTTTCTAAATAATTCGGATTTGATTTTGGCTGTGTCAGAACGCTATAGTAAAATGATTCAGGAAAAGTATTCTTTCTGCGCAGATCGGATGAATTATCTACATAATGGTGTTGATAAGGCTGATTTTGATTATATTGCTATGCCACGAGAAAAGGGGCGAATCATAGCTGTAGGTGGAGATCGAAAGCTAAAAAACAATATAGTTGTTGCAAATGCTGTTGCAAAATTAGATGATAGTAAAAAACTGATGGTCTATGGGCATCTTTATCATCCTGATGCTTTGCCAAAGGAAAAAAATATCGAGTTTAAAGGATTAGTTCCACAGAAACAACTTTATGAAGAAATGATGAAAAGCGAATTGTATGTTTTAAATTCGGTCTATGAACCTTTTGCACTTTCTGTTTTTGATGCTTTACTGTGTGGATGTAGCATTCTTGTAACAAATGTGGCAGGAGCTCTGGAGTTGTTAAATGTTACGGAGCAGGATGTGATTTATGATCCGATGGATGAAAATGAAATCGCAGGAAAAATCGATTATTTACTTCAACATCCTAACAATGAACGATTAATGAAAAACTTGGATTTTGAAAAAATCTCCTATAAAGCGGAAGTTGAAAGACTTGAGCAGTTTTGCAGGAAGTTAAGTGGAAAAGCAGGAGTTAACTAGGTGATGAGAACTGTATGTAAACAGAATTTTTGCACAGGTTGTATGGCTTGCGTAGGAAAATGTAAAAAAGAGGCCATATCTATTCAGGATAGTTTTTCGGCATATAATGCGGTTATTGATGAAGGAAAATGTGTGAGTTGCGGAGCCTGTGAGCGAGTTTGTCCGAATAATCACAAAGTGCCCCTGAACAAACCTATTTATTGGAAAGAAGGCTGGGCACCAGATGATGTCAGAATAAAAGCGTCTTCTGGTGGCGCCGCATCTGCAATGATGGAGTGTTTCGTTGATGATGGCGGCTATGTTGCAGCTTGCTTGTTTAGAAATGGAGAATTCATTTTTGACATAACTAATAAAAAAGATGAATTAATTCGTTTTGCAGGATCAAAATATGTGAAAAGTAATCCAGTTGGTATTTATGATAAAGTTATCGAAAAAATCAAAAATGGAAAAAAGGTCCAGTTTATTGGCTTGCCTTGTCAAGTGGCAGCAATTAAAAATTATACGAAGATGATGCCTGCAAATATAAGTGAGAATCTTTATACTGTAGATTTGATTTGTCATGGATCGCCCTCACCGAAAATTTTGACCCTTGCATTGCGTGAAAAAGGTGTTGACATCAAGCAGTTGAGGGAGATTCGCTTCAGAAATAAGACCAATTTTGGACTGTCTTCGCAAAATGAGAATGATGAGTATAAAACAATAACACCGAATGGCGTTCAGGATATGTACACGTATGCATTCCTTACATCTTTAGACTACACAGAAAATTGCTATTTTTGCCAGTATGCAACATTAGGTAGAGTATCGGATGTTACGATTGGAGATTCTTGGGGAAGCAATCAACCGAATAGTGAGCAGGGAAAAGGTATATCTTTAATTTTATGTCAGACAAACAAGGGCATGGAACTGATTAAAAAATCTGGACTGCGACTAGAAGAAGTTGATGTTGAAAAAGCAATAGAGGCGAACCACCAATTGAGACATCCTTCCATTCCTCCGAAAACACGTGAAAGTTTCTTTGAAAATTTGGATAAAGGATTTTATAAAGCTGTTTCAAAGTGTGCGCCTAAAGTATATTACAAGCAGAAATTAAAAGAAAGCCTGATAAAACTCAAAATCATTCGGGGGGGGGAGGCAAGCCGAATAGAGTATAAGATTAGCTTTTGCTGATGCAGTATAGGACTCTATTGTTTGCCGACAGAAAATAAAAGTATGTGAATTTATTATATCTTAACGGAGGAAATGATGGCAGAACATTTGCCATGTAAATGAAATAATGCAGAAATCATTAGCGAAAAATTCAATATATAATATTATATATACCGTTGCAAATATTCTGTTTCCGTTTGTGACATCGATATATGTATCGAGAATCCTTCTTCCGGTTGGCGTTGGTAAGGTTGCATCTGCACAGAATATTGCGTCTTATTTTGTGACGATTGCTGCTTTAGGACTCCCATCCTACGGCGTGAGAGAGTTTGCGAAAGTTAGAGAAAATAAACGCAAAAGTAATAAGTTGTTTACAGAGCTCCTATTACTGAACATTGTGTCTACAACGTTGGCAGTAATAGGATTCTTTGGCCTTGTTTTTATAAATGCTGGTTTTAACGGTGAATGGGCATTATATGCTGCCTGCGGATTGGCTGTTTTTTTCAACTACCTGAACATTGACTGGATGTATAAGGGATTGGAAGAATACGGCTACATTACTGGAAGAAGTCTGCTAATAAAGGGCATCTCTCTTGTTGCACTCTTTTTATTTGTTAAAACTCGGCAGGACTACGTTGCGTATGCATTGATTTCAAGTCTTGCAACAGGTGGAAATTATATATTCAATGTTATCCATGCAAAAAAGTTTGTTAGATTTGATTTTTCTAGTATTAGAATTCAAAAGCATATAAAGCCGGTTTTGTTAATTGCCTGTATTATATTCTTGTCCAGTATTTATAATAAGATTGATGTGACAATGCTGAATATGATGGCGACGGATGAGTCTGTTGGATTCTATTCGTATGCGCAAAAGACCATCAACATGGTACTTACTATGGCAAATGCAGTCACGGCAGCATTGCTTCCTAGGCTGAGTTACTATTATGACAATGACCGGGAAGGCTTTTATCGATTACTGGATAAGGGATTCCAAATCTTATGCGTGATGACTCTTCCATTAGCTGTTGGTATGGCTTTGGTGGCATATCAAACCGTTCAATTTCTTTACGGCGAGGCATTTGCACCGGCTGCACTGACAATACAGTTGATGTGCCCGTTGATTTTAATTAAAGGTTTGGAGATTTATTTTGCTATCAACTGGTCTATAGCACCAAAAGTGAAAAAATTATTCTTCCGGCAGCTGCTTCTGCATCGGCGATTAACGTTATTACAAATGCCATATTGATTCCTATGTTGCTGCAAAATGGTGCAGTAATAGCTTCTGTATTAAGTGAATTGGTTACCAACGCAATCCAGTTTATTTACATGAAGAAGAAAGTACGATTTAGTATTAATGGAAAAGCGCTTGTAACAGGGCTGTTTAGTACAGCGATAATGTCTGTAAGCGTACTTATGCTTATGCAATTAAGATTACCGAACACAGTAGGTCTTTTCATTGAAGTAGCTTGTGGCGCGATTGTATACACTGCTGTAAATATGGCAATGAAGAATGCGCTGATATTTGAAATTATCGAGAAAGTTAAAAGCAAAATCTTATGCAAGAACTAAGAAAATATTTCGATGCTGTGTATTGCGATTTGTGAGAGGAAAATTGCGGTGGAAAATATAAAGGAGAAAAGCATAGATTCGAATTATAAGTTAATTGATCTACTGAAATTTGTTTGTGCGTTTTTAGTGATTGGAATACATACCAGACCATTTCAGGCGAGTAGTAATCTTTTGGACAGGCTATTTTACTACGACATTTCTAATTATGCGGTGCCTTTCTTTTATGCGTGTACAGGATATTTTTTAATTGTTAAAGCATCAGAAGAAAGCCTGCATGACAAATTGATACTTCGTTGTAAAAAGATTTTGCGAATTTATTTTTATGTGGTCTGCCATTTATCTTCCGTTAACTATAAGTGGATGGATAATTGAGGGCGGGCTAGATCCGACATATTTGATTCTTTGCTTACGAAATTTTGTTTTTGTAGGAGAAAATTTTTACTCTTGGACACTATGGTATTTGAATGGCCTGGTTTTTGCGCTGCTTTTGATTGATATTTTATTAAAAAGATTTTCAATTAAACAAATTTCCGGCATTGGTGTGTTACATATTTGGTAGGAATCGGACTGACTATGCTAAATGGCCATTTAGAAAATTTACCTCTATTTTTGGAAAGACCTATTGAGTTGTATTTTTCTCTGTTTGCAACAACAAGAAATGGCTTGTTCCAGTCATTGGTATTTCTGTCTTTTGGAATGTTGATAGGCGAGATAGATCAGGCAGATGAGTTGAAGCGTCTGTGACAAATGGCTTGTTTGTCGGAGCAATCTACATAGTAAAAGTAGGCTTCAGTTTAATCGGGGGAGGGCAGTACTTCTCAAAAATATTGGATTTGCCAACGTTCAGGTTCTGGTTTGAGCTTATAATATATGCATGCAAAAGGTGGGATTTCAAAGGCACATTTTATATGCACTTAAGAGGAATGAGTGAAACTATATATTTTGTACATATGTATTTCGTGGCATTCTGTTCGCTTGTGCTATATAAAGAAAGCTATCATAATTTTAAGTCATATTTTATTTGTGCGGGTGGAGCAACTATAATTGCATTCATTTGTCAGATATCTAAGAAACGTAAAGAATAATAAAAGGGAAAGTGAGAAACACAATTATGCAATTAAAAAAGGTGCTAAAAAAAGCAGTCTATGGTGCAAAGCAGGATTCAGAGTCTTACGTTGAGCATCTTAAAGCTATTGGTATGAAAATAGGAGATGACTGCATTGTATATGTTCCAACAAAAACTTTGATAGATGAACAATATCCTTGGATGATATCAATAGGAAATCATGTACGGATAACTGAGGGAGTTAAGATTTTGACTCATGATTATTCATGGTCAGTTCTCAAAAACTATCGGGGAGGGGTATTTGGCGCAAGCGGTATTGTTGAAATAGGTGATAATGTATTCATAGGAATGAATGCCATTATTGAGAGAAATGTTAAAATAGGTAATAATGTTGTCATTGGAGCTGGAAGTATAGTAACAAAGGATTGCGAAGAGAATAGTGTGTATGCCGGTGTGCCGGCGAAGCGCATAATGAACATTGATGAATTTCTCATGAAAAGGCGAGATAAACAACTAGACGAGGCAAAACTTCTTGCTCGAAGATACTATGAGAGATACCGTAAAATGCCGGAACCAGCGGTGTTTCATGAATATTTTATGTTATTTGAAACAAGTGAATCTGTTACAAACAACACTGTCTTTGAAAAAAAGATTCGACTTGGAGATAGTGAGGAACAAACATTTCTATATATGAAAGAGCATGCTCCTAAGTTTAAAAGCTATGACGAATTTATGAAGTATTGCTTTGAACAGGAAAATAATGAAAGATAGGTGTTATTTTTTTGCGTGAGAGATACTAAAGACTTTGAATATCCGCAGATTGATGAAAACAAGTGTGTGCGGTGCTATCAGTGCATCAAGGTATGTCCAATTAAAGCAGCACGAGCACAGTAAGGAGAGATATGAAAACAACATTACTTATCATGGCGGCCGGTATCGGCAGCGATTTGGAACAGGAATAAAACAGTTGGAACCGGTTGATGATGCTAACCACATCATCATGGACTACTCAATTCATGATGCGATTGAAGCTGGTTTCAATCATGTGGTCTTTATCATCCGTAAGGATATCGAGAAGGAGTTCAAAGAGGCTATCGGTGATCGCATTGCATCTATTTGCTCCGCTCATAATGTAACTGTAGACTACGCATTTCAGGATATCAACGATATTCCGGGAGAACTTCCGGAAGGCCGTACAAAGCCGTGGGGAACTGGTCAGGCTGTGCTTGCAGCGAAAAATATAATAAAAACCCCGTTCATTGTGATCAATGCGGACGATTACTATGGCAAGGAGGGCTTTAAGGCTGTCCATGAGTATCTGGTGAATGGTGGCAAATCCTGCATGGCAGGATTTGTCTTGAAGAACACGCTGTCCGATAACGGTGGTGTGACCCGTGGTATCTGCAAGATGGATGAGGGAAATAACTTGACAGAGGTTGTGGAAACAAAGAACATTGTAAAGACAGCAACCGGAGCAGAAGCAGACGGTGTGGCTGTCGATGTGAATTCTCTGGTATCTATGAATATGTGGGGATTGACTCCTGATTTTCTGGATGTGTTGGAAGAGGGCTTCAAAGAGTTCTTCGAGAAAGAAGTACCGGGTAATCCTCAGAAAGCCGAGTATCTGATTCCAATCTTTATCGGGGAACTTCTGGCAGAGGATAAGATGTCTGTTAAGGTGCTGCGGACTAATGATACATGGTATGGCATGACCTATAAAGAGGATGTTGCGGTTGTAAAAGAGAGTTTTCGCGATATGCTGGAGCGTGGTGTTTATAAAGAAGAACTGTTCTGTGATATAAAGTAATATTGGTATTGTAAAATAGCAAAATGCTCAGATTCCCCACAAAGGATCTGAGCATTTCCAATACGAACTATTTCTTCTGTAATTTCAGCACGTCCTCAAGAGAAAGTCCTGAAAATCTGGAGATGTCTTCAGGGGAGAATCTTGGATCCTGAAGCATACGCTGTGCTGTCAGCATAGCTTGTTCCTGATGCCTTCGGCACGCGCATCATCGCACATTTCCTGAACAGCCTGACACATATTAACCCTCCCTTCTGTTTCTGTGAAACGTAAATTGATACCGGTTATGGAGTCGATGACCCGGGCTGCTTTGAGCTCGAGTGACCGGAAACCGGGGCTCTGTGATGTAAGCTCCTGAAGCTTCCGTTTATCTTTGGAATATTTGATGAAGAGCATGACTTCTTTGAGATTGCTCTGGAGTTTGTCAAGTTCTTCATCCTTTATCTCGGCAGGTGAGAAGAGATTGATCCGGTAATCCGGGACCAGAGAAAGGAGCTCGGGGTCCTGGACAGAGAGCATTTCGTGGAGGCTCCTGGGAGCGTTCCAGGTGTCGGAACCGAAGTACACGACCGTGGTTATGACCGGGATGAGCCGGTCATCCTTGTAGAAGCCGGTGAGATATTCTCCGGATGTGGAAGGCCATTGTTTTGCTTCTCTGTGGGATCTGGCAGAATTTTCTACCTGCCCTGCGTATTCTAATGCATCATAGACCATGTTTTTGACCGGCAAAAAAGCGGACGTTCGCATTCCGCTTTGCTACATGCTCATGAACGCAATTGCTTTGCACTTGCGTTACATAGTGTGTTTCCGATTGATTTTCAATCCCCAGGAGAAGATAGATCCTTGAATCATCGTGCATAACATTAAGAGATTTGAATTCGTCCCGGAATTTCTGGACGGGAACTTCTGAAGTGCCGGATCCGTAGGGGACAGCGAGAACTGTGGTATCCAGTGGATGAAGCGTGTCAGGGTCTATGACGTTTTTTCCTTTGTACAGCATATGGTTGAACACGTCCGCAAAAACGCGGTTGTCAGCCATGTAATCTTTGGTGATGGTATCCTTTGTACCCATAGGTTTCACCACCTTCGATCTGTTTATGTGATCAGAGTAGTTTTATTATCTGATCCAGTTACAGGGTATCATACATTTTGGTGTTTGAGAAGCGGATATCTGATATTTTATCGGGATTTTACAGTGGCTTCTTGCCAGCTGCCCTTTTCCGGTGTTAAAATAACAGTATCAATGAAAGAACAGGGAGAATGAAATCAATGTACGATTATCTTATCGTAGGTGCCGGTCTCTACGGTGCGGTTTTTGCACAGGAGGCGAAGCGTGCCGGGAAGTCAGTGCTTGTGATCGACAAGCGTCCGCATATTGCGGGAAATGTATATACAGAGAAGGTGGAAGGGATCAACGTGCATAAATACGGTGCACATATTTTCCATACCAATAATAAGAAGGTCTGGGATTATATCACCCGGTTTGCCACCTTCAATCGTTTTACCAACAGTCCGGTTGCCAATTATCACGGGGAGCTGTACAGTCTTCCGTTTAATATGTATACCTTTAACAGGATGTGGGGCGTGGTGACTCCGGAGGAGGCTGCGGCAAAGATCGAGGAGCAGCGGCAGGCTGCAGGGATCACGGAACCTTCGAATCTGGAGGAACAGGCTATCAGTCTTGTAGGTACGGATATTTATGAGAAGCTGATCAAGGGCTATACGGAGAAGCAGTGGGGACGTCCATGTACGGAGCTTCCTGCTTTTATCATCAAGAGGCTTCCGGTGCGTCTGACCTTTGATAATAACTATTTCAATGCGTTGTACCAGGGAATCCCGGTGGGTGGTTATACGAAGATGGTTGCCAATCTGCTGGACGGTATCGAGGTACGGCTGAATGAGGATTATCTGGAGAAAAAAGAGCAGTACGATGCAATGGCGGAGAAAGTGATCTACACAGGTGCCATCGACGCGTATTTTGACTATAAGCTGGGTACTCTGGAGTATCGTTCCGTGCGTTTTGAGAATGAGACACTGGATAAACCTAATTTCCAGGGAAATGCAGCAGTGAATTATACGGATGTGGAGACTCCATGGACCCGTATCATCGAGCATAAATGGTTTGAGTTCGGAAAGGATGAGGAGGGTAATGATCTTCCGAAAACGGTGATCAGCCGGGAATACAGTTCCGAGTGGAAGCCTGGAGATGAGCCGTATTATCCGGTCAATGATGAGAAGAACGGAGCGCTTTACGGACAGTATAAGGAGCTTGCAGAGAAGGAACCGAAGGTGATCTTCGGCGGACGTCTTGGCGAATATAAATATTATGACATGGATGCGGTGATCGCTTCTGCGCTGGATATGTGTGAGCGGGAGCTTGCATAAAAAAGATACTGGATATAACAAATGATAAGATCCTCTTATATTTCGGAGCCAAGGCAAAAGAGAAATATGAGGGGATTTTATGCATATAGAATGACAGTGAGTTTTTTTGAGGGAGGAAAGAGCAATGAGAAGGTGCAAAGGTGTGATTCTGGCAGGAATGCTGGTGCTGAGTATGAGTGTTCCGGTGTATGCGGACAAGTCGGTTGTGGTGAAGGTGGAAGCTCCGGCAGATACCACAGATTATTATATGACGGTGGATTCCGGTGGAGTTGGTGTGGATATCTATCCGTCCACCGACGGAAAAGGTGAAAAGCTCAATGATAAGACGGTAAGGGATGGTACTGTCCTGCATATCGAAGGGGAGACAGAGAAGAATGGTGAGACCTGGGGATATACAAAGTATAATGGCAGATACGGTTATGTGCCGCTGGAGGAGCTGCGGCCCTCAAAGGATGCGGAGCTGGCGAAGGCTGGAATCGCAGGGGGCACGGAGAAAGAGACTTCTGCAGTGAATCAGGGAGACGCATCCGATACGCAGGATTCCGCAGCCGGCGAAGGACAGGGAACGTCTGCAGGGACGGCCAGCACAGGCAGTTCTCAGGCTCAGAATGGCAAAGGACAGGGAACGTCTGCAGGGACGGCCAGCACAGGCAGCTCTCAGGCTCAGAATGGCGAAGGACAGGGAACGTCTGCAGGGATGGCCAGCACAGATGAATCTCAGGCTCAGAGAGGTGAGGTTCAGGGGCCACCTGCAGGGACGGCCAGCACAGGTAGTTCTCAGGATCAGAGCGGCGAGGTCCAGGGACCGCCTGCAGCGGATGGAACAACAGAAGGTGGGGAATCTGCGGATGAAGCTGTCACTAAGCCGGTCAATGGCACAGCTGCGACATCCTTTAAAGAAGAAAATTCCTGGTATAAAAGTCCGTTTATCTGGATCGGGATCGCAACAGTACTTGCAGTAATCGGAATTCTGGGTTATCATTTGAAGAAACGTTAACAGATAAACCAGATCAATATAAGAAAAGTGGAGAATTTTGTGAAGAGATTACAGCTTGTCAGGAAGAAATTATTGCCGCTTCTTCTGTGTGTGGCAGTTGCGGGCAGCCAGGTTCCGGTTATGGCAGCCGATGTGGAAGGTTTCAGTGATTCTGCGGAAGGCTTCAATGAAGAATGGTCAGAAGATACACAGACGCAGTCAGCGGAAGCAGAGGATACGACGGAGACCGCAGAAGGGAACACCACAGAGAACACCGGTATCCCGGATGAACAGACCGAGGATATTGCAGAGGCAGCCGACGGGGATACCGAGGATATAGCCTTGCAGAGTTCCGAGAGGATACAGAGACTCCCGAAACATCAGAAGGAGCGTCTTCTGATTCCCAGGAGGATACCTTTGGCGACGGTGAGGAGAGCTTTGGGGATGCTTCAGACAGTGATGAGTCCGGCATCGAATATATCAAGGGCCGTCCGCTTACGGAGGAAGAGGAGCAGGAACAGCTGGCACCCTTTGATAATCTGACCTCTTATTCCACCGCCGTGGAGATCGGAAATGATGTGGATGAGGTACCGATGGGAAGAGCTGCGGCCTATCCGTCTTATTATAATGCAGCGGATCAGGGATATGTTACTTCCGTAAAGAATCAGGAGCCCTACGGTATGTGCTGGGCATTTGGAATGGCCTCTCTTCTGGAAACTTCGTTTCTGACCCAGGGCCTTGGAACTTATGATCTGTCGGAAGAGCATCTGGCGTATTTTTTTGCAAACAGAAAGAATGACCCGCTTGGAAATACCTACGGGGATGTCAATAAGCATATGGGGACAGATGATAAAGGAAACGCAGATTATCATGAGGGCGGAAATGATCTTCTGGCTTCCATGTTTCTGAGCACCTGGTCCGGAATGACAACAGAAGGGGATGTGCCTCTGGCAACAGATTCCACGCATACACAGAAAACCGGTGTGACTCCGGCGGCATCCAAGGCGTACAATGCAGCTGCTTATCTGAAAAATGCCTATTTTTCCGATTATTCCGTAAATGCCATGAAGAAGCTTCTGGTTGCAAATAATTCAGTCACTGTGATGTATAATGCACAGAATGCCTATTACAATGCAAGTACAGCGGCCTATTCCTATCCTACCAGCACCAAGAACGTGAATCATGTAGTTACAGTGGTGGGGTGGGATGACAATTATTCTGCGAAGAATTTCCGGGCATCTTCCAAGGTAAAGGGAGACGGAGCCTGGATCGTTAAGAACAGCTGGGGTACAGGCTGGGGAAAATCCGGATATTTTTATATGTCTTATGAGGATAAGTCTGTCAGTGAGCTGGTTGCGGCTACGGCTGTCAATACACCGAAATATAGAAACAATTATTTTTATGACGGAACGTCGGGCCTTGGTTCTATCCGCATGTATGCAGGGGAACAGCTGTCTACGGTTTTTCGTGCCAGTGCAGGAAACGGAAAAGCGGAATCGCTTGGCGAGGTGACTCTTAGCTCCATGTCTGCCAATAATTCCTATACTGTGCAGGTATACACAAATCTGAAGGATGCCAGTGATCCTACCAGTGGAACACCGGCATATTCCACACCGGTTTCCTGCAGTCAGCCGATGGCTGGGGTTATGACCTTTCAGATCCCAGAGGTTCTGCTCAGCCAGAACAGTCTGTATTCTATTGTGGTGACAAATGCAGGAAGCACATATATAAAATACTGTGTGGAGGCAGAGGTCAGTTATGGCTGGTGCAGCTTTTCTCCGTCTATCGTATCCGGTCAGAGCTTTCTGCGATATAACGCGGAGGATACCTGGATGGATGCAGTTGAATTTAATCCATCGGTAACGCCGAGGATCAAGGCGCATACTAGGACTCTGAGCAGTGCGGCCAGGATGCAGCTTTCTTCCTCTGAGATAAGTCTATATTCCGGAGATCAGAAAACACTGAATGCTTCAGCTACCAGATCCGAGATGGATGCTTCCGGCATTGTCTGGGAAAGCTCAGATACCAGTGTGGCTGCTGTAAATGGAAACGGCGTTGTTACTGCAAAAAATCCGGGAACAGCAACCATAACCTGCTACGGAAAAAATGCCAGGGGAATCCGGGCTACCTGTAAGGTTACGGTGAAGCTTCGTCAGACGACAGGTGTAAAACTGGTTTCCAAGGCATTTAACAGGATACGGATCTCCTGGAAATCAGTTCCCGGCTGCAATCGTTATGCTATCTATCGCTGGGATGAAAGCGGAAATTCAAAAAAAATGACAACCGTAACAGCAGATGTAGTGACCTGGCAGGATACTGCAGTGAAAACAGGAAGCACTTATACGTATCGGATCCGGGCTTCTTATGTACGTTCCGGAAAGAAAACTGTTTATGGAGCCGCATCTTCGCCGTTATCAGCAAAAGCGGAGTTGGGGAAGGCCCGTGCAGTGGCTACGGCTGTCAGCGGACCATGTAACAGGGTATCCTGGAAGAAGGTTTCCGGAGCCAGTGGCTATCATATCTACCGGAAGCTCCAAGGGAAAAGCTGGGTTCGGATCGGAACCGTGAACAATAAAGTATTGTCCTGGCAGGACACGAAGATTGAGGGAATCACCTCCTACGCTTATGCTGTGAGGCCATATAAGAATGTAGACGGGAAAAAAGTTTTCGGAGGATATCAGGCAAGCAGCTATATCCTGTCCTATCCGGAACTTCAGAAGATATCCAGTGTCAGGAAGACCTCCAGGGGGCTGAAGATCTGCTGGAAAGCGCAGAAGAAAGCAGATTGCTATCAGATCTACCGTAAGACCGGAAAGGTTCATGGAAAAAGATCAGTACAGTTTCCGGAGGCAGCCGTTCCTCCTTTGAGGATAAGACCGCAAAAAAGGGAACAACGTATTACTATGCGGTGCGTGCAGGGATAAAAACCTCCGATGGAAAAGTACTCTGCGGAGGATATGCCGCAAAAGCAGCAAAGAGATAAACGTGTCAAAATATAAAATGCCCGGATCTGGAATGTTTCAATCCAGATCCGGGCGTTTTATGTTTTGGTTGAATATGTGTATTATATATGATTATATCAGGCAGTTCAAAAGAAAGATCAGTCGTTGTTGATCACAACGCCTTTCTGAAGCATGATGTTGGCATAAAGTGCTTTCTCACTTGTGGAGATGATGCAGTATGCAGTTTTTGCTTCGTCATAGAATGCGAAACGCTCGATGTTTCCGACGGCTTTTTCGCCACGCTCGTCATGCTTGGAAACGATTTCTTTATATGTATCCCAGATCGGTGTCTCCACATTATCGCCAGGCATTACTTCCATCAGGTTTACCGGATGTTCTACATAAGTATCCAGCGGGAAGAGCTTCAGGATGGCATCCAGGATCTCCGGAACGCCATGTCCGTCACAACGGATGGTGATGGCATTTTTTCCCATGGATTCTACAGGGAAGTTTCCGTCAGCGATAACAAGACGGTCACTGTGTCCCATCTCACATAAAACCTTCAGTAATTCTGGTGATAAGATTTCTGGAATTCCTTTTAACATAGTTCATATCCTCCTAAAATCATTGTGTACTTACAGTATTTTCGGAAATTATGGCATCAGGCTCAGGTGATCAGAACAGGATACATGGATTTCCGAAACTGTTATGACGCCGGTAGTATCAGACAGACCTGCCCGGCCACAGGCTTTAGAACTCTTATTAATTAATCTAACGGTATTTGGTCTTCTTTTCAAGGGAATATTTTCCTGTAAATGATGAAAATTTTATGGTTGACAGAAAACGTATGGAGCGCTATGATGAACTCAAACGGAAACGTTTCGGTTTCTGGACCAAATGAGGAAATAATACAAAACAAACACAATGATTATGATTCCAAGGAGGAGAAGATTATGCCACTGGTTACATCGAAGGAAATGCTGTTAAAGGCACAGAAGGGCGGATATGCAGTAGGAGCATTCAACGCAGAGAATATGGAGATGGTGAAGGCGATCATCCAGGCAGCTGAGGAGCTGAAAGCACCGGTTATGATCCAGACAACACCTTCTACTGTTAAATATGGTACGGTTGAGACTTACGCTGCGATCGTAGCAGCAGAGGCGGCCAAGCTTCCGTTCCGGTATGCCTTCATCTTGACCACGGCAGCAGCTTTGAGCTTGCGATGCAGGCAATGCATGCAGGCTATACTTCTGTGATGATCGATGGTTCCAAGCTGGATTTTGAGGATAATATCAGAGAGACCAGGAGAGTTGCGGATGTGGCAGCAGCCCTGGATATCCCATGTGAGGCTGAGCTCGGTAAGGTCGGTGGTAAAGAGGATGATCTTGAGGCTGAGGCAGACACTAATACCGACCCGCAGGAGGCGAAGGAATTCGTGGAGCGTACAGGTGTTACTTCCCTGGCAGTTGCCATCGGAACCGCACATGGTTTCTATGTGGGAACACCGGTTCTTGACAAGGAACGCTTAAGCGAGATCCGCGAAGTCGTAGATATCCCCCTTGTTCTTCACGGGGCATCCGGACTCAGTGATGAGGATGTCAGCGACTGTGTAAAACGTGGTATCTGCAAGGTTAACTTTGCAACAGAGCTTCGTGCTGCATATTCCAGAGCAGTGAAGGAGACCTTTGCAGAGAATGAGAACACCATCGATCCGAAGGCCTACGGAAAGAAAGCGATCCAGGCAGTGAAGGAGCTGGTTGAGGCGCGTATGAAGGTTTGCGGCTGTGATGGAAAGGCAGAATGATCTTCTGTAAAAAAACAGAAACGGAGTGATCAGTATGGCAGCAACCATGAAAGATATTGCCAGGCGGACCGGACTTGGGCTTGCAACGATTTCTTCTTATTTTAACGGCGGAAACGTAAGAGAAAAAAACAGAATAAAGATCGAGGAGGCCATTCAGGAGCTGCATTATGAGGTCAATGAGGTGGCCAGAGGGCTTAAGACTAATGCTACCAAGACCATCGGCGTGGTGATCCCGGAGCTTAACAATACCTTTTGCGCGGAGATCATCACAGGAATGGAGGATGTCTTAAGGAGTCACGGATATGCGACTATTGTCTGTGACTGCCGTACCGATAAGAGACTGGAGCGGGATGCAGTGGAGTTTTTAAGCCGGAAGCGTGTGGACGGGATCATCAGCATGCCGGTGGATGCGGAAGGCAATCATCTGAAAAAATTCCAGAAAACCGGAAAGCCCATCGTACTCATTGACCGCAGGATCCGGGAGCTTTCCTGTGACAGTGTTCTTGTAGACAACGAGAAGGCGGCTGAGGACGCAATGAGAGTTTTTTTTCAGGCAGGACACCGTAAGATCGGGATCATTGGCGGACCGGAGGAAATTTCCACAGCTCAGGAACGTCTCCAGGGGTACCGCAATGCATACGAAAAAGAAAATATACCGGTACGGGAATCTCTGATCTATCACGGCGATTATACCATTCAGGGCGGTGTGCAGGGAATTGAGAAGCTTGTTGCGGAAAATCCGGATATGACGGCCGTGTTTGTTACCAACTATGAGATGACCATGGGGGCGGTGATCGGATGAATGAGCTGGGTCTTAAGATCCCGGAACAGCTGTCTATGATCGGTTTTGACAATCTGCAGTTTGCCAGAGCATGCAATCCCAAGCTTACCATTGTGGCACAACCTACACAGGGGATTGCCGGAGAAGTGGCGGGAATCATGCTGAAACGGCTGGAAGGGGCTGCAAGTGAAGAAACAGAACCGATCACGGAGAAGCTTGGCGCAGAGATCATCATGGGAAAATCCGTCCGTGTGCTGGACGAGAAGGAGAAGCTATAATGAAACCATATTTATTAGGTATTGATATCGGCACCAGTGCCTGTAAGGTTGCGGTTTTTGAAAAATCGGGAACGGTTGTGGCTGCGGCCAACGGTGATTATCCGGTTTACTATCCGAAGGAGGGCTGGGCAGAACAGGATCCGGAAGAATGGTGGAGTGCTGTCTGTCAGGCGTTAAAGAAGGCCATCCAAAAAGCTGGGATAGCACCTGAGGAGATCGCAGGCATCGGTATTGACGGCCAGAGCTGGTCAGCCATTGCCATGGATAAGGACGGAAATGTATTGACAAACACTCCGATCTGGATGGATACCAGAGCACAGTCTATCTGTGACAGATTGAATGAAGAGATCGGGGCAGAGCAGATTTTTGAAGTATCCGGTAATTCCCTTCAGCCGTCCTACACAACTGCAAAGATCCTCTGGTATAAAGAAAATCTCCCGGAGGTGTACCAAAGGATTCACAAGATCCTGCAGTCTAACAGCTACATTGCATATAAGCTGACGGGTGTGATGAGCCAGGATGTTTCCCAGGGCTATGGTCTGCATTGCTTTGACATGAGAAAGGCAGCCTGGGATGAGGATATGTGCAGAAAGCTTGGGATTCCCATGGAATTTCTTCCTGAGATCTGTGCCTGTGATCATGTTGTGGGAACAGTTACAGAGAAGGCGGCGGAGGAATCCGGCCTTGCTGTGGGAACACCGGTTGTTGCCGGTGGTCTGGATGCGGCATGCGGAACACTGGGGGCTGGAGTGATCCATCCGGGTGAAACACAGGAGCAGGGAGGACAGGCCGGCGGAATGAGCATCTGCATGGATGCGTACAAGGCAGATCCAGACTGATCCTTGGCTATCACGTGGTTCCGGGACAGTGGCTCCTTCAGGGAGGAACCACCGGAGGTGGTGGTGTCATGCGCTGGTTTGAACGTGAGTTTGCAGATTATGAGCGTTCTGTAGCAGGGGAAAAAGGCTCTTCTCTGAACCAGCTCAATGAGATCGCGGAAAGGGTCGCACCAGGCAGTGACGGAGTGGTATTTCTTCCATATATGTCCGGTGAGCGTTCCCCGATCTGGAATCCCAATGCGAAGGGCGTATTTTACGGACTGGATTTTGCCAAGACCAAGGGACATATGGTGCGTGCCTGTATGGAAGGCGTAGCACTTTCTCTGAAACACAACCTTGAGGTGGCAAAGGAAGCAGGAGCAGATGTGGAAGTTCTCCGTGCAATGGGAGGCTCTGCAAATTCTCTTCTCTGGACACAGATCAAATCCGATATCACAGGAAAACCCATCGTAGTGCCGTCCTCTGATACGGCAACAACACTTGGTGCAGCGATTCTGGCAGGTGTTGGTGTTGGAATGTATCAGGATTATGATGAGGCCATCCGTCTTACGGTAAAGGAAACAAGAAGACATGAACCGAACCCGGAAAACCGGGACGTTTATGAGAAAACCTATAAAACCTATTTAAATCTCTATAAATCTCTTGAACCTATGATGAGAAATGAGGAGGAAAAGTGATCATGAAAGCAGCAGTAGTAGTAGCAAATGAGGATGTTCAATATCAGGATGTGGAAGAACCCCAGGTAACACCGGGCCATGTGAAGATCAAGGTAAGATATTCCGGGATCTGCGGATCTGATATCCCGCGTGTATTAAATCACGGCGTACATTTTTATCCCATCGTGCTTGGACATGAATTTTCCGGCGATGTGGTGGAAGTGGGAGAAGGCGTTACCAAGGTGAAGGTCGGCGACCGTGTATCCGGTGCACCACTTCTTCCCTGTATGAAATGTGACGACTGTCAGAAGGGTAATTTCTCTCTCTGCAAGCATTACAGCTTCATCGGTTCCAGAGAGCAGGGAGCAAACGCAGATTATGTAGTGGTTCCTGAGCAGAATGCAGTACCATTCGCAGATAATGTTCCATATGAGCAGGGAGCCATGTTTGAGCCTGCAACCGTAGCTATCCACGGTGTATTCCAGAACGATTACCACGGCGGTGAGTATGTGGCGATCCTTGGCGGCGGTACGGTTGGTATGTTCACCATGCAGTGGACAAAGATCTTCGGCTCCAAGAAGGTAGTGGTCTTTGATATCAGCGATGAGAGACTTGCGCTTGCAAAGCGTCTCGGCGCAGATGAGATCATCAACACAAAGGAAGATGGATATATGGAAAAAGCCATGGCTATCACAGGTGGCAAGGGATACGGCTTCGTATTCGAGACAGCCGGACAGGTTCCCACCATGCACATGGCGTTCGAGCTTGCAGCAAACAAAGCACATGTATGCTTCATCGGTACTCCTCATGAGAACCTTACTTTCACACCGAAGCAGTGGGAGAACATGAACCGTAAGGAGTTCAAGCTTACCGGTTCCTGGATGTCCTACAGTGCCCCGTATCCGGGACGTGAGTGGGGGCTGACGGCGCATTATTTTGCAACCGGCCAGCTGAAGTTTGACCCGGGCTTCATCTATAAGAAAATCCCGATGAGCCAGGCACAGGAGGCCTTCCAGCTGTTCAAGACGCCGGGCCTTGTAAAAGGAAAGATCCTTCTTTCCAATGAGGAAGACTGATATGATCCTGACAGTAACCTTAAACGCTGCCATTGACAAGCGTTATGTAGTGGATGATTTTAAAGTGGGCGAAGTGAACCGTGTGCGTGAATGTACCTACGTTCCCGGCGGAAAGGGACTGAATGTTTCCAAGCCGGCGTCCATTTACGGTGCTGAAGTGGTTGCCACCGGCTTTGTAGGCGGCCACGCAGGCAATTATATAGAAGCTGCCCTGAAACCCTTTGGCATTAAGAGTGCTTTTTACCATGTGGATGCGGAGAGCCGCTCCTGTATCAACATCTGGGATGAGGTGAATCATGTACAGACCGAATTCCTGGAGCCGGGATTTACACTGACAGAGGCAGATTTTGAGGGCTTTGAAAAAAAATTCCGCCAGCTTGTAAAAGATGCTTCTGTTGTGGCGATGTCCGGCAGCGTGCCGAAGGGACTTGACGGAAGTGCTACCAGCGCCTTGTGAAGATTGTGAAAGACGCCGGAAAACCGGTGATCCTGGATACCAGCGGCAAGCTTCTGGAAGAGGGAATCAAGGCAGCACCGACACTGATCAAGCCTAACATTGATGAAATCCGTATGCTGACAGGCAAGCATTGTGACGATATCAACGATATCATTGAAGCAGCGAAAGCCATCCATGCCGGTGGTGTGGAGATCGTGGCGGTCTCGCTTGGAGCAGATGGTTCCCTGGCAGTCGGAGAGGAAGGGATTTTCCGTGCGGTGGTTCCGAAGATCGATGCGGTAAATACCGTAGGCTGTGGAGATTCCATGATCGCAGGCTTCGCCCTTGGATTAAGCGAGGGACTTTCCCTGGAAGAGACTCTGCAAAGAGCCAGTGCGATCTCAGCGGCGGCAGCCATGCGCGAGGAAACGGGATTCTTTGTGATGGAGGATATGGAGGCTCTTCTTCCGAAGATCGAGATCAGGCGTTTATAAGATAAGCTTATAATAAAAAAATTTTATAAAAAAGGAGATGTAAAGATGGCAGAAGTTATCAATCCGGCAATTGTGCCGAAAGTGACACTTCCTTCCGGCGAGCAGGTTCCGTGTGTCGGAATGGGAACATTCGGTTCCGACCGTGTATCCGCAGAGGATGTATCTGCAGCTGTTGCAGGTGCAATCCGCAGTGGCTACCGTATGTTTGACTGTGCCGCATGCTACGGAAACGAGCATGAGATCGGCCAGGTATTTAAGGACGCTTTTGACGAAGGTGTTGTAGAGCGTAAGGATCTTTTTATCATGACAAAGGTATGGAACGACATGCACAGAAGAGTAGAGGAAGCCTGCGACAAGAGCATTAAGGATCTTCAGTGCGATTATGTGGATATGTATTTCATCCATTGGCCATTCCCGAACTATCATGCACCGGGATGTGATGTGGAATCCAGAAATCCGGATTCCAAACCCTTCAGTGTGGAGGAGTTTATGGATACATACCGCCAGTGTGAGGCGTTGGTAGAAAAAGGAAAGATCCGTTACATCGGTATTTCCAATATGACCATTCCGAAGCTTGAGGCAGTTCTTCCGCTTATGAAGATCAAACCTGCAACCTGTGAGCTTGAGCTTCATGTATGCTTCCAGCAGCAGGAGCTTTATGATTATCTGGTAGAGCATAACATCCAGCCGGTAGGCTATATGCCAATCGGTTCTCCACGCAGACCGGAGAGAGATATCTGCCCGGAGGATGTTGCGGATCTGGAGGTTCCGGAGATGCAGGCGATCGCAAAGGCACATGGTGTTCATCCGGCTCTGATCGCTCTGAAATGGGCACATCAGAGAGGCGAGATCTCCATTCCGTTCTCTGTGCACAACTATGCAAGCAACCTGAAATGTGTCACAGAGGATCCCCTTACAGAGAAAGAAATGGCAACCATCGCAACTCTGGAAAAAGGCAACCGTCTTGTAAAAGGACAGGTATTTCTGTGGCATGGTGCCAGGGACTGGCATGACCTCTGGGATGAGGATGGCGTTATCGTAAAATAATAAAAGTGTTGCAGTAAAATCCCGTGTCCTATATGGCGGACGCGGGATTTGTTTGTATCTACAGCAATCCTCTAAAATAATGCATTTAAGAGGATTGCTATAATTTATACTAAGAAACTCCGTTGTAAATTTTAACCAAACATGTTACCATATAGAAAGAATTAACAGTTATTGTTCACAGAAAGAACAGTAATATTTACCAATGAAAGTGACAGAGACCGGAGAAGAAATCTGTCAAGGGGATGTGCAATAAAAATAACAGAAACTGATCAGAGGGGGACAACAGAAATTATGTATCGTATTTTACTGGTAGATGATGAGATACTTGTTCGAGATGCGATCCGGGAGAATATTGACTGGAAAGCAATGGACTGTGAGCTGGTAGGAGACTGTGATAACGGGAAAGCAGCAGCGGAATTTGTACAGAACCATCCGGTGGATATCGTGCTTACAGATATCCTTATGCCATATATGGATGGTATGGAACTGAGCCGTTTTCTCCATGAGAATTATCCGGATATCGTGATCGTGATCTTCAGCGGATTCGGAGAATTCGAGTATGCCAAGAAGGCGATCCAGTATGGTGTCAGTGAATATATGCTGAAGCCGGTGACAGCCATGGAACTCAGAAATGTTATCGGAAAAATGAAGGAGAAGGTGGACCAGCAAAGGAAAAGAAAAAGAGAAGCTGGAACGTCTGACACAGACTTCCGAGAATTATCAGAAAAACGCCATTGTGATCCGTTCCAGAGCGCTGCAGGGCTTTGTGGATAATATCAAGACACGGCAGGAAAGTCTGGAAGAGCTTGCAGCACTGGGAATCGATCTTGAGGCAGCATGCTATCGTGTGGCTGTTTTTGAGCTGGATCTGTATTCGGACGCAGTCAGCTTACTGCGGAGAAACGCCAGGAGAGTGCACTGATGTCTTTTGTCCTTTTTAATATCAGTGATGAGATCATCAGCAAAGAAAAAGCAGGAGTGGCATATCAGGCTGGAAATAACAAGGTCGGTGCTCTTTTCATGGGAAACCGTACCAGAGAGTTTGAACACAAGATCATGGAGATCTGCAGGACGATCCAGGATAAGCTGAAGGAACTGATGTCGCTGGATATTTCTATCGGTGTGGGAAGCTGGGCCAGAACTCAGCAGGAGCTTCGTGCATCCCATGAACTTGCAGAGAAAGCTATTGAATATCGTTATCTTCTTGGAGGAAGCCTTCTTATTGATATGGAAGAACAGCCGGAGGAAAAAAATCTTTCCATTAAAGCTTATGTAGAGAAGCTGGCAGCTGCTCTGAAAGTGGGTAAAAAGGAAAACGCAGAGCATATTCTGGAACAGATCTCTTCTGAGATCAAGGAAGCGCGGGTGGATAAGAGTCGTGCCTGCGTGTATCTTCAGCAGATCATCCGTGCAGCAGATGAGACCTGTGAGGATATGGTTCCGGACAACAGGCTTTTTTCCAAAAGAGAAGCACTTCTGCAGCAGGTTACGGAGCAGAATTCTTTTGACAGTGCTGTTGAACTGGTCAGGAATCATATCGGAGAGATTTTCCAGACACTTTCCGATGCAAACAGCTCCAGCGGACAGCGTCAGGCCAGACTTGCCCTGGATTATATCCAGAAGAATTATATGGATCCGGATTTAAGCCTGAACAGTATTTGTTCCTATCTGAATATCAGTACAAGCTATTTCAGTACGATCTTTAAGGATCTTACGGGAGAGACTTTTACGGAGGTTCTGATCCGTACCCGTATGGAGAAGGCGAAGGAGCTTCTGGAGAATACAACTATGAAGAATTATGAAATTGCCGAGAAAGTCGGATTTGCAGATCCCCATTATTTTGGGATCTCCTTCAAAAAAATGACCGGCTGCACACCAACAGAATATGCAAGGGAGAAACGTAAATGAGAGATATCCGGTTTGCGGCAAAGATCATAGGAAAATTTAAGAGTATCCAGAGTGCGATCTTTGCGGTAGTGACGGTGCTGCTTTTAAGTGCGGTGCTGGTCATAACAGGTGTTTCCATGAGATATACCCGCAATTCTATTTTTGAAAATTCTGCTGTCTACACCCAGAATATCGTGCAGCAGATGAATCAGAATATTGATTCCTATATTGATTACATGGAAAATATAGCCTATATGATCTCCAGTAACGAGGATGTACAGCAATATCTTTTTGGTGAAAATGTGGACAATGGAACAAGAGAGCGTCTGATCAATCAGTTCAAGACTATTCTGGATGGACGAAGTGATATCCGAAATCTTGGAATCATTGGAAGTAATGGACGGAAGCTGATCAACGACGGCAAACAGTCTGTGAATCCGGATCTGAAGCTTTCCACCCAGGAGTGGTATCTGGAAGCTTTACAGAAGCCGGAAGGCCCGCTTCTTACATCTTCTCATGTACAGCACATCATCAGCGGAGAGCGTCCGTGGGTGATCACTTTAAGCAGGGGAATCCGTAATTTTTCCAACAGTGGTGAGAAAGAGGGAGTCTTTTTTATTGATCTGAATTACAGTGCCATCAGTGAACTTTGTGATCAGAATACGATCGGGAAAAAGGGATACGCATTCATTCTGGATGAAAGCGGAAATATTGTATACCATCCCCAACAGCAGCAGCTTTACAATGAATTGCAGACTGAGAATATCGACCTGATCGTGAAATCAAAAGAAGATACGGTGCGTACCGAAAAGGGAAACAGAGGAAAGCTATATTCCATTTCCAGATCAAATAAAACCGGATGGACCGTTGTGGGCTGTATGAGCGTCAGCGAGCTTCTGCGCAAAAGCAATCAGGCACAGAGTATTTATGTGCTTATTTCCGCACTTCTGATGATCGTGGCACTGCTTTTTTCCAGATTTCTGGCAAAGAGTCTTACATATCCTCTTCAGCGTCTCAGAGATTCCATGTCCAGAGTACAGGAAGGGCATTTTGACGGAGCAGATGTGGAGATCGATTCAGAGAATGAGATCGGAAGCCTGACGAAATCTTTCAATGTGATGACACATAGGATACAGGATCTTATGGAGCAGAACGTGAAGGAACAGGAAGCAAAGAGAAAAAGTGAGCTTAAGGCCCTTCAGTCCCAGATCAATCCTCATTTTCTTTACAATACCCTGGATTCGATCATCTGGATGGCAGAGGGTAGAAAGTACGAAGAGGTTGTTCTGATGACAGCATCCCTGGCGCGTCTTCTTCGTCAGAGCATCAGTAATGAAGATGAAGTGGTTCCTCTTGCAAGGGAAGTGGAGTATGCCAAGGGTTATCTTACGATCCAGAAGATGCGTTACAAGGACAAGCTGGAATTCGAGATCGATGTAGAACCTTCTATATTAAATATCCCTCTGATCAAGCTGGTTCTCCAGCCGATCATTGAAAATGCCATCTATCATGGACTGAAATATAAAGAGAGTAAGGGACTTTTGCAGGTAAAAGGCTTTATGAAGGACGGAAATGCAGTTCTTCAGGTGATCGACAACGGTGTAGGTATGGATGAGGAAACATTGTCACATATTTATGATAAGCATAAGGTGAATTATCATTCCAATGGTGTGGGTGTTTACAATGTACAGAAACGTCTGAAGCTTTATTATGGAGAAAATTACGGGATCACCTATGAAAGTGAAAAAGGTGTCGGAACCACTGCCACGATCACCATTCCGGGAATACAGGAGGAATCAATATGAAAAAACATAGAAAACTCCTGACTTTTGGAGTGGTCATCTGCCTTGTGGCGGGGCTTGTAGCCGGAATAGTCTATTATAAACAGGTAGAAGAAGAGAGAAAACTATCGCTGATCTATATTCCGAAGGTTGTGGATGGTACCAACGATTTCTGGACATCATTGATCCAGGGGGCGGAGATGGCTGCAAAGGAATATAATGCAGATATCCGCGTATGGGCACCTGAGGAAGAGAATGATGTGGATGGTCAGAACAAGCTGATCGAAAGGGCAACAGAAGAAAAACCGGATGCGATCCTGATCTCGCCGTCCAGCTTCACTGAATCTGACAAGCTTTTGAAGAAGGCAAAGGAACAGGGAATACATATTGCATTTATTGATTCCTACACACAGGAAGAGGTCCAGGACCTTACCGTTGCGACCGATAATCTGGAAGCAGGGCAGATCCTTGGCAGGTTTGCGAAGGATCTTGTGGGAGCGGATGATCAGATTGCGATCGTTTCACATGTAAAGGGGGTATCTACGGCAGTTGAAAGAGAAAAAGGTTTCCGGACAGGACTTGGCAGTCTGAAGGATAATATCGTAGATGTGGTATACTGTGATTCTCAGTATGACAAGTCCTATGAGCTTACAAAAGAGCTGATGAAAAAATATCCGGATCTCAAGATGATCGCGGGAATGAATGAATATTCCTCTGTAGGTGCTGCAAGAGCAGTAAAGGCAGCAAAAGCAGAGAACCGGATCAGGGTGGTGGGAGTAGACAGCTCACAGGAGGCCGTTCAGCTGATGGAACACGGAATCTTCCAGGGAATCGTTGTACAGAAGGCATTTAAAATGGGGTATGTGGGTGTTCGGGAAACAGTTAAGATGCTGCGTGGAGAAAACTATAAAAAGAATATTAATTCCGGGTGCCAGCTGGTAACTCCTGACAATATGTATACCAGTGAGATCGAAAAACTGCTTTTCCCGTTTAATACGTTAAAAACATATGGTGATCTTACACCGTAAATAGTCATAAATGCACAAAGAAAAGGGTTAAATATTTACAGTACAGTAAATATTTAACCTTTTTTTGAAAGATATTCTATTACAATTATTGATTTTTGACGGTATTATAATAACCAAGAAAACACAAGATACGTGCAAAACGTGAGGAGGGTAAAAATTGGAAAACTTAAAACAAAATCCAATCGTTAAGAAGCTCGGATTGAACAGAATACTTCTTGTCTGTGTTCTGATTCTCATGTTCCTGGTTTTTAAAGTAGTTCTTGGAAACAAGTTTCCGGCTGTTGACAGTATCAAGTCTACTTTGAACTATGTGTACTTCCTGGGCTTTTTGTCACTTGGCGTTACATTCGTAATCGCTACAGGAGGAATTGATTTCTCCATCGGACCTGTAATGTTCTGCTGTGCACTGGTATCCGGTTACTGCATGACATCCTACAAGGTTCCATGTGCAGTTGCCATGATCCTTTGCATTCTGATCGGTCTCTGCTTTGGTATTTTCAATGGCTGGATGGTTTCTTACATGTCAGTACCGCCATTCATTATTTCCATGGCATCCATGAACATTGCAAAAGGTATTGCTTCTGTATTCACAAAAACACAGTCCGTAAGCTGGCCGGCAGCCAGTGAGGCAAACGGCTGGTTCCGTAATATCGTTTCCGTAAATGGCTTCCCTGTAGGAATTGTTATTTTCCTGGTAATGGCAGTTATCTGCGGTATCGTTCTTTACAACACAAAACCGGGACGTTACATCCTCTGCCTTGGTTCCAACAAAGAGGCTGTCCGCCTTTCCGGTGTTAACACAAAGAAATGGGAAATGCTTGCTTATGTGATCTGCGGATTCCTGGTAGGTATTGGAGCACTCTTCTTTGTAGCTACATACACAACTGTTCAGCCTGGCTATGGCGATCAGTACAACAACGAGGCTATTGCAGGCTGCGTTATGGGTGGTACATCCATGGTTGGTGGACTTGCTTCCATCGGCGGTACTGTAATCGGCGTATTCATCATCTCTCTTCTTCAGCAGGGCATCATGGCATTTGGTCTTGGTAAAGGACAGCAGATGATCATCACAGGTATCATTGTTATCGTTGCAGTTTATATCGACGTTTCTGCAAGACGCAGAAAGAACTGATCTTAGAGGGAGGATGCGACAATGGGTGAAGTTATTTTAACTATGAAGGACATTGATAAGTCCTTTCCTGGAGTTCATGCTCTGGATCACGTTAATTTCGAAGTAAAACGCGGCGAAGTACATGCACTTATGGGAGAAAACGGTGCCGGTAAATCAACACTGATGAAGGTTCTTACCGGTATTTATCAGAAGGATTCAGGTTCCATCGTTTACAAAGGACAGGAAACAGAATTTCACAATACACGTGAGGCACAGGATGCCGGCGTTGTAATCGTACATCAGGAGCTGAACATGGTAGGTGATCTTACTGTTGCTCAGAACATCTTCATCGGACGAGAGCCGAAAAAAGGTTTCCGCATTGATGATAAAAAGATGATCGAGGATTCCAAAAAGCTTTTCCAGGATCTGAACATTGAGATCAATCCGAAAGAAAAGATGAAAAACCTGACAGTCGGAAAACAGCAGATGTGTGAGATCGCAAAAGCAATCTCTCATAAAGCTGAGGTCATCATCTTCGATGAGCCTTCCGCAGCACTTACCGAGAAGGAAATCGCAGATCTGTTTGAGATCATCCGTGACCTTCGTAAGAAAAATCTCGGTATCGTGTATATCTCACATCGTATGGATGAGATTAAAACGATCACAGACCGTGTAACAGTCATGCGAGATGGTGGTTATGTAGGAACCCTTATCACAAAAGACAGTACAAAAGAAGATATCATCAACATGATGGTTGGTCGTGTTATTTATGAGGATCCGAAGCAGGAGAGTGCAGTTCCGGCAGATGCACCGGTAGTTCTTAAGGTTGAGCACCTGAATGCAGGCAAGATGGTTCAGGATGTAAGCTTTGAGCTGAGAAAAGGCGAGATCCTTGGTTTCTCAGGACTGATGGGTGCAGGACGTACTGAGACAGCCAGAGCACTGTTCGGAGCAGACCCGAAACAGAGTGTAAGATCTCTGTTATGGGTAAAGACGGACAGCTTCACGAGGTAACCATCAACAGCCCGCAGGATGCTGTTAAATACGGTATCGGTTATCTGTCAGAGGACAGAAGAAGATATGGCTGTGTTGTACAGAAATCTGTAACAGAAAATACTACACTGGCAACCATGGAAGAGTTTACCAATGGTATTTTTATCAACAAGGCAAAAGAGAAACAGGTTGCAGAGAAATATGTAAATGAGCTTGCAACAAAGACACCGACCACCGACCAGCTGGTAGTAAACCTTTCCGGTGGTAACCAGCAGAAGGTTGTTATTGCTAAATGGCTGACACGAGACAGCGATATCCTTATTTTCGATGAGCCGACAAGAGGTATCGATGTTGGTGCCAAGAACGAAATCTACAAATTAATGAACAGACTGGCAGCAGAAGGCAAATCCATTATCATGATTTCTTCTGAGATGACGGAAGTTCTCCGAATGAGTGACCGTATCATCATCATGTGTGAGGGTAAAGTTACCGGATGTATTGATATCTCCGAGGCAACCCAGGAAAACATCATGGACAAGGCCACACGGAATATCGATTAAGGAGGAAAGTCATGACTAAGAAGAAAAAAAGTATTTTAAGTGATCAGAGATTTATTGTTTTGCTCGTTATCATTGTCCTGTGTGCAATATTCTCAGGCTTGAGTAAAGAATTCAGACAGTACACCACGATCCTGAGTATGCTGGATTTCTCATATTACGATCTTCTTATGGCGATCGGAGTTACATTCCCGCTTATCACTGGTGGTGTTGACCTGTCAATCGGAACTGGTATGGTAGCATACGCACTGATCGCCGGAACACTGATCAGAAACAACAGCTGTCCTGTGGCACTTGCAATGCTCGTCTGTATCGTTCTCGGTATCGCAGTTGGTGCACTGAATGGTGTACTGATAGGTGTTATGAATCTGCCGCCATTCCTGGCAACACTTTGTACCTGTATGATTACCCGTGGTGCCGGCTCTCTTTGCAGCGCAACACCATGGCCGGGACTTACACAGCCGGGTGGATGGTTCCACAGCATCTTCAAGGTAACCGTTGGTACAGGAAGAAGTGCTTCACGTTATCCGCTCGGTTTCCTCTGGATGATCATCCTGGTACTGGTTATGGAGTACATTCTGAACCACACAAAATTCGGTCGTTACACAATTGCAATCGGTTCCAACAAAGAGGCAGCAGCCCTTTCCGGAATCAATACAAAGTTCTATCACGTAATGGTATACGTTGTCTGCGGTCTGTTTACAGGTCTTGCAGCAATCGCATACGCAGCAGTAACACCTACTGTACAGCCTGGTACTGGTGCCGGACTTGAGATGGATGCTATCGGTGGTGTATTCGTTGGTGGTGTAGCAGCTACCGGTGGATATGGTTCCGTGATCGGTACATTCGTTGGTATTTTCGTCATCATGCTTCTGAAAACAGGTCTTCCATATATCGGCCTGCAGGCAAACTGGCAGCAGATCATCACCGGTATCGTTCTGATCGTAGCCGTTCTGATCGATATCCTGAAAGAGAAAAAAGCAGCACACTGATATTAAGAAGTGTGGTATAATAAGTAAGGGTGCTGTTCACAGAGAAATGTGAACAGTATCCGATAATCAAAGATGTGAAACGCCAAGGGGTAGCAATGGCGTATGAACATAAAAAAACTATATAATATATTTTAAGGAGGAAATATTATATGAAAGCAAAAAAGGTTATGGCATTAATGCTCTGTGCAGCAATGGTAACAAGCATGAGTGCAACAGCAGCTTTTGCAGCTGAGGAGAAAGAAGATGCAGCAACAGAGGAGTCCGCAGATTCCACAGCATCTGAGGATCCTACCGCACAGTTTGACGGACTGAAAGCAAACGAAGCTTATGTGTTCCCGATGATGGTTAAATCTTTCCAGTCCACATACTGGGATGCAGCTCAGGAAGGTATGAAAAAAGCATCTAAGGAGCTGGGCGTTGATTATAAACCACAGGACCGAACAGTGAGTCCGATATCGCTGACCAGGTTAACATGATCAACACAGCTATCGCTTCCAATCCTGTTGGATTAGGACTTGCAGCTTGTGATACATCTTCTGTTACAGATGCACTTAAGACATGTGCAGAAAAAGGAATCCCGGTTGTAACATTCGATACAGGTATCGCTGATGCTCCGGAAGGATCTGTAGTATGCGAGGTTTGTACAGACAACGCACAGGCTGGTGCAGTAGCAGCTGAGAATATGTACAACTCCATTAAAGACGTTGTTAAAGATGCTGACGGACAGGTTGTAATCGGTGAGGTTAACCAGGATGCAACAGCTCAGAACATTCAGCAGCGTGGTACTGGATTCATCAACAAGATGATCGAGCTTCTTCAGGCTGATGGCAAGACTGTAGCAGTAAGCGGTAACGAGTTCTATGTTAACGCAGCAGAGGGTGCTGATGCTGATGCTAAAGACGCTGACGTTGTTATCCAGGTAGCTGTTCCGGCACAGACAACTGTAGAGCTTTGCTCCACAGAGGCTCAGGCAATCCTTTCCCAGGAGAACTGTATCGCAGTATTCGGTTCCAACCAGGTTTCTGCAGAGGGTGTTCTTGCAGCAAATGCTAACCTTAACGTTCTTGGTTCTGACCCGGCAAACGGTGATGTAGTTGGTGTTGGTTTCGATGCTGGTTCTATCATCAAAGCAGCTGTTAAAGATGGCACATTCATTGGTGCTGTTACACAGTCTCCTCTTATGATGGGATACTATGCAATCTACGCTCTGACAGCAGCAGCAAACGGCCAGGAGCTTCAGGATGTTCCTACAGACGGTTACTGGTATGATGCAACAAATATGGAAGACGAGGATATCGCTCCTAACCTTTATGATTAATCAAATCATATAATTGATAAGATCGTGAAGTTATAATGAACGCGGATTGCGTTCACGGACGTATGAAATAAGAGATCCGCTGGCTGATTCAGTCAGCGGATTTTTTAAACAAATAATGTAGTAGTTCATAAATAATCGCTGTATTATTGGCAAATAAAGACACTTTTTTTGACAAAAGAGGTTCTTATCACCGGAAGGATCCTGATGTATGATAAATACAACATCAGATATGAAAGTGATCAGAAGCTTACATATTGAGGAGGATTTAAAAATGGCAACATATTATTTAGCAGTAGATATCGGAGCATCCAGTGGACGTCACATTCTGGGACATATGGAAAACGGAAAAATGATCCTGGAAGAAATCTATCGTTTTGAGAACGGCATGGTTAAGAAGGATGGAGAGCTCTGCTGGGAGTTTGACCGCCTTTTCAACGAGATCGTAAATGGTCTTAAGAAATGTAAAGAGATCGGCAAGATCCCGGTAAGCATGGGTGTTGATACCTGGGGTGTTGACTTCGTGCTTCTTGACAAGGATGACAAGGTTCTTGGCAACACGGTAGGCTACCGTGATCATCGTACAGAGGGAATGGACGAGGAAGTTTATAAGACAATTTCCCTGAAGGATCTGTATGCAAGAACCGGTATCCAGAAAGCGATCTACAATACAGTATATCAGCTGATGGCAGTGAAGAAGAAACATCCTGAGTATCTGGAGCAGGCTGAGACACTTCTTCATGTACCGGACTACTTCCATTTTCTTCTTACAGGCGAAAAAACTTGCGAGTACACAGAGGCAACCACAGGACAGCTTGTATGCCCGACAACCAAGGACTGGGATTATGAGCTGATCGATATGCTGGGATATCCAAGAAAGATATTCCAGAAGCTGATCATGCCTAGCACAAGCATCGGACATTTAACAGACGCAGTGAAGGAAGCAGTTGGCTTTGATCTTGAGGTTGTAGCACCGGCTACACATGATACAGGGTCTGCAGTTCTGGCTGTGCCTGCAAATGATGACGATTTCATTTATATCAGTTCCGGAACATGGTCTCTGATGGGAATCGAGAGAAAAGAAGCAGACTGCTCTGAGAAGAGCTGTGAGATGAACTTCACAAACGAGGGTGGATATGCAGGACGTTTCCGTTATCTGAAGAACATCATGGGTCTCTGGATGATCCAGTCTGTACGTCATGAGTTTGATGATGCGTACAGCTTTGCACAGATCTGCGAGATGGCTGAGGAGGCAAAAGACTTCCCGTCAAGAGTAGATGCAAACGATGAGTGCTTCCTTTCTCCTGAGAACATGACAAAAGAGGTTCAGGACTACTGCCGCAGAACAGGACAGAAGGTTCCGGAAACTCTTGGCGAGATTGCAACCGTTATCTATACAAGCCTTGCAGATTGCTACGCTAAGATCGCAAAAGAAATCGAGGAGATGACAGGAAGAACCTACAGCCGTATCCATATCGTAGGCGGTGGTTCCAATGCAGGATACTTAAATGAGCTGACTGCAAAAGCTACAAAGAAAGAAATCCATGCAGGCCCTGGTGAGGCTACTGCAATCGGTAATATCACAGCACAGATGCTGAAGGCCGAGGAGTTTAAAACGATCGAGGAGGCTCGTACAACCATCCATGAGTCCTTCGGTATCAAAGTATACAAAGCATAAATAAAAATAACTGGAGGTTTTATTATGTTAGTTAACACAAAGGCAAAAGTTGGTGTATTTTCAATTGCTTTAGGCGCATATCTTCCGCAGTTCCCGTCACTGGTGCCGGAATTTGAGGCACAGTACGACGCATTCAAGAAAACGATCCCGAATACAGTAGAGATCGTTGACGGCGGAATGGTGACAACAAAAGAGCAGGCAATGGTGGCAGGAGATAAGTTCCGTGCAGCAGATGTTGACCTTGTATTTCTTCAGATGCTGACATACGCAACATCCTACAACATGCTTCCGGCGATCCGTGATCTGGATGTTCCGGTTGTTCTTGTAAACGTTCAGAAGATCAAAGCGCTGGATTATGAGCACACTGACATTGCCTCCTGGCTGGGTGAAGGCTATGCATGCGGTGCTGTAGGCGAGGCAGTTGCTGACCTTGAGAGAGCAGGCAAGAGACATGCGGTTATCACAGGCGTTGTAGAAGGCGGAGATCCTGCAGTTCAGGCTGAGATCGAAGACTGGTGCAAGGCTGCTCAGGTAAGAAGAAGATTCCGTGAGACTAACATTGCGCAGATCGGAAGACCATATCCGGGTATGATGGATCTGTATATTGATGAGACAAACCTCTATAACAGAATGTTCCTCTACACAAAACAGTTCGACTGGGAGAAGATGTGGGCGATCGCTGATGATATTACAGATGAGGAGGCAATCCGGGCAAAAGCACAGGATATCCTTGATACATTCGATATTGAGGGCGGCGGCACCATTGAGAAAGTATGGGATATGGCAAAATATGTAGTTGCTTTTGAGGAGTGGGTAAAAGACGAGCATCTTGGAATGATCGCTTCCCATTACGACGGATTTGCACAGGGTAAAGCAGGAGTCCTTGACAGTATGCTGATCCCGGCTTTCTCCATGCTGATCAAACAGGGTACTGCATGTGCGGTAGAGGGTGACATGAAGGTTGCCATGGCAATGAGTATCTTAAAGACAATTTCCGGTACAGGCCAGCTTTCTGAGATGTACTCCATCGATTTCAACGATGACATCTGCATCATCGGACATTCCGGAAGCGGTGACGCTGACATCTCCGACAAGAAACCAACCATGAAAATCGTGCCGGTATTCCACGGCAAAACAGGCGGCGGATACCTGACACAGTTCTATCCATACACAGGCCCTGTAACCTACCTTGCAATCACTCAGGATAAAGACGGAAACTTCAAATTCGTTGTAGCTGAGGGCGTAAACGAGGAGGGACCGATCCTTTCCTTCGGTGATACAAACATGAGAACACGCTTCACATGCGGAGCAAGAGAGTTCGTTAACCGCTGGAGCGAGGCTGGCCCGACACATCATATGGCAGCTGCTACAGGAAGACACATCGATACGATCCTGAAGGTTGCAAAAATCTTTAACGTACCGGTAGATATCGTGACAAGATAAATTCTTTCTTATGTATTCAACCTAAAACATATTCAAAAAAGGAGACTGCGCGGAGCGGTCTCCTTTTTCAGTGGGAAAAATAAGATAAAAAAGATCTGCCGGAAATGCAGCAGGCAGATTCGGCAGATTTTGGTTTTGCAGTTATTTTTTATGCATAAGTGTGTGCTCCCTGGAAAGCTCATCGTGCAGCTGGATGGAAGACCAGTGCTGAGTTACCGGTGTGAGCATGGCCTTCAGTGCAACAGGCGGGATCTGGTTTTCACGGAAAAAAGCAAGAAAATCATCCATCTGTGCACTGGAAAAATCCTTCAGCACGATCATCTCATCACTGAAATTGCTTCCCAGATTAAACTGGGATGAGGGATGAAATCCCGGAATCTCAAAAAGATATCCCAGCGGATGAAGAAATTCCGGCGCAGTGACGATCCGTGTCTTAACCTTCTGACGGTTCAGATAGCGGCGGATCTGGCGAAGTCGTTCTGGGTCGTTAAAATTATATAAAAGAGCTTCTGGCTGTGTATTCATATAGTGTCATACCTCATTTCTGAATAAAGATTTTTGTGGAACATAAGTTACTTTTCGCGATGTGCAGGGAAGCGGATCTCAACCTCTGTCCCCTCTCCAGGCTTGCTGGAATAAGTGAGTCCGTAATTATTTCCATAGAGAATTTGGAGTCTCCGGTGGGTATTATAAACTGCGATATTTGTGCCGCCGGACTGGCTTTTTCCCTTTCCGGAAAGGATAGTTGACAGGATTTCCGGCGAAATCCCAACACCGTCATCGGAAATCAGAAGAACAATATCCTCATTTTCCATCCATCCGGTAATAACAATAGTTCCGGATTTTGATTCTTTTTCCAGGATCCCGTGAAGAATGGAATTTTCCACAACAGGCTGAAGAGTCAGCTTCGGGATCTGGTATTCTGAAAGCTCATCCGGGATATCCGTGATCAGCTCAATGCTGTCGTGGTAGCGCATATTCTGAAGCTGCACGTAGATGGTTACATGCTCCAGCTCCCTTGCAATGGTAGAGATTCCTTTTTTGCGGCTCAGAGTCAGCTTATAAAAACGGGAAAGACTTTGCACTGCGTGACTGATCTCATCGGTCTGTCCCTGCAGTGCCATCCAGTTGATCATATCCATGGTATTATAAAGAAAATGCGGATTGATCTGTGCCTGGAGGGAATTGAATTCTGCAATCCGGAGATCTTCTGCAGCCTTAGCCTGCTTCTCCATCAGTTCCTCCATTTTTCGAGTCATATAGTTGTAGGTATCGATAAGATTACCGATCTCATCATGTGCCTGTGGACTTTCCATAGGAGTAGGCGGGCCGTGGCGGACGGTCTGCATCTGCCGGATCACAGAAGAAAGTCTTCCGGTAATGGAATGAGCCAGTACATTGGCAAAAATCAGAGCCAGAACCAGAAAAACTGCATAGATCAGTACGATCTGGACCATCAGTCGGTTGCTCGCATGGATCAGCGGCGGGGAAGGAAGGACCGTCACCATAAACCAGTCCGTATTGGAAATGCTGTAAAAACCGGCATAAACCTTTGTGTCCAGAATGTTCCGCTCAATGAAGTTATTGGAAGACATAAAGGAAGCCTTGATGGTGTCGTAATCCAGTTGGTAGATTCCGGATAATGACAGATCTGAGGTAGCAACAATGGCATCACGTTCGTTTACAATATATGAAACACTTCCTTCCAGAGATAGATTGTCGGAAAGAATGGAAGTAAGCTTGTCATCGGAATAATACACTGCCAGATAAGCCTTATAGGCAGTGGAGTGATAATAAAGGCTTAAAGGGCAGATATATGCCATATCACCATAATTCTTTTTTTCCCTGGGACCAAGATAGAAGGAAGGACAGAACATTTCCTGGGTGTTCCGGTTTCCCTGAAAGATACCGTACCAGTAGGTACCTTTCGCCTGACTTAAGGGAGCAAGGATATTCTTAGTGTTGGGATAAGTATCCAGTGTCTTCAGATCATCAGGAAAATCCACATAGATCTGTACATCGGTAACAATGGAATCTGTGGTCAGACGCTGAACGGCATTTTTAAAATCAGTGGCATGGTTAGATGTTGCAAGCTGTTCTGCTGAATCGCTGACCGGCATATAAAAAAGTTCCTGAAAAAAATTCTGTCCTGTAATATTCCGGGTAGTAGCGAGGATCGTATCCATAGTCCGTTCGATCAGAGGTGCAGTTTTTGCGGAGGCGTCCTGCTCCTGCCGGATGGTATTGGAAACCACCATGCTATAAAGTCGTCCATAAAAAAGAAAGGCGGTAAGACAGGCAGGAATTACCACAATGCTGATCAGGGCAATGGTGAATTTTGTCTGCAGGTTTAAATTCAGGTAGCCGTTTTTGAAACGGCGCCAGAGGGCCCTCATGACATTTTCTCCCGGTATTCAGACGGGGAAAAGCCGGAGTATTTTTTGAAGCTTTTTCCGAAGTAATTGCCATCCGTATAGCCTACCTTGGAAGAAATCTCGGAAATCTTGTATCTGGGATCGGAAAGCAGCTGCTTGGCCTTTTCCATTCGGTATTCTGTCAGATATTGATTGAGAGTCTGTCCGGTCTCGCTTTTGAAAAAAGTGCATACATAAGATGCGGAAAGGTATACATGGCCGCTGATATCTTTTACGGAAAGTGTATCGTTCATATAGTTCCGGCTGATATAATCCTTGATCATAAAGATCGTGGAATTTTCCGGCTGGGAATTTTTCGCATCTTCAAAATACTGGGCGGTTTTTTCTTTCAGAGCTTTGTGAAGCTCTTCGTAGGTGAAGGCGTTGTTTAACGTATCTACGATCAGATCCTGCTTTTCATGAAGTTCGGTTTCCAGCTGATTTTTTTTACGGGAAGCCGAAAGTGTATTAAATAGCTGGTAATAAAGATCACGGATCTGGTTAGGCATAAATGTGTGATTGCAGCTATAATACCGGAAAAGCTCATCAAGAAACTGAAAACAGGGTTCTTCTTCTCCGGCCAGGAGATATTTGGAAAAAGTATTTTCCGGTGAATGCAGGGAATCCGGAACCGGTCCCTTCGGTGAAAGCAGGCGGATGGAATTTTCCGTCAGAAATGTTTTTTCCGGAAAGAAAAAACAGTTCTGCAGAAGGATCACGGCAGAAGCGTAGGACTGATAAACCCTGAAAATATCCGTTACGGTATTTCCGGCAGCGATCAGATGCTTTCCGCAGGTGTCATATTGTCTGGAAATATAGCTTCCCACTGCGGAAAGGGTAGTCGGGGAAAGGGCATTCCTTCCATATATATGGTGGACCAGATACTGAACTCTTTTTTCCACAAAAAGACATTTCAGATGGTAATGCTCCAGAAAACAGGAAATGTCGTTCTGGAGATCTTCCAGGAAAATACCGGAAGCCTCCACAGATTCATTAAGCTTTACGATCACAGAGGTAAAATTCATGCCGTTCTCAAGAAGCTCCGGCTGCCCCAGTTCCAGACAGAGATCTGCAATTTTGTTGTTATCGGAAGGTGGAAGAGTCAGCTGTTGTGCCAGCCGGGTAGCGATTTCCTGAGAATGGATCGCTTCGCCACGATGGGAGCGGAGCTTTTGTTTGTAAAGAGTCTGCGCTTCCAGAACTGCCGCCTGTACTTCCTCGGGATGCAGAGGCTTTTCGATGTAATTGATGGCTTTTAGTTTGATGGCAGCTTTCAGATACTCTTTGTCAGAATATCCGCTCATAAAGATAGGGATACTGTCCGGCAGGAATTTCTCCAGACGCTCCAGCATGGCAATGCCTGTCATCCGCGGCATCCGTACATCGCAGAGAATGATCTCAGGTTTATACAGTCTGGCCATTTCCAGTCCGTTCACACCATCATCTGCCTGAAGGATCTCGGTGATTCCCAGAGAATCCCAGTCGATAGATGAGATCAGTCCGGTACGCGTAAGTTCTTCGTCATCGACGATCAGTAATTTCATATACAATTCTCCAATCGAGCATAGCTTTATAGCTTCGTAAATCGGACGTTTACAGCTCTGTTTATATTCCCAGAAAACTGTAACGTCAGCGTTATCATTATAGCATAAAGTATATAGAAATACGAGAATGGGACAATGGTTTATGAGTAATATTTTACAGGGAAAAGAAGAATATTTTACCCTTATCCAAAAATATTCCTATTATCAATCTGTGGGCCGGATGATAGAATATAATCAGATTAAAGGAAAGGGAGGAGAAAGAGCCGTGTCAGAATATGTTCTTGAATTAAAAGGTATTACGAAGATATTCCCCGGTGTCAAAGCTCTGAATAATGTACAGTTCCAGCTCAAACCTGGCGAAGTTCATGCGCTGATGGGTGAGAATGGTGCTGGTAAATCTACGTTTATCAAGGTTATTACCGGAGTACATAAGGCAGAAGAGGGTGAGATGTTCTTAAACGGACAGAAGGTTGACTTCAAAGGTCCGAAGGATGCCCAGGAGGCAGGTATCGCTGCCGTATATCAGCACCCTACATCATATCCGCATCTTACAGTAGCCGAAAATATTTTTATGGGTCATGAGATCATTAAACATCATATGATCCAGTGGAAAGAGATGAATCAGGAGGCGAACAAGTACTTAGGTGAGCTGGATGCAGATTTTGATGCAACCGCTGAGATGGGAACTCTTTCTGTTGCACAGCAGCAGATGGTCGAGATCGCCAAGGCACTTTCCACAAATGCGAAGATCATCATTCTGGATGAGCCGACAGCAGCACTTACCAGAAACGAGTCCGAGAAGCTTTACACACTGGTTGACAAGCTGAAAGAGAATGGTGTTTCCATTATCTTTATCTCCCATCGTTTCGAAGATATGTACCGTCTGGCTTCCAGAGTTACCGTATTCCGTGATTCCCAGTATATTGGAACCTATGATGTAGATGGAATCACAAACGCAGATCTGATCAAGGCAATGGTTGGTCGTGAGATTAACGATCTGTTCCCGAAACCGGAAGTGAAGTTTGGAGATGAGATGCTCCGTATCGAACATCTTTCCAGAATAGGATTTTTCAAGGATGTTTCTTTCAATGTACATGCAGGCGAGATCGTAGGTCTTACCGGTCTGGTTGGTGCAGGACGTACAGAGGTTATGGAAGCTGTCTGTGGAATTACCCGTCCGGACGAAGGAAAAGTTTTCCTTGAGGGAAAAGAAATTTATATCAAGACTCCGTCTGATGCAATGGAAAAAGGTATCATCCTTCTTCCAGAGGACAGACAGAAACAGGGTCTGGTTATGAGCTGGGGACTTGGAAGAAACGTAACACTTCCGATCATCAGCAAATATGCAAAATCCGGATTTAACGATGAGAAGGCAGAAAGAGAACTTTCCAAGAAACTTCTTGAGGAAGTAGATACCAAGGCAGTCGATATCTTCCAGCCGGCAAGCTCTCTGTCTGGTGGTAACCAGCAGAAAGTTGTTGTTGCGAAAGCTCTTGCTCAGGAAATGAAAGTAGTTATCATGGATGAGCCGACAAAGGGTGTCGATGTCGGAGCCAAAGCTGAGATTTATGCGATCATGGGAGACCTTGCAAAGAAAGGATATGCAATCATCCTGATCTCTTCCGAGATGCCGGAGATCCTGGGTATGGCGGACCGTATCATTGTTATGTGTAATGGCCGCAAGACAGGAGAACTGAACAGAGGAGAGGCAACACAGGAGGGAATCCTTGAGCTGTCCATGGAAAAGAGCACTGGAAAGGGGACTAAATAATGGAAAAGAAATCTGTCATCAAGAAGATTACAGGCTCCCGAGAGGCTCTGCTGGCAATTATCGTAATCGTGCTGTTTGCAGTTGTCACAGCGATCAGCCCGTCATTCCTTACGCCAAAGTCACTCATGGAGATGCTGAAAAATAATGCAGTAACAATGGTAATGTCACTTGGTATGTTATGTGTCATGCTGGTAGGCGGAATTGATATTTCCATTATGTCAACTCTGGCACTTTCCGGTATGTCCATCGGTATGCTTCTGAAATACGGACATATCACAAGCACATTACTTGCTTTCATCATTGCAATGGCAATCGGTATTGCCTGCGGACTGGTTGTAGGTCTTGTAATTTCAAGAGCAAACGTTCCGCCGATCATTGCAACCATGGGCTTTATGTACATCTACAGAGCAATGGGATATCTTGTTTCTCACGGTGGTGAGTGGGCAAGTGCCGCAGCTCTCGGTGATTTTAAGAATTTTGCCACCACAAATTTCCTTGGAATCAACAAGGTAATCTGGGTGATCATCGTATGCTACGTAGTATTCTTCTTCTTTATGAAATGGACAAGAACCGGTCGTAGGATCTACGCAGTAGGAAGTAACGCAAGTGCAGCACAGGTTTCCGGTATCAATGCAAAGAATATCAACCTTCTTGTATATGTGATCATGGGATTCCTCGCAGGTCTTGGCGGAGCACTTCAGGTATCTGTTTATGCTTCTGCAATGCCTGATATGCAGTACGGTGGTGAGATGGATGTTATCGCAGCCTGCGTTATCGGTGGTGTAAGCATGAGCGGTGGACGTGGAACCGTAGTAGGTGCATTCCTCGGTTCCATTATCCTTGCAACGATCGCAAAAGCTCTTCCGCTTGTAGGTATCAGTTCACTGTGGCAGAACATGATCAAGGGTGTTATCATCCTGGTAGTAGTTGTGATCAACGTTGTTCTGCAGAGAATCGCAGATAAAAACGCATTAAAGGGAAGGGAGATGTAAATCATGGCTGGAAAATCTGGAAGAAGTATTAACAATGTGCCGGAAAATCCGATGAAACACATCATATTCAGTTGGGAAGGCATCCTGGTCATTCTCTTTATCCTGGTAAATATTTTCTGCGCATCATTTTCTGAGTTTTATAATATGAAGAGTGTTCTTCGTCAGATGCCGGTTTACCTTGCAGAGGTATTCATGATGTTTCCAATGGCGTACATCCTGGTATTAGGCGAGATCGATATTTCCGTAGGTGCGATCGTGTGTCTCTCCGCTACCTTAAGCTGTATGGTCTGCAACACAAACGCTCCGTTCATTGTAGTAGTACTTACAGCACTGGTTGTTGGTGCCCTCTGTGGTGCGGTTAACGGATTTATCCTTACCCGTTTCAAGGAGCTGCCTCCAATGATCGTAACACTGGCAACACAGATCATCTTCCGTGGTATCGCTGAGGTAACACTTGGAGCCGGCGGAAGTATTGCGATCACAAACACAGATGGCTTCCGTGCTATCGGTGGAAAGGTTGGAAATATTCCATATATTCTTTTCCTGGTGCTGATCCTTGGTGTACTTTTTGCGATCTTTCTTGGAAAGAGCACATTCGGACGCCGTACATATGCGATCGGAACAAACCGTGTGGCAGCTTATTACGCAGGTGTTCACGTAGAGAAGATCCGTTTCATCATCTACACAGTTATGGGACTTATGTCCGGACTTTGCGCAGTATTCCTGGTATCCTCTTCTTACGGTGCAAATACAACAACCGGTAACGGATTTGAGATGGATGCATTGCAATGGCAGTATTCGGAGGTATCTCCTCCACAGGTGGTAAAGGTAACCTGGCCGGCGGTATCATTTCTGCATTCATCATCGTATGCTTACGAGTTGGCCTTGGACAGAAGAACGTAAATGCTCAGGTGATCCTTCTCATCATCGGTGTACTTCTGGTAGCAGCAGTAGCTCTTCCGAATATCATCGGCGATGTGAAAAAAGCAGTCGCAATGAAGAAAAACTAAATATCACTTTTGAAACTCATATGATTGTTAGCTGCCTCCATTGGTGTAGCGGAGGCAGTAGCATATAAAAAAAATTATATTCTTATAGGGAGGAACAACAATGAAAAAAAAGGTAATTAGCGCAATCCTTTGTGGAGCAATGGTTCTTGGTACAGTTTGCCCGGTTCTTGCAGCAGATGACAAATCCGAAGATACTAAGACAGAAGCAGCAGCTGGCGATTCTGCAAAAGGCAAAAAGATCGCTCTGGTTGGTAAAGCAGCCGGTAATGCATTCTTCGAGATCGCAGCGAAATCTTTCCAGGAGACAGTAGAGGCTGAAGGCGGCGAGGTTCAGGTCGTTTATCCTGAGACAGCTACAGCTGATGCGCAGATCAAGGTTCTTGACAACCTGATTTCTCAGGACTTCGATGCAATCTGTATCTCCGCTAACGATGTTAACGCTCTTCAGGCTAAGCTTGAGGAAGCTATGGATGAGGGAATCAAGGTATCTTCCTTCGACTCCGCACCGAACAAAGACAGCCGTGAGATTTTCGTAAACCAGGCTGGTACAAAAGAAGTTGCTCAGGCACTTATGGATGCAGTTCTTGATATTTCCGGTGGTGAGGGACAGTTCGCTATCCTTTCCGCTACATCTCAGTCCGCTAACCAGAACGCATGGATCGACGCGATGAAGACCATCATGGAAGGCGATGACAAATACAGCAAGCTTGAGCTTGTAGACGTTGTATACGGTGATGATGAGCCGCAGAAATCCACAGACCAGACAGCAGCTCTTCTTCAGAACTACAAGGATCTGAAGGTTATCTGCGCACCTACAACAGTTGGTATCGCAGCAGCTGCTAAATATCTTCAGGATAACGGATCTTCCTGCAAGCTGACAGGTCTTGGACTTCCATCCGAGATGCAGGAGTACACAGGTGATGATGATTCTCATTCCTGCCCATACTTCTATCTGTGGGATATGCAGGGCCTTGGAAAACTCAGTGCTTACACAACAATCGCTCTGATCAACGAAGACATCACAGGTGCTAAAGATGACAAATTCACAGCTGGTGACCTTGGTGACTACACAGTAACAGAGGCAGATGACGGCGGTACAGAGGTTGTTCTTGGTGCACCTCTGAAATTCGATACAAGCAACATCGAGGAGATGGCTAAGCTGTACTAATCAATCCTCAGATTGACTGTATAATCATATGATAAATCCTTTTGGGACAAGGCGGAGTCTTCGGACTCCGCCTTGTTTCGTATATTTGAATTTGGTGTATAGAAGGTTTCCGAAAAAATTTCAGTCTTTTGATTCTGGTTGTACTCTTATGGCTGCGGTGTTAAAATGAGGACAGCAGAATAGAAAACCATGAACAGATGAAGGAGCAAAACACATGCAGCAGGCATTACTGGATCAGCTGAGAAAGATCACAGAGGAAGAGAGAAAAATCCTGGATGGAGAAGCAGAGGTGGATAGAGATCTCTACACATCCGGTCGGGACTTTACTGTGGACAGCCGTAAAATGCTGAAAGAAGGCAGGCTGATCGCTGTGCGTACACACACCCGTTTTGTGTATTTTCCGGCTCACAGGCATAATTTTGTGGAAGTGCTGTATGTGTGTGAGGGATCTCTGACTAATATCATTGACGGAAAAAAAGTCATAGTTAACAAAGGCGAGCTGCTTTTTCTCAATCAGTTTACGAAGCATGAGATTCTGAAAGCGGGGCAGAATGATATTGCGATCAATTTTATGGTGCTGCCGGAGTTTTTTGATGTGGCCTATTCCATGGCGGGCAATGACAATATGCTGGCAGATTTTCTGGTGAATGTCCTGCGACAGGATGAAGAGCGTGGGGAATATCTTCATTTTAAGGTTGCGGAAGTGCTGCAGATCCAGAATCTTCTGGAAAATATCATCTATTCTCTTGTAAACGGTGAGGAGAACAGAGAGCGGATCAATCAGACCACAATGGGCCTGATATTCATGTATCTGATAGAATCGGTGCAGTATGTGGAGATGCGTCTGCCCAATCAGTACGAAAATATGATCTCTATGACAACACTGGATTATATTGAACAGAAATACCGGACTGCTACGCTGACGGAGCTTTGTGGTCGTCTGCATCTTCCCATGCATGTCCTCAGTAAGATGATCAAGAAAAGCACAGGGTTTAATTTCAAGGAACTTCTTCAGAGAAAACGTCTGAACAAGGCTGTAGAGCTGATGTGTGAAACAGATCTGCCTGTCAGTGACATCATTGCGGCTGTAGGCTATGAAAATAACAGTTATTTTCATCGGGTATTCAAGGAACATTATCACATGACACCACGGGCGTTCCGGGTGAAAAACAGTGAGAAAGAACAGGTGAGGCTGTAACAGCCTCACCTGTTTTTTTAAATATCATGGAATTGTCCGATCTTGTTTTTGATCCGCTGCATTTCGTTATCCATATCGATCACAGTGCGGGCGCAGTTCAGCAGTTCATTGCTGACATCCTCATAACCGTCCATTTCTTCGATATTCTGCTTGTAACGCAGCTGATGCTCCAGAGTTGCCCAGAAATCCATACCGTTGGTACGGATCTGGATCTCTGCACGCATGGGAGTTTTTCCCTTGGAGAAGAATACGGGGATTTCCACGATCATGTGATAACTGCGGTAGCCGTTTGGCTTTGGATTTTTGATATAGTCCTTTACCTGGATGACGGTAATGTCATCCTGCCTGGTGATCAGGTCTGCAATAGTGTAGATATCATCGATAAAGGCACAGACAACACGGATGCCTGCCACGTCATTCAGCTGATTCTGAATATTCTCCGCAGTAAACTCATAGCCGAGCTTTTTGAGCTTTTTGTAAATGCTTTCCGGCTTTTTGATCCTTGTTTTGATGAAGGAGATCGGGTTACGTTTATATTCCAATGAAAATTCATCGTTGAGGACTTCCAGCTTGGTGCGTACCTCACGGACCGTACATCGATACATCATCATCAGATCATTAAATTTTGCGGAATTTTTGATAAAAACCTGTGGATCAGGGGTATCCAGCCAGGTGTTTGTATTTCTTTCAGCCATAGTGTTTTTCTGGTGAAACTCCTTTCTTATGTAATATTTATAACAATTACTTTCATACAATTATAGAACAAAATGATATTTTTTTCAACATTTGTATTGACATATCAGAAAAGCTGTGCTATTTTATAGAAAAAATTTAATTGAGTAAACCACTAAACCACTAAACCGTTGAAGCGGAGATAAAGATATTCATGCGCGCACAGAGAGTCCGGGAGGGTGAGAGCCGGGTCGAGAGGCAGTTTATCAAATGGACCGCAGAGGGCACAGGGAAAGATATTTTCGGATATCAAGTATTCTGTGACGTGAGGGCATACGTCAGTTGCCGGGAATATGAAGGTATTCCGCCAAGTGCACGGGTCAGACCGTGAATCAGGGTGGCACCGCGGGTGATTTTGAATTTAGAGCTCGTCCCTGACAGAACCAGATTCTGTCGGAGACGGGCTTTTCTTGATTTCATGAGCAAGCAGCGAATGCAGATCACGAATGTCCCGTCCTCCGGTAAGGAATGAAAAACTCAGGAGGGCCTGTATATGTATCCAACATTAGAAAAAATCAAAGAACTAGCACAGTCAGGGGAATACCGGCGTATTCCCGTATGCAGAGAACTGTATTCCGACCGCTATACACCTGTAGAAGTGATGCGGACTCTTCGCACAGCCAGCAGACACTGCTATCTGCTGGAAAGTGCCAGCCAGACAGAGGTATGGGGACGCTATTCCTTCCTGGGATATGAACCATCCATGGAGATCACCTGTACAGACGGAAAACTTCAGATCCGCAGGATCCATGAGGACGGAACTGAAGAAAAAACTGTACAGCAGGTGAAGCATCCGGGAGATGCCATTCGGGAGATTCTAAAAGAATACAAAAGCCCGGTGCTGGAAAATATGCCGACTTTTACCGGAGGTCTGGTAGGATATTTTTCCTACGATTACATTAAGTATAGCGAACCGAAGCTGGAGCTACCGATGAGACAGTACAGGATTTCCGGGATATGATCTGATGCTTTTTGACCAGGTGATCGCCTTTGACCATTACAGACAGAAGGTGCTTCTGATCACCGGTGTGATGACGGATGATCCGGAAAATTCCTACCAGAAGGCGGAAGCAAAATTAAAAGAGATGGCGAAGCTGATCCGAAACGGTAGACAGAAGGAATTTCCGTCTTTGAAACTGAAATCTTCCATTAAGCCGCAGTTCCCGAAAGAAAAATACTGTGAGATGGTTGAGAAAGCGAAACATTACATTCATGAAGGAGATATTTTCCAGGTAGTCCTTTCCAATCCTATGAGAGCAAAAGCCGAGGGAAGCCTGTTTGATACTTACCGTGTTCTTCGGGCTACCAATCCTTCCCCATATATGTTTTATTTTTCCAGTGATGATATTGAGATCGCCGGAGCATCACCGGAAACACTGGCAAAGCTTACCGGTACAGAATTGAGTACCTTTCCGTTAGCAGGAACCAGGCCAAGAGGCAAGACAAGAGAAGAAGATGAAGCGCTGGAAAAAGGACTTCTGGCAGATGAAAAAGAACGTGCCGAGCATAACATGCTTGTGGATCTTGGTCGAAATGATATCGGAAAGATCAGTAAGATCGGTACCGTGAACGTAGAAAAATATATGTGCATCGAACGTTTTTCCCATGTGATGCATATCGGTTCCACAGTGACCGGCCAGATCCGGGATGACAGGGATGCGGTGGATGCAGTGGATGCCATTCTTCCGGCAGGGACACTTTCCGGAGCACCGAAATTCCGTGCCTGCCAGATCATTCAGGAACTGGAACAGAGCAAGCGAGGCATTTACGGCGGTGCTATCGGATATCTGGATTTTGCCGGAAACCTGGATACCTGTATTGCCATCCGCCTGGTTTATAAGAAAAACGGTGAGATCTGCATCCGGTCAGGAGCAGGGATCGTAGCAGACAGTATTCCGGAAAGTGAATTTCAGGAGTGCTGCAATAAGGCAAGAGCCGTTGTACAGGCAATCGAAACTGCACAGGAGGGACTGGAATGATAGTACTGATCGATAATTATGATAGCTTTTCCTACAATGTTTACCAGCTAATCGGTTCTGTGGAGCCGGATATCAAGGTGGTAAGAAATGATGAAGTGACCATCAAAGAGTTGGAGCCATGAAGCCGGAGGCATTGATCCTTTCCCCTGGTCCGGGAAAACCGGAGGATGCGGGAATCTGTATTGAATCCATAAAATATTTCAAAGACAAGCTGCCGATCCTGGGTATCTGCCTTGGACATCAGTCCATCTGTGAAGCCTTCGGAGGGACAGTATCCTACGCAAAAGAGCTGATGCACGGAAAGCAGAAAGAGATACATAAAGTTGGAAAGAGCCGGATGTTTGAAGGACTTCCGGAAACTTTTCCGGCAGCCAGATATCACTCACTGGCAGCTATCCGGGATACCTTACCGGAGGAACTGGTTGTTACCGCTGAGTCTGAGGACGGAGAGGTGATGGCACTGGAGCATAAAGAATATCCGATATTCGGATTACAGTTCCATCCGGAATCTGTTATGACACCGGATGGAAAAACAATGATCGAGAACTTTATGAAGGTTATCAGAGACAGATAAGACAGAGAACAGCAATCCATAAAAGATAGAATCGTTACAGAACAGGAGGAAACAACAATGATCAAAGAAGCAATCATCAAGCTTTCAAAAAAAGAAGATCTTACATATGACGAAGCAGAAGCCGTAATGAATGAGATTATGGACGGAGCGGCAACACCGGTACAGATGGCATCCTACCTTACTGCACTTTCCCTGAAAGGAGAGACTATTGATGAGATCACTGCATCAGCAGCCGGAATGCGTGCACACTGCATCAAGCTTCTCCACGATATGAATGTTCTGGAGATCGTAGGAACCGGTGGTGACGGAGCAAATTCCTTTAACATTTCCACGACATCTTCTCTTGTGATCGCAGCAGGTGGCGTTCCGGTAGCAAAACACGGAAATCGTGCAGCATCTTCCAAGAGCGGTGCAGCAGATGTTCTGGAAGCACTTGGCGTAAAGATCAACATTCCGCCGGAAAAAAGTGCAGAGATCCTGAAAAAGATCAACATTTGTTTCCTGTTTGCGCAGAATTATCACATTGCCATGAAATATGTGGCACCGATCCGTAAAGAGCTGGGAATCCGCACGGTATTTAATATCCTCGGACCATTAAGCAACCCGGCAGGCGCAAACATGGAGCTGATGGGAGTCTTTGACCAGTCTCTGGTAGAGCCGCTGGCACAGGTTATGATGAAGCTTGGCGTGAACCGCGGAATGGTAGTTTTCGGTCAGGATAAGCTGGATGAGATCTCCATGAGCGCACCGACTTCTGTGTGCGAGATCAAGGACGGATGGTTCCAGTCCTATGAGATCACACCGGAGCAGTTCGGCTATACACGCTGCAGCAAAGAAGATCTGGCAGGCGGCACACCGGCAGAGAACGCAGAGATCACAAAAGTCATTGTAAACGGAACCGAAAAAGGCCCGAAGCGTCAGGCGGTCTGCATGAACGCAGGTGCAACACTTTATATCGCAGGAAAGGCGAAGACTATAGAAGATGGCGTGAAGATGGCTGAAAACCTGATCGACAGTGGTGCAGCTGCTGCCAAGCTTGCGGAATTTATCAAATTAAGTAACGAGATTTGAAAATAATAGCGGCAGAAGAGAAATCGGCAATCCCTATCGGAAGAGATATGAACGGAAACATTAATCTGTCAGACTTCTTGAAATTGCCGAATGAGAGTTGAACTGAAATATCAAGGAGACAAACAAAGAATGAGCGAAAAAAACATTCTGGAGGAAATCGCAGAAAAAACAAGAGAACGTATCCGGAAGGAAAAGCTTCAGTTTCCCCTGGATCAGCTGAAGATCCTGGCAGAAAAAGCGCCACAGCAGCCGTCCTTTCTGGAAGCATTGAAAAAGCCGGGTATGTCCTACATCTGTGAAGTAAAAAAGGCTTCCCCCTCCAAGGGGCTGATCGCATCGGAATTTCCGTATCTGGAAATTGCGAAAGAATACGAGGCAGCAGGTGCATCTGCGATCTCCTGCCTCACAGAGCCATTTTATTTCATGGGAAGTGACACTTATCTCCGTGAGATCACAGAAACAGTGGATATTCCGGTCCTTCGGAAGGACTTCACGGTGGATAAGTACATGATCTATCAGGCAAAAGCATTCGGCGCATCGGCTGTACTTCTGATCTGTGCTATCTTAAATGACCAGGAGCTCCTGGAATACCGAGAGTTAGCAGAAGCTCTGGGAATGGATGCACTGGTGGAAGCTCATGACGAGAATGAAGTGGCAAGAGCATTAAAGACAGGTGCAAAGATCGTCGGTGTAAACAACCGTGACCTGAAAACCTTTAAGGTTGATATGAATAACAGCATCCGTCTTCGAAACCTGGCATCGGACAATGTGGTATTTGTGTCTGAGAGCGGAATCAAAAATGCAGGTGATATCGCTATCCTGGAAAGAAACCGGATAGGTGCAGTCCTGATCGGTGAGACCCTGATGCGAAGCCCGGATAAGAAAGCTGCATTGGAAAATCTGAATGGTGGAGCGCTTGTATAAAGGCCAAACGAAAGAATAGAGCAAATAAGTAACAGAGCTGACCAGCAGCAAATAGTAACGAAACAGGAAGGGGCAGGGTCAGACAGAAAGGGCAGGATTGGCTGAATATGAGAGAACAACCGTTGAAACATGGGAGCAGAACCAGGATCAAGATCTGCGGCCTGACCCGCCCGGAAGATATCCAGGCCGTGAACCAGGCTAAACCGGACTTTGCAGGATTCATTGTAGAATTCCCAAAAAGCAGAAGAAACGTCACCGTGGAGCAATTGAAGGGTCTCCGGGAAGAACTGGATGATAGCATTTTGCCGGTAGGCGTATTCGTCAATGCACCGGTGGAGCTTCCCGCACAGCTTTTAAACGAAGGAACCATCGCACTGGCACAGCTTCACGGACAGGAGGACGAGAATTATATCAGACAGCTTAAGACCATGACAGACCAGCTTCTGATAAAGGCTTTTTCCATAAAAACAGAAGCAGATATAAAGAAAGCGATCCGTTCGGAAGCAGACTATATTCTGCTGGATCAGGGCGTAGGAGGAACAGGAGAAACTTTCGATTGGAGTCTGGTACCGGCGATCAAACGTCCCTGGTTTCTGGCAGGAGGTCTGGGCTGTGAAAATCTGGAATCGGCCATACATCTGCTTCACCCCTGGGCAGTAGATTTAAGCAGCAGTGTAGAAACCGACGGTCACAAAGACCCGGATAAAATATTAGAAGCAGTATACGCAGTAAGGAACATAAAGGAGGAAATATAACATGTCAAAAGGAAGATTCGGCATCCATGGCGGACAGTACATCCCGGAAACACTGATGAACGCCGTTCTGGAGCTTGAGGAAGCATACAACCATTACAAAAACGATCCGGAATTCAACCGTGAGCTCACAGAGCTTCTCAATGAATACGCAGGAAGACCATCCCGTCTTTACTATGCGGCACATATGACCGAGGACCTTGGCGGAGCCAAGATCTATCTGAAAAGAGAAGACTTAAACCACACAGGAGCCCACAAGATCAACAACGTACTTGGTCAGGTGCTCCTGGCAAAAAAAATGGGCAAGACCCGTGTCATCGCAGAGACAGGAGCCGGCCAGCACGGCGTTGCAACTGCAACCGCAGCAGCACTGATGGGAATGGAATGTGAGGTATTCATGGGAAAAGAAGACACGGAACGTCAGGCACTGAATGTTTACAAAATGCGTCTTCTCGGAGCAAAAGTCCATGCAGTCACAAGCGGAACCGCAACCTTAAAGGATGCCGTTTCCGAGACCATGCGTGAGTGGACAAACCGTATTGCAGATACCCATTATGTACTGGGCTCTGTTATGGGCCCGCACCCGTTCCCAACTATCGTACGTGATTTCCAGGCAGTGATCTCCAAGGAGATCAAAGAACAGATGCTGGAAAAAGAGGGCAGACTTCCGGATGTTGTCCTGGCCTGCGTAGGCGGCGGCTCCAATGCTATCGGAAGCTTCTACAATTTCATTGAGGACAAAGACGTTCGTCTCATCGGCTGTGAGGCAGCAGGACGTGGCGTGAATACTGCGGAGACTGCGGCAACCATCGCAACCGGTCGTCTCGGAATCTTCCATGGTATGAAATCTTACTTCTGCCAGGATGAATACGGACAGATCGCACCGGTATACTCCATCTCCGCAGGTCTTGATTATCCGGGTGTAGGTCCGGAGCATGCACACCTTTATGATATCGGAAGAGCAGAGTACGTTCCTGTTACAGATGACGAAGCAGTAGAGGCTTTTGAATATCTTTCCAGAACAGAAGGAATCATTCCTGCGATCGAAAGTGCCCACGCAGTGGCCTATGCGAAAAAGATCGCACCGACACTTGGAAAGGACAAGATCATGGTAGTTACCATTTCAGGACGTGGAGATAAGGACTGTGCGGCAATCGCACGTTACAGAGGGAGGATATCCATGAATAATCGAATTACAGAAGCATTTGCAAATGGAAAGGCATTCATTCCTTTTTTAACCTGCGGAGATCCGTCTCTGGAGGTAACAGAGCAGCTGGTTTATGCAATGGAAGAAGCAGGAGCAGATCTGATCGAGCTTGGGATCCCGTTCTCAGATCCTACCGCAGAGGGACCTGTGATCCAGGAAGCTAATGTCCGGGCACTTGCAGGCGGCGTGACTACAGATAAAGTTTTTGCAAATGGTAGAAAAAATTCCCGTAAAAAATAACAAAAATCCCAATGGTATTCATGACCTACGCAAACGTAGTATTTTCTTACGGAACAGAGCGTTTTATCAAGAAAGCAGCGGAAGTTGGAATGGATGGACTGATCCTTCCGGATGTTCCGTTTGAGGAAAAAGAAGAGTTTGATGTTGTGTGCAAACAGTACGGTCTTGACCTGATCTCCCTGATCGCACCGACCTCCCATGAGCGGATCGCCATGATCGCAAAAGAGGCGGAAGGCTTTGTTTACTGCGTATCTTCCCTTGGTGTAACAGGAATGCGTACCAGCATTACCACAGATATCGGAGCTATGGTGAAATTAGTAAAAGCCCAGAAAGACATTCCATGTGCAGTAGGATTCGGAATCTCCACACCGGAGCAGGCAAAAAAAATGGCAGATCAGTCAGACGGTGCCATTGTAGGATCTGCGATCGTGAAGCTTTGTGGTGCCTACGGCAAAGACTGCGTGCCGAAGGTGAAGGCTTATGTGAAAGAGATGAAGGATGCGATCAGATAAATTTCCGGCTGAAATCGGAACACAGATCACAAAGTGTAATAAAAATCTGCTTTATCCAAAAAGAAAGGATAAGGCAGATTTTTTCGTGCTGAGCAGATTTCGGAGAAATTACAGAAAAGATCTGCTTGACAGTCAGAGACCAGGTGATAGATGATATAAAAAAAGGTGAGGAGGAAATTGGGGATGAATCGGGAAGAAGCAAAGAAGAAAGCAGAAGTGCTGGTTGCCAGAATGACGCTGGAGGAAAAAACCAGTCAGTTAAGGTACGATGCACCTGCAATAAAAAGACTGGGAATTCCGGCATATAACTGGTGGAATGAGGGACTTCACGGTATTGCCAGAGCAGGGCAGGCAACGGTTTTTCCACAGGCGATCGGAATGGCGGCAACTTTTGATAGGAAAAGTGTGGCAGAGATGGCCGGTATCGTGGCAACAGAGGGCAGAGCAAAGTATAATGCATATTCCGTAAACGGTGACAGAGATATTTATAAGGGATTGACGTTCTGGTCTCCTAATGTCAATATTTTCCGTGATCCACGATGGGGTAGAGGCCATGAAACTTATGGGGAAGATCCGTATCTTACAAAAGAACTTGGAGTTTCCTTTGTAAAAGCACTTCAGGGAAATGGGGATACAATGAAGGCAGCAGCCTGTGCCAAACATTTTGCAGTACATTCCGGGCCGGAGGCACTTCGTCATGAATTTGATGCGGAAGCATCCGCAAAAGATATGGAAGAAACGTATCTGCCGGCATTTGAAGGTCTGGTAAAAGAAGCGAAAGTAGAAGCGGTTATGGGAGCTTATAACCGGACAAACGGGGAACCCTGCTGCGGAAGTCCCACATTACAGAAAAAACTCAGAGGCGAATGGAAATTTCAGGGGCATTTTGTATCAGACTGCTGGGCGATCCGTGATTTTCATGAACACCATATGGTAACGGATACAGCTGTTGAATCTGCAGCACTGGCGATTAATAATGGCTGTGACCTGAATTGTGGAAATACCTATCTTCACATTATGAAGGCATACGAAAAGGGGCTTGTCACAGAAGAAACCATAACCCGGGCAGCAGTGCGGCTTTTTACCACAAGGTATCTGCTGGGGTTGTTTGATGGAAGCGAATATGACAATATCTCCTACATGGAGGTAGAATCTCCCAGGCATCTGGATGCAGCGGAGAAAGCAGCGGAAAAAAGCTTTGTTCTGCTGAAAAATAACGGGATTCTTCCGCTTGATAAAGAAAAACTGAAAACAATAGGAATTATTGGACCAAATGCAGACAGCAGACAGGCGCTGATCGGTAATTATCACGGAACAGCTTCCAGATATATTACCATACAGGAAGGCATCCAGGATTATGTGGGAGACGATGTAAGGATCCTCACTTCCAGAGGCTGTGATCTGTTCCGAGACCGGACGGAGCACCTTGCGTTTACCAGAGATCGTATTGCGGAAGCAAAGGTGGTTGCGGAAAACAGTGATGTAGTGATCTTATGCATGGGACTGGATGAGACACTGGAAGGAGAAGAGGGAGATACCGGAAACAGCTATGTATCGGGAGATAAAGAAGATATTGAACTTCCCGGAGTACAGCGGGAACTGATGGAAGCAATCGCAGACACCGGAAAACCGGTAGTATTCTGTCTGCTGGCAGGAAGTGACCTTGATCTGAAATATGCGGCAGAAAAATTTGATGCAGTCATGATGCTGTGGTATCCTGGATGCAGGGTGGGAAGGCAGCGGCAAAGGTACTGTTTGGAGAAATCTCGCCATCAGGAAAACTTCCGGTGACATTTTATGAAAGTCTGGAAGAACTTCCGGATTTTACCGATTATTCCATGAAAGGCAGAACATATCGCTATATGGAACGAAAAGCACAGTTTCCTTTTGGATTTGGTCTGACGTACAGTAATGTGGCAGTAGATAAAGCAGGGGTCAAAACATGTGGACAGAAGGTAAACGTGGAGGTAGAAGTGCGGAATAACGGCGCATATGATACAGAGGATGTTGTTCAGATCTATGTAAAAAATATCGACAGCAAAAACGCCATTCTCAATCCGATGCTGGCCGGTTTTCAGCGGATATTCCTGAAGGCGGGAGAATGCCGAAAAATAGAAATCCCAATATGGAAAAAAGCATTCACCGTAGTAGATGAGATGGGGAAACGGATGGAAGAAGGAAAGAAATTTGAAATTTATGCAGGCTGCAGCCAGCCGGATGAAAAAAGCAAAGAACTGACCGGAATCATGCCGGTAAAGATCATCTGGGAAAAATAATAAAAAAATCTAAAGTAACAGGAGGGCGATGAATCAGGCAGCGCCCTCCCTTCATATCTACCGCATAAACAACCGTACCATTTTCTCATAAATCTTCCGATATTTCTGATATCTCATAGGAAGATCGATCCAGGTCTTTTTATCTACAATACTCTTATAATGAGAGAATGTTCGGAAGCCGTCGATGCCATGATAGGATCCCATGCCGCTTTCACCAAAGCCGCCGAAGCCCATATTGCTGGTTGCCAGATGTATGAGGACATCGTTGATACAGCCACCGCCGAAACCACATCGGGAAGTAACTTCCCGGGCATTTTTTTCATCTTCGGTGAAGATATAAAGAGCCAGCGGATGTGCCATGGAATTGATCTTTGTTACGGCACCTCCGAGAGAGTCATAGGTGAGGACCGGAAGTACCGGACCGAAGATTTCCTGTTGCATGACCGGATCTTCGAAGGTTACGTTATCAAGAACCGTCGGCTCGATCTGAAGTGTTTCACGGTTGGAACCACCGCCGCAGACAGTTTTGGAAGGATCGATCAGACTGTTGATACGGTCGAAATGCTTTTCGTTGATGATCTTTCCATAATTCCGGTTCTTCAGTGGTTCTTTTCCGTACTGGCGTGTGATCTGCCTGCGAAGTTCTGCGATCAGGGCTTCTTTGATCTCCGGATCACAGTAGATGTAGTCCGGAGCCACGCAGGTCTGGCCACAGTTCAGAAACTTGCCGAATACGATACGTTTTGCCGCAAGGCGGAGATTGGCTGTTTTGTCCACGATGCAGGGGCTTTTTCCACCCAGCTCCAGAGTGACTGGTGTGAGGTGTTCGGAAGCCTTTCTCATGACCTCTTTTCCCACAGACTGGCTTCCCGTGAAGAAGAGGTAATCAAAGTGCAGACTGAGAAGATGTGTGTTTTCCGCACGTCCGCCTGTGACAGTTGCAACGTATTTTTCATCGAAACATTCATGGATGAGAAGACGGATCACTTCACTTGTTGCCGGTGAGTAGGCACTTGGTTTCAGGATGACTGTGTTTCCGGCTGCAATGGCGTCTACCAGTGGTTCTATGGTGAGAAGAAACGGATAGTTCCACGGACTCATAATGAGAACCACACCGTAGGGGGATGGTTTGCGGAAACTGTGGGAATGGAACTGTGCCAGTGGAGTTGGAACGGTCTGTTCTTTTGCGTAGGAGCGGATATTTTTCAGCATATGTGTGATCTCGGAGAGCACCAGTCCGGTCTCACACATATAGCTTTCGAAATTACTTTTTCCCAGATCTTTTTTCAGCGCGGCGTGGATCTGATCTTCGTGTTTCCGGATGGAAGCGCGGAGACGTTTCAGGGCGCTGATGCGAAAATCAAGGTCAAAAGTTGCGCCGGAGTAGAAGTACTGGCGCTGTTTATCTAAAAGCTGGTTGATCTGTTCTTTTTCCATGGAATTGTAGTCCTTTCTGAAAAAACTGTATTCGAAATATCGAAAAAATCTTTCTATGCCAATGGCTGTTTTAGCAATTGCTTGCCGGAGGCATCAGTCTGTAATACAGTGTCTCAAGTTCGCCGGCATCCATCAGCACAGGAACCGGGTACAGAGGATTGGCTTCTTTATCTGCGTAATGGGCAAGCTCCGGGATGTCTGTTTCCTGGATTTCCGGGATATAGTCTCCGATGCCAAAGCGTTTTTTCATATCTTTTATTGCATCAATAAACATCCGGGCAGCAGTTTTATCGTCCTCATGTTTATCGCAGAGACCGGCAGTTACGGCAAGGTTGCGGAGTTTGTGAGTGATGGAATCTCCGTATGTTTCCAGTACCATAGGAAGGATCACTGCATTGGCAAGCCCATGTGGAACATTATATTTTCCGCCGAGGGAATGTGCAATTGCGTGGACATATCCAACGTAGGATTTGGTGAAGGCACAGCCTGCGAAATAGGAGGCGCGGAGCATATTTCGTCTTGCTTCAATATTATTGCCGTCTGTGTAGGCGGTATCCAGATTTTCAAAGATCAGTCTGACAGCATCCAGGGCATTTTTTCTTGTGCCAGGTGTAGTGGAATTTCCAATGTAGGCTTCCACTGCGTGAGTCAGGGCATCCATGCCGGTGGTAGCTGTGATAAACGGCGGAAGGCTTAAAGTCACTTTCGGGTCAAGGACTGCGTAGCGTGGGATCAGCGGAAAATCGTTGATGGCATATTTGTGCCGTGTTTCTGCATCGGTAATGACAGCAGCAAGTGTTGTTTCACTTCCTGTTCCTGCAGTCGTGGGGATGGCGATGAGAAGAGGAAGCTTTTTGTGGATCTTCAGGATTCCCTTCATCTGAGCAAGAGACTGGTGTGGCTTGGCAATGCGGCTGCTGTGGCTTTTGCACAGTCCATACTGGAACCACCGCCGAAGCCGATGATCGCCTGGCAGTCATTGTCCAGATACATGTGAAGGGCTTCGTCCACATTGACGGTTGTTGGATTGGCAACGGTTTTGTCGTAGATGTGGTAAGAGATGCAGCTTCGCTTCAGTGTCTGCTCCAGTCTTTCTGTAAGGCCAAGGCTTCGGATCCCTGCATCTGTGATGATGAGTACATTGTTATAGTTTCTTTTTTCCAGAACTTCCGGAATACCTTTGACGCTTCCGATGATCTTCGGATTGCGGTAAGGAAGCAGTGGAAGGGCGAATTTAAAGACATTCTGGAAAACCCGGCAGTAAGCTTTTTTTAATGGATTCATGGTAGTTTTCGTTCCTTTTAAAGTCAAATTATTTTATTCTAAATATTATATATAGCAGTTGGAAGGGGAAAAGTCAAGGTTGCCGTTTATGGAAGTGCATCGCGAAGCGTGTTGCTGAGAACAGAGTAACCGTAACGTCATAAAAAAGAAAACAGGAAAATATAATATTGTCATGGTTGTAAATATCCTTTACACTAAGGGAGTCAAACAGAATCATTATGCAAGGATTGGATATCCAGCGGAAGGCAAATGTCCGCAGGATAGATATTGATCACGGAGGAAATCATGCCAGAAACAGACACATCCGCAAAAAATCCTCTTCATGTATCCGAAGTGGATGATAATTTAAAAGAATTAAGCCCTCACGGTTCCTTTGAGCTGCCGGTGGAAACCTATATGGCGAACTGTGAGATCTTTCATGCATTGTATGACCACTGGCACAGTGAGATGGAGATCATGTATATTGAAAAAGGCAGTGGCTTTGCCAGACTGAACCGGGAGAGCATCCGCCTGAAAAAGGGGGATATCCTGATCGTGAACTGCGGAGTTCTCCATAGTATGCGCACGGATCTTAAGAAGCCTCTTTATTATAAGAGTGTGGTTTTCAGCCTGGGCTTCCTTGCAGGTCAGCCGGGAGATATCTGCCAGGAATGTGTGGTATCACCATTAATAGAAAACAAGGCAGAATTCTGCCATCATATAGAAGAAGGAGATTCCGGATATGAGAAGCTACGGGAAATTTTTCTGGAGATCCATGACTGTCATACGGAGAAGAAGCCATATTTCTATGTGAAGTTGAAAATGCTGTTCTTTGATTTCTTTTATGAGATGCTGACGAAGCATTATATTATCCCGGTAAGCACAGAGCAGAACAAGAGCCTTGCAGCAGTAAAGAAAGTGCTGGATCATATCAGCCTTCACTACCAGGAGAATCTTACCGTTTCAGAGCTTTCCGGACTTTCCAATTACAGTGAGTATTATTTTATGAAGCTTTTCCGCCAGTATACGGGAAAAACCCTGGTGGAATACATCAATGACTTCCGTATGGAGAAGGCGAAGTATCTTCTTACGCATTCCGATGCACCTGTGACGGAGATCGCCATGCAGGTGGGATTTAACAGTACAAGTTATTTTATAAAGAAATTTCAGCAGTCCAATAAGGTTTCACCGCATAAGTACAGGAAGAGTATGAGACAGATCTGAGACAGATCCCGAAACAACCGCATATGTACCGGTTATGTTTTTATGCAGAGCTACAGTAAAAAGTGAAAAACAGTCTGACAAATATCTTGCATATCATGACAGGATTGTTATATTTTTGAAAAGAAATGCGTGATATCCTAATATCATCAAAAACAAAGCAAACAACCTTGTAAAAACATATTTCATCCCATCAAGATCCATGAAAGGAGATCAAAATGGAAACATTAAGCAAAGTATTTGAAGACAAATATAACAAAAATGTAAAAGATTGTACAAACGAGGAAATCTATCACGGACTTCTCTCCTGGACAAAGGAGCAGCTGAAGGGCCGCGGCTACCAGGAAGGAAAAAAGAAAATTTATTATATTTCCGCAGAGTTCCTTATCGGTAAGCTTCTTTCCAACAACCTGATCAATCTGGGCGTTTATGATGAAGTTGCGAAATATCTTAAAGAAAACGGAAAAGAGCTTTCCATGATCGAGGAGATCGAGCCGGAGCCATCTCTCGGAAACGGCGGACTTGGCCGTCTGGCAGCATGTTTCCTGGATTCCATTGCAACTCTGGGACTTCCGGGAGAAGGAATCGGACTTAATTATCACCTCGGACTTTTCAAACAGGAGTTTAAGGATCATCTTCAGTTTGAGACACCGAATCCGTGGATCCAGCCGGAGAGCTGGCTTACAGATGCAGGCGTTTCCTATTACGTGCCGTTTAAGGGCTTTATGCTGAAATCCACACTGTATGATATTGATGTTGCAGGCTATGAGAACAAAGCGATCAAGCTTCGCCTTTTTGATATTGATATTGCAGATGAGAGCATTGTGGGCGAGGGAATCTCCTTTGATAAGAGGGATCTGCTCCACAACCTGACACTGTTCCTGTATCCGGATGATAGCGATGATGCAGGAAGAAAGCTTCGTATCTATCAGCAGTACTTCATGGTAAGCAATGCGGCACAGCTGATCCTGGATGAGGCAACAGCAAAAGGCTGCAATCTTCATGACCTTGCCGATTACGCAGTGATCCAGATCAACGATACACATCCGAGTATGGTAATTCCGGAGCTTATCCGTCTCCTCACAGAGCGTGGGATCGAGTTCGAGGAGGCATGCGAGATCGTATCTCATGTATGCGCTTATACCAACCATACCATTCTTGCAGAGGCACTTGAGAAATGGCCGATCTCCTATCTTGAGGAGGTTGTTCCGCATCTGATGCCGATCATCCGCAAGCTGGACGAGCGTATCAAAGCAAAATATCCGCAGGAAAATCTTGCCATCATCGACAAGAATGACCTGGTACACATGGCACATATGGACATCCACTACGGATTTTCCATCAACGGTGTTGCATCCCTTCATACCGATATCCTGAAGGAGACAGAGCTTCATCAGTTCTATGAGATCTATCCGGAGAAATTCAATAATAAGACAAACGGAATCACCTTCCGCAGATGGCTCCTTCACTGCAACCATCCGCTGACAGAGTACATCACATCCATGATCGGTGACGGCTTCCGCAAGGATTCCTTTGAGCTTGACAAGATGCTTGGCTTCAAGGGAAATCAGGACGTTCTTGCAAATATCCTTAAGATCAAGCAGGATGCAAAGAAGAGATGTGCGGAGTTTATCAAAGCCAACACAGGTGAAGAGATCAACACACATAGTGTTTATGATATCCAGATCAAACGTCTTCATGAGTACAAACGTCAGCAGCTGAACGCACTTTACATCATTGACCGTTACCTGAAGATCAAAGCAGGCGAGAAGCCGCAGCGCCCGGTAACCTTTATCTTCGGTGCAAAGGCAGCTCCTGCATACGTTATCGCAAAGGATATTATCCACCTGCTTCTCTGCTTACAGGAGCTTATCAACAATGATCCGGAGGTTTCCCCGTACATGAAAGTTGTTATGGTGGAAAACTACAACGTAAGTGCAGCAGAGAAGCTGATCCCTGCTTGCGATATCTCCGAGCAGATCTCTCTTGCTTCCAAGGAGGCCAGCGGAACAGGAAACATGAAGTTCATGCTCAACGGTGCTGTAACACTGGGAACCATGGATGGTGCAAATGTGGAGATCAGCCAGCTGGTAGGCAAGGATAATATCTATATCTTCGGAGAGTCCAGTGAGCAGGTTATCGAACACTATGAAAAGGCTGACTACTGCTCTAGAGATTTTTATGAGAAAGACGAGCGCATCCGTCGTGCAGTAGACTTTATCGTAGGAAACGAGCTTCTTTCTATTGGAAGTGAGGAGCATTTAAGAAGACTGCATCATGAGATCGTAAGCAAAGACTGGTTCATGACTCTTCTTGACTTCGAGGATTATGCGAAGGTGAAAGATCAGGCACTGCTCGATTATGAGGACAGAACCGCATGGGCAGAGAAAATGCTTGTAAATATCGGAAAAGCAGGATACTTCTCTTCAGACAGAACCATCGAAGAGTACAACAGAGATATCTGGCATCTGACACCGGAGAAATAAAACGGTTTTAGGCAGATTGCTCCGGCTCGGAAGAAAAATAGAAAATAAAAACACCGGCATTCATTGGAATATGTACTGGGGCTGAGATGTCAGAGATGATCTGGCAGCCTGGACAGGACATGGTACAGATGAATGGCCGGTGTTTTTTTGTGAAATTGGTTGCGAAAAATTGTTTACGGAATCAGGCAAGCGATACTTCAGGCTTTTCCATGCTTAAATGCCATCATCATCTCCTTGGTAAGGCTGATATTATCTCCTTCATCCGGAATGTCTTCCCGGTTGAACCAGGAGCCATGGAAAGCTCATCGTGGTCTACAGTCAGAGTGTCGTCGCCATCCAGATCACAGTAGAAGCCAAACAGAAGGGTTCCGGAGAAGGACCATGGCTGGCTCTTGTAGTAGCGGAGATTTTTGACCTTTACGCCAATCTCTTCCATAACTTCACGGTGAACGGTCTCCTCGATGGTCTCACCAATCTCGGCAAAACCTGCGATCATGGCGTAGCGGGTGTGATTTCGGCCTCATATTTGGAGAGGATCAGCTTGTCACCGTTGGTAACGCCTACGATCACAGCCGGAGAAAGCACCGGATATTCACCGTTTCCACAGGCAGGGCAGATCATCTTGCGCTCATGTTTATCATGTACCATCGGTTTGCCGCAGCAGCCGCAGAAACGGCGCTTGCTGTACCACTGAAAGAGCTGATATCCGGTGATTCCTGCGAAAGCCAGATACTGTGGCTCTGCTGTGCGGAGAACTCTTGTGATCTCAAACTGATAACCAGGAAGGAGACTGGTGTCAAGATCCGGGATCAGATAAAAATGCTCTTCGTCAACGGAGAAGAGATAGATATAATTCTCATATAGGTTTTCAACTTTTCCTTCCAGCTCTCCAAAGCTTGGAAGAGTCATAGTCTCGCCATCTTTTTTCATAAGGATCTTTCCTTCTTCATAGGCGAGGATGTGGCTTTCTTTATCCGGGGCCACAGGTTTGTACTCATTGTGATAGGTATGTGGTGCGATATCCTGGATCATGATCGATAATTCCTTTCCGAATTTATTGTTTTACAGTGTTTGCTGAGAAGTTTTGCCATATAAAATACAGCACGCTTTCTACAGTATAAGCTTACCTTAAGAAAAAGGCAACTCCAGCAATAACAAAAAAAGTTGTATGAGTCAGAAAATCAGTGTAAGATAAATGTATTATATTGTGCAGAAGATGTGAAAGGTCTGAAAATTTTTCTGCACAGAAGGAGAAAATCATGCCAACAACAGAAAAGCCGGGACTGACCCGGGATGCCATTAAATATCTGGCAATTTTTACCATGCTTCTGAACCATATCGCCAACGTGCTTCTGCCGGAAAACACGATCCTGTGGGAAGTGTTTATAGACATTGGCTACTTCACAGCCATTACCATGTGCTATTTTCTTGTGGAAGGCTTTTACTATACACATTCCAGGAGAAAATACGGTGAAAGACTTCTGATCTTTGCCGGGATCTCTCAGATTCCCTATATGATGGCTTTTGGGAATTCACAGCTGAATATGATCTTTACTCTGTTTATCTGTTTTATGATCCTGGTTGTTCAGGAAAGGATGATGGCAAGTAAATGGAGAATTCCACTTCTGATCCTGCTTCTTTTACTATCCGTTTGTTCGGACTGGGCAATCCTGGCACCGGTTTTTACCATCTGGTCCATGAGCGCTGGGGGAACAGGAAGAGGATGATAACAGCGTACGGAGTCGGTGCTGCCCTTTTTGTGCTGTTTAACTACAGCTCCTACGTGGAAAAAATGGCAGCCGGACCGGCAATGATCCATGCTCTGTTTTCGGCAGCAGGGATCGTGGCATCAGGAATCATCATCCTGTTCTTCTATAATGGCAAAAAATCCGAAAAAGCACCGAAGTTTTCCAAGTGGTTTTTCTATATCTTTTATCCGGCACATCTGCTGATCCTGAGCATAGTCCGTGTTATAGTACAGTAAGAGATAAAATAAAATCTCTTCAATATTTATAACCGGATAGATTGCCGAAAATAAATTTCATATCCACATAAAACATAGTAATTCTGTAAAAAAACAGAAAAATAGCGAAAAAACTCTTGAAAATCCACAAATTATCTGCTATGCTAACTGACATGACAAAGGCGTCTGGAAATTGAGCTTCCAGGCGCTTTTTGCGTTGCAGAATAATTGAGGGAATCGAGGAGGAAATGAATGATGAATGCAGGAGATACCGGCTTTATGCTGATCTGTACAGCCTTTGTGTTCTTTATGACACCTGGGCTTGCGTTTTTCTACGGAGGACTGGTCCGCAGGAAAAATGTGGTAAATACCATGATGGCCTGTGGGGCGATCATGGGACTGTCCGTAGTTATGTGGACATTGTTTGGATATTCGCTGGCATTTGGAGGAAATCATGGCGGGATCATCGGAGATTTTCGCTGGTTTGCGCTGAATGGCGTAGGCTGGGAGCCGGGACCTTATGCGGATACGATCCCGCATCTGGTATTTGTGGCGTTCCAGATGATGTTTGCCATGATCACACCAGCACTGATCACCGGTGCAGTGGTTGGAAGGATGCGTTTTAAGGCACTGTTTTTCTTTATTGCGATCTGGTCTTTGATCGTGTATTATCCAATGGCACATATGGTCTGGGGAGACGGTGGATTTCTGGCAACCATCGGTTCCGTGGATTTCGCAGGAGGAAACGTGGTACATATCAGTTCCGGTGTCAGTGCACTGGTTCTTGCCATTTATCTTGGACAGAGACGAGGCTATGCAAAAGCAACCTATCGCACGCACAATATCCCATTTGTATTTCTCGGGGCAGCCATGCTGTGGTTCGGATGGTTCGGTTTTAATGCAGGAAGTGCGCTGAAGGCAGACGGCCTTGCGGCACATGCCTTTATGACCAGCAGTATTTCTTCTGCCTGCGCACTGCTGACCTGGATGCTGATCGAGGTGATCCGTGAGGGAAAACCGACACTGGTTGGTGCATCCACAGGTCTTGTTATCGGACTGGTAGCCATTACACCGGGAGCTGGTTTCGTACCGGTATGGGCATCCTTTATCATTGGGATCCTGGTAAGCCCGATCTGTTACTTTACTGTGATCCTTTTGAAACAGAAGCTGAAGATCGATGATGCCCTGGATGCTTTTGGCTGCCATGGTATCGGTGGTATCTGGGGAGGAATCGCAACAGGTCTCTTCGGAAAAACTTCCATTAACTCTGTTGCAAAATGGGATGGCCTTGTGTTTGGAGATCACCGTCTGTTCCTGGCGCAGGTATTGAGTATTGTGATCACTATTGCGGTTGCTATTGTGGGAACGCTGATCTGTATCGGGATCGTGCGGATCTTTACACCGCTTCGTGTAGATACGAAGGAAGAGATGGTTGGTCTGGATGCGTCCCAGCATGGAGAGAATGCATATCCGTCATTTAATGGATTTGACTGATAAAAGAATTTGTCCGGCAATGATCGTGTGAAAATGGAGGAAATCGTATGCTTATAAAAATAGAAGCAATCGTAAGAGAAGAAAAAATGGAAGATGTCAAAGCAGCGTTAAATGAGATCCAGGTTAACGGTTTTACAGTAACCCAGATCATGGGCTGCGGAACACAGCGCGGCTATACAGAATATGTCCGTGGTTCCAAAATTGATGTATTTCTGAAACCGAAGATCAAGTTTGAAATCGTGGTATCATCGGAGGACTGGGAGATCAAAGTTATTGATGCTGTGCAGAAAGCAGCGTTTACCGGTGATCCCGGCGATGGAAAGATCTTCAGCTATGAGATACGCAACGCTGTTCGTATCCGTACAGGTGAGACAGGATACGATGCGCTGCAGTCGGAATTTCTGTAAATTGTTTTATTAATATGTAAATTATGCGTGAAAGAGTCCTTCGGGAAGTCGCAGAGATATCAGGAGATATGATCTTGAGATTTTTCGGAGGACTTTTTTTACCACAGATTTAACAATAGTCTTACGTTGATTTGATGAAAAACAGCATGTGGCCGGTATAATATATAAGATGTACACGAAAACTAAAAATAATAGATAAGGCAGACATGACAAAAAAGAAATCAAAGAAAAAAATAAGAAAAAAACAGAAATCTATTAAAGATGGATTCGAACAGGACCAAGAAGAGCAGGAGAAGGAGAATCCAAAAAAGGATGCTCCGGCTCAGAAGTCAGAGCAGAGCAGAGTTCCGGATTCAATAGAACCAGAAAATCAGAAACTGGCGGCAGAAAAAACAGCAGCATTGCAAGTTACATCAAGGATCCGGACTATCGTCTCCGCTGCAAGGCGGCTATAGATATTCTCATGGCGAAGCTTAAAATGATTAACGCAGAACTTTCCGGACAGAAAAAGCGTACTGTGATCAGTCAGATCACCAACCGGATAAAAAGTGCTGAAAGTATTTACGCTAAACTTCTGAAAAAAGGACTGGAACCGGATTTTGAGACTGCCAGAAAAAATCTGAAAGATCTCATCGGCATCCGTGTAGTCTGTCCATTTGAGGATGAGCTTTACCAGGTGGCAGAATTCTTAGAAATGCAGAAAGATATCGAGATCATCCGGATCAAGGATTACATTAAAAATCCAAAGAAAAACGGCTACAAAAGTCTTCATTTGATCGTGAAAGTACCTATCTACTCTGCGGAAGGTGAACAGAAAGAACAGGTGGAAATACAGCTTCGGACCATTGCAATGGATTACTGGTCTGTGTTAGAATACGAATTGTATTATAAAAAAAGAGATAATGCGGAAATAGAATCAGAATTAAAAAAATATGCAGAAGAAATTGCTAATCTGGATCACAGAATGCTGGGATTACGAAATAAAATCGAAAAAATCTGAGCAATCAGCGAATGCGAGATCAGAATGCCTGTTTTATGACAAACCTGTAAAATTACTGCATCAGAAAAGGAGAATATCCCGGTGCTGGAGAAATAAAAGATATTTACACATGAAATTATAAATTAGGATTTATAAAAAATAAAACGGAGAATTCCCGAAAGAAAAATTTAAGGAATTCTCCGTTTTATTATCTGACTGAGCAAACTATGAAGTTATTATTCAATATAGAGCTGTGCAACAAATGGGGCATAAGATATCCAACTGCTTTTTCTCTGCCATAGTTGCATTTCAACTGCAAAGATGACACTTTTCACAGGCGGACGGTGTGGCTGCACAACCGCCGAGAGCAGTTTCACGAAGCTCTGCAGGAAGCTTTTTGCCCACAGTATACATGGCATCGATCATCTCATCCAGCGGGATGAACTGGGGGATACCGGCCAGTGACATTTCCGCTGCGATTAGGGCATTGGAAACACCGGCTGCATTACGGTTCTGGCAGGGATATTCCACCAGGCCGCCTACAGGGTCGCACACAAGTCCAAGCATGTTCATAAGAACCGTGGAAGCAGCATAAGTACACTGAAGAGGTGTACAGCCAAGAAGTTCCACAGCAGCAGAAGCAGCCATTGCGGAAGCGATTCCGACCTCAGCCTGACATCCGCCAACAGCACCGGCAACTGTTGCATTACGCATGGCAAGATAGCCGATCGCGCCTGCATTAAATAGTGCCTGGCGGATTTTTTTATCGGAAAAGCCGTAGACCTCCTGAAGAGCAAGCATCATTCCGGGAACGATCCCGGCACTGCCGGCAGTAGGAGAGGCAACGATAAGTCCCATGGAAGCGTTGGTCTCAAGGGTTGCCATAGCGTAGGTGATCCCCTTTCCGAGAACATTTCCGCACAGGCTTTTTCCCAGGTTATGAAATTCGCAGAGCTTTCGGGCTTCACCGCCGATCAGTCCGCCCATAGATATCACCGGATCTTTGATGGGGGAAAAAGCAGCATCCTTCATGATCTCCAGAACACGGTCCATGCGCTGGTCCACGATTTCAGCAGTGGTTTCACCGAGAAGGATCTCACGCTGGCGCATTACTTCGGAAATCGGAAGCTTTTTTTCCTGGCAGAGAGCAAGAAGTTCCTTGGCATTTTTGAAATCCATAAAACACATCCTCCTTTTCCCTACATCTGAACAACCATGACATCATGGATGTTGGTGTTCCGGTGAATGCTTTCTACGATATCTTCCGGGAGATGACCGTCGGATTCCACGATCGTATAGGCTGTGGTTCCTTTGGATTCACGGAAGAGGCGCATGAAGGCAATGTTAATGTTACGTTCACTTAAGCATCTGGTGATGTAGGCCACAACACCGGGAGTATCCTGATGGATCACAATGATGGCACTGTATTCGCCGGTGAAATCCACTTTCACGTGGTTGATCTCCACAATGCGGACCTTGCCGCCGCCCAGCGATTCCCCCCGGACTGTCATTTCCTGTCCCTGTTCATTGATCATATGGATATCTACAGTGTTGGGATGGACATCGGTTTCCGCTTCATTTGGAGTAAAGGAAAAGTCGATCCCCTGTTCCCTGGCAATATCAAAAGAATTCCGTATACGCATATCATCTGTGGAAAAGCCCATGATCCCGCCAAGGAGGGCACGGTCTGTACCGTGTCCCTTGTATGTTCTGGCGAAGGAACCATAAAGGATGAATTCCACTTTTTTCAGGGGCGGCGTGATCATCTTCTGGGCAAGGAAAGCAATGCGTGCAGCCCCTGCGGTATGAGAACTGGAAGGGCCGATCATGTTAGGACCCATAACGTCAAATACACTGATAAAAGACATTTTACTTAAATCTCCTGTGGTGTTTTTACAATAAATTTCTTATAAATAGTGTCAACGATCACGCCGATGGCGTTGTCACCGGATACATTGCAGGCTGTTCCAAAGGAATCCTGTGTGATATAAAGGGCAACCATGATCGCACAGATTGCACCGTCCGGATCACCGGCTTCCGCTCCGAATACCATGTAAAGGAATGGAAGGGCAGTCATGATGGAACCACCGGGAGCACCGGGAGATGCAACCATGGCAACACCGAGAGTCATGATGAACGGAACGATGATCCCAAGACTGATGGGCAGCTGGTTCATAAGGCAGACTGCAGTAGCACAGGCTGTGATGGTGATCATGGAACCGGCCATGTGGATGTTTGCACAGAGCGGTACTACGAAGTTGCGGATCTGCTCGCACACGCCGTCCTTTTTGGCACATTCCAGATTGACCGGGATGGTAGCTGCGGAAGACTGGGTTCCCAGAGCAGTTGTGTATCCCGGGATCTGATTTTTGATCAGAGTGAAAGGATTCTTTTTGCTGACAGTACCTGCGATCACAAACTGGATCGTAATGCAGATCAGGTGCATGATGATAACAACAAGGAATACCTTCCAGAGGATGCTTAAGATGGCAAAGGTCTTTCCGGAAATAGTCATATCTGTGAAGGTTCCGCAGATGTAAAGTGGAAGCAGCGGGATGATAATGGTATGAAGGACTTTGTCAATGATCTTGGAAAAGTCACTCATTCCGTTATAAAGGCTGTTTCCCATTTCTTTTCCACGCATGGAAGAGAGGCACAGTCCCATGACAAAGGCAAGGGCAACAGCAGAAAGAGTATCCATGACCGGCTCCAGTGTGATGGAGAAAAACGGTGTCAGGGATGCGTCTGCGGTAGCTGCGATCTGATCCAGTGCACCTTCACTCATAAAGTGCGGGAACAGGCTGGATGATACCAGATAGGATGCGGAACCTGCGATCAGAGTGGAGCCATAAGCCAGAGCCACGGTGATCAGGAGAAGCTTTCCGGCCCCCTGTGAAAGATCCGCAATACCCATGGTCACATAGGCAAGGATCATCAGCGGGATGACAAATTTCAGAAAGGTACTGAAAAATCCGGAAAGGGTTACAACAAAGCGACAGAAGCCTTCCGGAAGGAACTGGCCGAACAGGATACCTACGATGATGGCAATGATCAGCTTCGGCACAAGTACAATCTTGATTTTTTTCTTTTCCATTTGGATTCTTTCCTCCTAAGTATGAATTTATTCATTTTGCACAAAAATACGATTGACGTCCTCGTGATTGTATTGTAACATTGACATAAAAATAAGGCAAATTCACAGATTTCATCATCACGATGAAAAAATTTCATAGTAAAAGGGAGAAAATCATGGAAATCCGTCAGTTGGAGACGTTTGTACATGTAGCACAGCTTCAGAGCTTTTCCAGGGCAGCAGAGGTTCTGGGATACACCCAGTCAGCGATCACTGTCCAGATCCGGCTTCTGGAAAATGAGCTGGAAACAAGACTTTTTGACAGAACCGGAAAGCGTGTGGTGCTTACTCCGTCCGGAAAAGAGTTTATGGGGCATGCAAGCCGGATCTTATATGACGTAAATAAAGCAAAAAAGTCAATGAATGACGATGCGGAACTGAAAAATCCATTGCATATCGGGACTATTGAATCTCTCTGCACAGCAAAGCTTCCGGCTGTTCTCAGCAAATTTCGTGAGTTTCACCCGAAAGTAAATATGCAGGTGACTATTGATACACCGGAGCAGCTGATACGGATGATGGAGCATAACGGGCTGGATCTTATTTATATACTGGATACCCCAAGGTGGGACCAGAACTGGGTGAAGGTCATGGAGAAGGCGGAGCCGGTAGTATTTGTGGCCTCTGCAGATTCGGAGTTTGCGGGAAAGACGCTGAAGATGGAGAATATCCTGGAAGAGCCTTTTTTTCTCACGGAAAAGAATGCCAATTATCGCCAGGCCCTGGATCAGCAGCTGGCGCTTAAGAAGCAGGCCCTGTCACCGGTACTGGAGATCAGCGATACCGCTTTTATCATCCGCATGCTGGAAAAGAACCACGGACTTTCCTTTCTTCCCTATCTGGCTGTGGAGCGGGATATCCGGAAAGGAAGAATTGCCCTTTTACATGTGAAAGATGTGGAGATATCCATGTACCGGCAGATCTTTTACCATAAAAATAAGTTTAAGACGAGAGAGATGGAGGAGTTTATCCGTCTGGCGGCAGAGTGAAAGTCAGAGCTTGTAAAAACAAATAAAATGTGGCACTATAAAAGAAAAAAGCACAGGAGAGAAAAATGGATTTTATTGAAGAAGCAAAGAAGCTTGGCTTTTCCGATGCTGCGGTCATGAAAACTGATAAGCTGGTGTTTGTGCCGGAATACCGTGTTTTCTGCGAAGAAAATGCTTGTGGTAATTATGATAAAAATCCTGCATGTCCACCGGAAAGCGGGACTGTGGAAGAAATGAAGCACGTGCCCTGGATTATGAGAACACTCTGGTGCTCCAGACGACGCAGGACAGACTCATGGATTACAGAAAAGCCAAGCTTGCACATAATAAGCTGACAGAGCAGCTCTCAGAGAAGATGAAAGAGTGCGGAAAAACAGATATTCTGATCATGAGCGCCGGACCGTACAAGCATAATTCCTGTATGTCTGCCTATTGTGTGGATGCGCAGAAGATGGCAGATGCTGTGGGAATGCAGTGCTGGACCAATGATGGAAAGTTCCGGTATTTTTCGCAGATCCTTTTTCGAGAGTAGAGTAGCGCATTTTTTATACATTTTTAGTATAAAAACTGGACATATTGTCAGGAAAAGGGTAAATTTATTTTGAAATGATCAAACAGGAGGAAAACCAGAATGGAAAAATCAACAGTTTATTTCACTGATTTTCGTTGCCCGGTGGGAACCAGTCAGCTGGACAAACTGAAAAAACTCTGCGTTGCCGCAGGAATCAAAGATATCGATATGGATGGAAAATTCGTAGCCATCAAGATGCATTTCGGAGAGCTTGGAAATATGGCATTCCTTCGTCCGAACTATGCAAAGGTAGTAGCAGATCTCTGTAAGGAGCAGGGCGGAATGCCGTTCCTGACAGATTGTAATACTCTTTATCCGGGAAGCAGAAAGAATGCACTGGAGCATCTGGACTGTGCAAATCTTAACGGATTTAACACGATCACAACCGGATGCCAGATCATCATCGGTGACGGAGTTCGAGGAACCGATGAAGTAGAAGTTCCGGTAGTAAACGGAGAATACTGCAAAACTGCCCTGATCGGACATGCTATCATGGACGCAGATATTTTTATCAGTCTCAGCCATTTCAAGGGACATGAGACAACCGGCTTTGGCGGTGCTCTGAAGAATATCGGTATGGGATGCGGAAGCCGTGCCGGAAAAATGCAGCAGCATGCCAGCGGAAAGCCGGCCATCCATGAAGATGTCTGTCGTGGTTGCCGCCGTTGTGCGAAAGAGTGCGGAAGTGATGCGATTACATATGTAAACAAGAAAGCAGTTATTGATTACGATAAATGCAAAGGCTGTGGTCGTTGTATCGGGGCCTGCAGCTATGATGCCGTATACAATCCGAATAGCAGTGCAAACGAGCTTCTTGATCGCAAGATGGCAGAGTATGCACAGGCTGTCTGTCACGGACGTCCCCATTTCCATATTGCACTGGTACAGGATATCAGCCCTAACTGTGACTGCATGGTGAAAATGATGCGCCGATCCTTCCGGATATCGGAATGTTCGCAAGCTTTGACCCGGTTGCACTGGATCAGGCCTGTGCAGATGCCTGCCTGAAGGCAACACCGATCGCCAACAGCCAGCTTGGAGAGCATCTGGCAGAGCCGGGATGGCACTGTCACCATGACCACTTTAAGGATTCCAATCCGAATATTGAGTGGAAGGCAACCCTGGATCAGGCAGAAAAGATCGGCCTGGGAATCAGGGAATATGAGCTGAAGATAATCAAATAAGAAACAGAAATCATAGAAAATTACGAAAGCACGCCTGCAACATGGCGTGCTTTTTTGCGTAAATAAAGAAATATAAAATGAAAAAACGTATAAAGACGGTATTTTTAAATAAAAAACATGTGCGTGCATATGCGTGCTTGAAATACAGCCATTGTGAATAATATACAAAGAAATAACAGGAAAATTTGGACAAAAACGAGAAAACAGAAAAAGCTGTAAATTTATATTGCATAATCAGACTGCGTGTGATAACATACACACAACATAATTAACACGCATTTAACACGCAAACAAAGAGAAAAGGCACGCAAATACGAAAATATCAAAGATAAGCGGAGCTAATGTGCAGGAAAACGTGCAGATCGTGTGTACAGAAACAGGCTGCATTCTGTGAGCAGAGAATATAGAGCAGGCCTGAAATCTTTTTCAGAGGAGGAAATTATGACAGGAATACAGAAAAAACAGCGTCTGCTGACTATGATATTTGGAGCTTTCGCGATCTTTTTTACCGGATATCCCCATGTATGGTCTATTTACCAGCCCTATGTGATGGAGCAGGCAGGCTGGAGTCAGGGACAGGCATCCATGTGCTTTTATCTGGCACTGAGCACCTTTGTATTCGGAAATATCGTAGGCGGAAGGATGCAGAACCGCTTTAAGGAAAAGACGATTGTATGGATCGGAGGCGGGATCTTTGCGGCAGGAATCCTGGCATCTGCATTTCTGATCGTTCCTACACCGCTTCCTATGTATCTGTCCTATGGCGTGATGCAGGGATTTGGACAGGGAATGATCTACACGGTGATCTTGGCAACTGTGCAGAGATGGTTCCCGGACCGTACCGGATTTGCTTCCGGCGTTGTGGTAACTGCCAACGGACTTTGCGGATTTTTCCTGGCGCCGCTGAGTCGAAAGCTGCTGGAGGCAGAGGGTGTGCAGAAAACCTTTCTGATCATTGGGGCAGCCATCGCAGTTTCCTGGATTCTGTGCGGCATCTTTTTTCAGGCACCCGATAAGAGTCTGGTGAACGCAGGTGGCTCTGCGGCAAAGTCCGGAACATCGGAGATGAAGCAGTATACATCCGGAGAGATGATGCGTACAAGAAATTTTTATCTTCTTCTTGCGACCATGTTCTTTGGACTGATTTCTTATTTTATGGTTTCACCGGTATCCCAGACCTACCAGATCGACCTTGGGATCCCGTCTGCAGTGGCAGTCAGCGCCGTTATGCTTGGATCCATTGTCAATGCGGGAGCAAGACTGGTGCTTCCGACACTGGCAGATAAAGTGGGAAGGATCGTCTGCATCAAAGGAGTGCTGATCGTGGCAGTGATCGCTATGGGAGTTCTCGCTGTATCAAGATCCCTGGCAGTAACGGTTGCTGTTGTGCTGATGTACGGCTGCTACGGCGGCATCATGGGAAGCTTCCCGTCCCTGACAAGCTCTATTTTCGGAATGAAGCACACCGGGGAGAATTACGGATTTGTCATGTTCGGCATTGTATTTGCAACCTTTGGCGCACCGGCGATCTCCGGTCTGGTGAGTAGCAAAGGTTATGAGATGAACGTGGTATTTGGGATCGGAGCTGTTTTTGCAGTGATCGCATTGGTATGCCTGACTCTACTTGGACGGAATCTTGTGAAAGAGCATGCCGAAAAATCTGCCGGAGTAAAGAATGATACAGCACAGGTAAGCAAACCACAGGCAGAATAAGTCTGAATGTAACTGGATGCAGAGCTGTATCAGCTGCCGGATCAAAGACAGCTGACTGAGAATCAGAAAACAGAAAAACCTGGAAGAAATAAAATGCCTGTGGCTGATTTCTTCCAGGCTTTTTTGAGTTGCCGGAATCAGATATTTCTGCTAGGATAACGAAAGGATGAGAAAATCAGATATTGTTTTTGACTGTTTATTTTGATCTGTCGTTCGAAGAAACCGTGAGACGACATAATACAAGAAACAGAGAATTTGGTGAAAAAGATATGCGCAGATGGTGGAGAGAAAAAGATTTTTCTTCAGTTCTCAGGGAACAGGCTATTACCTGCGAAATGGATACAGACAGTATTGTTGAGAAAATATACTCGGATTTGAACGCAGATCGCAAAGCGATTGCGTTCATGAGCATATAAAGTAAATGTAATACAAACATGTTCAGACTGGCAGAATAATTGCAATCATGCTGCCTTTTTTGCTGCTTTCCAGTACTTTTACCTGTCCGTTATGCTGTCGGACAATTTCACTGACAAGTGCAAGCCCCAGGCCGGCACCTCCCATAGCGCGGCTTCTTGATTTATCTACACGGAAAAACGGGGTGAAGATTTTTTCTTGATATTCGGGAGGAATGCCGATCCCGGTGTCGGAGACTTCAAGAAAGACATAATTGACCGACGTGGATGTATCTGTTATTTCTTCGGAAAGATGGATATTTACGGTTACTTTTCCACCGGAGTGATTGTATTTGATCGCATTTTCCACAAGATTGTACACAGCGCGATACAGCAGCAGATAGCTTCCGGTAATAATGCAGTCCCCCTCCTGCTGGATCAGTTCAACATCCTTCTGTTCCGCTACAGAAGCCAGGTCGCAGAAAACCTCATCCGTCAGTGCTGCCAGAGAGATCCTTTCGGAACGTTCAACAGTCTGTACACCGGTCATATCCAGGAGGATTTCAGCCAGATGGGAAAGTCGCCCGGTCTGTTCCTGGAGCATGGCAAAAATCTCCTGATAATCTTTTAAAGCAGGTGCTTCCCTGCGGGCAAAGACCTCCAGATTTGTCTGGATAACGGCAAGAGGAGTCCTCAGCTCATGGGCTGCATTGGCAGAAAACTGCTTCTGGGCAGTAAAGGCCTCATCTAGGCGTGCGAGCATTTTGTTAAATGAAATGGTCAGGCGGGAAATCTCGTCATTGGTAGCAGGAACTTCAAGAGCCTCTGAAAGGTTCTGGACCTCTATTTTGTTTACCTCCTGGCTGAGTCTGCGCAGGGGAAGTAATGCCTGACGGCTGATAAAATAAGTGCAGATGCTGCTGAGAAGGATGATGATCCCTGTTACCATGAGTCCTTTGGTGAGAAAAAGTTTTTTGGTTAACTGCAGCTGATCGGAAAGCTCCGGAAATAAGACGGAGGGATTCATATTAAAGGTGATGGGAGCAGAATCTGGGTTATCGATCCGTATCATGTAATCTCCCAGATTCTCCATTCCGGCAACTGCAGACTGACTGATAAAAAAATACATCAGAATGCAGGTGACTGTCATAAGCAGCGCAGTGATCAGTGTCAGACGCCATTGAAGAGATAGCTTTCCGGTTATTTTTTTCATTGTATATCCTCCGTTAAAATGTAACCCTGGCCGATCTTATTCTGTATCGGATCAAAGCCGAGAGCAGTGCGCAGCTTTTTTCGAAGAGAAGAAATGTGGACACGAATGGAATTGCTGAGACTGTTGACGCTTCCGTCCCAGATATGCTCGATCATTTCTTCTGGCTTATGATACGGTTCTGATGAAGAAGGAAATATTCCAGAAGAGAACTTTCCTTTCGGGTCAGAGAAAGAGGAAGTCCATCGATACTGGCCTTTCTTGTACGGGTATCAAAGCTGATACGTCCGCATTGCAGACATACATCCTGCTGGATAAATTTCCTTCGTGTCAGACTTCGGATCCGTGCCTCCAGCTCTTCAAAATGAAAAGGCTTTGTGAGATAGTCATTGGCACCGAGATCAAGCCCTTCAACCTTGTCCTGGATCTGTCCTCTGGCAGAGAGGATCAAAACGGGAGTGGAAGTATCGGATTCCCGAAACTGGCGCAGGATTTCCAGACCATCAACGCCTGGAAGGTTCAGATCAAGAAGGATGAGATCATAATTTTCCACCAGACATAATTCCAGTCCTTCATCCCCGTCAAAACATGTGTCCGCTTCATAGCCATCCATGCGAAGTCCCTCCGCAATAGACTGGCAGAGCTGCTTTTCATCTTCGATTATCAATATATGCATAATAAATTCTCCTAAAAAACAGTTGATTTTGCTTTGTTATCTATCATATCATGTATAGCATAAAATTCCTGTAAATTTTTTTATTTCTTAACAGAGATTTTATACAGGGGATGATATAGTAAGGCTACAGAGAGCAAGATTTACATATAAAATATACGTCGGTTCCGGATATTATACGTCGGTTCCGGATATGGGCCGGTGATATCAGAAGGGAGAATATAAACAATGAAATTAAGAACACAGAAAATAACAGCACTTATGGCAGCAGCGGTATTAGGAATATCTGCATTTGGAAGCGTACCGGTAACGGCGGCAGAAAGCACGGAAACAGCAGATATCGGAGAGGCAATGGCGGTGGATGGAGAGGCAGTTTCATCAGATCTGGTAGCAGGTACATTTAAGCCTTCCGACGTAACCTGCAAGGCACAGGATTCTTATGAATATCCGTTTCTGGGACTGAAGCTTTCACTTTCGAAGGAGCTGTTAAAGCAGATCAAGGACCAGAGCATTGCAATGCTTACCACGGAAGATTTTGAGAATCAGACCAATGCAGTGACATATGCCTACGTAAGCTGGAGCAAAATGACAGAGGAACAGAAAAATGCCGAAATACAGAAGATGGGAACCGGATATGACGACTGGGTGGCAGGTCTGGACAGAATTGGTACAATTGGCGTTTATGACGAAGCTTCACAGAAAAAGCTGGATGAGATCACAGGCTGTACAGAGCATAAAGAGCTTGGAAGCAGCAGTGACGGGAAATACAAATATTATCTGAGCACCAACAAAGATGCAGATGAAAAGCTGACAAAGGAGCTGGAAAAGATCAAAACCGACATTACGGAAATGACACCGTATCAGAATATTTCCGTGTTTGACCAGCCACAGGATACCAGCGTCAACCCGGAGGATGTAAAATCTGTAGGAAAATTTGAAACAACAGGAATAGATGGAAAAACATATACAGAAAAAGTATTCAGTGACTATGACCTGACGCTGGTAAATGTTTTTACAACCTGGTGTTCACCATGTGTAAAAGAAATTCCGGAACTTCAGGAGCTTTATAAAGAAATGAAAGAGAAAGGTGTCGGAGTAGCAGGCGTGGTGCTTGATACTACAGATGAAAAGGGAAATCAGGACGAGGAGGCTGTAAAAAAAGCAGGCATTCTTCAGGAAAAAACAAAAGCAAAATATCCGTTCCTGATACCGGATACTACTATGATGAACGGCCGTCTGCAGGGGATTTCCGCATTTCCTGAAACATTTTTTGTTGACAAAGATGGAAACATTGTAGGCGATACCTATACAGGAAGCCATACACTGGACGAATGGAAGGAAATCGTGGAAAAAGAGCTTAAAAACGTTTCAAAGTAAAAGATGATCATTATGGAGAGTAGAAAAATGATTCGGAAAATAACAGAATCCAGGTGGATCGGACCTGCTCTGGCGGTTTTGGGAATTTTACTGATGATACTGGGAATCTGCAGGGGCGAGGTGTCTGTAGTTTTTACAAAAGCGATCAACATCTGTATGGAGTGTATTGGCATTGGATAATAAGAAGATGAAAATAAATGAATGGCCGCGGCATGGGATCCAGGCATTGTGGGCGGCCCTTACAAACAGTCACATATCAGGCTTTGTGACTGGAAAGATCTATACCGGAAAACTGAAAAATGTCTGTGTTCCGGGGCTGAACTGTTATTCCTGCCCCGGGGCAAGAGGGGCCTGTCCCATTGGTTCCCTTCAGGCTGTGATCGGAAGCTGGAACTTCAAGATGGCATATTATGTAGCTGGATTTCTGATCTTTGTAGGAGCGTTGCTTGGAAGACTGGTGTGCGGATTTCTCTGCCCCTTTGGACTGATCCAGGATCTGTTGAACAAGATTCCTTTTCCAAAGAAGATCCGGACATTTCGGGGAGATAAGCTTCTGCGAAAACTGAAATATGTGATCTTTCTTGTATTTGTGATCATACTTCCCATGTTTGTAGTAGATATCATGGGCCAGGGAGCACCATATTTCTGCAAGCTGATCTGCCCGGCAGGAACACTGGAAGGAGGTATCCCTCTGGTGCTGCTGAACAAATCCATGCGAAGTGCAGTAGGCTGGCTGTACATGTGGAAAAATACAATCCTGGTGATCACTATTATCTTATCAATTATGATATACCGGCCATTCTGTAAGTATATCTGTCCGCTGGGAGCTTTTTATTCGGTATTTAATAAAGTTTCCGTTTTTCGTTACAGAGTAGATAAAGAAAAATGTGTTCACTGCGGAAAATGCAGAAATATCTGCCAGATGGAGGTCGATCCGACGGAAAATCCCAACAGTGCAGAGTGCATCCGATGTGGAAGATGTAAAAAGATATGTCCGACACAGGCAATCCGGTGTGGGTTTGCAGGCAAACCCTGATACAGAAAAATACGAAAACGGTACAGCTTATAAAATATAAGGTGTACCGTTTTTTGCAGAAAACTACTTTTCCATATTATCTATCAGTAACATATTCAGCTGTTCCCAGCGCTTCAGATCTTTTTTTGTAAAAAGCAGCTGGTGGCGGAACGCTTCGGTAAGCTCCTGTGGTTTTAAAGTGATCACACATTTGAATGCGCAGGGCATCAGATCCGCACTGGAAATCCCACACAAAAGTCCTGTTGTAAAATCTCGAAGCTCCAGAGGATTAAAAATGTACAGGAGATCTTCTTCCAGTGGGTTATACTGATTTACAAAGGAAAAACGGATCAGCATATCACTGTAAAGAACTTTTCCGGTGTAAAAAATCTCACTGCTTCTTCCGTTGGCAGAAACAGAACAGATCGTTAAGGTTGCTTCGTATTTTCCGGATTCGCCTTTTTTTTCATAAATATCGATGACGCCATCCTTCGTACGCTGATAGCGTCCATCGTAAAAGTAAAAATATAGCCGCTGTGCCTGAAAAAATGGGCTTTTTTGTCCTTTTCCCGGTGCATTGGACGGTTTACTGGCTGTTTCAGGAAGACCAGTGGTAAGCTGGGACATAGATACCTGGAGAATCTGGCTGATCTCATATAAAGTTTCGATATCAACGGAGATATCTCCATTTTCATATTTGCATACGGTAGCTCGACTTTTATGGATGGCATCTGCCAGATCTTGCAGAGTCATCTTTCCGGCTTTTCGGTATTTTCTTATTTGTTCACCTACATAACAGGTAAAATTACTCATTTTGTTTCCTCATACTATCTATTTTTCTTATTAATTTTTATTGTATACGATTATATCGGAAAAACCGGTATTTTGTAAAGTAGTAAGAAACTTTTTTGAAATAAAATTTCGTAAAAAGAAACTTCTGCCATTTGCACTTATCTTTATTTAAGGTAAGATATGGCTGTTAGGCTGAAGGTTTCAGCCTATATCAAATATATACTTGAAGAGGGGAAATTGAAATGAAAGAAAAAGGAAGTAGCTTTTCCGGCTCAATAGGCTTTGTCCTGGCGGCAGCCGGAAGTGCAGTAGGAGTTGGAAATATCTGGAGATTTCCATATCTCTGTGCCAAAGATGGCGGAGGACTTTTCCTGCTGGTTTATCTGGTACTGGTACTGACTTTTGGATTTGTACTGTTGACAACGGATGTAGCACTTGGGAGAAAGACAAAGAAAAATGCATTGAGGGCTTTTGAATCTCTTGATCCAAAGTGGAAATTTTTAGGACATTTAACGTTTATGGTTCCGGCATTGATCATGACCTATTATTCTGTTATCGGTGGATGGATCGTAAAATATTTTTTTACTTATATTATTTCTGATGGGAAAGATGCGGCTTCAGATGTATACTTTACATCATTTATTACATCAGATATTGCACCTGTTGTATTTATGCTGATCTTTCTGGCATTGACTGCTGGATCGTATTTCGTGGTGTGGAAAAGGGAATCGAAAAGTTTTCCAGGATTATTATGCCGGGGCTGATTCTTCTGATCGTGATCATTGCCATTTTTTCACTGACACTGTCCCATACTGATACGGATGGAACTGTCCGCACCGGTATGCAGGGGCTGGCTGTTTACCTCAAACCGGATTTTCATGGATTGACGGTAAAACGCTTCCTGGAGATCCTTCTGGATGCGATGAGCCAGTTATTCTTTTCCTTAAGTGTATCTATGGGAATCATGATCACATATGGTTCTTATGTGAAAAATGAAGTTAATTTAAATAAAGCAACAAATCAGATTGAGATCTTTGATACCGGCGTTGCGTTTCTTGCAGGAATGATGATCATACCGGCTGTTTTTGTATTTCTCGGAAAGGATGGAATGGCTTCCGGCCCAAGCCTGATATTTATCTCACTGCCAAAGGTTTTTGATGCCATGGGAGTATTTGGCCGTCCGGTGGCAATTGCATTTTTCCTGATGATGGGATTTGCGGCACTGACTTCCTGCGTGTCTGTCATGGAGACACTGGTTGCAAACTGCATGGAACTTTATCATAAACCACGTAAGAAAATGTGTGGTGCTGTCGGAATTTATTCTCTTGTTACAGCAGTACTGATCTGCCTTGGTTATAACAAACTGTATTTTGAACTTAAACTGCCAAATGGTTCCGTTGGACAGCTTCTGGATGTGATGGATTATATCAGCAACAGTTTTCTGATGCCGTTTATCTCACTTTTGACAAGCATTCTGATCGGCTGGGTGATCGGCCTGACTGGATCATAGGAGAAGTGGAACGAAATGGGGAACACTTCAAACGGGCAGGGTTATATCGCTTTATGATCCGTTATGTAGTGCCGGTTGTAATGCTGATATTATTCCTGGTATCTACAGGATTTGCAGATTTGATTTCATAAGTGTGGTAATATGTTTATGGCGTCTGGACAGTCGCATTAACGGATGACCAGTACAAGATACGATTAAACAACAGAGGATTTGATGAAAAAAGATATGTACGAATGTTGGAGAGAAAACTAATACATAGAACGGAAATGATTCAGAAAATTAGACTGAGCTCACTTTAAAAGTGAAAAAATAATTTGATAATTTCTTGACAAGTACTAATAAATATGTTAGTATTCAATTATCAAATTAATAAAGTCTTCGGTGACTGACGGAGTTGTGGGATAACCACGAGGGAGCCGGAGATTCGATGAGTCGACCGTCTGGGCAGTATTTGAAAAACTTCAGATACTGCTCTTTTTTATGGGATAAAAGATGCAGACGGTTGCAGCGGAGAAAGGAGAACATTATGGGATTTAAAAGTGACATCGAGATTGCACAGGAGTGCACAATGGAGCCAATTACCAAGATTGCAGAGAAAGCAGGTATTGATGACAAATATCTGGAGCAGTATGGTAAATACAAAGCAAAGATCGACTATAATCTCCTGAAAGAAACAGACAAAAAAGACGGCAAACTGATTCTTGTGACAGCTATCAACCCGACACCGGCCGGGGAAGGAAAAACAACTACAACGGTAGGTCTTGCAGATGGAATGCAGAGACTTGGAAAAAATGTTATGGTAGCTCTTCGTGAGCCATCCCTGGGACCGGTATTCGGTGTCAAAGGTGGTGCGGCAGGCGGCGGCTATGCACAGGTAGTTCCGATGGAGGATATCAACCTTCATTTTACCGGTGACTTCCATGCAATCGGTGCGGCAAACAATCTTCTTGCAGCAATGATCGACAACCATATTTTCCAGGGTAATGAGCTGAACATCGACCCGAGAAAGATCACCTGGAGACGTTGCGTTGACATGAACGACCGTCAGCTTCGTAATGTAGTAGACGGACTTGGCGGAAGAACAAACGGTATGCCGCGTGAAGACGGATATGACATCACTGTAGCATCTGAGATCATGGCAGTTCTCTGTCTTGCAAGTGATATCAAGGATCTGAAAGAGAGACTTTCCAGAATCATCATCGGATACACTTACGGTAAGGTTGCTGAGCAGAAACCGGTAACAGCAGGAGACCTCCACGCAGAGGGTGCTATGACAGCACTTCTGAAGGACGCTCTGAAACCGAACCTTGTACAGACACTGGAGCATGTTCCGGCGATCGTTCACGGCGGACCATTCGCAAACATTGCTCACGGATGTAACTCCGTAACCGCTACAAAGATGGCTATGAAGCTTGCTGATTATGCCATCACAGAGGCTGGCTTCGGTGCAGACCTTGGAGCAGAGAAATTCCTGGATATCAAGTGCCGTATGGCAGGTCTTACACCAAGTGCAGTTGTTATCGTAGCAACCGTACGTGCCCTGAAATACAACGGTGGCGTTGCAAAAGCGGATCTTAACAATGAGAACCTTGAGGCTCTTGAAAAAGGTATCCCGAACCTTCTGAAGCATGTAAGCAATATCAAAAATGTATACAAGCTTCCATGTGTGGTAGCTATCAACGCATTCCCGACCGACACCAAGGCAGAGCTTGATTTTGTGGAAGCGAAATGTAAGGAGCTTGGCGTAAACGTTGCACTTTCCGAGGTATGGGCAAAAGGCGGCGAAGGCGGAATCAAGCTTGCTGAGGAAGTTCTCCGTCTGGTTGAAGAGCCTAATGATTTCACATATGCATACGAACTGGAAGGTTCCATTGAGGACAAACTGAACCAGATCGTACAGAAGGTTTACGGTGGCAAGAGAGTGGTTCTGACTGCAAATGCCCAGAAGCAGGCGAAACAGCTGGAGGCACTTGGATTTGGCAACTGTCCGATCTGTGTGGCTAAGACCCAGTACAGCTTAACAGACGACCAGACAAAGCTTGGTGCTCCGACAGATTTCGAGGTAACAGTAAGAAATCTTAAGATTTCCGCAGGTGCAGGATTTATTGTTGCACTGACAGGTGAGATCATGACCATGCCAGGTCTTCCGAAAGTACCGGCAGCAACCAAGATCGACGTAGACGAGAGCGGTAAGATCACAGGACTGTTCTAATATAAAGATTTTTTGAGGGGAATTCAGATAGAAAGCGGTAGAGCCTGCAAAAATAGAGGTTCTGCCGCTTTTTCTTATATTGTTGTCTATTGCTCATGGCGGCGGTCCAGCCATTTACAGATGTAGTGGCCAACAATGTTCCCGGCCAGAAGGGTAAAGAACAAAGCAACATATTTCTGCATGGTGTTCACCTCTTTCATTCAGGATTGTATCTGCATTATATCATATTTCGAATGAAAATAATTGACTTTTTGCGGTGAATGGACTATGATGTGTGTAGCTAAAGAAAGTAATTATGCTTATCATGGGCAAAGCAAAACCCTCGGAAGTGGTCGAGACTTCCGGGGGTTTTTGTTTCGTTTATGTAAGGTGGTTTAATCCTTTCAGCTGGAGGTTCGGCAGCAACAGCATTATAGCATGTTCAGAACAAAAATGGTATAATATTATAAATTGTCAAGAATGTCAGCAATCTCCTGCTGCTTGTTGGGATAAAACTCACAATGTAGAGGAAAGTGCAGAGGGGACGCGCATGTGACATTTGCGTTAATTAAGAGGAATCCTATAGAAAAAATTGTAGAGATAAATGAATGTGGGGGGAAATATGGTATACACATGCAAATATAAATCGCTAATCGGAGATATTTTACTTGCCGCAGATGAAATCGGACTTACCGGTCTGTGGTTTGAAGGACAGAAATATTTTGCAAATACACTTCCGGAAGATTATGTTCCACAGGAAACGAAAATTCTCACAGAAGCAAAAAAATGGCTGGATGTATATTTCTCCGGTGAAGAACCGAAATTTACTCCGCCACTTCATCCCACCAGTCAGTATTCAGACAGGAAGTGTGGAAGATTTTATTACAGATTCCCTACGGACAGACGATCACATATGGAGAAATTGCGCGCAGAATTGCAGTGATGAAAAACACTTCCCATATGTCCGCCCAGGCAGTAGGCGGTGCGGTTGGACATAATGAAATTTCCATTATCATTCCCTGCCATCGAGTCGTAGGAACAAATGGAAGCTTGACGGGCTATGCCGGAGGAATTGACAAAAAAATTTCACTTCTCAAGCTGGAACATACAGATATGAGCCGTTTGTTTATTCCAAAGAAAGGAACTGCACTGTAAAACTCAGGCTGAGAGGACGGTCTGGTGCAGGCGTCCACGAAAAGACAGATATTTTATTTATGAAAGCATGCTATGAAAATTGCCAGCAGGATTTCGGAGGAATAATTATGGGAAAAATACTGGATGAAGATTTAATCTACGAGATACTGTCCGTGGTGGAAGAGATACCTGAGGGAAAAGTGGCCTCCTACGGACAGATCGCACGTCTGATCGGGCGGGATAAAAATTCACGTCTTGTAGGAAAAGTCTTAGGTATGGCAGAATTTTACGGGAAGTATCCCTGCCACAGAGTTGTGAACCATGCAGGGCGTACTGCACCAGGCTGGAGAGAGCAGAAGATGCTTCTGGAAGACGAGGGTGTGGAGTTTAAGGCAAATGGATGTGTAGATATGAAGCAGTATCAGTGGGAGGAGTAGTGTTTTATGAATTGTAGAAATATGATGCAGATCCCGGAGCTTACAGAAGTTCTGAAGCTGAAAGCAGGGGAAAACGGTCTGGAGTAGTCTGTACGATGGGGCTATTTTGCAGACTGCCTGCAGTGCATCAAAAGTGAATACAGGATTGAATAACTATATCCATGGAGGAGAATTCGTAGTTCTGACAAATCCCAGTGTCACCAACGACAGCCGGAAACTCGTGCTGGAGGAAAAGGACAGAAACGCCGCAGAGCAGTTGTCTTCCTCTATTCTGGATGCAGAACATTTAAGCCGAGAGCGTGATGGCACAGGCCAGATATCTGAACCTTGCACCGCTTACTATGACCGATGAGCAGATGGAGAAAGGAATTGAGATCTTTGAAGCTTCTCTGAAAGAGGCATTAGAAGCATAGATTAATAGAAAGTTACTCTGTAATAGAATGCTACTCTGTAATAGAATGCTACTCTGTAACAGAAAAATAAAACATGCTTGACAAACCATAAATTCCTCGTATAATTATCAATGGTAATTAACTAAGATAATTATATGAGGAGTTTTTTTATGACAAATGAAAAGATCAAGCGGATGTTTGATGCGTTTTATCAGGCAAAGCGAATCCGGGATATGCTTCCGCCACTGCCCCAGGGGGTGATGCCATCCTACATACAGTATCTGGATGTGATCCATTCTCTGCAGCGGGAAAAAAAGGATATCCGGCTCTCTGATATCAGTGATGCCATGAACCTGCCGCGTCCGGGTGTTACCAGAACAGTGAAAGAAATGGAGGCAAAGGGATATCTTCAGAAGCTTACGTCTCCGGATGACGGGCGCGTTACTTACATTTCCATAACAGAAAAAGGAGAGCGGCTTTCTAGGAAGTATGATCAGGATTATTTCAGCAGTCTGGCGCCCTATCTTTCAGAGATTTCCGAAGAAGAAGCAGACAATATGATCCGGACCATCGGGAAATTTTATCAGATCATGTGTGACAGGAGGGAACATTATGACAAATGATAAGGCAGATTTTACCCAGGGAAATATCCTGAAAAAGCTGGTTGCATTTATGATGCCGGTACTCGGTGCGCTGATCCTGCAGGCTGCCTATGGTGCGGTCGATCTTCTTGTAGTTGGAAGATTCGGTTCCACATCCGGACTGTCAGCGGTTTCCACCGGAAGTCAGGTACTGAATCTGGTTACCTTTGTAGTGATCCAGTTTGCTATGGGTATCACAGTTCTGATCGCACGTTATCTTGGAGAAAAAAGACCGGAGCAGATCGGCTCCGTTATCGGTGGGGCTGCGATCGTCTTTACCATGATTTCTATCGTGCTGTTTATTGCTATGGTAGGTTTTGCACATCCGATCTCCATGCTGATGCAGGCACCGGAAGAAGCGGTAGCGCTGACTGCATCTTATGTACGGATCTGTGGCAGCGGAATTTTCTTTATTGTCGCGTATAACCTACTGTCTGCTATTTTCCGTGGCCTTGGTGACAGTAAATCTCCGCTGCTGTTTGTGCTGGTGGCATGTATTGTAAATGTGATCGGAGACCTGGTACTGGTAGCCGGCTTACATATGGATGCAGCAGGAGCAGCTATTGCTACGGTTTCTGCTCAGGCCTTAAGTGTTGTATTTGCAGTAGTTCTGCTGATAAAGAAGGAGCTTCCTTTTACCATCACAAAGAAAGATTTCCGGTTGAATCCCCAGTGCAGACGTTTTCTAAAGATCGGACTGCCGCTGGCACTTCAGGAATTCCTGACCCAGATTTCATTCCTGGCCTTGTGCGCATTTGTCAATCGCCTGGGTCTGGAAGCATCCTCCGGTTACGGAGTTGCATGTAAGATCGTAAACTTTGCCATGCTGGTTCCAAGCTCCCTAATGCAGTCCATGGCCTCCTTTGTTTCACAGAACGTAGGAGCAGGAAAGCCGAAACGTGCGAGAAAATCCATGCTTACGGGAATTGGAGTTGGCCTGTCTGTGGGATGCCTGGTATTTATCCTGATCCTGCTGAAGGGTGATGTACTGGCAGGATTCTTCTCCACAGATGCCGGCGTTATCCAAAAGGGCTTTGATTATCTGAAGGGGTTTGCTCCGGAGACACTGGTAACGGCTGTTCTGTTCAGTATGATAGGCTATTTCAATGGAAACAACCAGACCATCTGGGTTATGGTCCAGGGCCTGGTACAGACGCTTCTGGTACGACTTCCAATGGCGTACTTTATGAGTATCCAGCCGGATGCCAGCCTGACAAAGATCGGTCTTGCAGCACCGGTATCTACCACAGTGGGAATCATTCTGAACATCGGATTCTTTCTGTACTTTACCCGTGTGAAAAAAGAAATTGTTTCGGAAGAATGACCGGATAAAGGGATGTAAATGAGAGGGGTGATATGATATAATCAGAATCACCCCGGCAGAGGTGATGGTACTGACCCCTGAAATAGCTGCCGGAATCTTGACAGCTGTAAAGGAGGAGTACAGGATGATTTGCGGGATGACGTATTTTCAGATATGTCTGTATTTTTTGTTTTATTCTTTTGGAGGATGGGTCGTTGAAGTTATCTTCCATGCAGTAACCTTAGGAAAGGTTATAAACCGGGGATTTCTCAACGGTCCGGTATGCCCGGTGTACGGATTTGGTGTACTTTCCGTGTTTGCATTGCTTAATACGCTTCAGAGCGGCGGACATCAGATGAGTGAGGGAATGATCTTTCTGTTTGGAATCGTTCTTGCAACTGCGGTAGAGCTGGTTGCCGGATGGCTTCTGGATGTATGCTTTCATGCAAGATGGTGGGATTATTCCAATAAGCCGCTGAATTTTCACGGCTATATCTGTCTTGAGTTTTCCCTGATATGGGGACTTGCCATTGTGATGGTCGTAAAGGTTTTTCAGAAGTATGTGGAGCGTCAGGCTTCTCATACACCTTCCACACTGGAATGGGTTGTTATGGCAATTCTGTATGCGGTGTATCTGGCTGATCTTATTGTAACAGTGGCGGTGATCCGCGGACTGAACAAGAAGCTTACCCGACTGGATAAGGTACGTGCGGATCTGCGGATCGTGAGTGATAAGCTCAGTGATACTCTGGCAACAACTACCATTGATACAGCACAGAAGGTGGGAGAGGGAAAGGTTCAGGTTGCTCTTGCTAAGGCAGAGCTCAGAGATGCGACTGTGGCTCAGAGAGAAAAATCTGCCGAAATGCTTCGGATGAAGAAAGCGGAGCTTCAGGCACAGTTTGATGAGCTGTCAAGCTCTATCACAAACCATACGGTATTCGGCCAGGGAAGAATCATTAAGGCTTTCCCGGAGATGAAGCACAGAGATTATTTTGAACTGATCCAGGAACTGAAGAAAAAACTCAGATAAGAAAAATGAAACGCGATAAAGAGGCAGCAGGAAATTTCCAACATTTCCTGCTGCCTTTTTTTGGAGTATCAGAGTTTCAGCTTATCGGATTCGTTTCTTTATCATTGGTCCGATGATCATGGCGATGATCATTTTTATGAGATCTGCGGGATAAACGGAATTACACAGATTCCAAGAGCTGCTTTGAAAGTGGAATCTGCAACGATGCAGAACCATACAGTTCCGAAAAGATAGCATACAATTGTTCCTGCGATCATACCAACGAGCTGGATCAGAGGCTTATGGCAGTTGTCAATTACCAGTCCGGCAATAACAGCCATAACGATAAAGCCGATGATGTATCCGCCTGTAGGACCGGCCAGCTTTGCAGGGCCGCCGGTAAATCCGGAAAATACCGGAAGACCTACAAGTCCAAGCAGAAGATAGATCAGATAGCTGATGGTTCCTTTTTTCCATCCGAGAAGATACAGGGACAGATAGATGGCAAGATTGGTAAATGAGATCGGAACCGGACCGATCGGAATGGACAGCGGCGCAAGAATACAGGTGACAGCTGCCATAAGAGCGGTCATGGTGATCTCGTAGGTTTTTGTACGTGGTGCAGAGACAGTATTTGTCTGATTCATATTGAAAGAGCCTCCTTTGAAAAAGGTAATATATTTACTGGTTTGGGTAAGCAATGAAATGCTGTAAGTGTGTATGACAGGTCATATGTACAGAAGGATGCTTACGCAGATTCAATTTCATAGGTGAATCCTGCATCCGTAATGGTTTTGAGAGTGTCTTCGATTCCCTGGCCACCTTCTGTAAGATAACCGGAAGCAAAAATAGAGTCTACAACACTGAGCAGTTTTTTTTCTTCGCCTTTAAAATAAACTTCTCTTCCGGCAGCACATCGGATATCTGCTTTAGGTACAAGAAGTCTTGCCAGGCAGAGAACCTTCATACAGTATTCGGTTGTCAGCTGGGAAATATCTGCATTTCCGAGAGGAGTTCCCTTGATCGGAAGAAGAAAGTTGATCGGCAGTGCTTCCGGCTGGATCTCACGTAATTCCAGAAGCATGTCAACAACGTCTTCCTTGCTTTCACCCATGCCAATGATACCGCCGCTACAGATCTCGAAACCAAGTCCCTGAAGCATATGGATGTTCCGGACACGCTGGTCAAAGGTATGTGTACTGCAGATGTTATGATAAAAGGAACGGCTGCTGTTCAGATTATGGTTGATCCGGTCAAGACCAGCCTCTTTGAGCATTTTTGCCTGGTGCTCTGTGAGAAAGCCTATGGAGCAGCAGAGATGAGTTCCGTGTTCTTTCATTTTGCGGATCCTGCGGGCCAGCTCCTCGATCTCTTTATCTGTAAATTTCATACCACTCAGTCCGATACAATGTCTGGATAAATGATAATCATTTACGAAATCATTGTCCTGATATAATTTGTCTTCATCTACCCATTTGTATTTATCAATATCGGCAGTGGAACGACATGACTGGGCACAGTAGGCACAATCCTGGGAACAGTTACCGCTGCGGGCATTGGTAAGGATGTGGATGCTTACCCGGTTTCCCTTATATTTGTAACGTAAACTGCTGGCACGGTCGATCAGTGCCTCAAGTTCTTCGTCCGGAGTATCTAAAATTGCAATGGCTTCATCTCTGGAAAGCGATGGAGCTTCTTTTTCGCATGATGCAGTGTTCATGTCAATACCTTCCTTTTGAGTTTTTTTGTACGGGTATCACTTTATCACATAGAAATATTGAATGTCAACTGCAAATATAAAATGAGTTTACAATTAAAAACTGTAGTATTAAGGTAATGCTTAGGATCATTGAAGCAGGGAATTTCCTTGATTCGGTTAAAATAATTCTCAATTCAATATCATATCTTTATAAAATCTTAATACGGAAGCAGAGACTTTTATACTATCTTTGAAAGTAGTTATATATAATAAAATGCATTACGAGGATAGCACTGTTAAAAGTATTGATAAGGAGTTCTGATCATTTATGCCGGAAAAATCATATAAGAAAAAACATATGACATCTTTTCAGCTGATTATCATGGGGTTTGCAGGAGTGATCCTTTTGGGAACCGTTCTGCTGATGCTTCCATTTTCTTCTGCGGAGAAGGTGATCACACCATTTCATGAGGCACTTTTTACAGCCACTTCGGCGGTATGTGTTACAGGTCTTGTGGTAAAGGACACTGGAAGCTACTGGTCCCTGGCAGGCCAGACGATCATTCTTGCACTCATACAAATAGGTGGGCTTGGAGTAGTGACTGTGGCTGCGTCTGTTTCCCTTCTTTCCGGAAAGAAAATATCCCTCATGCAAAGAAGCACCATGCAGGATGCAATTTCAGCTCCAAAAGTCGGAGGAATCGTCAGACTAACAAGGTTTATTTTGAGGGGAACATTTTTGATCGAAGCTGCAGGGACGGTGTTGCTGCTGCCGGTTTTTATGGGAGATTATGGAAAAAAGGGAATCTGGATGTCAGTTTTTCATTCAATCTCTGCTTTTTGTAATGCCGGCTTTGATATTCTGGGGACAGATTCCAGTATGTTTCCATCGCTGACTAGGTATTCCGGAAATATACTTATAAATCTGGTAATTATGCTGTTGATCATTACAGGAGGAATCGGTTTTCTCACATGGGATGATATTTATACAAACAAACTGAACTTTAAACGCTACCGCATGCAAAGCAAGATCATTCTCATGACTACCGCATGTCTGATCTTATTTCCGACAGTTTTTTTCTATATCTGTGATCTGACAAAATTACCCATGGAAAAACGCCTGTTAGCAGCAGCGTTTCAATCGGTAACGACAAGAACTGCCGGATTTAATACTATAAACATTTCAGAGATGAGTGAGGCATCAAAAGCGGTTATGATACTGTTAATGCTAATTGGTGGTTCACCGGGATCTACAGCAGGTGGAATGAAAACAACAACTTTTTCAGTACTTATTTTAAATGCAATTGCGACATTTCGAAGTCAGGAAAATGCAGGAGCTTTTGGGCGAAGACTTGAATATCATGTGATAAAAAATGCAGCGACAATAGCCATGTTATATTTTGCCTTGTTCTTTGGCGGCGGAATAGCGATCAGTGTGTACGAAGGCCTTCCACTTTTAGATTGTCTGTACGAAGCTGCTTCAGCTGTTGGTACGGTAGGTCTGACTCTGGGAATCACACCGGAACTTCATGTTTTTTCACAAGTCGTGTTGATCATACTGATGTATCTGGGCCGTGTAGGTGGTCTGACCCTGATCTATGCGGTATTTTCCGGAAGAAATAAGGGAAATGCAAAGCTCCCTCTGGAAAAAATCACAGTTGGATAAGAAGGAGAAAAATAATATTATGAAAAATGTATTGCTTATTGGACTTGGAAGATTTGGAAGACATATTGCCATGCAGCTCAATCAGCTGGGACATGAAGTTATGGCAGTTGACTGGAAGGAAGAAAGAGTGGACAAAGTACTGTCATTTGTGACGAATGCTCAGATTGGTGACAGCACCAATGCTGAATTTTTACAGTCCCTTGGAATTGGAAACTACGACATTTGTTTTGTGACCATTGGAGATAGCTTTCAAAATTCTCTTGAAACAACATCCCTTCTAAAAGAACTGGGTGCAAAATTGGTGATATCCAGAGCTGAACGTGATGTTCAGGAAAAATTTCTTTTACGCAATGGTGCCGATAAGGTAGTTTATCCGGAAAAGCAGGTGGCAAAATGGGCCTCCATCCGTTATACAGATGATCATATCCTGGATTATATGGAGGTGGATGCTTCCCATGCAATTTTTGAAGTGGAAGTGCCGGAAGAATGGGTTGGAAAAACAGTGGGTGGACTTGACATCAGAAAACGCTACAATATTAATATTCTGGCAGTAAAAAATGAAGAGGAATTCAGTATTGCAATTTCACCGGAAACATATTTTACAGAAAATGATAAATTACTGGTATTAGGAGAATACAGAGCTCTTCAGAAGTGCTTCCGCATATAGCTCATTGCCATGAAGAAAAAATTTTGACCACAGAACTGCTGCGTGATATAATTCCAGTAAACAACAGCAGAAGGAGAATGAGCTTGAAAATGGAGGATACAGTAAAAAACAGAACCTGTTCGAAACGGCCATTTGCATGGTATGTGGAAAAACCGTCTGCAAAAGATTACTTGCTGACGGTTTTTATATTTGCAGTATGCACTTTGATTGGCCTGCTGTTTCAGAAGCTGGATTTTACAGATACGAATATTGTAACGATATACATTCTGGGTGTGTTGATCACTTCCATCGTGACAGATGGTTATCTTTGCAGTGTAGCAGGCTCCTTTTTAAGTGTATTCTTATTTTGTTTTTTCCTGACGGAGCCAAGGATGTCTTTTGAGACATATGCGGTGGGATATCCGGTGACATTTTTCATAATGCTTATTTCATCCGTACTTACAGGAACCCTTGCGGCAAAGCTGAAAATGCATGCAAAGCTGTCTTCACAGATTGCCTTTCGCACACAGGTTCTGTTTGATACGGATCGTCTGCTGCAAAAGGCAAAAAGTGAGACAGAAATCCTCGGAGTTACCTGTACACAGCTGATACGCCTGTTAAACCGCAGCATCACGGCATATGTTGTGGAAAATGGAACTTTATCAGAAGGAAAGCTTTTTTCCGGGGAAAAAGAGAGCACAGAGGATTTTCTGACACAGGAAGAACAACAGGCGGCCAGATGGACTTATGAAAACAGACAGCGTGCCGGCGCATCCACACAGTATTTCTCACAGGCAAAATGCTTATATCTGGCAATTCGAAGCGGGAATAATGTTTATGGCGTAATCGGGATCCCTCTGCAGAAAGAAACACTGGACTCTTATGAATACAGCATCCTGCTGTCTGTAATAAATGAATGTGCACTTGCAATGGAGAATGTACAAAATGCCATAGAAAAAGAAAAAAATGCGGTTTTAGCAAAAAATGAGCAGCTGCGTGGCGATCTTCTTCGGGCGATCTCCCATGACCTGCGTACTCCGCTTTGTTCTATTTCCGGAAATGCAGATATGCTTCTCAGTAACAGTGACCGTCTGGATGAAGCTACAAGGTATCAGATCTACACGGACATTCATGAGGATTCAGAGTGGCTGATCGGAGTTGTGGAAAATCTGCTTTCCATTACCAGGCTCAATGATGGAAGATTGAAGTTTAAATTTACGGATCAGCTTTTGGATGAGGTAATAGCAGAGTCACTCCGGCATGTCAGCCGGAAGCATGATGCGTATAAGATAGTGGCGGACTGTGAAGAACTTGTTCTTACACGTATGGACGTGCATCTTATTATACAGGTTCTGGTAAATTTGATCGATAATGCGATAAAATATACGCCGTCAGGCTCTGTCATCAGCATTCGGGGGTTCAAAAAAGCCGGGAAAGCACAGGTAAGCGTGGAAGATAACGGCCCCGGGATCCCGGATGAAATGAAGCCACATATTTTTGAGATGTTTTATACAGGGAAAACAACCGTTGCAGACAGCCAACGGAGTCTGGGGCTTGGCCTGGCACTTTGCCGCTCTATCATAGAAGCTCACGATGGAACACTGGTTCTTTCGGATCATGCTCCGCATGGATGTAATTTTACTTTTACTTTACCATTAAGCGAGGTGACATTAAATGAATAAGACATTAATTCTGGTGGTTGAGGATGACAGACCCATACGGAACCTGATCGTTACCACTTTAAAAACACATGACTATAAATATCTGGCTGCAGAAAATGGGGCTTCAGCCATTTTGGAGGCTTCATCACATAATCCGGATATCGTTCTTCTGGATCTTGGTCTTCCTGATATGGAAGGAGTAGAGGTAATAAAGAAAATCCGTACCTGGTCGAATATGCCGATCATCGTGATCAGTGCCAGAAGTGAAGATATGGACAAAATAGAGGCACTGGATGCGGGTGCAGATGATTATATCACAAAACCATTTTCAGTAGAAGAATTACTTGCGCGTATCCGTGTCAGCCAAAGGCGGCTTGCCATAACGCAGTCAGGAAAACAGCCGGAAACATCTGTTTTTGAAAATGGTGGATTAAAGATAGATTACACGGCTGGCTGCACATTCTTGAAGGACAGAGAACTGCATCTGACGCCCATTGAGTATAAGCTGCTCTGCCTTTTATCCCGTAATGTTGGAAAAGTATTGACACATACATATATTACTCAGCAGATCTGGGGACGCTGCTCGGAAAACGATGTTGCTTCTCTCAGGGTTTTTATGGCAACACTGCGGAAAAAACTGGAGCTTGAAAAAAACGGTGTACAATATATCCAGACGCACATAGGAATTGGATATCGCATGCTCAGGATCGAGAAACCTGAGCAGGAAACGAACTCTTCTTTATGAAGTCGGAAGGCTGACGGA
>ENA-OQCE01000001-OQCE01000001.1-human-gut-metagenome-genome-assembly--contig:-NODE-1-length-111719-cov-6.090858_pt1 | contig 111719 bp, 128 predicted proteins | sample MGYA00242495_ERZ504572 | MGnify/ENA primary metagenome ERZ504572 (study PRJEB26092, sample SAMD00036228) | human gut metagenome | host: Homo sapiens | study: EMG produced TPA metagenomics assembly of... | reverse complement strand
GGCAAAATCATTCAGGAGCAGGAAGCAGCGGCAGCAGCTGCAGCCGCAGCCGCTGCCAGAGCGAACAGCTCATCAAGCAGTCCAGCTATGATGGTGGTGGAGCCGGTAAGGGCGGAAGTATTGCCAGTGACTATGCAGCAGGCGGTGGAAAGAACCCGGGTGCTTCAACAGGAGTTTCAGGAGCTCTGTAGTATCATACGCTATGCAGTTTGTGGGCAATCCATATGTATGGGGTGGAAACAGTCTTACAAACGGTGTAGACTGTTCAGGCTTTGTACATGAGGTATATGCACATTTTGGTATCAGCACACCGAGATATTCACAGGCATTTAAGTCTGTGGGACAGGCCGTATCCTTCGATAATATACAGCCGGGAGACGTAGTGGTATATCCGGGACATGTAGCTATATATGCAGGTGGTGGTGTTATAGTGGAGGCACAGTCCACAAAGGCAGGAATCACAGCAAACAGAAGCGTACAGTGTCATACAATACTTGCTATACGACGTCTTGTATAGGATGGTTAGGAGCCGATAAGTATATTTATTATACTTACCGGCTCTTTTTATTTTTACCACAAAGTACTGAATTGTTACCAATAAAGTAAGGGGCGTAAGATGCGGACATGCCACCAACCGCAAGGGGCTCTCAATAAGCGACTAGCGGAGCTGTTTAGAGTCTGTAGAATTATGCACATGGAACCCAGAAATGTCCTGCCATGGACGGCGCATAAAAGCCGGTTTCGTCGAGCATAGAAAACCATATAGGCATAATTCGTACAGCCTCTTGACAGAATAGCGTTAGCGTATTGAGAGCCCCTTGCGGTTGGTGGCATGTCCGCGTCTTACGCCACGACCCAATGTTAGTAACCGTCAAAAACTCCTTGCAATAAACGATAGCAATTTTCGCATATAAGGTGTATTATAGAAGCAGACGGCACCAATTCGCACAAAACGAACTAGCAAGCCTGTAAATAAAGTAAGAAAAGCAGGAGGAACAAGCCATGCAGATGGAACAATTACAAAAAGACATGATTGCAGCAATGAAAGCAAGAGACAAGGTAAGAAAGGATGCTATATCCTCACTTGTATCGGCAGCCAAAAAGGCGGCAATAGATGAGGGCTGCAGAGATAATATACCGGAGGAGCTTGTCAACAAGGTCATCCTTAAGGAAATGAAGTCTGTGAAGGAGCAGATTGACACATGCCCTGCCACAAGAACAGATCTGCTTGATGAGTACAATACCAGATATGCAATCTTTGAGGAGTATGCTCCTGCAATGATGTCGGCAGAAGAGGTAGAAAAGGAGCTCACAGAGCAGTTTTCGGATGTAATCGCAACAGGAAACAAAGGACAGATAATGAAGGCAGTCATGCCGCATTTCAAGGGCAAGGCTGACGGAAAGGTCATAAATCAGGTGGTTGCAAAGCTTTGCGCAAAATAAGAAAACACATCACAACAATTATACTTGCAGTGCTGGCTGTCATAGCCGGCGTGTATGCATATAATTATCATGATATGAAGCAGAATATTGTATACAATGAGCATCTGGAAGACGTGGCTGTTAACGTGAATGGGAAAGAGCTGACATTGCGCGATATGGCATTTTATGTGGCATATGAGGAGATGAATGTCGAGAAGCAGGCTCTTGTGTATGATTCCGATAATCCAAACAAGTATTGGAATATCCACACAAACGGTGAATTTGTCCGTGTTGCAGCGCGCAAAGCAGCTATGTCCATGGCCATTCACGATGAGATTTTTTATGAGATGGCCAAAAAAGAGAGCATTACACTTACTGACGACGAGAAAGCAGCTTTGAAAAATTCCGAGAAGGACTTCTGGTATGATTTGTCTGATATAGATGGTGCAAAGAAGCTTGGAGTCGAAAAAAAAGGATATTTATTCGTCCATGGAAAAGTCTGCAATAGCCCGGAAATATCAGGAAATATATGCAGGGCTTGACAATGCAGATATAACGGATTATGATTTCTCGGGAGGCAGATATAAGAAGCTGCTGGAGAAAAATAACTATAAAATAAAAGAAAAAGTGTGGAAAAGAGTCGATATGGGAAACGTTACTCTTGATCACTAGAAAGAAGATTTTATGTCAACAAAAATTGGAAGAAATGACCCTTGCTGGTGTGGCAGCGGAAAGAAATATAAGACCTGTCATGCGGCATTTGATATGAAGCTTGAAAAGCTTGCTGAGGCACATCATAAGATACCGAGCCATTCAATCATTAAGACACCTGACCAGATAGCGGGAATCAAGGAGAGCGCCAAGATAAATGTCGCAGTGCTCGACTACATAGGAGAGCATATCCACGAGGGTATGAACACAGCAGAGATTGATAAAATAGTCTATGATATGACAACCAGCATGGGCGGCATCCCTGCACCGCTTAATTATGAGGGTTATCCTTACAGCGTATGTACATCGGTAAATGAGCAGGTTTGTCACGGATTTCCTTCAAAGGACGTCATCTTAAAGGATGGTGACATCATAAATGTAGACTGTTCTACAATTTTAAACGGATATTTTTCAGATTCATCAAGAATGTACTGTATCGGAAATGTAAGCCCTGAGAAGAAAAAGCTCGTTGAAGTCACAAAGGAGTGTGTGGAGCTTGGACTCAAAGAGGTAAAGCCGTGGGGCTTCCTCGGAGATATGGGACAGGCGGTGCACGACCATGCATTTGCAAACGGTTACACAGTAGTGCGTGAAATCGGTGGACACGGAGTGGGACTTGAATTTCACGAGGATCCGTGGGTAGGCTACAACACCAAGCGCGGCACCGACATGGTCATGGCACCTGGCATGATATTTACCATCGAGCCAATGGTCAACATGGGCAAGGCCGATATCTACGTAGATGACAAGAACAACTGGGAAGTATACACCGACGACGGACTTCCATCAGCCCAGTGGGAAATCATGGTACTTGTCACAGAGGATGGACATGAGGTCCTGAGCTGGTAAACAGGTAATTATTATAAGGATATTATTTCATAGGTGATAACATTATAAAGGGCGTGTGAAAAACGAAAGTATTTTCACACGCCCTTTTATATAATAACTAAGATAAGCAACTTATAAACTCATCGTTGATTGCTTCGCATAAGTACCCTAAATTTACCGGAGAGCATGCAGTGTGTTCCGAAGAAAAATATAAACTGCCACGGCGTTCCATAAAATGTGGATACGACAATTCATAGCAAACTATCAATAAACTATCTGCAAATGATGCCGTGGCTGATTTTATATTTTTCTGAGGAATATACTGCATGCTATGCCGGTCTTCACAGCCTAAATATGCGAAGCCACATAAGCGATGGCGTCCCTACAGATTTGTATTCACCCCATTTATGGTCGCATTCTCATTCTCCCTCATAGGAATGACGAGACACTTCTCCCCATTGATGACCTGCGCATGAATCTGTGAAGCCTTCTCCGGCTTTACATGAAGCACCACATCATAGGTCTTAATTTGGGCAGTGTAATTATCAATCTCTTCCTGCTTCTCAAGAAGCTGTGAGGTGCGCTCCTCAATCTGATTATTTTTCTCCTGAATAACAGAATCCTTCTCCTCAAGCTGCGCATTTTTCTCATTGAGCTCGAGAGTTAAATCGCCGACCTGGCTCTCAAGAGCAAGTTTTTCCACACGGATTTCATTAGCTGCAAGAGCCTTTGAATCAATGACATTGGCTGCGATAGGCGGCTTGTTACCGAAGGCCTCATTGACGGATTTTTCAATGCGTGAAATCTTTTCCTCAGAGACATGGCAGTCACTAAGCACCTTGTTCATAGCCTCGCTGTCGAGAATGAACGGATCGTCGTCATCATCGTGGGTCTCAGCGTAGTCATCAGCCATCTCGGACAGATTATGCTGGATATCAAGCAGTTTGTCATCCGTGCTCTCGTCCTCGGCACCTAGCACGTTTCTGACGATTGAATGAAAAGCCATCTTCTGCTCAGTAGCTGTGCGCTCCACACCGCAGCCGAGACCGTTTGTCATAAACTCAGAGTGCGGCTCCTTGGTATTTTTCGTATAGAAAGAGTGGAGTGTATGTCAGTGCTCCTATCATTGAAAGCAGGGAATAAAAAGCCTGTCTCAGGTGCACCGACCACCCAGTCCCTTATGCGGGCTCCGATACGCTGCTCCTTTTCCAGATAGCCAAGGCCCGGCTTTGAAAGTGTGACAGGGCAGATGGCGCAGAGCATGTATTTGTACACCTCCTCGGACTCATCAACGTTGATGTTGTCCTTTGTACGTGTCATGACATCGTAGCTGTCGAGATACAAAAGAATCAAGTAGTTCCCGGCCTCATCGTAGGTGTCGATGACCAGATCATAGTATGTATCGAGCAGAGTCTCATCATTAAGCTCGCTGTCGCGAAGCGCCATGAGAATCTGCTGGCGGCCTCCGACTTCTTCCTCCTCAAGCGGAAACTGCAGATTGAGCAGGTTGTTTCCGAGAGTGCCTGAAAGCACCTTGTTTGAAATCTCGAGATATTTGTAGTATTCATCCTCCTCCAGAGTGAGAAATTTGCCACCGAATTTGCAGACCTTTTCATGGTTGCAGTCCACGTAGCAGCCGACCAGACGACTGAAGGTTGCCTGGTCTTTTTTAATCTTCGTTTTAGTTCCAATACTTCTTTTTTGTTCATATTATCCTCGCATTATTTCCATGAAAGCTGGAGTTCTCTTTTTTGTGTGACACAATCTGATAGATATAAATTAATAAGTGTCTGGTAAGGAATTCCCGAATTTTCAGCTTGCACTTTAAAATAATCTATTGTATTTTCATCAATATTAATTGTAATTTGTTTTTTTAGTTTTTTTGCGTAAGGATTGCGTTTTGCGTTGGAAAAGTCGTATTCATCTCTCATGATTGATCCTCCTAAAAATCAAAACACTTCTATAATTATATTCTCCATAATTACATTATAAGTACGAAATAATTATTTGTCAATCAAGAAAAAAGATGACAGACCAACCACAAAATGCTATAATTTAGGAAATCAACGGATTATGATATAAAGGCTGACACAGAGACATCCACAGGTGTCTCTGTTCTTGGATTGAGGCATAAATGGAGCAGAAAATGACAAACAATCACATTACAATAGGCATTCTCGCACATGTAGATGCGGGAAAGACAACCCTGTCTGAGGCCATGCTTTACAGCACCGGGCAGATTCGCTCACTCGGGCGCGTGGACCATCAGGACGCATATTTGGATAACGATGCGCAGGAGCGAGAGCGTGGAATAACCATTTTTTCAAAGCAGGCAAGGCTTGATATTTCGCGTGGCACAAATGCGGCAGATACAGCAGATGTAGCACGTACAGCAGATGTAGCACGTACGGCAGATACAGCTCGTACATGGCATGTAGTCATGCTTGATACACCGGGGCATGTGGATTTTTCGGCAGAGATGGAGCGTACCCTTCAGGTGCTCGACTATGCAATACTTGTAATCAGCGCAACTGATGGAGTGCAGGGGCACACGCGCACACTGTGGAGACTTTTAAAGCACTATAATGTGCCGACATTTATTTTTGTAAACAAGATGGATATGCAGGGCACGGATGCGGAGAAAGTGCAGGCAGAGCTAAGGAGCGAGCTGAGTGATGGCTGCGTGGATTTTTCTTCACAGGATTTATTTGAGGAGCTTGCCATGTGCAGCGAGCCTCTTTTAGATGAATTTATGGAATCGGGAGAGCTTGCGGATGCACATATTGCGCAGGCGGTGGCTCAAAGGGAGGTGTTCCCCTGCTTTTACGGCTCGGCACTTAAGCTTGACAGAGTGGATAGCTGATTCAGGGGCTTTCGCGGTTTATGTGTGAAAGAAATTACCCTGGCGATTTTTCTGCCGCGTATACAAGATAGGCAGGGATGACAGAGGCAGCAGGCTTACATTTTTAAAGGTTACCGGAGGCTGTCTTAGAGTCAGGGACAAAATAGAGTACAAAGCGCATGGCGGTGACGAGGCGAAAGGCCTTCTGATTGAGAAAATCGACCAGATAAGAAAGTATTCCGGCGAAAAATATGAGATAGCTGATGTGGCAGAGGCGGGGGAGATAGTTGCTGTCACAGGTCTTAGCTCGACATTTCCGGGGCAGGGGCTCGGGTTTGAGCAGCAGTCCAATATGTCAATCCTTGAACCGGTACTAAACTATAGGATGATTCTGCCGGATGATGTAAATCCGGCTGCATTTATGGAAAAGTTAAAGCAGCTTGAGGAGGAAGACCCACAGCTTTACATAGTGTGGGTGGAGGAGTTTAAGGAAATCCATGTCCAGCTCATGGGGCAGGTGCAGATGGAGGTGCTTGTGCGTCTCATAAAGGACAGGTTTGGTGTTGTTGTCACTTTCGGACCGGGAAGCATTGTATATAAGGAAACGATAGCAAGGGCTGTCGAGGGAGTTGGACACTTTGAGCCGTTGCGCCACTATGCAGAGGTGCATCTGCTTTTGTCGCCGGCGGAGCGTGGCAGCGGAATCACGGTTACATCCACATGCAGTGAGGATGTGCTCGACAAAAACTGGCAGCGCCTCATAGCCACACACGTTGAGGAAAAGGAGCACAGGGGTGTGCTCACAGGCTCAGCGCTTACCGATGTGAAGGTCACTATTCTTACAGGAAGAGCACATGTAAAGCACACGGAGGGAGGCGATTTCCGCCAGGCTACATACAGAGCAATCCGCCAGGGGCTTAAATCCACAGAGAGCGTGCTGCTTGAGCCATACTACAGCTTTATCCTACAGGTGCCGATGGAGTATGTCGGCCGTGCAATGACAGATCTGGAGCAGAGATTTGCAAGAGCCGGGAGCCCGCAGTTTGCCACAACCGCTGCGAGGGAGATGGCAACAATTACAGGAAAGGCACCGGTTGCGACAATGCAGGATTATGTGAGTCTGGTGCATGCGTATACAAAGGGGCTCGGGCACCTGACACTGGAGCTGTGGGGTTATGATGAGTGTCACAATCCTGCGGAGGTGATTGCGCAGATGCACTATGACAGCGAGGAGGATTTCCGCAATCCGACAGGCTCGGTATTTTGTGCGCACGGCTCAGGCTACGTGGTGCCGTGGGATGAGGTCCCGGAGCATATGCACCTGCCGTATGTCTACCACGGAGATGAGTCTGAGGAGGCACTTGCAGCGAGTGCCCGCACGCAGAATGCATTTTCAGCGGAGGATGCGCAGGCGCTTGCCGGAAACCGCCGCAGGACGAGCTTTGAGAAAGCTGTTTCAGGTATGTCATCGGTGGAGCTTGATGCGCAGCTTGCAGATGTTTATGCCAGGGAGTTTGGCATGGGCAAAAACGATATCGCAGAGGATCAGAGGCGCAAATGGTCAGGCAAAAAGAAAAATGAGTATGAAGGTCTAAGTGGTAAACCGCGCACCGTAAAGCATGATAAGCACGGCAATCCGATTTATCCGAAGAAATCCCCGGGGGAAGAGTACCTGATAGTTGATGGATATAATATAATATTTGCATGGGAGGATTTAAAGGAGCTCTCGCGCATAAACATTGATTCGGCGAGAGATGCGCTGAAGGATGTTTTATCGGATTACCAGGGCTATAAGGGCTGTCATCTGCTGCTGGTGTTTGATGCGTACAAGGTGAAGGGCAATGCCGGAAAGAGAGAGACCTTCCACAACATAGAGGTTGTGTATACAAAGCAGGACGAGACCGCCGATGCATTTATCGAAAAGACCGTGTTTGGCATACGTGACAGGTACAAGGTAACAGTGGCAACCTCTGACGGACTGGAGCAGCAGACGGTCATGAGCCTTGGGGCACTGCGAATGTCAGCCCGCGAGCTTAAGGAGCATATTGAGATGACGAAGCGTGCCGGGATGGAGGCATTCATATCAGGATAAACGGTCGTAAATGGTAACAATATGTGTATAAAGAGATGTTTATAAAGAAATTTGTATGTCATAAGCAGAGATATTATAATAGTAAACATGCAAGAACATCAGAGATAAGGAGACAAGAAAATGGTAGTAAACGAAAGCATGTACCAGCTCGGAAGCGTGCGCTCAGCAATCAGGGAGCTTTTCGAGTATGGTAAAAAAAGAGCAGCAATTGTAGGTAAGGAAAATGTATATGATTTCTCAATAGGAAACCCGAGCATACCGGCTCCGCAGATAGTAAACGACACAATAAAGGAGCTTGTGACAGATTATGATTCCGTTGCGCTGCACGGCTACACCTCAGCACAGGGAGACGTGGAAACGAGAGCGGCAATAGCTGAGTTTTTGAACAACACACATGGCACACATTTTAATGCGGACAACCTTTACATGACAATGGGAGCAGCGGCATCGCTGTCAATCTGCTTTCGTGCGTTGACAAGCGACGCATATGATGAGTTTATTACTATAGCGCCATATTTCCCGGAGTACAAGGTATTTGTGAATGCAGCAGGAGCAAGGCTTGTAGAGGTGCCTGCAGACACAGAGCATTTTCAGATAGATTTCGATGCGCTTGAGGAGAGAATCAATGCGCACACCAGAGGTGTCATAATCAATTCACCAAACAACCCATCCGGCACAGTCTATTCTGAGGAGACCATCAAAAAGCTCTCAGACCTCCTTGAGAAAAAATCTAAGGAGATAGGAAGACCGATATTCATTATCGCAGATGAGCCGTACAGGGAGATAGTTTACGACGGAATCAAGGTACCGTTTGTGACCAAATATTACGACAACACACTGGTATGCTACTCATACAGCAAGTCACTTTCACTGCCGGGAGAGAGAATAGGATACGTCCTCGTGCCTGATGAGGTGTACGATAAGGCAGAGCTGTATGCAGCAGTCTGTGGTGCGGGAAGAGCACTCGGTTACGTGTGTGCACCAAGCCTGTTCCAGAAGATGATAGTAAAATGCCAGGGGGCAACCGGTGATATCAATGCCTACAAAGAAAACAGAGACCTTCTGTACGAGGGACTCACAAGGATAGGCTATCACTGCTTCAAGCCGGATGGAGCCTTTTATATGTTTGTAAAGGCACTCGAGGATGACAGCAATGCATTCTGCGAGAAGGCAAAGGAGGAGGATGTGCTCATAGTAGCAGCAGACGGCTTCGGCTGTCCGGCTGGGTGAGAATATCATACTGTGTGGACAGGGAAATGATAAAGCGCTCCATGCCTGCGTTTGAAAAGATATACAAAAAATATAATAAATAATAGTTGATTATAACGAATAAAAAATGCACAAATCCCGAAAATTATCTAAAATTGTACGGCTTTCGGCATTTTTAATGTATACTTTTTACAAAATCTGTGGAAAAGGGCTCTGTGTGACCGTTGTGTGACCAAAGAGGTGTATAATCTTATTCAAGAGGAAAACGTATAAATAAAATATGAGGATAAGAACGCGTGCTTTGAGATAAGGAGCCGGAATATAATAGATTATCACAGAGCATACATAGGGACGAAAATGGAATTAAAGCCAGAAGCATTTAAAGGGAAAATGTTTAAGGTAAATGAACGGAAAATTTTTTTGAAAAAAATTAAAAAAGTACTTGCATTATTCGTTTGACCATGATATTATAATACACGGTTCGTTGGTCAAGCGGTTAAGACGCCGCCCTCTCACGGCGGAAACACGGGTTCGATTCCCGTACGGACTGCTAAGTATTTAAAGCCGGTACATTCATGGAAGCATGATGTACCGGCTTTTTCGTTGTATATATTCATATATGAGGCAGAGCTATTTATGAGCAGCTGCAGCTGCTGCATGTTTTTTGATGCCGTAAGGCGCTTTTGTGATGCGAAGGGTAACGACAATTATTGCGGCGGCAAACAGCAGCTGTATTCCCATGCACATGAAAATGAAGCCAAGCTCCTTGACCGGATGAAAGTCAATATTTTTTACAGCCTGGTTGTACCAGTAGGCAGGCAGGAAGTGAGCGGCTTTTATGATGCCATCACTTAGAAATTCCTCCGGCACAAATATACCGCACAGGAATGCCATGCCGAGTGACACTGTGTTTGCAAACATGTTCAGTATCTCACTGTTTGAGGTGATTTTACTTATGAAAAAGGCAAATGCCAGTGAAACGAGCATGTAGCAGAGCATGTTGAGTGTGAACAGGAAACCTGAAAACGAGAATGTGCTGCCTTTAAACATGATTGTAGCTGAGACAAAAATTACAGCGCACACTGCAAGTCCGGTTAAAATCACACCCAAAAGCAGCTCGCGGTTGTAGTTTGCAAATTTATAGGATGAGCAGGATGTTCTCTCCTTGATTTCTTTTTTGGAGAAAACCTGAAGGACAGGAGCTATACCTGCAATCATCATGACAAGGAGCACCCATCCCAGATAACTGAAGCAGTAGAATATCCCTGAGTGCGAGGTGACATTTTTGCCACTGAGCAGTGAGACAGAAGCCTTCTGGCTTAGCGAGGTATTTACTGCGGCTAGAGCATCAGCTTCAGAGTAGCCGGAAGCAATGTAAGTATTGTACGTTTTCGTAAAGCTGTTTATGGCAGACTCAAAGGTGGTCGCTGCCTGCGTACCCGGTATGGTCACAACATCAAGCTTGAAGCCTTCTTTTATGATGAGAACACAGTTTACGTTTCTGGCAAACAACTCATCCTGCATAGTTTCCTTTTTGTCATTTTTGATATTTTTTGGGATGCATGTCTTTTTAAGATACTCTGTCAGAGCTTTGCTTTCTGATGATTTGTCATAGTCAAACACCGCAAATTTGGGCTTGGTGGCTTCATAATCATCTTCAGCTTTGTTTGTGCGTGTCGCAGTGAGAACGACCATGACACCTATGAATATGGACAGGTACATAATCATCTGGCCCATATGTCTGTTGAGTATTTTGAAATATGATTTAAATACTTGCATATTTTTCCCTCCGAAGCAGTACAAAGGCAATGATTAAAAGAATCACTGATTCTACTGCCATGATTGATATGTTTCTGAAAAATCTGTCGTAGCTGTCATATACGTTGAGCGAGTAAAAGCAGTCGGATATGAGACAGGCTGGGTTGAGGCGGTTGGCAATAGGAAGCTTGTGCTCGACCATATCCTTTATACCGTTGGCACATAAATCCGCAAGCACGGAAAGCACCATGCCGATTCCGACAGAGATACCGATTTTGCTGCCCTCTGTGAGCTTAGGAATGGCACCGATTATAACTCCGATTGAAAGTCCGATCATGCAGCCGAAAAACAGTGTCAGGATGATTGCCGGATATTTATTTCCAAAATCCACGCCAAGAAGAGTCATGTAGGCAAGTGCTATGAGCTCAACAGCAAAATGGATGCTTAAGAGTGAGATATACTCTGAAAAGATAAGGGTGTTTTTGCATGCCGGCACAAGGCTTTTTCGCATGCCGAGAGGGCTTGTATCAGCTAACAGCCTGCAGGTGGAGCTTACGGCTGAAAATGAGGCGAACAGGCAGCTCATCGCAAAAACAGCGTAAAAGTAATTGGTGTATTCATCCTGATTTCCCGATGAAAGAGAAATCTCTTTATACTCTGATGTGGTGTCAGATAGTCCGGCAATTGCAGTCTCAAGTGCAGCAGGATTTGTCTTTGCTATGTTTGCAAATACGTTTTTTTGCTGTTTGTACTGTGTCAGGATGGATTCAAGTATTGTGGCATTGTATGAGTTTTCATCCACTACAAGTGAAGCATCCTCTGTGTAAATAATGCCGGTCACTTTTTTGTCATTTAGAGCTTTTATGGCTGCTGAGCTATCCATTAGCTTCATGTTTATGAGGTCTGAAAATGAATTTGAACTGTCGGCCTTGTCGTCGGATTTACTGGCTGAATCAGTATGGTTTACATCGAGAGACTCAAGCACGCTCATCAGAGTATCATCATTTTCAGATTCAACCACTGCTACATTTATTGTCTTAAACATTTCATCCTTTTCAAACAGATTTCCGAATGCCATATACATAAAGGTGGCGAGCAGCAGTGGAAATGCAAGTGTCCAGAACAGCGTGACTTTCAGGCGGAACATGCTTAGCATGGTGTATTTTGAGTTGTGAAAAAATAATTTTAGACCATTCATTAATCCTTAGCTCCTTTCCGGTAATCTCTAAGAATACGTCGTTAAGAGTCGGAAGCTGCGTGTACACCTGACCGAAGGACAGATTATTCTGCTCTAGATAATCAAGCACATGGATTATATTGTGGCGTCCACCACTGAAATAAATCCGAAGCTGTCCGTTTTCAAAGCTGACCTGATATGCATTGTGCAGTTGCTTTAATGAGTCAAGCTGTGCTTCTGACAGGTCTGCGATTTCTACGTTTATTGTTTCTGTATTTTTGATCATGCGCTTTAGCTCATCCTTTGTGCCGAGCGCGAGAGCCTTGCCCTTGTCCATGATGAGTATTCGGTCACAGAGCTGCTCAACTTCCTCCATGTAGTGTGAGGTGTAGATGATTGTCGCACCATCGTGGTTTAGTTTTTTGATGCCCTCCAGAATCTTGTTTCTGCTTTGAGGGTCGACAGCCACGGTCGGTTCATCGAAGAAGATGAGCTTTGGCTTGTGTGCTATGCCACACGCTATGTTGAGACGTCTCAAAAGTCCGCCTGAGAGCTTCTTTGGCAGAAATTTGCTGTAATCCGCTATGTCCACGAAATCCATTGCTTCCTTAACATATTTGTCGCGGAGCTTTTTGTCACTCACGTAAAGACCGCAGAAATAGTCGATATTTTCATATACAGTCAGCTCGTCGTACACGGCCACATTCTGCATGACCACGCCGATTTCGCGTTTGATATCGTAGCTGTTTGAGTACATTTCCTGCCCGAATACCTTTATATCTCCCTTATCGTATGTGAGCAGGGAAAGTATGCAGTTTATAGTTGTGGTTTTTCCGGAGCCGTTTGGTCCGAGCAATCCGAAAATCTCGCCGGTTTTAACGGTCAGATTGAAATGGTCGAGTGCCACAAGCTCCTTGTAGCGTTTTACAAGGTTGGTTACTTCTATCGCATTTTTGGTTGTATCCATTGAATTGCCTCCATAATGTTGTATTTTTGGTTGCAAGCCTGATATTTGGCTCAATAACAGATTACTATATGGCGTGCCGGAAAGTAAGTGTCAAATGTCACATTCGTATTTATGTTTGGATGAGGCATTGTTGTGTAAAAATGACATTTGTCATAGTGACGTTTGATGGAATTTGTTGTAAGCTTATTTTACGGAAATGGAGGCTTTTGATGTATAAGATATGTAGTCAGTTTTTAATAGTTCTATCATGCGTGATGCTTATGGTGGTATCCCTTCAGGTCGATTACGTCATGATAGCGTGCATACTTACAGGAATAATCGTGTGTACATTTATAGACATGCAGGATGTGCCGCAGATGAGTCCTGCTAACGAGAGCGAAACGGCAGACCGGGCTTTGGATTTGATTCTGGCGGTTTATATTCTGTCCGGAGTATTTTTGGCACCATCATTTTTTATGCTGCCGTATGCAGCGATGGTATTCAGAAAGAGAAAATACACGGTGTCGAGGATGGCTGCAGCCTTAGTGGGGATAGCTGTATCGGTGGACTGTATTTTAAAGATAAAACATATAGCACCCGGGATTTTTTATATCCTGGAGGTTGTACTTCTCATGGCTTTTGCAGTAATGTTTTCGTATTTCACAGAGCTGCTTTTGGGGTATCAGATGAAGCTGCACAGCATGAGAGATGCGTCCATGGAGCACGATATGCTTATGGAGCAGATGAATCACCAGCTTATCGAGAAGCAGAATGCGCAGATATACAATGCCACGCTAAAGGAGAGAAACCGTATTGCAAGAGAGATACACAACAACGTGGGTCACATGATTACGCGCTCTATTTTGCAGGTGGGAGCAATCGGTGTGATAAATACCGATGAAAAGCTTAAAGCGCCTATCGCAGACCTGAAGAGTACACTCGATACGGCAATGGACAGCATGAGAAAAAGCGTTCATGATTTGTACGATGAATCGGTCGATTTGCGTCAGGCGCTTGCGAAGCTTAAGCCTACAGACAGTACATTTGCATTTTCACTCGAATACGACTGTGAGGATGATGTGCCAGAGATGCCAAGTATGCTTTATTGCAATTGCAAAGGAAGCGGTAAACAACGCAGTTAAGCACAGTAACGGCGATGAAATCAGGATAATAGTCAGAGAGCATCCCGCCTTTTACCAGCTTGAGATAATGGACAACGGCACATCGGCTGACGAAAGAAGCCTTTCGGGAGAAACAGGAGATGGAATAGGCATAAAAAATATAAAGGAGCGTGTTGCAGCGATAGGAGGAACCATGCGGATAAAGACAGACGATGGTTTCATGATATTTGTGACGCTCATGAAGAAGTGAGGATATACATAAAAATCAAGGCTTGAGAAAAGAAAGGAACAGGACATGAAAATAGTAATAATAGATGATGATAATCTCGTATCACTTTCGCTGAATACAATACTGAGCGCACAGGATGACATAGAGGTGTCTGCGGTTGGAGACAGCGGACAGCAGGCGGTAAAGCTGTACGAGGAGCATATGCGATGTGATGCTCATGGATATAAGGATGCAGGGCATGACAGGTCTTGAAGCAGCAGAAAAAATACTCGCAAAATATCCGGATGCCAAAATACTTCTTCTGACCACATTTTCGGATGATGAATACATAGTAAAAGCAATCTCGCTGGGTGCGAAGGGCTATATACTAAAACAGGCCTTTGAGAGTATTGCCCCGGCACTTAGAGCTGTAAACAACGGACAGACAGTGTTTGGAACACAGATAATGGACAGGATACCACACCTGTTTGGAGCTGATGGTAAAGCTTCATCAGGCACCGGTCAGGCCCGGTTCATTGACGAAATGAAGAGCTATGATATAAGCGGCAAGGAGCTTTCAATCATAGAGCTGGTTGCAGAAGGACTAAACAACAAGGAAATAGCGGATGAGCTGTATCTGAGTGAGGGAACCGTACGAAACTATATAAGTGTCATACTTGAAAAGCTGCAGCTGAGGGACAGGACACAGCTTGCATGCTTTTATTATAAAAGTATGGGCAGAGCATAAGATAATTTTTCTCAATAAATAAATCTGCCCTTGCAATATACCCTGCAGGGTATATAATGCATTTGAAGACGGATACCCATAAGGGGTATGGTTAGACATGTGCAACAAATGCGACTGTGAAGGTACTGAACAGTTACGAATGAAGAAAGAAGGGAGGCACCCATGGCAGAAAAAGAAACCAAATGCTGTTGCTGTAACCGCAAAAAAGAGCGGTCAGAGAAGGAATATAAGGATCTCATCAACAGGCTTAGCCGTATAGAGGGGCAGATCCGTGGAATCAAGCGTATGCTGGATGAGGATTGCTACTGCCCTGACATCATCACACAGGTGGCGGCCGCAAATGCCGCGCTCAACAGCTTCAATAAAGTCCTTTTGGCCAATCATATAAAGACGTGTGTGGCAGATGACATAAGAGCCGGCAAGGATGAGACAATAGATGAGCTTTTGAACACACTACAGAAGCTTATGAAGTAGTATTATAAGAAGGCAGGTATAAAAATGAGTACAATAATCACAATATTAATAATAGCAATAATTGCCGCACTGGTGATTGTGGGCTTAAAGGAGACAATTAAGCATTCAAAGGGCGAGGGCGCCTGCTGTGGCGGTGGAGCCATGAAGGAGGACGAGGAAGCCACAGTACAGCTTACAGGCGAGATAGTCACGAGAGCAGATGTGCACATAGACGGAATGCACTGCATGAACTGCAAGAACTCAGTCACACGCTCGCTTCAGAAGATGAGCGGCGTATCGGCAGCTGTGGATTTAAAGCATGGCGTGGCACATGTTGAGGCAACCAGAGAGCTAAGCGATGAGGAAATCACATTTGCCATCGAAAGACTGGATTTCAAGGTGACAGGAATTGAGAGATTTTAGAAAAGGCTTCTGAATAGTTAGATTCGAATATTAGAAAGAAGGAAATACAGACAGTATGAAGCAATATACAGTTACAGGAATGAGCTGTGCGGCATGCTCTGCCAGAGTGGAAAAGGCGGTCTCTAAGGTTGATGGTGTGACGAGCTGTTCTGTCAGCCTTTTGACCAACTCGATGGGAGTCGAGGGAAGCGCGACAGATGCGCAGATAGTGGAGGCAGTAGAGCAGTCGGGCTATGGAGCGAGTCCCAAAGGCACAGCAACAGAATCAGATAATGACAAAGCAAATAACAGCTTAGAGCAGCTAAAGGCAGCGCAGGATGCGCTTGTAGACAGGGAGACACCGAAGCTTGTAAACAGGCTTATAGCATCGCTCATATTCTTAGTTGTTCTCATGTATTTTTCCATGGGACATATGATGTGGGGCTGGCCGTTGCCTGAGTTTTTCAATGGAAACCATGTGGCTATGGGGCTTTTGCAGCTTCTGCTTACAGTGGCGGTAATGGTCATAAACCAGAAGTTTTTTATCAGTGGCTTTAAGGGCTTGATTCACGGCGCTCCCAACATGGATACGCTTGTTGCGCTTGGCTCTGCGGCATCGTTTGGATACAGCGTGTATGCACTTTTTGCCATGACGGCTGCGCAGGTGAATGGCGATATGGATGCGGTCATGTCATATATGCATGAGTTTTATTTTGAATCCGCAGCATGATTTTGGCACTGATTACTGTCGGAAAAATGCTTGAAGCGCACTCAAAGGGCAAAACAACAGACGCTTTAAAGAGCCTGATGCAGCTTGCCCCAAAGACAGCAACCGTTGTAAGGGATGGCGTGGAGCAGGAAATTTCTGTGGATGCAGTGAAAAAGGGCGATATTTTCGTGGTCAGACCGGGGGAAAATATCCCTGTGGACGGTGAAATAATAGATGGAACAACCGCTGTCAACGAATCGGCACTCACAGGAGAGAGCATCCCTGTGGATAAGCAGCCGAAAGATACAGTAAGCGCTGCAACAGTGAACCAGTCAGGCTTTATAAAATGCCGCGCAACCAGAGTAGCGAAGACACCACACTCTCACAGATTATACAGATGGTGTCTGATGCCGCAGCGACAAAGGCTCCTATTGCAAAAATCGCTGACAGGGTATCGGGAGTATTTGTGCCGGCGGTTATTACAATTGCAATCATTACAATAATAGCATGGCTTATAGCCGGTGAGACCGTGGGCTTTGCGCTTGCCAGAGGCATTTCGGTGCTCGTGATAAGCTGTCCGTGTGCACTTGGACTGGCAACTCCTGTTGCGATAATGGTAGGAAATGGCAAGGGCGCAAAGAGCGGTATACTCTTCAAGACAGCGGCAAGCCTTGAGGCAACAGGCCGCACACAGATTGTGGCTCTTGATAAGACAGGCACCATAACAAGCGGTGAGCCGAAGGTGACGGATATCGTGCCGGATGAGACATTTTTTGAGAAAATCGGCAAGCATGCCGGTGAGTGTCAGCGTAAGGCAGACGATTTAAACCCGTACTCATCAAAAGATAAAGCACTGTGGTCAAGGAAGCTTCTTGCAATAGCCGCATCAGTCGAGGCCAAGAGCGAGCATCCGCTTGCAAAAGCCATTATGGAGCGCGCTAAAACGGATGAAATCGCTGTTGCAGAGGTGACGGATTTTAGCGCTGTTGTAGGAAATGGTCTGACTGCAACACTTGCAGGCAAAATGATAAAAGCAGGAAATCTTGCTTTTGTCAGCAAATTTGTAAAAGTGTCAGATGATATGCGCGCGAAAGCTGTCGAATTTTCAAAGGAAGGAAAAACTCCTCTGTTCTTTGCCGCAGATGACAGGCTTTGCGGTATCATAGCCGTTGCAGATACAATAAAGGAGGACAGTCCGGAAGCTGTCAGACAGCTTAAAAATATGGGTATCAGAGTTGTTATGCTCACCGGTGACAACGAGCAGACTGCCAATGCCATTGGAAAGCAGGCGGGAGTGGACGAAGTCATCGCAGGTGTGCTTCCGGATGGTAAGGAGGCTGTCATAAGGAAGCTAAAAAAACAGGGCAGGGTAGCCATGGTTGGTGACGGAATCAATGATGCACCGGCGCTCACACGTGCGGATATGGGAATTGCAATCGGCGCGGGAAGTGATGTGGCAATAGATGCAGCGGATGTTGTCCTGATGAAGAGCCGCCTGATAGATGTACCGGCAGCAGTGCGGTTAAGCCGTGCTACATTGACAAATATACACGAAAATCTGTTCTGGGCATTTTTCTATAATGTAATAGGTATTCCACTTGCGACCGGTTTGTGGTATCCTTTATTAGGATGGAAGCTCAATCCGATGTTTGGAGCGGCGGCGATGAGCCTGTCGAGCTTCTGCGTTGTTACCAATGCCCTGCGGCTGAATCTGTGCAGGGTGTATGATCCTAAGCATGACAGAAAAGCAACACCAGATAAAAAAAACAAAACAGATAAACCAAATGAAAGTGAGGAAAAATCAATGACAAAGACAATGAATATCGAAGGAATGATGTGCGGCCACTGCGAGGCAAGAGTAAAGAAGGCACTCGAGGCGCTTGATGCAGTTAGTGAGGCAGCAGTAAGCCATGAGAGCGGAACTGCAGTAGTGACATTAAGCTCTGACATTTCCGATGAGAAATTAAAGGAGACTGTAGAGGCTGAGGACTACAAGGTTACATCCATTCAGTAATCAGTTAGACAGTATAACAATATGAAGAAATATATAGCATTGGTATTGGCTGCAGTGCTGGTGCTTGGGATTTTTACAGGATGCGGTAACAAGGGCAACAAAGAGACAGAATCACAGACAGATGAGAAAGCCACTGAGTCGGTGAATTCTGCAGAAAATAATACAGAGGACAGTACGCAGAGCAGTACAGAAAACAGTACGGAAAATCAGAATCCGGCTGGCACAGAGCAGCTCACCACAGAAAACGGACAGGAGAGCTCAGTTCTTGCCTGTCCGTCAGTAAACGGTAAGCTGCATGTGGAGGGCAGCAAGCTCGTTGATCAAAATAACAACGAGGTGCAGCTTCGCGGAGTCAGCACACACGGTCTTGCGTGGTATCCACAGTATGTGACCAATGATTGCTTTGCCACGCTGAAAAGCTTTGGAGCAAACGTGGTGAGGCTCGCCATGTACACCTACGAAAGCGGTGGCTACTGCACAGATGGTGACAGGCAGCAGCTTGAGACACTTGTGCAAAACGGAGTGCAGTACGCGTTCAACAACGACATGTATGTCATCATCGATTGGCATGTGCTAAACGAGGGCAATCCAAACCGCTACAGTGATGTGGCAAAGACGTTTTTTGCCAAAATGGCACAGCAGTATGCCTTATACAACAACGTGATTTACGAGATTTGCAATGAGCCGTGCAAAGGTGCGACCTGGGGAGATGTGAAGTTTTATGCCAGCGAGGTCATTCCGTCAATCAGAAGCTACGACAAGGATGCAGTCATACTGATAGGCACACCTAACTGGAGCCAGGATGTGGATGAGGCAGTCAAGGACCCTGTCACAGGCTATGACAATATCATGTATACACTGCATTTCTATGCCGCAACCCACAAGGAGGACTTGCAGAACAAGCTAAAATCGGCGGCAGACGCCGGACTGCCGATATTTGTATCAGAGTTTGGCATCTGCAGCGCCGACGGAAACGGTCAGGTGGACATAGATTCCGCAAACAGCTGGATCAGCCTGCTCGACAGCTACGGCATCAGCTATGTGTGCTGGAATCTGTCCAATAAGGACGAAAAATCAGCGCTTCTAACACTTGCCTGCGATAAGACAAGCGGCTTTACCTATGATGATTTAAGCGATGAGGGCAAGTGGCTGTACGGCGTGCTCACAAGTCATGTGACACAGGTCTTGAATTAACGAAAAGCCTCAGATGTACGGAAAACGGTGCACCTGGAAATGCCGAGATAGAAGCCACCATGCACTCAGCCGGCATGCACATGAGGCAGATGCAGATACTTCTCTCTGGTGGCAAGTCCGCCGCGGATATGGCGCTCGGACTTGTTGATATCGAGAATGTGACGCGCTTTTGCGGCAAGCTCCGGGTCTATGCGAAGCAGCCTGTCAGCATCCGTGATATCCTTGTGCACAGTGGATTTGCTAATGCCAAACTGCTTAGCGGCCTGGCGCACAGTGGCATTGTTTTCAACTATGTAGTTGGCGATTTCCACCGCCCTTGTCTCAATATATGATTTCAAAAAATACTCCTGCATATTCTGTTGTTACAGTTTATGCAGGAGTATTTTTAATATTACACACAGGTTGTAATTCTATTTGCGTTTTTCGTAATAAAATAAGAAATCGGTTTCTTAACCGCAGGAAAGCTGTAGCTTAAGTGAATTAAGCATATGCGGATGCGATGAGCTCAATACATTTATCGTATCCAAGCACAGAGCTGTTTAGCACCAGATCATAATTTTTTCTGTTGCCCCACTCCTTGTCGGTAAAGTAGCGGTAATTTACAGAGCGCTTCTTATCGACATCCTTTAGCAGCTTTTTGACCTCGTCATCGCTCTTATGGTAGAGCTTTTTTATTCTTGCAGCCTTCTCAGGCTTATTTCCCTCTATAAAAACATTCAGCACATCATCCCTGTCAGAAAGAATGTAGTCTGCGCAACGTCCCACAATAACGCATGGCTCTTTTTGCGCAATATCCTTGATGAGCTTCTGCTGGATATTGAAAATCTGGTCGGAAAGAGAAACTCCTGTGATGTCGCGCCCCCACAAATGCATATGAAAAAAATGCTTCCGGCAGGTGCATATTCGCCCTGGTTTGCAACAATCTGCTCAGAGATACCGAGCTCCTTTGCCACATGCTCAATTATTTTTTTATCGTAAAATTCAATGCCGCATTTTTGAGCAATCTGCTCGCCGATAAAGCGACCGCCACTGCCAAACTCTCGGCTTATAGTGATTATTTTAAAACTCATGATGAAACCTCCCAGCCTATAAAAGTGTTTATAATTCATTATAACGTAATTGCACATAAAATCAAAACAGAAATTTAACAAAATCGCTTGCAGATAAGCACTCCGTAATCTATAATGACATAAGAAAAACATGTTGCTTTTACGTAATCAATGAGATGGCAGCATGGCGAATAAACAATTAGGAGGAAAACATGGATCAGGAAAAGGTCATAGTCATAGACTTTGGTGGTCAGTACAATCAGCTTGTTGCGCGCCGTGTCCGCGAGTGCAACGTGTACTGTGAGATTTACTCATACAAAATAGACATTGAGAAAATCAAAGAAATGAATCCAAAGGGCATCATCCTTACAGGAGGTCCAAACAGCTGTTATGAAGAGGATTCACCATCCTACCAGAAAGAGCTGTTTGAGCTGGGAATACCGGTGCTTGGCATCTGCTACGGTGCACAGCTTATGATGCATAAATTAGGAGGAAAGGTAATCACACCGGAGGTTGGAGAGTATGGAAAGACAGAGATTACATATTCTGCAAACGGCGTGATGTTCAAGAATCTGCCATCAGAATCAGTATGCTGGATGAGTCATTTCGACAGAATTGCAGAGGCAGCACCGGGCTTTGAGGTAGTTGCGCACACTGCAGACTGTCCAATAGCCGCAACACAGAATGTTGAGAAGAAATTATATGCAGTACAGTTCCATCCGGAGGTACTTCACACCAAGAACGGAACACAGATGATTTACAATTTCGTCCGTGGCGTATGTGGATGTGCAGGCACATGGAAGATGGATTCATTCGTCAAAAACACAATCAACGAAATCAGAGAGCAGGTCGGTGACGGCAAAGTGCTCCTTGCACTTTCGGGTGGAGTAGACTCATCAGTACTCGCAGCACTCCTTGCCAAGGCAATCGGCAAGCAGCTCACCTGCGTATTCGTAGACCACGGACTTCTCCGCAAGAACGAGGGCGATGAGGTAGAGGGCGTATTCGGCAAAGGCGGTTCGTTCGACATCAACTTTGTCCGCGTCAACGCACAGGAGCGCTACTACAGCAAGCTTGCAGGCGTCACAGAGCCTGAGCGCAAGCGTAAAATCATCGGTGAGGAATTCATCCGTGTATTCGAGGAAGAAGCTAAGAAAATCGGAAAGGTTGACTTCCTTGCGCAGGGAACCATCTATCCGGACGTAGTGGAGAGTGGACTCGGCGGAGAATCCGCAGTCATCAAATCACACCACAACGTAGGAGGTCTCCCGGAGCATGTCGATTTCAAGGATATCGTGGAGCCACTCAGAAACCTCTTCAAGGACGAGGTACGCAAGGTCGGACTGGAGCTTGGATTACCTGACTATCTCGTATTCCGTCAGCCATTCCCAGGCCCAGGCCTTGGAATCCGTATCATCGGCGAAGTCACAGCCGAAAAGGTACGCATTGTCCAGGATGCAGACTGGATTTACAGAAGCGAAGTGGAAAAGGCAGCAAAAGAGTACAAAGAGGCCCACGGCGAGGAACCATCATGGATGCCAAACCAGTACTTTGCAGCCCTTACCAACATGCGTTCAGTAGGTGTCATGGGTGATGAGAGAACATATGATTATGCCGTTGCAGTCCGTGCAGTCCGCACCGTGGACTTCATGACAGCCGAAGCAGCCGAGATACCGTTTGAGGTACTTCAGACAGTGATGAGCAGAATTATAAATGAGGTAAAGGGAGTCAATAGAGTATTCTATGATTTGACCAGTAAGCCACCGGGAACTATTGAGTTTGAATAGTTGACGCTGGGCTACAAAGCCCGTAACCACGGGGCTTTGCGGCTTTGGGTGTTTGAAATTGCATTATCATTGCATTTTTATATTTCTTTGTGATACATTGCAGTATGCTGATTACTGGTATAATTAGCAATACTTTGAGAAGCTGACTGGTAGCTGAGAACCCCGGTCAGCTTCTTTGCAATCTCAATATTGGTGTTTGGATACAGATGACCATAAGTTCCTAGTGTCGTCTGTATTTTTTCATGTCCAAGACGCTCTTTAATCAGCAGTGGATTTTCGCCCATGCTGATAAGCAGGGAAGCATGCGAATGTCTCAGGGCATGAATTTTGATTCTGTGGACACCAGCTAAATTTGCCAATTTCTCTAATGCTCTTGGAAGCGTTGTTTTGCTGGTGGGTGTACTGTTATAACTCAGTACGAATCCACAATTTGGTAAAACCTTTGCCTGGACCGCCTTCCATTCTTGTAATTCCTTGATGGTATCAGCATCAATATAAATGGTACGGTTGCTTGCCTGCGTCTTAGGTTCAACGAATTTGTAGTCATTCATTGTTTTATAGTACAGTGTTTTACTAATAATCAGCATACCTGTTTCAAAATCAATATCATCCACTGTAAGGCGGCAGCCTCTCCAATACGCATTCCAGTCATAAATAAAAGCCAGAACGAGATGAAGAGATAGTGCTCGTAGTAGTCACCTTTGTACAGCAGGGATATTACCTTCTGAAACTCCTCCAAAGTCCAGAAGTCGATCTTTACTTTTTTAGATTTGATATTGCCGATCATGCGGGCAGGATTCTTCTTTGCAAGTCCGAGGATAATCGCCCGGTCAAAAGCTAAACATAACATTCCCTGAACAATGCGTACATAGTTTGGACTGAATTGTTTTGCCAACTTGAGCTGCCAGGTCTGTACATTTATCGCTTCTATTTCGGACACTTTCTTCTTGTAGAAATAGGCAAAGTGTTTTTGAATGGTCGAGTAACGATTCTTGTAGGTACTTTCTTTCACCTGAGTTTTGTACCACGGAAGATAGATTTCTTCAATAAACTTTTTGAAGGTAATGTCTTCCTTCTTATCAGCTAATTCTTCCGTTGATGCAAGAATCAATTTGGAATACTCGGCACGGGCTTCTTTTTTTGTTGAGAATCCGCTGCGGTATTTTTGAATCTGTTTTCCGGTTACAGGATGATATCCGAGGTTGGCTCGAAAATAATAAGTGCCGTTTTCTGCTTTTTTAATTGGATCTTTTGCCATGATTTCACTCCTTACTAAAATGCAAAAAGCACGATCATTCTTGCTTATCGGGCAAAGTAATCCCTAATAATTCTTCAACGGCTTCTTTTGGAACCCTGTCTAATTTTCTGGATTGATAATAGGTATGCCCCTTTTCTACCATAAGTTCTTTGCTTTTTTGATAATATCAGCAGCAAAGGAAGGACCGTAGCCTAATTCAATCAAATCCCTTTTTGTTACAGTTATCATGAATCTCCTTTCCACAGACAGGGAATCAACTTGATACCTGTCTATTATTATATCAAATTTTGAGTAAAAGTTCTCTAATAAAAGCGCTATAAGCTAAAATCCCAAAAGTCTATGTTATTCTTTCAGAAGCCAGTTCCTATGCCCGTTCCGGCACGTAAAACGGTGTTACTTTGTAACTATTAAGCTGCAGGCGTGCGAAGATGCAAACTATCTGCAGTCACCTATATCAATCTCCCGAAAGATTTCTTTTGTTTTCAAGGTACGGCGAATGGATATATTACCCATTCAATTAAGGAATAGGGGGCTTTTCTTTAAGATTGAAAAATTTTAAGAAAAAATGATAAAAATAAAAGCTGCCTTGATTTGGCAGCCACGGAAATCTATTTGCGTTTTAGAGCCAGACGATTCAGCATGGAAATGAGCGCAAGCATATCCTCGTCATCGAGTTGTTTCATCAGATCAGTTGCTTTGTCAATCAGAGGAAGATTGTGCAGCTCTGAATCGAAGAACTGTTGAGGAGTGACTTCCAGATAGTCACAGATATCCAGAAAGCTCTGCATGGTAGGCAGAGAACGTCCGGAAGTGAGGGACTGGATGTAGCTTTTATTTTTGCCAAGATCCAGACTCATCTGATATTCAGATACATTTTTCTTTAAACGCAGTTCGCTGATGCGTTCTCCAATAAAGTTTTTATCCATACATTTACACCTCTCTTCCACATTTTAAACTATTTACTTACAGCAAATTACGGAATAAAATAGAGATATATTTGAAATATAGTGATTATTCCGTAATATAACCGTAATTTACTAAAATGATACAAAAAAAGAAATTATGGATGATAGAAAATGGATTTTGGGGTATGATGATAGCAAAGGAAGTGGATGTCTGTGCGGATTATAGGAAATGAGCAGGAAATTGAATGGGCGAAGGAAGCACTGCGGAATCAATGTAACGATTGTCCCTACTTGGACTGCTGTAATGAAAAGGCGAAAGAGGAGTCAAAGCAGTGTGGAACGGTTCGGTTTGGCTGCCGGGAGTATCTGAAAGAGAAGATTGAATTCGTAGTAGAAAAATAGATGTAGTATTTTGAACAAATATAAACACCATATATAGTATAAGCCTGAATTGACATGAGGAATATCTTGTGCTAGTATACTGATATAGTTTATTTTATGCACACCCTTTTTGGGGAGTTTCGGGATTCATAAGAATCTCCAAACTTACAGGAAACAGCAGGAGCTGATTCCTGGCATAAGTAGTTTATGTTTGTAGTGAGTGTCACGGTATGCCTTTTTTGGCTGCGTGGCACTTTTGTTTTTTCAGGAAGAAACCAGACTTTTAAGAATGAACAGAGAAAAGACTCTCTTTTCATTCTTTTTTTGTGCTTACATTTAGGTTTCGGCATAGTTGCATGCCACAACCAGCTTCGGCTGTTGATGGATAAATATTATTTTAAGAAAGGTGGAATAAGAACATGAATGAAGCAAGAGTGTATGCAGATGGATTTGAGAGATCCTTTGCAGAAGTAAAAGATCTGCTGGAGTTTCTGGCAGAGAGAGGAAGAAATGCCAAATGGATCAGAAAGCCAACGAATACGTTACGGCTGGCACCACTGGAAAAGGAGGCTCAAAATCTGGATGCGGCAGATGCATCCATGGAAGAAATTTTGGAGGATACAGAGAAGAATACGCAGCTTGTACTGAAAATGAGAGGAGAATCCTATCCGGTACGTGACTGTGCCATCCGCACCATTTTAAGCCGCGCAGGTGTCAATGGAGACGGGCTTCGCAAGCTGGATAAGGCAACATATGCGAAGGTAGTCAATTACTGCCTGCGGGTTGCAAAAGGGGATGCCCTGATTAAGATTGCGGACGGAAAGGTTTCCGCAGTACATGGCGGGGATAAACATGATTATTGCATCCTTGATATGAAAGCCATGTTTGAGACAACCTGCGAATATCTGAATCTGAATTTCAAAGGCAGTGTTTACATGGAGGGCTCTGGTATCTATGACCATTCCATTGTATCTGCCATGTGGAAGCTCGGAGGAAGTCAGGAACTTCTGGATACTTACCGAAAAGCACTGGATGCACACGGAATGGATGAGAAGATCCTGTCACCGGCACTTCGTTTTACCACATCTGACGTGGCAGCGAGCGGTGCAAATCTGTATCCGATGCTTTTGACAGACGGACCAAACGGCGTTATCAGTCTGGGAAGTCCAATCAAGCTGGCTCACGATAAAGGGGCAACGATTCTGGACTTCCGGAAAAATCTGGAGCAGGTATGCGCCCGCTATGTGGATGCGATGAAGAATCTTACTCAGCTTATGGACATTGAGATCCGTAATCCGGTGAACTGCCTGAAGCTGCTGATGAAGGAACTTGGCATTAAACAGAAGATCCGGAATGAGGTGGTGGAGCTATTTGTATCCCAGAACGGGGAAGGTGCCTGTACGGCACATGATCTTTATTATGCCATGAATGAAGCCTCCTTTTTTGCAGCCTGTGAAGGAATGTCCGGACAGGGCATCCTGAAGCTGGAGGAGGATATTACGAAGGCGCTTATAAAAGACTGGAAAAAATATGACGTTTATGGAGCAGTCAAATGTTAGGAGGAATTGGAATGAATAACAAAGCAGAGTATACACCGGAAAAGGTTGTGGATATCAGTAACCTGTCAAGAGAAGACTGGTTGGAATACCGCAAAAAAGGAATCGGCGGCAGTGATGTAGCGGCAATCATGGGGATCTCTCCATTTGCCACTATCCGGGATCTGTTTTACAACAAAACAGGTGTGCAGCCGGTCATTCAGGAGGAAGAGGAAAGCAACTGGGTTGCCAAGGAAGTCGGACACCGGCTGGAAGATCTGGTGGCAGAAATCTTTTCCAAAAAGACCGGACTGGAAGTATTTCCGGTACGTGTCATGTTCCGGCATCCATTATATCCGTTCATGCTTGCAGATGTGGATTTTTTTGTTCGTATGCCGGATGGGACATTTGCGATTCTGGAATGTAAAACCTGCAATTATAATGCGAAAGATAAGTGGGCTGATGAGGGTATTCCAGCTCATTATGTGCTGCAGGTAAGGCATTATCTGTCTGTGATGAATATGCAGAAAGCCTTTATCGCATGCCTGTATGGAAATAACGAGAATGAGTTTGTGTATCGCACCATTGAGCGTGATCTGATTGAGGAAGAAGACATCATTGATCAGGAAACGTATTTCTGGCAGGAACATGTATTGAAAAATGTAGTACCGCCGCATAACGGGAATTCCGATCTGGTTCTGGCAAATATCCGTAATTATGGTGGTTTTGCAGACAAATCTATTCCGGAAATTGTGCTTTCCGGTCTGGAATCAAAAAATCTTGAGAAGTATCTTACCCTTTCGGAGGAAAAGTCACAGTTGGAAAAACGGAAAAAGGAAATCGAAGCAGAACAGCGGGCAATCAGTGTTCCTTTTGTGGAACAGCTGGGGCAGGGCTGCAAGGCAGTGCTGGAGGACGGTACGAACCGTTACCGTATTACCTATAATCCGACCAGACGTACTTCGGTTGGGAAAGACCAGATGGAGAAGCTGAAAAACCAGCATCCGGATATCTATGAGGAATATACAAAAACAACGGAGAGCCGTACTTTCCGAATTAAGAAGGAGGCGGCGTAATGAGAAAACCAAATGAACGGATGCGGATAAAAAGCTGGAGGGATATAAACAATGAGGTGCAGATTTAAACATAAGATTTTCCAGAATGAGGAGAATGGGTATACGATTGCCATATTCACCACACAGGATACGTCTGTCCCCCTGTCAGCCAGAGACAAATATCTGGCATCCCGGAATATCATCGGCTTCTCAGCGATTGGATTCGGTCTTCCGCTTACAGACGAGATTGAGCTTGAGATGGAAGGCAGATGGGAGAGCGGAGAGCATGGAACTCAGTATCAGGTGGAAAATTTCATGGAGGTTGTACCACGGACAAAGGAGGGTATCTTAGGATACCTTTCTTCCGGTGCAATCAAAGGTATCGGTCCCAAGATGGCAGATACTATTTTCCGGAAGTTTGGGCTTCAGACACTGGAAATCATGGAAAACAACCCGCAGGAACTCTTGAAGATCCGTGGAATTTCCGAGAAGAAGCTGGCTGCTATTGTGGAGTCCTATGGAAAAAACCAGGTGTTCCGGGAACTGATGACGTTTCTGGCGCCTTTTAAGGTAACACCCAAAAAAGTGAATATGATTCTGAAGAAATTCGGAAATGAATCGGTGGATATTATCCGGCACCGCCCTTACATGCTGAGTGCAGTCAAAGGCTTCGGGTTTCTGACTGTGGATGCGATCGGAAGACAGTGCTGCTGTGCACTCAATGATCCCATGCGGATATCCGGGTGCATCGGACATATCATGAATCAGGCAATGAAAGAAGGACATCTGTTTAAGCAGCGTCAGGAGGTTATCAGGGAAGCACTGGAAATACTGAACCGGGATCTGCAGGTCATGGCAGTATCGGAGCAGGATGTCAGTCAGGTGCTTTACCGGCTGGTGCTGCAAAAAAGCATTGTTGTGGAGGAAGAACGGATCTATTCTATCCGGCAGTATGAAGAAGAAACACAGACCGCTTCCATGATAGCCAGACGGCTTTTGGAGAAGCCGGTTTTGCTGTCCATTGAACCGGAGCTGGAAAAGGCACAGAAGACACTGGGGATCACGCTGTCAGAAACACAGAAACAGGCAGTGCGGATGGTGTTTGCACATCCCATCAGTATTATTACCGGAGGTCCCGGAACCGGAAAGACAACGGTTCTCAAGGTGATTCTCTATATCCATCAGGCGTTATGCAGGTCAGAGGTACAGCTTATGGCTCCGACCGGACGTGCGGCAAGACGTATGGTGGAGAGTACCGGCTGTGAAAATGCATCCACGATGCATCTGGCCCTGGGGCTTTTGGGAGATGATACGGATTTTGAACCGGATTTTGAGTACCTGTCTGCCGGATTTCTAAATGTAGATGAGGTGTCCATGGTGGACATGCATCTTGCCTATGAATTTTTCCGGCGGGTTAGCAGACATGCCAGAGTCCTTTTAGTCGGGGATAAGAACCAGCTTCCATCCGTAGGAGCCGGGGATGTGTTCCGGCAACTGATTGCCTGCGGGCTGATTCCGGTCACGGTACTGGATCTGGTTTACCGGCAGGGCGCTTTGAGCAGCATACCTTATAATGCAAAACTGATGCAGGAGAATAAGACTAATCTGAGCTTTGGGGAGGATTTTCAGTTCATTGCCTGTAAAGGAGCAGATGAAGCGGCAGAGATTGTCCGGAGGATTTATCTGGACGAGATTGCAAAAAACGGCATGGATCAGGTACAGATCCTGACTCCGTATCGGAAACGCAGTGCTGCCGGAGTGGATGAATTGAACAAATCTCTGGAGGATTTTGTAAATCCGCCAATCGCAGGGAAGAAGGAACTGCATATCGGCAGTCAGGTGTTCCGGGTTGGCGATAAGATTTTACAGAATAAAAATACCGAGATGGCGAGTAACGGCGATCTGGGCAGGATACTGGACTGTATCACGGATGAGGATGGAAATGCCAGGGCAGTGATCGGATTCCCGGATGGGCGGCAGGTGCAATATGAAGCTGACAGATGGAAATGATCGAACATGCTAACGCAACAACCATCCATAAGGCACAGGGTTCCGAATGTCCGGTTGTCATCATCCCTTGGGTAAAAGCCTTTTATATGATGCTGAAGCGCAATATTCTCTATACCGGAGTGACCAGAGCGAAAAGCAAGGTTTATCTGGTAGGGGAATGGGCTGCAGTCTGTCAGGCAATCCATACGGATGACAGCGGGACAAGGAACACCATTCTGAGTGAGCGGATCGTACAGTATTACGATCAGTATCAGAGTGAACAGAAACCGGAAATGGAGCAGTTAAAACTTGTTGTTTAAAAATATTTTTCAATTTTTGAAATAAGCGGACTATTACTCTTATATAGGGGAACGTCTGCTTTTCTAAATGAAAGGAGCAGAGAATGAAAGAATTATTGTATAAGAAATCAGAGGCAGTTGCCGCTTTGAACCGTGTGGATGGCTTCCATCCGATGGAACTGGCAAGAAAGATTGGAGAAGAAGGGCAGGAGGAGCAGCTTTATCTGGATGTGAAATACCGGAAGCTATGGTTTCGTCTGGTCAATCCGGCAGGAAGATCATCAGCCGGATTATCACTTTCACAGAGAACATGGCAGTTGTGGAAGCACGTATCTATCTGGATAAATGTGATCAGGAAGACAATTATGTAGCCAATTCCTTTTCGCAGAAATTCCGGAGCGATGACCCGAAGTTTGGAGACAAATTTCTGGAAATGGCAGAAACAGCAGCCGTAGGAAGGGCATTATCGGATGCCGGATATGGTGTGCAGTTTGCGGATGTGGGAGAGGAAAATGATCCTGCACAGGTAGATGCCGGAATTCCATATCAGAATCCACAGATGCCGGATTCAGGTGCCATGGAAAATGCAGCCATGCCGGATTCGGGTGTCATGCCAAATGCCCCTATGCCAACTTATGGAGAGATGCCAGGTCAGCCGGAATATGCAGGCCAGCAGATGATGAATCAGTTCTATCAGCAGGCACAGGCGGCGGGAAGCACCATTTACCATGGCAGTGGACAAATGCCTGGCTACGGTTCCGCTCCGGCTGCCTCTACGCCGCCAAAGACCGGACAGATGCTGCAGGGAGCATTACAGAATCTGGATACGTCCCTTCCGGTAGAAGAACTGATGAAACACATGAACTATGAAATGGCAGTCGGGACTGTGATTCCGGGAAAGGGAAAATACGGCGGAAAGACCATGGGACAGGTGGCAGTTGAAAGCCCGTCAACGATCCAGTGGTTTGCCGAGCAATATTCCGGACCGAACAATCTGGTTCCGGCGGCAGCAAAGGTAATTTTACAAAAAGCAATGCCGATGGCTGGTTAAGGAAGAACCCCGCAGAGAGCTTTTTTCTGCGGGGGAAAGGAGGAAGAGACCGGGATGTATTATGATATGTCTGGGTTTGATTATGGAATACTGGATGTGGTGCAGGTGCTGCATCTCAGAAAGCGGCGGGGAAACTATTATGACTGCCCGTTTTGTGGAGAGACGCATGGAAAACTGAATATCAATGTGGAAAAGAATGTATTCCGGTGCAACCGCTGTGATGCGTCCGGGGGGATGCTGAAGCTTTATGCGGATTTGCACAATGTTACACTCTCCGAAGCAAATCAGCAGATCCGGGAAGCATTAGGAAAAGGAGAATACCGGACGGATTATATCAAAGCAACGCCGGTACAGGAAGAAAAGGCAACGGCAGAGCTTGCACCCATAGAGGAAATCCACCGGACGTATCAGAGAATGCTGTCCATGCTCACGCTTAACAGGAAGCATCAGGAGGATCTGCAAAGACGAGGATTAAAACCGGAACAGATCGAAGCACAGCGTTACCGGAGTGTCCCGCTGTTTGGAATGAAGAAGCTGGTCAAAAGGCTGGCAGAAGAAGGATATATGGTGAAAGGCGTGCCGGGATTCTACCGGGATACAGACGGAAACTGGACGATTAACTTCAAAGCAGAAAACTCAGGAATCCTGATTCCCATAGTTTCTTTGGACGGGTTCATCCAGGGTTTTCAGATCCGGGTAGATCATGTGACTGACACGAAAAAATATATCTGGCTGTCCAGTGTCAATTATGACCAGGGAGTTTCCTCCGGAAGTCCGGTACATGTGATCGGTGATCTTGCCGCAGAACGTGTCTATCTGACCGAAGGAGCCTTAAAAGGGACCATAGCCCATTATCTGTCCGGCGCTACCTTTGTGTGCGTTGCCGGAGTGAACCAGTACCGGAATCTGAAACCGGTGCTGGAGCGGATGAAAGGATATGGGATGAAACAGCTTTTGGAGGCGTATGACATGGATAAGAAGATGAAAGTAGCCTGCAATAAGCATGACAGTAAGTGTGCGGTCTGTTTTGAGCGTTCCCCTGTTATCTGCCAGCATAAGGCGGAGAAACGGAGGATTATCCAGAACGGCTGCAATAAGGTCTATGAAATCTGCCGGGAGCTTTCCCTGCCGATGAACCGGATGGTCTGGGATATGGACGAGAGCGGGGAGTGGAACGGGAAACACAAGGGGATTGATGACTATTTAGCCGCCATCAAACAGAAGGAAGGAACCGGGGCACAGACTTCGGCTCTTCCGAAAGGAGAACAATCATGAGAAAAAAAGGAAATACGGTTCTTGCAGGACTCATTATCTGCCTGTTGCTTGTTTTTCTCGCAGCGGCAGGAAAACTCTTTGGTGCTTATCTGAAGTATCAGAAAGGGGACGTAAGTTACGAGAAACTGCAGGAATATGTTCAGGAACCAGAGGAAGAAGAATCACCGGAGTCTGAGAAAGAAAAGGAGGAACCTAAGAATAGGTATCTAGAAATTGATTTTGCAGGTTTAAAAGCGGTTAATCCGGATGTCATAGCGTGGATTCAGATTCCGGCACTGGATATTAGTTATCCGGTGGTACAGGGGAAAGATAATGCATATTATCTTCATCACCTTTTTTCGGGAGAATCCAATATCAACGGGAGCATCTTTGTGGACTGCCATAATCAGCCGGACTTTACGGATCAGAATACGATCGTGTACGGGCATAATATGAAAAACGGGAGCATGTTCGGAACTCTGGATAAGTACCAAGACAAAGAGCTATTTGAACAACATCCGGAGTTTTATCTCTATTTGCCGGACAAGATCCTCAAGTATCGTATCTTTTCCTGCTATGCGGGAAGAACCGGAAGTGAGGGATATAGGTATCATTTCCCGGAAGCGGAAGATTTTCAGACGTTTCTGGATACGGTGTCTTCTTATAGGGATTATGATACCGGCACCGAGCTGTCGGCAACGGATCGGATAGTTACGCTGTCTACCTGTGTCAATTCCAGACGGAATTATCGCTATCTGGTACATGGAAAATTAAGCAGTGAGATCATCACAGAGGAATAAAAGAATCGTGCTGGTGTGAGAAGAAATTTCTTATGCCAGCTTTTATTATGGGAGGAAATGTAATGGGAACAGCATTGGTTATGGAACATGCAAACGCACTGGCACAGATGATAGTCAGTGAAAAGGACAAGTTATTTGATGAAAGAGTGGAGGCTCTTGTAAAACTTTATAGAAGGGCGGAATTTTATCTGAAGCAGGGATTTCTGGAGAGCATCGTCTGCGAGTTCCATCGGAAGAAAGTGGAAATGATTATGCAGGCGGAAACAAAAGGAGAGATTACGGAAATACTGAAGTTATCAAAACCGCATTTTGACGGGAAAAAATTTGTCTATACCTCTCCGTATGCTGTGGAAGAGGAAGAGCTTCTCCTTTGGTCTCTGACATCACTGCAAGGTCACTCCGGGATGAAGGGTATCGAAGATATCGGGAATTATTTGAGAAGTGCCTGCCGGAGATGGCAGAAAAGATTCCGGCGTAGAACAATGGCATAACAAAGGAACGAAAAAACTATCTTTTATTTTACTGTAATTTCACTCTTTATTGAATCTGCAATACTTTACAAAGTTTTTTACGGAAAAATGCTTCGGATTAATATACTTAACACCAGTATCTATCAGCTTAAATTTTGAATAACCAAACACCAGTGTTTCATTATTCACAAAAATCGTCATCTATCCAGAAAGCAGGTAAAATATGTTCACAATAATCAGAGTATTTTCTGCATTCAATACATTCTTCATCTAAAGAATCTACGCCGACATAATGAATATGATAATCTACAGTATCGTTTACAAATCTTTCAAGGAAGATGTTCAAAACAAAGGCTACTCTATCATCACAATAAACATAACCAATTAAATTCTTATGAATGATACAGTAAACGAGATAAACACAGCGTGTATCAACGATGCAGTTGAAATTGTATCCAGATTAAAGCCTATTTATACTTTAAAGCATGCACGGAGACAGCAAGAAGACCTATTCCTGTACGGAAGAGGTCTTCCTGTCCTTATACTAAAGTTAATTGGTATGCTGAAGTCCCGCAAAAGCAACATTTAATTTACCTCCAGATTACCGCTTTTAAGAGATAGATAATCGGAACTTCCGCTAAGCAGATAGAAAAAATATTCCCCTTTTTCATCTGGTGAGAAACTATATTTTCCACTCAGTTCATCGAACACTTCTCCTTCATACATTATCCCGTCTTTTACATAACCGATAATCAAATCTTGGGATACTGTAATGTCTGATTTATATTTATCAAACGAAATGACTATATTATCTTTATCAGTTAGTTCCCATCCCTTTCCATTGTCTTGTGTAAGTACACAAAGTGAATTGTTGATTAGAATTATTTCTGGAATGATATACATTTCATCTGATTTATCAGTAGGAATCTCTACTATTGATGATGGTATGAAATTAGGCATCAGACTGCTTTTAACAATTCTGCTTTCAGGAAATTCTGATGAAGATTTGGCTAATTCCTCAATATCAACAACTTTCCCATTTTCATTGGTATATACACCGTCTTTTAATATGATGTAGCTTCTATCATTGGTTTCTGTCCCGATTAAATGTCGATTGCTGTCATCAATTAAAGCCGATGTTAACAGATGACTGATTGCAGCATATACAGGCATACACAAAAACACTGAAACCACAGTTACAATAATTGCAGTTCTATAAGTGAACTTTAAAGGCTTATGTTTTGAAGCTGTTTTACAAAATACATTTTGACGTATCTTTTGTTTGGAATATTTTTTCAGTATTTTATTGCAATCATGAAAATACACTTCCTCAATAAAAGATTCATCAATTTCACTCATTAACTCATTCAAAGAAAATTTTACAGTCTTCATATCTAAATCCCTTCTTTTCCATTTTTAGTTTTAATTTTTTACGTCCGCGTAACAGTTTGGATTTTACTGTAGATTCTTTTAATCCGGTTTCTTCTGCTATTACAGCGATTGTCTTAGTGTAATAGTAGTACGAGATAAAACATTTTCTTTCGTCAACTGATAGTTCATATATGCTTTCTTTTAAGCATTTGATTACTTCTTCTTTTAACGGCCCGTATTCAATATGTTCGTTCGTTCCAACCTGAAACGCATCTTCGTAATTTTCAAAATGCATCTTAGAGGTTTTTCGTAATGCGTTTTTTGCCATGTTTCTTGCGATTGTTCCTAAATAGGGTTTGAATGTGCTGTAGTTATCTGTATCTAAATCTGCACTGTAATTCCATAGAGCTACAAAAACATTAGACACGACCTCCTCCTTGTCTTCATATGGCAAAGCACTTCCAATAATATTCTCGACTATGTATACAACATATCTGTAGTATTTGTTCATACATATTTTTAAAGCGCGCTCATCTTTATTTTTTTAGTTCGAGCATCAGTTGTTTCTCATCTATGTTAAATAACATGCTTCTACCTCATAAATTCAGTGAATACTATAGCAGTGGTTTAATAATGGGAATGTGTATTTTCAAAAAAGGGAACCGAGAAACCAAGTTAAAAAGCTTCAATTAAAATCAGGATAAGTACTCACCAGCACTTGAAATATTTTCCACTATTAAAATGTAATAGAAAATGATTTGATTGTAAAGGCATCAGAGGACAGATTAGTTACCATGCCGTAATAGTAATCTGTTGCCTGTGTCGTAAATCCTGAACGCAAACCACTTGCTGTAATCTCACGCACAAATTCTGATGAAGGTCCAGCTACGTATGCGCGTACTCTTGAACGATGAAAAGCAGAACGGCTCAAAGTGTAATTTATAGTTATTTATCTGCCGCTATTACAATAAAGTCCCATACTGTTATTTGATGGTGTTAATATGGCGACTTCGCCATTTTTCAATGTGATTCCGCGCCAAGTATATCGGGCATATGCATTTGGAATAACACCTTCTTCAACAACTTTCTGCAGGCTTTCGTCAGCAAACACAGTGTACTTCCATTCAATCATATTAGGGTCATCTGTAAGCGGCTCTGCTGCAAAAACATTAACACTTAGCGACAGCATCATAACGAGTGTTAGGATAAAACTGATTATTTTTTTATAAGCCTTCATATATGTACACGACTCCTTTCCAAGGTTCCCTTTGTAATAAGATACACAGTAAATATTGTAACGGTTGCATTTATTTAAAAAATTAAAAAAGATAATTTTTAATTTTTGTTTTTTGAATTTTTTGATTGGTAAAATAAGAAAATGGATTATAAAGAGTTGCACTCTAGGTACCTCCTACGTACAGAATAAGTATCAAATACAAAGGAGTGAAATCATTATGATTAAAAAATTAAGAGTAGCCGTGGATCACGGGAACCGGAACATGAAAACCTGTCATTTTATCTTTACCACAGGACTGACGGAACAGGATAAAAAGCCTGCCAGGGGAGAGAAGTATCTGAAATATCAGGGAAAGTATTATACCTTAGTGAGAAGCGGATTCCGTACCAGAGGGACAAGACGCAGGACAGCCGGAACCGATTCTGGATTCTGACCTTATTTGCATTGCAATGGAGCTGGAGCAGAAAAGCCAGATCCAGCCGGAGGATGTCATTCAGGTGGAACTTCCGATTGGGCTTCCGCCGAAGCATTTTGCAGAGCTTTGTGAGAGATATGAACGCTATTTCAAAGGGGACGGGAAGGTGCAGGAACTGTGCTTCAACGATAAAGTCTATCACCTCTGTATACAGAATGTAATGGCGTTTCCGCAGGATTATGCAGCCATGATGACGAGGATGATGGAAATCCGTGAGATTCCGAAAGTCGTAGGGATTGATATTGGCGGATTTACTTCTGATTATCTTCTGATGAGAAGTGGCAGACCGGATATGGATTATTGTGATTCTCTGGAAAAAGGTGTGATTACCATGTATAACGATATCATTTCCAGTATTAACAGTGAATATGACATGCTTCTGGAGGAGGCAGATATCGACAGTATCATCAAGGGAAAAACGCAGTATTATGAGGAAGCTGTTGTACAGGCAGTAGAAACCATGGTTCAGAATTTTGTTACCGATCTTCTGAACAGCATCCGAGAGCGGGGCATTGATACAAAATCTACTTATACGGTGTTTATCGGCGGCGGAGCAGTGCTTCTGGAACGATTTCTGGAGCAGGCAGACCGGTTGGGAAAACATACCTTTATCCGGGATATGAAAGCAAATGCCGATGGATATGATCTTTTGTATCGCATGACACAGGCTGGAGTGTGATTTTATGGGAAAGAAAAATCCGTTTGTATTCACTATTGGTTTTGATAAGTCGGATCCAGATCACGTGTATGTGACAGAACTTCTGAATACGACAGAGAAAAAAGCAAAACTGATCGTTGCGGCAATTCTGGCATATACGGGAAGAACGGATGAGACAGGTAATGGCAGTATAAGCATGGAACCGGATATGCTCCGGCCAATGATGCAGCAAATCATCCGGGAAGAAGTAAGAAAGGTATTGGAAGGGCAGGACGTTTCTAAGATAAATAGAGAAATGCCCACAGAAGTTGATTTGATGGAAGAAGAACCGCTGCGGATGGATCAGACTATGAGACAGAATGTAGTGGATGCTATCAGTGCATTTCGCAGGGCATAAAAAAGCAGGAGAGATACACATGCTTATGGCAGTGTACTCTCCTGTTCTTTGTATCAGAATGGGAATAGACAGAAAACTCACAGACTATTCACAGATTACTCACAGATTGTCTTTGTATAATGTGTAGATGATGAAGGATACGGGAGAGCCTTAACTTAGGTTCTTGAATCCATCCAGAAGTCCACGCAGTGTAGAAAGGGCAAGCTGTTTCTGCTCCTCCGGCAGGAATTTAGTTCTGCCATGATTTGCTGCATGGTAGAATCCGGGTTCGTTTTCTGGTTAGAAAATATAGCATCTATGGAAATATGTAAGTAAGTTGCCAAGCATAAAGTGTTTCCAACTGTGGATTGCCAATATAGTTTTCAATATCAGAGACAGTCCGTAAAGAAATCTTTGCCTGTTCCGCAAGGCTGTTTTGCGAAAGATTGCGGCGGAGACGTTCTTCCCTGACTGCATCTCCCAATAATTTTTTCACCATCTATATCACCTCACTTAATGCATATATTTTATCGTAGATTAACACTATACGAAATGCGTTAAAGTGCGTTATGATAAGCAGGATAACACATGCACAAATAGAGAAACATGGAAGTAAGTACGACAGACATGAATGGACAGCATAAGATAAAAGCCAAAGAGGAACTGAATCTGTTAAAAAAATCTTATCCATACAATGTGTCGGAGAGAAGTTAGAATATGCAGTATATGAGATACTATCATCGCATATCCTACACAATTACATAGAAAGAGAAGTATCGGCTGGACTACGAATAGAGTGGTCCAGCCTTTCTTTTTTTCGAAAAATGAAGGCAGTGTCACGTTTTGTTGCCGCTCACCGCCATCCTCGGAATTTTTTGGAACGTGATAATTTCGGAGGATAAAACAAATGAACAAAAAAAACATATACAGGATCAAAGATACAAAATCACTTTACAGCATATCTGATACAGTTTGTCCGTGGAAAACGACATGATTATCTGGAGAAGAAAATCCAGATGGCTGATGCAGAAGAACTGTTGGAGGATATTGGACAGATGGAGGCAAGAATTGTAATCGAAGAATTGCTGGAGAACCAAACGAGGGAGCAGCTTTTATTGCAGGAGGCACAGGGGAAATATCCAGAATGGAATAAGATGTCAGATGAAAGACTGATGAAAGCGCTTCATACGCTGCGGGATGAAGAACGGAAGCTGATTTACCAGCATGTGTTTGAAGAACGTACTTTTGAGGAAATGAGCAGGCTAAACGGGTTATCAGAGGAGCGATGCAAGGGTATTTATTATTATGCAATCCGGAAGATCCGCAAGGTGATGGGAGGTGAAAACTAATGAATTTTGAACGATTACTTTTAAAGGCAAAAGAAGGAAATGCAGATGCGGTACTGAAGATTTTAGAGATATATAAGCCGCTTTTAATTAAGAATGCGATTGTGAATGGCAGATTTGATGAAGATCTGTATCAGGAACTGGTAAGTACATTGCTTCAGTGTATCCAGAGATTCCAGATAATTGAGTAAGTTATCTTAAACAAAGGCTGCAATCACTCTCAGGGGAGTAACATCCTCTGGGAGTGATTGTTTTTTGAAGGGTGATATTGCCTCAGTTCGAAGCGGCAGACGGTGTTGATCTATTATGTTGCCTGATGCTTTAATGCTCTTTTGTTGTTGCCAGTTCTTTATGAAGATGTAGAGCCATAAACACAGTAACAATAGCAGAAATTACATCGGCAATCGGTTGTGCATATAGTATTCCATTTATGCCCCAGAATGATGGGAGCAACAGAATGATCGGAACAAAGCAAATACCTTGTCGGCAAGCCCCAAGAACGAATCCGGCGGTGCCTTTTCCAAGTGCAAGAAACAGAGAAGAATACACTGTGTAAAATCCAAATACGAAGAAGGAAAATCCATTTGCCATTAGCGATTTTTGACCTACAGAAATCATCTCTGTATTGCCTTCTGTAAATTGCGAAATAATCTGTGTGGAAAATAGGGCTATTGTCAATCCCACAACTACACAAAATATTGTTGACCATAAGATAGAAGTTTTAATTGCTTCCCTGAGCCGATCAAACTTTTTGGCACCATAGCTAAAGCCGGCAATTGGTTGGAAACCTTTTAAGAAGCCGAACACAACCAGAGTTCCCATTGAAGTGATTCTTGTAACAGCGCCCATTCCGGCGATAACAGCATCTCCATAGATATTAGCTTCCCGGTTTATGAATGCGATAGAAAGGCTTGTAAGAAGCTGGAAAGTCAATGTGGGTATACCGATTTTCAGAATTTCAGTTATGATCTGCTTAGAAGGACAAAATTCCTTAATGGAAAATGTAAAAGCGCTTTTTTTCTGTAATGCATAAATTAAATATACAAGAGTAGAAGCCATTTGAGAAATTGCTGTAGCGATTGCCGCACCAGCAACCCCCATGTCGAGAGTATAGATGAAAATAGGATCTAAACCAATATTCAATACAGCTCCTAATAATAATGCACACATAGTTGTTTTTGCGGCGCCTTCACTTGCAACGATATTGTTCATCGTTACATTAAATACATTGAAAATACATGAAATAACATAGATTCTTCCATAAGAAAGGGCGTATGGCATAATCGTGTCTGTTGCACCTAACATGGTTAAAATAGGTTTCAAAAAAATTGCAGTTCCGATAATAATAACTGCGCCAATACAAACACTGCTGTATAATGCAGTACTGGCGACTTTACTTGCAGCTTCCCTATCTCCTCGCCCTAAAAGTCTTGATAAGTAGGAGGCGGCACCATTGCCAAACATCAGACCTAAACCAACAACTACTTGTCCTAAAGGAAACGCAATGGAAATTGCACCCATTTGACTCTCGCCAAGTCCTCCTATGAAATAAGCATCCACCAAATTGTAGAGAGCGTTAATAAGCATACCAATCATTATCGGTATACCAAGAGCCATTAGTGCTTGGGGAACAGGTGCATTTCCTAATAAATCCATTTTGTTGTTATTCTTGTTCATTTCAAATACTCCTTTCAATTAAGAATATAAATTATAGTAGTATAAATTATAGTATACTACGTGAGAGAATACTACTATATTTATAGTAGTTGTCAAGCGTGTATCCTGCAATTTCCTTGACAAGAGGTATAAAATCAAATACTATAAATTACAGTATATATAACCGTAAGTATTTTATAGCTTTCGTGGATATAGAAAGTGGGTGAACTATGGCTACAATAGATTTAATTGTGTTAGGAATATTGAAAAAGGAACCGATGGGAGCCTATGATATTCAAAAATTAGTGGAATATCGTAATATATCAAAATGGGTAAAAATCAGTACACCATCCATTTACAAAAAAGCAATTCAGTTGGAGGAAAAAGGCTTCATTAAAGGAGAAATTGTGAAAGAAGGTAAGATGCCTGAAAAAGCAGTTTATTCATTAACAGATGAAGGCGAAAAAGAATTTGTAAAGCTTATGATGGAAACAGCCTCTAAACCCATTCACTTTTTTTAGATTTTAATGCAGTAATTGTAAATTTGGATAAGTTACCGCCTGAAAGTCAACAATCATGTATTGCCAGTATTGAGGAAAATATTGAAATATTAAAAACTTATCTGGAGGAAAATCTTCGAGAGAAAGAGAATGATCCGGAAATCCCTAAGACTGGTATGGCAGTATTGCAACAGCAGATAGTTTTGGCGGATGCTATTGAAAAATGGATTATTTCTCTAAAAAAAGACTTTTGATGAAGAAGTCACTAGCTGATTTCTTATTAGGTCTGCAGGATTGGGAAGAAACAGGGATGGATGCCGACCTATGTTCCGGCTTTGTAGCCAGAACATAGAAATTTTCTTAGTGGGGAATCTCCCTCAAACCCGGTGCTCCTTATATCCTGCAGATTAAACTTCAAATTTATACCCATATCCAACTACTGTTTTTATGTAATTCTTGTCGCTGGAATACTTTTTTATCTTCTTGCGTATTTGAAAAATAGTGTTTTCCACGGCGTGGAAATAACCATTTGCTTTTTCATGCCAAACTGCTTCATAAATCTGTTGTTTAGTAAAAGCCATCCCTGGATTAGAATATAGCATATAAAGTACATCAAATTCTTTTACAGAAAAGTTAATGTCTTTTCGTACTATTAAGCCGTAGGTCGTAAAGGTCTGCGACTTTAACTTTACCCGGAAAGGAGCTGCCACATATATAGGCAGTGCTGTAATTTTAACAGTAACGGTCACCAATCTATGGGGATGGCTTGTATATCCGGCTGAAATGCTAAAAAATCAGTGGTTCTTATTTATCACTTCACTCTGCCCCGGTAATTATGTGTTTGCCGTTTCTGGCTCTTGCAGCTATTGCGATTCTACTGGTCTATTACCAGACTATTTGCAGGTAAAGCATTGCTCTGGTTTTGAATTTGAGTTTTGGCAGTCTAATAATAGCATTTTAGATTAGCTGTGATAAGGTGAAACAGATTAGGAGGAAAGTAAATTGCATTACAAAGACAAAAACCTACAGATAGATATTCGCTGTCATACTGTTTTTATGAATGATCAAAAGATTGAATTGAGTCTGAAAGAATTTACGGTACTAAAATATCTAACAGAACATCCTGGCTGGGTATTCTCTCACGAGGAGATTTATCGTAATGTCTGGAAGGAAGAACCGATTGACTGTGCTAATGCGGTTATGTGCTGCATTAGCCAGCTTCGTAAAAAGTTAAAAGTAGATTCACGGAACTGGAATTACATCCGCACCGTCCGAGGTGTGGGCTATAAGTTTCAACCACTCTCAGGGGAGTAACATCCTCTGGGAGTTTTTTGTCATATTTGTTGCACTTTTCGGCTCTGGTACGTACAGAAATAGAAAAGAAACATATCCCAAAATGTATACATTTTAGAAGTACGTTCCGGAAAGAGGGATTATATTTCAAAAAGGTTACACACACAGTTTTGAAATATACCAATAAAAGTGTGGATATTTTGGGACATGGAAAGGAGAAATGTGGATGCAGATATATGGATATCACCGTACCAGTACAAAGGAGCAGCATCTTGACCGTGGCATACAGGAAATTGAGCGGTACTGTAACGAGCATGAGATGGCACTTACGAATATTTTTACGGATCAGGAGACAGGGAAGAATTTTAATCGTCCGAGATATACCGTTTTAGTGGAGGATGTCCTGCGGCCGGGAGATATTTTGATTGTTACAGAATTGGACAGACTGGGAAGAAACAAGTATGACACCATGCAACAGATCCAGCGGATTAAGAACATGGGAGTGCGGCTTATGGTTCTGGAACTGCCGACTACGCTTATGGATTTATCTGTGATGGATAATGCGATGGCAAGGATGATGCTGGAAACAATCAATAACATGATGCTGGAGCTTTATGCTTCTATGGCGCAGGCAGAGCTGGAGAAAAAGGAGAAGCGACAGCGGGAAGGGATAGAAGCGAAGAAATTGCGGGGCGAATGGGATGATTATGGAAGACCAAGTGTGATGAAGCAGGAAACTTTTGATGAGAACTTTCAAAGCGTAGTTTCTGGAGAAACGACACCTACACAGCTTCGTAAAAATTTGGGAATGACGCACTCAACTTTTTATCGCTATCGAAAAACTTTTTATGAAAAATACCCGGAACTTTCAAATTCTGCAAATTAAAGTCCTATTACTTATATAGACCAAAGAATTTCAGGAGGAAAGAAATATGAGTGAAAAGAGAATAGGTACTTTAATTTATGATCCATCAATGGGAAGATTTGATATCCGGTTTGGGATTGAATCTTATTATGGAGGTCTTCATTGCGGAGAATGTTTTGATGTGAAGGTAAAGGATGCATGGATTCCGGTTCGGATTGAAATGGATGAAGACTGGTATCTGGTAGGGCTTCCTAAGACGAGTCTCAGTGGACTGACGGTTCGAATGTAGGAGGAGCATATGATGGAAGCTAAAAAGAAATATGAAAAGCCGGCATTCCGATTGGTGACAGATTTGGGGAGTATTTTGGAATGTCTGTATGAGGTATATGGAACGGATGGAACGATGTTGATTGCTGGGAACAAGTTATCGGATACGGTAATCTATCCGTTTATCCGCATGATTAAAAAGAAATGCAAAGCAGTGGATGCGGAAAAGCTGAATCTGATGCTCTGGAAGATTTATATGGTAAGTTCGAGAAAAGAAGAATTTGTGACGGCTGCTAAGAAAGAGCTGCAGCCTTATTTGACCAAGAAAGATGAAAAACAGATTGACACCACATATGACACCACATATACTATAGATAGGAGGCATTAAAGATGTCGAAATGGGATAAACTATTGACAAGAATTTGCTCATTATCGAAAGACCTTCGTTTTGATGAACTAAGAAAAGTATTAGAAAGTTATGGATATGAGATAAATGCTCCGAGAAGTGGGAGCAGCCATTATACATTCCGTAAAGCGGGATGCCAGCCGATAACAATACCGAAACACGAACCAATCAAGAAAATTTATGTTGAAATGGTAAAGCAGATTGTAGAAAGTGAGGCGAAAAACGATGAAGACACTGAATGATTATTTGGCAATGTCCTATCGCATGGAAATTGTGGAAGATAAGGATGAAGGTGGATTTGTGGTTTCTTATCCGGAACTGCGGGATGCATCACCTGTGGAGAGACGATAGAAAGGGCAGTTGAAAATGCAGCGGATGCAAAAAAAGCATGGTTAGAAGCTGCACTGGAAGAAGGGATTGAGATTCACGAACCGGGAAGCCTGGAAGAGTATTCGGGACAGTTTAAAATAAGGATGCCACGCAGCTTACACCGGGATCTGGCGGAACACTCAAAAAAAGAAGGCATCAGTATGAATCAATACTGTATATATCTTCTTTCAAAGAATGATGCGCTGTTAGTAAAATAAATATACAAGAATATAGATGAAAAGAGCCGTCCGGATGGGCGGCTCGAAGTATTCTTTCTTTGATTAAAAATGATATTGTTCTAGCAGATAGATAGGAAGTGTTTGTACGTTTCCAACGGTTCCGCCTTTGGTATCACCTTTCAGATATAGTAGTTTATTGGCCTTCCCCTGTTCCAATGCCTTCAAGGCAGTAGATGCAGTTCCCTTACCGGCTTTAACTTCAATCAGATAGCGGATGTGAGTTTTCAATGTCTGAGCTACAAAATCAATTTCACCACCTTTATAAGTAGCAAAAGCCGGTGTCTCAAAGATAATTCTTCCGGGAATTCCTGGCGTTTGGACAAGTTAATGTAAACATAGTTTTCGTTCAATGAGCCATCCATAGTTGATACAGTAGCACCAGTTCTGGAGAGATAATAATATGCAACTCCAAGATCCATGAAGAAGCAGCGGCTTCCCGGTTTGAAATTCAAGATGTCCAGTTCTGTGATTTTGCCACAGAAACCGATGATTCCAGAATGGTAAAGCCAGTTGATAGCACGATAGCAGGTTGCTTTAGAAAGATTACTGGAGTAATTCTTTGTAACGAGCTTTTGCAGTTCTTCACTTATACTGTCCTCATCTAATCCTTTCTTTTCACGAAGCAGAATACGGCAGATGCTTAAAAAGATGTTGGTAAAAACACTAATATCTGTGATGTCATCAAAGTACCGCATAGATTCGTTTAAGAAAATGCGGATGATTCTAACAAGCTCTTTTTGAGCTGCTTCCACGTCTTTTGTGTTAAGGTATGTTTCCACAACCTTTGGATAGCCGCCAATCTGTCTATAGATGTCGTAAACATTCTTTAATTCGTCATATAGTTCCGGTACGGTGTCATCTGCATGATCCAGTGGAAGTGATAGATACTTCTGAAAAAGCTGGTCATCCAATGCTTCCAAAAACTCTTTAAAGGAAAGGGTATAAATACGGATACTGGTAATATCTCCACTGGAGAATTTGAATTCCGGTTCCAGTACACGTCCCAGATAACTTCCAGTTACAATGAAATGCGCTTGAAAATAGCGGGTAAATTCTCGGATACGGTTGAATATCTCTGAGGATTCCTGAATTTCATCAATAATGATGACTGTATCGTTGGTATCTTCAAAATCCGGATCGAAGAGTTTAAAAGCATCGTGAAGCGGCTGCTCCGGTCGTTTTGTACCGGGAGTCCAGTCTGTGGCTTTTTTGTAACATTCCATAAATTGTTTGCCGGACAAATCAAACAGGTTAATGTAGATCTTGTGCCTGAAGTTCTCATCCGCAAATTTATTGATAATATATGTTTTTCCGACCTGTCTGGCACCATTCACTTCCAAGGTGCTGTGGACGGTATCGTTTTTCCAATCCAGAAGCTGATCGTAAACTTTTCTTTTCAGATACATGGGAAATGCTCCTTTCTTTCAACTGTTCCTATTATATCAAAATATGAATGGATAATATAGAGGGTAATTTCTGATAAATGATGAATTGTCTAGTCTGAGCAGTTCTTCACGGGTATTCCGGTTTCTGTCATTACTTTTTCGTACTGAAGAAGCTGTTCCCAGGTCAGCCATTCCGGTTTCTGATCTGTGGGAAAACCATTCCATAATTCTTTCATACGGGCAATATGGTTTTGAACGCTATGATTGCATAGGATAGACGGACTGCGATTTCCGTAGCCCAGATAGTATTCACAGTCAGACTGTAATTTACTTAACATCCGGTACTCGAATTCATAGGAACTTCTTTGATACGGAGCCGGATGAAATGTGTACTCCTGCTGTATGGGATGGGAAGGTTCTCCATCAATATGGTTAAAAGATAAAGAATAAAGATTCGGTTCAGGCTCTTTGCCAAGGTCAATATCCTTCCACAACTTTCCGAATTGGTCCTTATATACCGGACAGGAAAAATCATCCATGCCAGTATACTCAAGCACTAATTTTGTTTTTGCATTTTCATTCATTCTATTAGACCATCCTTTCCTTTATTGCAGACATTGAGGTATATTATTGGGCGCTGTTTCTGCATTCCACTGCAGCTTCGCACGTACATCCATCAGGATGATTCCTAACTGGTTTTCTCCGCAGTTATTGACTTTGCCCCAGAAATAGTCACCCCAGTTGTTTCCTTCAATAAGTGTGGACTCTCCGGTTGCAAGAAGTTTATCCCGGAGTTCCGGGTTCTGCATGAATTTGCACATGCAGATTTCATACATGAGCCGGACTTTCACTTTTTCCCAGTCCGGGCGTAATGTAAGATCTCTGCCGAGTTTCTTTGCATCAGAAGGATTATGCATCCGAAAAATACAGAATTTGCGTTGCTCTCTCGCAGAGAGTGTTTTCTGCGCTTGAAAAGCAGCTTCATTATTTGCATAGGTTTGTCCCATGTAAGAGACCGGTGCCGGATAGAAATTGCTTAGAAAAGCATAATCTCCCCGAAATTCATTGATCTGTGTAGGTATGCGCTTGCTTGTATTTGTTTGATTCATTATAAATTCCTCCTTTGTAAAAGAGGTGCGGCCTTTCAGCCACACCTCAAAATAATTCTCATCTATTGCAGAGATGGTTATGCAATCATCTCCAAAAATTCAGCTTCTGTAAGAATTGGAATACCAAGGCTCTGGCTTTTGCCAGTTTGCTGCCGGCTTTTTCCCCGCAGATCAGGTAATCGGTTTTCTTTGTTACAGAGCTGCCAGGTTTGGCACCAAGCTCCAGAATCTTATCGTTGATACCGTCTCTGGTAAAATGCTCCAGTTTCCCTGTTGCTACGATGGTACATCCTGTAAATTTGTTTTCTTTTGTCATAATGGTCTCTTCCTTTCTTTGTTCAAATGTGAATTCGTTCTGTAAGTTTTTCCATAAATCAAGATTTGCTTCATCTGCAAACCAGGAATGGATGTTGTGATTTAAGATTTCGCCAAAATCCTCTAACTGAGTGAAGTCGTAATCTCCGACAGCCGCCTGTTCAAATGCAGTTAAATTTCCGGAAAATACGGTGTCCAGAATCCGGCTTTTGGTTCTGCCGATCATAGGAATATCCATGGAAACCAGATAGCGGACAAAGCTGGTCCTCCGGCTGGCGTTGATGGATTCCCACAAGCGGTCGAAAGATTTCTCACCATATCCGTCCAGTGCCACAATATCTTCCCGGTGTTCCTCCAGATGATAGATGTCCTGAAAAGAGTGCAGATAGCCCAGATTCAGGAATTTTTCTAAAGTGGCTTCTGACAGTCCTTCGATGTTCATTGCCTTCTTGCTGGCAAAATGGACAAACCTTCTTGTGATCTGGCTGTCGCACTGCGGATTATCACAATGCAGAGTTTCTACGGTGCGACCGTCGCTGGTCTTACGGCTGTAGGTTCTGGTTTTGGAACCACAGCAAGGGCAGACCGGAGGCGTGATGTCGGTATACCTTCCACGATCCAGATTATCCTCTATATGTGGGATGATCATGTTTCGTTTGGAAACAAGAATCCGGCATCCGGGTACAAGCTCCAGATTTTTGATAAAGGTCAGATTATGAAGGGAAGCTCTGGAAACATCACAGCCGTCAATCTCCACGGTATCGAAGATGCCGACCGGAGCAATCTCTCCGAATCTGGTCGGTGTCCATTCAATTTCACGCAAGAAAGTTTCGTAGGTATCATCCTCAAACTTATAGGCGAGGCCGTCCTTATAGTGGTGTCCGGTTTTTCCGCAGCTTTTGGAGTAGCTGAGACTGTCAAAAATCATGACAATGCCATCGATAGGAAGATGTAAATTTGCTGCTGTGGATACCAATTCCTGAATGAATTTCTCCGCATATTCTTTTGAAAGTCCGGTTCCTGAAATTGAGAAAAACGGGCAGTAACCAAAGCCAGGTGTGTTAAACCTTCTAATTTGCAGGCTCTGCTGTCCGGGAAGGGAACATCCTCCATTCCTTCTAATACATTGAACGGAAGAAAGCGAACACAACGTCCGATACAGTTCTTCGGATCAAGACTTCGTACTGATCCGGAAGCAAAATTACGTCCGTTTTTATAAGGTTTTCCATTTCCATCACGCAGAGTATCTTTCAGACGTTCAAAATCATTGGTTGGTATAAAAGACTCACCGGTAATGACCAGACGTTCTTTGTGTGGAATGGTAAGCGGTACATTTAAAAATGCCGGGATATTGTGTGTAATATCTTCCCCCACTTCACCATCTCCACGGGTAGAAGCCTGAATCAGTCTGCCATCTTCGTAAATGAGTTTGGTAGTCAAACCGTCCAGTTTCAGCATAAAGAGAACTTCCTGTCCTTTCATGAAATCTAAAAGCTCTGAAATCAGTTTTGTTTTCTCAAGCGAGAGCAGTGGAATCGGATGGGTGACTTTGGCAAGTTCACTGACCGGATAATATCCAACCGTCTGTGTCGGAGAATTTGACAGGATGAAACCAGTCTGTTCCTCCAGTTCCTTCAGTTCGTCAAAGAGTCGGTCATACTCGGCATCAGATACCAGAGGGGCATCCTGATTGTAGTAGGCATGACGGTATTCATTGAGTTGTTTTACAAGATTCTTAATTCTTTTGACTGACATAGAGTCTCCTTTCTTTTGTGGCGTGCCAGTTCCGGAATCATTTGTTTCCGTAATCCTCCTTTCCCTGCGTTCAGGCATAAAAAAAAGAGAATGACGCTTATGTTCATTCTCAAAATAGATGCAGTTTCCTGCAAAATAAAAAAAGCCAGAAGTCCCTGCTGCTTGTTGGGCATAGGAAAACTCCTGACTACGTTTCAAACCTAAACTGCGTGTGATAAATCCTTTCCGGATTGACACAAATAATTGATATAAGAACAGTATAACACTAGATGTAGTATATGTCAAATGAAATAGATTCCTCAATGAAGCTTTTGCCTTATGTTGATGACAAATTTGTCGGCTACAGGAATAAAAGCGTTCAGGATTTCAGATTTGCCCTAAGCGAAGGAATTCGTAGCCAGGTATTTTTTGCCACTTTCGTGGAGAAAGTCGAAAACCAGATAAAATCAATCTCTGTCATAAATGCCTCTAAACTGTTTTTACATCGTAGTGGTTATGCAAGTTCTAAATTTAAAAATAATTTTCACGAATAACTAACTTTTCTATATGCTGAATTGTCATAAAATATAGATTATTAAATTTGAAAGCAGATTGAAGGTGATAAACATGAGAAGTTATAAACGGTATACCAGGCGAAAGAGACTTTTGAAGCAAATCGCTGTGGTTGCTTTATCTCCTAATCGGGTATTCACGAAAGAACAGATCTATCAGCATATCTATGAGGAAGCGGAGTCAGAAGTGAATAACCGAATTTACGGTCTGATTAAGAACTTGAGAAAGAAAATAGAAGAAAATCCGGAAACACCGCACTACATAGAAACGATACGTGGTGTTGGTTATCGCTTTCGGGCATAAAAGGAGCCGTCCGGCAATGGGCGGCTCGAAGTGTTTCTCTTGTTGTTTATTTATTGTTTTTTTCGTTGTATACTGATAAAACGAGGTGATAAAAGTGGCATATAGAATTTTGATCGTGGATGATGACATCGAATTATTAAAGATGTTAAAGAACTATTTTGAAATCAAACGATATGATGTAATGATGGCAGAAGATGGCACAGATGCTTTGGAAAAAATCCATAAGAAACCGGATATTATCTTGCTGGACATCAATATGCCTAAAATAGACGGATTAGAAGTATGCAGACGTATCCGGGGCAAAGTAACTTGTCCCATTATCTTCCTGACGGCAAAAGTGGAGGAGCAGGACAGGGTAAACGGGCTTTTATCCGGTGGGGATGACTATATACTGAAGCCGTTTAGTCTGAAAGAACTGGATGCTCGTATTATTGCACATTTGAAGCGTGAGGAGCGTCATAAAGGGAAGTCTGAATACAGATTCCACGGAGACCTCAGTATTGATTATGGAGCAAAGAGGGTTCAGATCGGTGAAAATGATTTGGAGCTTACGAAGCTGGAATATGCAATCATTGAGTTTTTGTCCATGAATCCAGGACAGGTTTTTGACAGGGAGCGGATATACGAAAAGGTGTGTGGTTATGATGCGGAAGGTGACAGCCGTGTTGTTACGGAACTGATCCGGAGAGTGAGAAAGAAACTGGCGGAATATACGCAGACAGAATACATTGAGACAGTATGGGGGATGGGGTATCGATGGAAAAGATAAGAAATTTATCCTTGAAAAAGACAATGGTTTTATATACGATACTCAGCTTGATTGTCACTTTTTTTCTTTCTGTGTCAATTATTGAGATTGCCGGGCAGATACAGGAGGAGGTCTGGTGGAAGTACGTGGATCAGGACGAGTATTATCAGGCAATGAATGACCGCAATGAAAATTTTGAGGTAGTGGTACCGAGACCGAATCAGAGTAAAATGAGCAGAATGGACTGGCATATTTCAGAAACCTGTGATTTCCTTCAGACGTACGGAGTATTGCTTTTTCCTTTTGCCGGATGTGGAATTGCGGTCAGCCTGTTTTACAAAAATAAATTAAAGAGACCGATTCAGGAACTGAAGATGGCATCACAGATGATTGCGGAGGAAGATCTGGATTTTCATATGGCTTATGAGAACGAGGACGAGATGGGGATGCTGTGCAGGGAATTTGAAAGGATGCGTGGGCAGTTGGAAGAAAATAACCGTAGACTTTGGCAGATGATCGAAGATGAGCGGGTACTGCGTGCAGCGATTGCCCATGATATCCGCTCGCCGCTTGCAATCATGCGGGGATATCAGGAAATGCTTTTGGAATTTGTTCCGGAAGATATGCTTGATCAAGAGAAAATGATGGAGATGTTAAGGGGCGGTATGCTTCAGATTGAACGGATGAACCATTTTATTGATAGTATGAGGAAGATGACGAAATTGGAAGAACGGGAATTAAACTGTTCCGTGGTAGATATCCGGCAGTTGATAAACCAGATAGAAGCTCTGGCAGAAGTCGTGGTGGAAAAATCAGAAAAGAATTTTACAGTGACGACAGTGAGAGAATCTGAAATACTGACTGCGGATGAGGAAATCATCATGGAAGTAGCGGATAATCTGTTGGCTAACGCATTCCGCTATGCCAATCAGGAAGTTAGGCTGAAGCTGACAGTGACACCCCAATATCTGAAAATGAGTATCAGGGATGACGGAATTGGATTTCAGGAAAATATCGACAGGGTGACACAGGCGTTTTATCATGAGAATCCACAGGATGACTTAAAGCATTTTGGAATGGGTATGTATATCAGCCGTATCTACTGCGAACGGCATGGTGGGAAACTGCTGATAAAAAATGTAGCAGATGGCGGTGCGGAAGTTGAGGCAGTGTTTAAAAATTATGTATTAGAAGAACAACAGCAGAAATAAATGGCTGTTGTTTTTTTGTTGTGATTTGTAGGCTATGCTGTTTGTAGAAAAAAAGAAAGGCGGGATGACTTATGAAAGCAATCATAAAAAGGAATCTGAAAAATTATCTTAAAAATCCGATATTCTGGATCGGTTTGATTGTTGTTTTAATCAGTATGTACCAGACACTTGCACCCTATCTGTCCATTCATTACGTGAAGTCGGATGAAACCTTCAGGAAGGTAAAAATGGCCTCCGATGGGGATGTTATGGAGGGATGTATTCCGGCAACACCGGATAAGGAGAGAGAACTGTGGGAGAAAGAGATTGTAAAGATACTTCAGGACACAGAGAATGGGTTTGGCATGTCGGAAGTAGAGGCGGAGGCAGTGATATCTGAGATGAAACAGATGAAGATTACGGAGGCGTGTCAGTATCTGAAAACGGAATACCACTTTAATGGTGCCAATTATGTGTATGAGGACGTTTCATGGTATCAGGGAAGCCCGGAGGAAGTCAACCGGTATATCAGAGAAAATCTTGAGAAACATCCATTCTCCTATTATTTCGGAAGAAAATTTACAGATTTTGCAAGCCTGCATATGGCATTCTTTGCAACGGTTCTGCTGGCGTTTTTATTTTTCCAGGATATGAGGAAAAATACTTATGAATTGCTGCACACCAAACCGATGACGGCTTTTCAATATATTGCCGGGAAAATAAGCAGTGGATTTCTCATTATGACGGCGGCACTGGTCATTATGAATATCGTATTTATCATTTTGTGTTACGCCACGGCAGTAAAATCAGGATTTGCTATGAACATACTGGATTTTGTTCAGAATTCGATCCTGTATGTCCTGCCGAACATCCTGATGATCTGCTGTGTGTATGCGGTTACAGCGCTGCTGTTTAAGAATCCGCTTCCAGCGGTTCCGGCGCTGGTTCTTTATATCATTTATTCTAATATGCTGACATGGGATAGCAAAGGACAGTGTCATGCAAGACCATTCTCTATTATGGTTCGATTTCCGGGGAATTTTTTTGAAACGGAATTGCCACATCAGGTATATCTCAATCAACTGCTTCTTGTGGCAGCATCCATACTGCTCATGTTTATAGCGGTGTGGATGTGGAAAAGGAGGAGAGTATATTGAAGAAAGAAGTAAAAATATGTATGCCATATTATAAAATTGCATATTCAATCGCTTTTGTTGTGATATTGAGTGCAATCCAGCCTGTTGTATATGCGAATGAAATCGGGCAGGCAGTAGAAAGAGCTGTTTCGCTTCTGGCAGTCGTTTTCTGTGCAGATACTTATCTGGTGGAAGTGCAGAGCAAACGCTCGGAAGTATTCTGCCTTTATAATCTAAAAAAGCAGGCAGGGGTAGTTTATAAAAGACTATTTGTGCAGGTAGCTTATCTGATTGGAATCAGTTTGTTGGCATATGGACTCTTTTATTGGCAGAAACCGGTGAATCTGACAGAAGAATTAGATGGCGGTGCCTTGTTTGGAATTTATTGTATTGCGATTCCCGGAACTGTTTTGTTTTGGAGTGTGCTTTCCGTAACTGTCAGCAATCTGGTTCGAAACAGATGGATTGGTATGGGTGTCGTGCTGCTTTTCTGGTTTTTCTCTATTTCCGGAAAGGCAACTCAGTTTTTGAAAAACTGGGGACCATTTTCCTACGGAACTTGTGATTTCGGTAAGCTGACAGAGTGGAGATGGCTTGGCGGGAAGGTGCTGTGCGTGGTATTTGCGGGATGATGCTTGCATTTGTTCCTAAGATATTAAAGAAGAGAGGGTAAGATTATGAGTATAAGAATAGACGATTTAACAGTAACATTTAAAAATGGAGTGACAGCGGTAGATCATGTGGATCTGGAAATCCCACATGGGATATTTGGTCTGTTAGGTGAAAATGGTGCAGGAAAAACAACGTTGATGCGGGTGCTTACAACGGTGCTTGCACCCACAAGTGGAAAAGTTCTGTTAGATGGTACGCTATATTGCGAAGCAAATTACGAAAAGATACAGAAAAAGATTGGGTATCTGCCACAGGAAATTGATCTGTATCCGTCTTTGACTGTTCGAGAATGTCTGGAGTATATGGGAGATCTGGCTGGAATTGAGAAAAGAGAAAGCAAGAAAAGGATTGATTACTATCTGGAGAAGACCAGTCTTGCAGACCATCAGAAAAAGAAAATGCGGCAGCTTTCAGGTGGAATGAAGCGAAGAGTTGGATTAGTGCAGGCATTACTCCATGAGCCGGATTTTTTAATTGTGGATGAACCAACAACAGGGCTCGATCCGGAGGAACGCATCCGTATCCGTAATTTACTGGTAGATTTTGCAGAAGAACGCACCGTATTATTTTCAACGCATGTGGTGGAGGATCTGATGGCAACCTGTAATCAGCTTGCGGTTATGAAAAAAGGTAGATTCCTTTATACAGGAACAATGAGGGAATTATTGAATAAGGCAAGAGGGCATGTATGGGAATGCTGTACAGAGGACGAAAGCCTTGCAAGAGAATTAGAAAGAAAATATCATATTTCCAGTAAGCAGTATACGGAGGAAGGAATTAGATTAAGACTGTTAGGGGAGAATATGCCGTCAGAAAGTGGATGTATAGCTTGTGACGTAACTTTGGAAGATGCATATATCTATGTAACCAATCGATAAACATTGTTAATGAGGAGTGAAAGCTAAATGCTAAGAAAAGCAGGTGATGTTATGGGAAAGTGATGATTCTTACCATTTCTGATTCCGAAGAGGGAATCCTGAATAAAATTAAATCAGTTCTAGCCTGCGAAAGTACGTTAGAAGTTATGGAGATTACAAATTCTGAAAAGTTGACATTCCAAGGTTTGGAAATAGACCAGCTTCAGCGGAGCGTAATCAAAGATGGTAAGGTTGTGGAACTTACCAGACATGAATATGACCTGCTTTTTTATCTGGCCTTATCCCCCAATCGGGTATTTACAAAAGAACAGATTTACCAGCATATTTATGAGGATGTGGAGTCAGAAGTGGATAACCGTGTCTATGGGTTAGTCAAGAATCTGAGAAAGAAAATAGAAGAAAATCCGGAAGAACCGCACTACATAGAAACGATACGTGGTGTAGGCTACCGTTTTCGGGCATAAAAAGAGCCGTCCGATTGGGCGGCTCGAAGTATTTAAACAGCAGTTTTCTTCACTGCCTGTTTATAGTTACCGGTAGCATCGTAATCTCCAGAGAGGAGCAGATTCTGGCGAAATTGCTCCAGTTTGATCTTGAAGCGTTTCCCATCCTCAACAGTCGTAAGCATGGTAAGAGCTTCTAGCATTCCCTGAATATATCCGGTTAGCAGGTAATATCTGCAGGGTTCTTCCGATGGTGAGATATTGGACAGGGTTTCTTCCAGATGTTCCTGACGTTCCCTGAGCCATGCATCCCAGACATCCAGTTCCAAATCAGTCATGGTGTTCCTCCTTTAAATCTGATGATAATCGTCTTTGGTGTGGAGGGGAGAAGTTTCATGCACAAGCATTTTTCTGCTCCAGATCCAAATATGGATTTGTAAATTCAAAAATAATAAGTTCATCCGCATCGAACATGAGCTCCAACTCTTTTAGTGTAGCTGCTGGATATCCGCAATCTCTGAATCGTTCTAATACGTCTGTTTCCGTTTCAAATGGTTCACCGTCTTCCAGCTTTTCTCCGATTATTAAGCCACATGGAGTCAATAGGCTTTCTTCATATAAGCGGACACAATATCGGTCAGGGAAAAATAGGTGTGCTTCATCCGTGTTATAATAAATTCGTTCTCCAGGTTCTATGCTTTGCATCACAAAGGGAACATGATATGCAGCGGCTATCGCCTGATATGCTTCATAAAGTGGAGTCCATGCTGTCTCTAAAGAAAGTAGAATATACGTATCATTCCATTCCATGTAGCTGACATTTCCACGAAGAGATATTCCGGTGGAATCTATTTTCTTGTGGGAAAATAAATTGCCAATCCAGCATAAATCAGGATTCTGGTTCAGAATGATGTAGGTTTCCAGGTCCTCCCACAAGTCATATAGTCCTTCCGGATTTCCTTCTGTATAAAAGATCACATCATCACAGCAGATATTTGCCATTACACATCCACCTCCGTTCCAAAAGTTTCACCCATATTCTGGTTGGAAACCGTAAGGTTTACAGGGGATAAGGTGCCAGAGGCAAGCCATTGTTCGATTGCATCAATTACCTGCTCCAGCGTGTCGTTATAAGCCACATTGCAGTCTTCCAGTCGGAGAAACTGCAGGTATGCTTCATGAAGAAGGCTTGGATCATCACGCAGCGTTTCATATGGAAGGTTGCAGAGTCCGATTCTTTCCTCCAGACGTTCCATGGAGCGGCGGATGAAGTCGCAGGAAATAAATTGTTCCCGGTAGATGTTATAAGCAGCTTCAAGCTGGTCATAGGTCAAAATAAATGAGACTTTCTCGCAAGGATTAGATGGTTGTTCTTTCATGGTAAATTCCTCCATTCATACTATGATTGGCTGGTGGTACGGATTCTCTTTGTTCGGGAGTAAGATGTACCAGTAGTTTCCAGCGCAGGTCGATTTCTCGGTGAATCCAGGTATCATTTTCATAAACTTCATGTGTCAAAAAATTGTAAATTGTCGGTTCTTTTTCTATATCATCCAGATCTGCGACCAGACAAGTTGCCTGATTCACATAGGGCCAGAGTGCCTGTTCGACCATATGGCGTAGTTCCAGTATCAGAGGATATATCTGTCCTACATCATAGGTTTTGGACATGCAGGAGCTGATTTTCTTCAGCATCCCGGAAGTTTGTATCATCTGGTTGATGACGGTACATTGTTCCTCCACATCTGCATCCGGATTCAGGACCAGCCGGTGGAGCAGCACAGATTTTGCATAGGCAGAAGCGGTCAGGTTGATGTTTCTGACCAGTTCTTCATACGGCTGCTTATACTGTGTCTTCAGCACTTCCAGAGGCACATGTTCCCGGTTCTTCTTTAAGGTGGAGAGGAGCCCCGAAAGGCAGCTCTCCAGTTCTTCCATTCTTGTCAAGCACACATCGCCTCCAGCTCCATCGGAACACGGGTGTAGCTGAGACGGTAAATACTGTTGCAGGTCTCAAATACCACACCGTTTTCGGATACTTCCAGAATACTCTGCACCGGACTGGTAGCAAAGGTCTGGTTATAACTATAGATCACGCCCGTTCTCCCAGATGGAGGGGCAGGGACAGGATTCCGGTGAGGACATATTCTTTCTTTTGGGTGGTGTGTAAGGTTATATTTGTATTCTTCATTGATTTCACGCTCCTTTCCTTACTTAATTTTGTTTGCAATTACGGCAGCGACCAGTTTAGCGCATCCCAATTCCATCTCGGATAAATGCTGTCCGGTTCTGGAACAGAGAAGAAGTGCCAGCGGCTCTCTGTCTTCCCTTAAAATCGGGAAAAAAGCACAAACCGGTTGACGGGTGTTGGATACCGGGTAGACAGGGCAGTTCTCAGCAGAGATCAGTTCCTGGCCGTCCGCAACCAATTCGGCGAGTTCTTCTGTAACGGGAGTGCCTTCCGGAAGATAGATGCCCGCAGATACGAGTATGTGAGCCTCACTGCAAATTGTGATACCACAGTGGATGACACTGTAGAGGACGGAAAGATAGGAAGCCATTTCCTCTTTTCCGTTTAAGTGGGTAGGGCATTTGCGTAAAAGCAGCTCCATTCCCACATTTTCCAGTTCCAGTGCATCTCCGTCTGAGAGCTTCATTTGTTTCCGGATTTCTGCAGGGATGACGATACGCCCCTGAGAGTCCATGGTCCGGATGAGTGCAATATTCATAACTAAAGTCTCCTTTCTTAAAAAGAGGAGAAGCAGTAAAGTACCGCTTCTCTTCTGAAAATTTAGGCAGCGTAAGGCGGAGCCTGTGCTGTCTGTTGCATTTGACTGTTCTGCTGGTCTGCCAGCATCCGTTTTCCGTTATTGATCAGTGATGCAGCAATCACCGTTTCCCAGTTGGAAATATAGGAATCCGTCCGCTTCAGAAGCGTGAACAGATCCATGTCGGTAAGCTGGATGGCTGTCGTCTTTTCGGACTGGAAGCTGCGTGGCTGCATGTAGGAACCACCGTTCTTATTCTGTGCTTTGATGCCTTTCCCATTTACAATCTGGATTTTCCATGGGCTTTTCATAGGCTGCCCTTTGGAATCATAGGGATGTCTGGAGATATAAAACATTTGGGCTGTGGAATAACCGTTCTGATCGGGATTGCCGTAGATCTTGCTCTGGCTCCATTCAAATTCCTGAAAACCGGAAGTGATCCGGGTTAAGAGGAACTGGATCTGTTCCGGTGCCAGGTTGAAACGGGTGATGATATTCCGGTCTCCGGTACCGTTGGAATAATCCTGAATGGTGATGCAGATTAAAGAATGTACTTTATGCCCGTTTTCCTGATATTCCCCTTTGGCATGTAGCTGTGCATAGTTGCCGAGTGGTGCGTAGCGGAGCCGGTCATAAAAGGCAATGAGTGCCCGGTCATTCTGGATCTTGCAGATCTGGTCGGTAATCCGGTTTTGATAAGTTTCATTCATGAGTATTCACCTTCCTTTATTTGAGATGCTGTTTGACAAGCTGTGCCATATTCTTTGGAAGCTCTTCCAGTTTCGTGATATCCAGGAATCCGTCCTTGTAAATCCTGCGGATATTTTCCTTATCGTCACCAATGGCAGCCGCAAACAGGATGACATCCCGTTTTTCGTATTCTTTCTTGATGCCCCGCAGATCTGCCTCTGCTTCCGTTCCGCTGTAGCCGTAATCGGCTGGCTGACCGTCAGAAATCAGGATCAGCAGCTTCTGAAGCTCCGGGCGTGTGCACAAATGCTCTGCTACGAAGCGGAGAGCTGCGCCGTCCCGGTTCCCGTTGCGGTCGCACATATCCATCAGCCGGTAACAGTCCTCATTGTCCACAGAATCAAATTCTGCATAGGAGTAAAGAGCAACGCCGCCTGCATCCGTGGAATGCCCGTAAATGGTGATAGGGATACCGAGGCTTTTACAGAAATCATAAAGGACAATGGCAGTCTTTCTTGCATGTGTCATCCGGTCACCCCAACCCATCGAACCACTCTCGTCAATCAGGAGGGCAACAGCCAGACGTTTTTCCTCTCCTGGAAGTCTGGTTCTGGTAAAGATGGTTCCGTCTGTCTTATAGAGAGCATGGGAGTCCAGACGTTTTCCAAACAGGAGATTCTTCTGCTTTCCGCCTTGCTGTTCTTCTTTCAAAAGCGGCAGGATGGTGCTTTGCAGCTTTTTGGAAGCCGCAGGAGCGGGGGAGCAACTGTCTGGTATTCATTCTTCAGGTAATCGGAAACACTGGTCAGGCGATGGATGGTAACATGGATGCCTGCATGGGCATTGCCGTAATGAATATCATTGGCTGTTTTCTGCAGTTCCTCGGTCAGTTCCGTCTGACAGTCTTCCTGCACCTTTTCTGCAGCCACATCGTTCAAGATCCGGAACAGATCCTCTGCAGCATGCTCATAGCCGCTGCCTGATACTGACTGACATAAGTGACGCCGGGGTTGTTTTCATCCAGAATGGTATTGGTCTTTGTAAGAGCGATGCGCCCGCCTTCTTCCGAAAGCACCTGTTTGGCTTCCTCTATAGCATCCTCTTTGGTACGTGGACCGGAAGGAGCATTGCCCTCATCATTCCCGCTTCCTTTTGGGGAAGCTGGTTTGATATTCTTTGGAATGGCACCGCTCTTTCCGGTCGGAAGAGGAGCGCCGCTGCTGACTTCATCCCCTAGAAGATCTTCCAGAGCATCGGCAGCGGAATCCTCGCCATGCATTTCCAATTCCTCCCGTGTTTTTTCGATGAGCGGCTGGATATAGTTCCAGGTCAGGGCTAAGAGCGCATTGGAAACCAGCATCCGGTCAGTGCCTTTTTCCGATTCCATTGCCGTATCCAGAAGATCGGTACAATCGGAAATGGTATCCAGATAATCCCCCTGATAGCCGGTGGGATTGTTGATGTTTCCGGTCCGGCAATAGGAAAGGATCAGGTTGGCAATGATGGAAAATGGCTGGTATTCTTTGTCAATTTGTTCCTGTATGGAAGGAATCTGTTCGGACATACGCAGGTTATTGAGTTCAATCCCCTGTCGGAAGGTGCCGTGGAATTCCTCACACATACGGTCTTCAATATGGATGTCTTCCAGAATGTTTTGAAAAGTTGCGGCGCATCGTGCCAGTGTCAGGCATCCGGCTTTGTCCTTTTCTTCTAACACTTCTTTGATCTCCTCCAGTGCTGTCTGATAAGCTGGAAGGGATAGCTCCGGCTCCTTCGGATAGAAGGAACCGTTTTCCAGACTCCTCAGATGAACAGCGTGGGCTGTGAAATCAGAATAGAGTAAGTGCCCCACTTCATGCCCGGTGAGCCCTGTCAGGCTCTGGGAACGTAAGAAACGGGTGGGGAAAGACTGGGTGATCGGGTTCGCTGCGTTGAGATGTACCTTATAATTGTCGGTATATGCAACGCCTGCCTGTTCGGAAATGTCCCAGTCCAGCAGTACCTGCAGTCCATACCGGTAACGTCCGGTAACGGCTCTGGCAAGGGAGGTCTGGTACTTCTGATAGGCAGCGGAGAGGAATAACTCCTCATCCGCAATGGAATCCTCTTTTGCCCGGATTAGTTTCTTTAAATTTCTTTGGCTGTGATTCACGTGATATTCTTCCTTTCTTTTCTTAGATTTTTTGTCAGCAGTTCCTCCATCGTGCAGCCGTAATACACAGCAAGGCGAAGGACGGCATAAGCCATCGGGGAGGAGTTTGCATTTTCATAATTCATAATGGTTTTCGGGGGAAGATTTAAGATTCTGGCAACTGCCTTTTGTGATAACTTCGGTGTTTTGGCTTGCCGGAGATAAGACAGATTATCTGCCAGATGCTTTCGGATCTGGGCTTCTGTGAGTGCTGCTTTTCTCATAGGCGTGTCCTACGCAGCAAGCACAGTATCCAGACAGCTTTCTTCCACTTCCGTACGGTTCTCAGCATCGGCAGAGGCAGAGGCAAGCACCGTGTAACGGGCCGCTTCCCGGATATCCCCGCAGACCATGTAGGACTGCACCCAGGAAATCAGCTCCCTCATGCCACAGCAGCCATCTGTAATGAGATTTTCCCGGCAGTAGACAGCCATGGATTTGACAATGCGTGTCATCAGACGTACCGTTTTTGCATCCTTGCATCCGGTAACAGCCATGGCACGTTCTACCTGTGTATCCTCATCCGGTTCATCCAGATCAATCACAAGGTTCATTCGGGAAATGACAGACTGGTTCATCTGTTTACAGCCTGCATAGTCATTGTTTGTGGTGATTACGATGGTCGTATCCGGATGACGGTGGATGGTTTCTCCGTTTGGAAGATATACGCTGTTACAGCGGTCTAAAAGGGAGTTAAGTCCAACCAGTACACCGGGATTAGCAATGACCGTAGGCTCCTGTATCTCAAGAATATACCCATAGCGGATGGCTTCGACTAGAGGCGTATCCACATACTGGAAGTTCTGTCCGGAGGTGTGTTCCTTATAATAGCTGTGCATTTCATCAAAAATCGTATCGATCAGCTTCTGGTAGGTGTCCTCGGCAGAAATTTCTTCATCATAGTTTCCGGTCAGCTTCTGATAGGCACCGGAGGGATCTAACTGGATTTCCTGAAAAGACGGGTACTGCCGCTGAAGCCGGGTGCGTTTTCCGTCCACATCCGGAAGAATCTGACCTAAAAGGTCGAATACCTCTGTATTTGCGGAACAGGTAATGCAGCGGTAAGGAAGGTGAAGTGCGGAAGCAATGGCTTTGGCTCCTTCGGTCTTTCCGGTACCTGCCGGTCCCCGTAAAAGAAAATTCCGCATCGGCTGTGTGGTATCAGTTGTCAGTTTTGCGTGTTCGCAGATCCGTTTGATTTCCGGAGGGATGATGTACACTCTGCCAATGTCGGAACAGATACCTCCTCTTCCGGAGACAGCCTTCGGGATGCGGTCAGGATAAATTTCCCAACAAAATCATCTCTGGAAATGGCTGCCTGTGCTTTCTTAAATCCACTTCCTGGACGTAACACCTGAAAGTCTCCATGGAGCACTTCGGTTGGTGCATAGACCCCCTTCTGGATATTTAACGGTTTGATCAGCGACAATACGCCGTTTGCCGGAAGGTCAATCTTAACACCACCGGTCGGGAGACCTGATGCATAGCGGGTTCTCCGGTAAATGTTGTCGCAGAGAACGGCTGCTGTTTCCGCAGCGGCGTCCAGATCGGGATAACCGTTGTCCCGGTGCGCTTTTAATTCCTGATACTTTTCATTACACTCTTCATCTGCCAGAAAAACCGGCATCAGTGCGAACAGCAGAGCCGCACCGGACTGTTTGGAGTCTTTAAATTCGTATTTTTCCGGTGTGCTTTCCACATCCGGCGGAGGAGTATAGCAGCCTCCGTAAAACTTTCCGTTTAGCTGGTTGTAGACAACCACCTGAAGATCACCGGTTTTGCTCGGATATTCCGCCACAACAAAATTGTTGGATTGGGTACCGACCGCCCCAAGCTTTTCCGGCGGGGTACTGCCAACCGGGTTTTCCAGCTCCAGATAAGCAAGGACTGCCCGCAGGGTAGCTGCATGAAGCGTGGATTTTTTCCGTGGCTGAGTACAGTATTTGGATGCAATGTCATCAAAGATTGCATGGTCCGTATAATCCTCAAATGGTTCCGGGAGTTTGCGTTTGAACCCCCAGGTTGCTACGATGTTATTTGCCATGATTCGTTCCTCCTTCTTATGAGATCCAGGACAGTTCCAGTGCCTGCTCGGTCTCTTCTGTGGTCAATTCATCTTCAGTAAAAATCTCCGTCAATTCGCCCCAGTAATCTTTGGGCGGGAAATGTTCCAGCTTTCCCCGGACTTCCGGTTCAGTGCCGTTCAGAATATAGACATCTCCCTGCTCGTTGATAAACAGCTTTTCATAGCCCCTTGCCTGTAAGTCACCGACCAATTCCATCAGTAGCGGTTTCCCAATCAGGGAATACCATGATTTGGGATTAACGGCTGGTCTGGAATCCGGATTTCCTTCTGACGGTTCCTTTTTATGTAAGGATTCAATGGTCATCATCTGAAGCGTCAGACTGCCACGGGCATCCATGAGAATTTCCGCAAAATTATAACTTCCGGTATTCCGTGTGCGAATCCGTAATGGTTCCCCATCCAGTATCTGGGAGAGCGGTGGTTCTTTCACAAAATCCCATGTGGCATCCGGGAAGGCTTCCTTGAGCTTTCCGGTAATCTGGAATTTGATCTGTCTCCAGAGAATGGTTTCCAGATCAGGTGTTCCTTCCAGATGACGAGTTCTTTCTGGGCGTTTTCGTAGCTTATGCTCCCTGTTTTTCAGGCGTTCCGTGAAAAGCGGGAGAAGATAACTGAACAGCGTGACTCCGATACCGATCAGGGCAATGCCTGCAATCAGAAGCCGGTTGGCATCCTGTGGTACGAAAAGTGCTGCAAGAAACAGTACAAGCACGACAAACTGTAAGAATTTTTTTCGATTTGATTTTTTCATGAGCTGATTCCTTTCTGATTCATGATTCTTAGACAAGCCCGGAAGCTGGATGGGAAATCGCCGCTTCCGGACATGAAAAAGAGGAACTGCATCATCACAAAGATGATAAATGCAATTCCTCAACATAGGGTTCCTTGAGAGTTAATAGGGCAACTGGGATGCCATCTGTTCCGGCACATTTTGAAAGCCGTCAGTTGGCTGACTGCCCGGCATACCTCCGTAATTTGGCATTCCGGTATAACTGCCCTGCGGCGGGTAGCTGCTCTGTGGCTGACCGGTTCCGTTTGGCGGAGCTGATACTGTCCGCCATTTGCAGGAGGCGTGTAGGCACCGTTAGCAGGAGCCATTCCCTGCTGTGGATAGCCGCCAGGCATTGCCTGATTCTGGTAGCTGCCATTGGGATTTCCCTGCATTGGGTAGCTGCCATTGCCGGCTGCACCGGGCGTTGCCGCACCACCATTCGGCTGGCTGTTCTGGTTTGCACCCGGATGTCCGGTATTGCTGTCAGAACGGTTGGATGGTACAAAGTGCCAGTCCTTGACATTGATCCTCGGACCGGCATTTGCCTGCCCCGCATTCTTTCCTTTCTGATAAATGAACGGATGAAGCTCCAGATCACCATAGATCATCAGCCCGGTTCCTTTCTTTACGCCTGCTTTTGCTAAGCGTTCTGCAAGGAACTTGTTAAAATAGCACTGATAGTAAATGGTTTCTTCCTTTCCATCCTGGCCTCGCTGTGAAACTGCAATGTCCAGAGAAACATATTCCGTACCGGAATTTTTTCCTTGCTGCATCTCAGGATCTCTTGTGGCCCTCCCTAAAATTGTTAAAATTGCTGACATAAAAATTCTCCTTTCTGCCTCTTTGGGCGTTAAAATAGATTAAAATAAAAAAAAGTGCCATTATAGCACCGTATAAAACGGCAGTATAATGACACGATTTTCCAAACTTAAACTGCATATGCTTCTGGATGAATGGTCCAGACTCCCATGACGGGACAGCACAAAAACTTAAATACAAGATTATATTAACACAAGATATAGCATATGTCAAAAGAATTAGAACTATATATAGCATATGTAGACGAGGTGGAAGGATAATATCAAAAGAATTTTGGACATAGTTATAAAAGTGCAATATAATATTGTTTAAATCGGAAAATGGAAGGATGAGAAAAATGGAGCAGAAAAACAGAATTCTGATTGTAGAAGACGATACGGATATCAATAATCTTTTATATACGGCATTACAGAAAGCAGGGTATGAGACGGTACAGGCTTTTTCCGGGACGGAAGCGAGGATGCTGTTCCAGATGGATAAGGCGGGCTTTTCTTTGATTCTATTGGATCTGATGCTTCCGGGAATTTCAGGAGAAGAGGTGCTTGCCCAGATTCGGAAACAGGGCAATACGCCGGTTATTGTCCTGACAGCCAAAGACGGATTGGATGAAAAAATCGGGCTTCTTACCAGTGGGCAGATGATTACATTACAAAACCGTTTGAGATACAGGAGGTGCTTGCCCGGATTCAGGTTCAGCTCCGCCATATGCAGCAGGAGCCGGAACATAAAAGCGTGTCATATAAAAACCTGGAACTGGACCGTGAGCGCTTTGAAGTCCGGATTGCCGGAGTGCTGCTTCCCAAAATTACAAAGCAGGAATTTGCAATTCTGGAGCTTTTACTGGAGCATCCGAAACAGGTCTTCAGCAAAGAAGAGATTTTTGAATATGCGTGGGATGAACACTATATGGGAGAGACAAAGACACTGGATGTACATATCAGCAATATCCGGAAAAAGATAAAAGCAGTAACGCAGGAGGAATATATTGATACCGTATGGGGAATCGGCTACCGTCTGCATTCTTAATCTTTACTCTTTTTTTACTATTTATTTGCGTTTGATTAGGATTTATCCGATATGATAACAGCAGATAAGAAAAGGAGATGAAAGCATTGAGTGAATTGTTATTAAGTACAAATGGATTGACGAAGCAGTATGGTCATCATAAGGCAGTGGATAAAGTAAACCTTCACATAAAAAAGGGTGCTATCTATGGATTTATCGGACGGAACGGTGCGGGAAAGAGACTTGCCTGAAGATGATCAGTGGACTTGCAAGACCGACAGCCGGAGAGATTGAGATGTTCGGGTGTAAAGGAAAAGAACTGGAGAGGATTCGTTCTCGTGTGGGGTGTCTGATTGAAGCACCGGGGCTGTATGGCAACATGAATGCATATACAAACCTGAAAATAAAATGTGAATTGTTTGGTATTCGGAAAAAGGGATACATCGAAGATATCTTAGAGACGGTCGGACTGGAAGGTGTCGGAAAGAAAAAAACGAAACATTTTTCCCTTGGAATGAAGCAGCGTCTCGGAATCGGGCTGGCACTGGTCGGGGAGCCGGATCTCCTGGTCCTTGATGAACCGATCAATGGGCTTGATCCCCAGGGAATTGCAGAGGTGCGTGATACCATACAGAGACTGCGAGATGAACGGAATATGACGATTTTGATATCCAGTCATATTTTAGAGGAATTATCTAAGATTGCAACGGATTATGGAATTATCCATAATGGAAGTCTTCTGCAGGAGCTGACAAGCGAAGAACTGATGAAACGCTGCAGTGAACGGATTGAAATAGAGTTAATCCATCCGGAGCAGGCAGTCCCGATTCTGGACAGAATGGGATTTACCAACTATCAGGTTACAGATAAGAGCCATATCCATATATTTGAACGATTGAATGAAAGCGCCAATGTCAATATGGAACTGGCAAAAGCAGGAATTTTGGTCAATGGAATTTCCATTACCAGTGAAGAACTGGAAACCTATTTCTTGAATCTGACAGGAGGGAATCAAAATGCTTAATATGATAAAAATGGATCTGTACCGGATGGTCCGGACAAAAAGTATGTATGTGGTATGGATTGTGATGGCGGCAGCTATATTCTTCTCCACATCCATGTCGAAACTGGATATTGATACGATGAACAAGGAAGCGGAACAACAGCAGACAGAAAACATTGCAGAAACAGTGAAACCAGAAACCATCAATATGGGAATGTCCGTATTCCTGCCGACACAGCCGGGAGAAAAAGTAACGGTCTTTGATCAGGTATATGCAAACCTGCAGGCGAAGTTTGTGGCGTTGTTTCTGGTGATTTTTACAGTGCTGTTTTCCAGTGCAGATATAGGAAGCGGTTATATTAAAAATATCGGCGGGCAGGTAAGGAGCCGGAGAAACCTGATCTTTTCCAAAGCTTCCGTGTTGTTTGTGTATACGACTGTTACCATGCTGCTTTATTTCATCATTCAGATTATTGCACAGCAGATGTACTTCGGATATCTGGAGTGGGGGAATGGAAGCGAGTTGCTGAGATACTTTGGTATTCAGATTTTGCTTCATTATGCACTGGTACTAATCAGTATGGCGATTGCGGTGGTTTTGAACAGCAACGTGTTCAGCATGACGATTGTTATCTGCCTGTGCATGAATACCATGATTGTCTTATACGGAGTGATCAATCATTTGATCCAGAAGGCAGGTGTGGAGAATTTCCAGATTTTGAAATATACAGTGACAGGAAAGATTGCACTTTTATCCATGTCACCGACCAATAAGGAATGCCTGACGGCAGTTGTGATTGCGGCGGCGTTCGGAATCGTGGTTACATTACTGACAGCATGGGTATTCAGAAAGAGAGATATCTAAATGATAAAACTAGGGTTCGTGCTATTGATAGCAGTGATACTGGTACAAGGAATGTTATTTTGGAAATACCAGCGGCAGGTGAAAGACATCTGCCGCCAGTTGTCGTTTCTGATGAAGCACGACAGCAACATGCTGATTACCAGAGAAATGGATTTTGGAGGCATTGGTGAGTTGGCAGATGTTTTAAACGAATGGCTGGAACTGAAGCGAAGGGAAAAGAAGGAATACTTGAAGAAAGAGGAGATGATTTCGGATACATATACAAATCTCTCACATGATATCCGTACTCCTTTGACATCCCTTGACGGATATTTTCAGTTAATGGAAACCTGTGAAGACCAGGAAGAGCAGAGACGGTATATGAAGATCATACAGGAGAGAATCGGCAGCCTGAAAGAAATGCTGGAAGAATTATTTACTTTTACAAAACTTAAAAACGATTCTTTTCATCTGGAAATGTCATCCTGCTGTATCAACAAGATTTTGAAAGATACCATATTTTCCTACTACGATGAATGGACGGGCAGAGGAATTGAACCGGAGATACAGATTACAGATAAACTGCTGTTTATGAACGGAAATGAACAGGGAATCCAGAGAATTTTTCAGAATATCATAAAAAACGGACTGGATCACGGGGAGAAGAAAATCAGTATTTCACTGGAAGAAGTTGAAAACAACATCCGGATACAGATAAAAAATCAAGTATGTCATGTGGAAAAAATAAATGTAGATCAGGTGTTTGAACGGTTTTATAAAGCGGATGAAGCACGCAGTAAGACTTCCAGCGGTCTCGGCTTATCAATTGCGAAAGAGCTGGTACTTCGTATGGATGGGAAAATCAGCGCCCGGATAGAAGGGAATGAGTTCTGTGTGGAGATTGTGTTTCCAAAATAAAAGGAAAAATTTATATTAAAGCAAGTGAAAATGGGGAATGACTTTATATAGGTTTCATGGTAGAATTACAGTAGAAAGAGAAGAGTCACTCAGTCATTTGTTGTATGAAAGGATGAGTATAATGTATAAAGTAGAACTTAAATTTGATACAAGCAAGCTCGCTCCGGAAACGGTAAATCAGATGTGTGAACAGGCAGATCAGATTTTTGAGCAGGAGGATTTAAGCTGTGCAGTCAAAGCCCTTGGAAGCAGGATTTATCTTGACCGGGGACGCAAGCAGGACTATGGAAGATTCTGGGCAGCAATCTTTCAGTTGAAAAACTCCGTAGGAATTGCAGAGAATTTGTTAGAGTGTTTCTGGTATAACGGAACAGAAAAGGAGAACCTGATTACAGACTTTATAAGGAACTAACAGATGGACAGCTTACAGAGGAAAGGCATCAATTTTGACCTGAATACACAAGCACTAAAGGAATATTATCCGAAAGGTGACTGGCATAATGCATATGCGGATGTAAGGGACTTTTTTTGAAGCAAACGGATTTGAGCATATTCAGGGATCGGGATATCATTCGGTGGAAGCAATGTCAGAAGCAAAAGCCATGGCAGTTATTTATCAGATGACAAAAGAATTTCCATGGCTCAATTATTGTGTGAATGTGTGTACCATATCAGATGTACCGGAACTGTTTGATATCTCGCATGTATTTGCCAGAGAAGCGGAACGGTTGGAAAAGAAAAATGCATGATTTGACAAATTATTTCCAATATGTTATATTCATCTCAAGCAAAAAAGGGAGTAGCTGAACGCCTTGAAAGAGGTGGTTTTGTAACCGACAACCGGTATCGAGAGATACCCGTAGCAAATGAGATAGCAAGACTTTTATTGTGGCAGAGGTCATGATAGGAGTCTTTTTTTATTATGAAATATAGAAAATCTGCCGCAATAGTCTGCTAAAAAGAAAGAGAGGATAAACGATGAGTAACGAAATGATGAAACGGGAAATGCAGGAAGCAGTACAGGCAGGGGAGCGGGCGCTTCAGAGCCTTTACGCAGCAAGGGATAAGTTGGGAAGTGCGAGAAACTGGGGCATTTTTGATATGCTTGGAGGAGGCTTTATCAGTGACTTTGTGAAGCATTCTAAAATGAATGACGCAGCTGCGTTGATGGAACAGGCGAAAAGCGATATTCAGCGTTTTCAGAGAGAATTAAGAGATGTGCAGGTTTCCTTGGATCTGCGCATGGAAATCGGCAGCTTCCTTTCCTTTGCGGATTTCTTTCTGGACGGGCTGGTGGCAGATTATATGGTGCAGAGCAAGATTGCAGATGCAAGAGAACAGGTGATGATGCCATCAACCGGATAGAAAAGATACTTGCTGATGTGAAAAATCGGATGAATGGGGAGGTGTAGCATATGGGATGCCTGGGAAATGTGTTGTGGTTTGTGTTTGGCGGCGCAGTCAGTGGGCTGAGCTGGTGTCTGGCAGGTTGTCTCTGGTGTATTACCGTTGTGGGGATTCCGGTGGGGATGCAGTGTTTTAAATTTGCGGCGCTTAGTTTTTCCCCTTTGGAAAAGAGGTGCAGTATGGTGGCGGAGCTGGTTCGTTCCTTTTGAATATCATCTGGCTGATTGTATCCGGTCTGCCTCTTGCACTGGAGCATCTGGCGTTGGGTACAGCTTTATGTGTGACGATTATCGGAATCCCGTTTGGTTTACAGCAGTTTAAACTGGCGAAACTGGCATTGATGCCGTTTGGTGCGGAGGTGTATTAAGATGCGATTATTTGATAAAAGGACACCGCTTCAGAAGGAGTGGGAAAAGCTGGAAGTACAGGAGCAGAGATTCCTTCAGAAGCGTTCAGAGAAAAGGGAGAGCATTCTGAATCAGAAACTGGAGGAAAAGATACCGCCGAAACTTCAGAAAACATTGGATACCGCTTTTGCGAAGGCATTTGCTCTGATTTTCGAGAAAGGAACCGGGGTTATTGAAAAGACGTATCAGCGGACAAAACTGGAGCAGGATTATCAGGTGCGGCAGTATATGGCGGATGTAAAGCAGAATTCCAAATCCCTCCGCTCTTTTTCTAAAAAGGCAAGAGATACGGGAACAAAGAATTTACTGCTATCCGGTGTGTCTGGAATCGGGATGGGCGTATTGGGAATCGGTCTGCCGGATATTCCGGTATTTACAGGGATGATTTTAAAGAATATTTATGAGACTGCTCTGCAGTATGGATACAGCTATGAAAGCAGGGAAGAAAAATATTTTATCTTATTATTGATCCGGGGAGCAGTATCCTATGGGGATACACTTTGTGAGATTGACGGGAAAGTAAATGAATTTATCAGAAACGGAATACTGCCGGAAGAGTATCAGGATAAGGAGCAGATCGAACAAACGGCGGGAGCTTTGTCAAAAGAGCTTCTGTATATGAAGTTCTTACAGGGAATTCCGGTGGTTGGTGCTGTAGGCGGAGCTTATGATGCAGTCTACATGAAACGGATCACAGAGTATGCAGAGCTGAAATACCGGCACAGGTATCTGGCGGGGCGGAAAAAGGCAGAGAATGGACAATTATGTAAAAGGTGTAAAAGTTATAGAGATATATGATGCCGCAAATAAGGAATTGCTGGTAAAGTATGATGATAAGCATAATATAGACAAGGTTATTTCTGCTTTAAATATAAAATCATGGAAAGAGACAGAAAAAAGCATAGGTATGAACCCTAAATATACCATAAAATTTTATTGCGATACTACGAACCAAGATGAAGAAAAAGATATAAAAGAAATTACCCTTTATGAAAATGGGGAATATGCTACGATTTTTATTACTTCTCCTGGCGGAGTAAAACAAAACTATAAAACGAGCATTGATATTTCTGAATTGGTTATCTAATAATATTTGTGTAATGAGAATGAAAATCTAATTCTTTCAAGTTTAACTAAGACATTCCCGGAGCAAATGCTCATGGCATTGAAGCGGATACAAACACTATTGTTTGATAGAAATAAGAGAGGTTATTTATAATAAAATGAGCCGCCAGAACTGTAGGGGTGATGCAGTACGGGCGGCTCATTTTCTATCTAAACGGATGTATCCGGAAGTTCCGGCAGTTGATCGGTGAGTTCTTCATATCCGAGAATATCTCCGGCACATGGCATCGATTGCCCTGTTCCCTGCTGTGGTTTCCGGAAGTACAGCCGATACCGATGTCCCTCTAGGAGTTTGATATTCTTTTCCAGTGAGAAGGCGTATTCCTTTCCGTTATCACTGGCAAACCAATATTGCTGGTTTTTCCCGAAGAGTGTCTGTTCCCGTTTCGTGCAGCTTACGTCCAGTGACAGATAAGCATGTGTATGGATCAGGTGGTAGAAACTGAGTGCACGCAAGATGCTGCAGATTCCGATGAGGAGGCTCATGAGGATAAAGAGCCGGTCATGGGTGGCGATCCCGAAGATGCACCCAAAAAGTACACAGAAAAAGCCGATTGCACTGATGGCAACCAGCTTTGTGAAAAATGGTTTTGGCATAAGGTTCCTTCCTTTAACATGTATGAAATGTGATTTGTTTATTCAGGTACAAATTAGCAATAGCCTGCAGCACTGGATACTGGGTATGGTGAATCTGGACATCATCCACAAGTGTTTGGTAAGTTGTCTCCGGTTCTGTGTATAACTCATCCATAATATCCGATTCGTTGTGGATTACTTTTTCCTGCTCCATACTTGTGACAAGCTCAGCGGTCGTGAGGGATACCTTATCAGCCAGCTTCAGAATGGTATCTTCCATCGGTGAAGAGGGTTTCTTCTTTAAATATCTGCCAAACTCTTTTGCACCAATAGTTCCTTCCAGATAAAGCTGAACGCAGCCAAAGAGCCGGATGGGAAAGGTATCCTTCAAGGGAATAATGGTCAGACTGCGAGAAGGCGATATAAGGCATCCACCCCTGTCAGTCCAATTCCGCTTACAACCAGACCGCGTAAGGAAAGTCGGTTCAGATAGTGTTGGAAGGATAAGCCTTTCGGACCTTCTTTCTGTATCTGGCGCAGGGTATAGGCATCCTGGAGTTCATGGAGCGTCAGAATCTGGAAGGCAAGACAGCTCCAGAGCAGCAGCTCGTCATCCGATAGTCCATATTCTTGTCCATCGTTGATTACAAGAGGAATGGATTTTCCGCCTGTCGTTTTTTGAAATTTTAAGGTTCCGACAGCAGTATAAAGTGTCAGCATAAAAGTTCCCTCCTTCAAGGTTAAGTCAGAAGTGCATAGAGTGCATCATCCTGCTGTAATAGTTTCCGTGCTTTGCTCTGCCATGCCCGTACACGATTGGCTGGTACTTGGTAGTGTTTTGCCAAGTCAAAGCTGGTATATCCCTGCTGTTGCAGATAGAGGGCTACAATTCCCTTCTGAATAGTTGAGGACTGTCCGGTGCCAAGCTGGGTTAAATGCTCAAGAAGCAAGGTCTGGTTTGTGTCCTTTTCCGGGTGAGTTGTTTGTGTATCCTCGTAGGAAAACAAATCACGATAATGGAGATGTTCATCTTCAGATGATGCTTCGTCCAGAGAACAGAGCATGGAGCGGTCACGGGCAATTTTCCGCCAGTAGTCAAAGATGGCATGACGGATGATAGTTTTGGCATAAGGCTGGAATGATCTTCCTTCCTCAAATCCGACAGCGACCGGCACAAAGCCAGATATCCAATCTGACATAATTCCTGTTGTTCTTCCTCAGTTACATAGGCAGCGGTGCGGGTCATGGAACGAATCATGATCGGAACCAGATCCATGGATTTTTCCACCAGTTGTTTTTGCTTTTTATTTAGTGGTAAGGTCATCATCAATCACCGCCTTTCAGCTGGCTGCCCGGAGGCGGAAGGGAATATGGTTGTTCTTTAAAACATCTGCGGATTCCCGAATGAGCTGGTCGCACATATAGTTGCTGAACTGTCCGATGTGAGCCTGCTTATCTGTCAGACAGAACTTATCTGCCACCCAGCGATATGCTTCCGGTTTGGAAAGGATGCCCTGTAGCCAGATCTGATCGAAAATTCGATGTGCCTGAATCCGCTTTTGACGAAGCTCCCGGTTGGCGAGCGTTCCTTTTGGTATCTTGGTTCCCGGATGTACCCCGACATAGGAATTGCAGGATGGATAGTGGGAGCAGACATAAACCTGTCCGCCATGAGAATGCGTTCCATATACAAAGGATGCATCTCTTAATATTGCTGTTCCGCCGCAGTAAGGGCAGCGGATGATTTTTGGTTTCTTCATCTGTTTTCACCTCGCTTGTACATACACGATACGTAACGTGTACGTGAATAACCAGTACGTACTGTATACTTATATTGTAAGTAAGCAGGTGATGAATTCCCATAGGACGCAAGCGGATACTGATCCCAGATTCGGACTAAATGGCACGAATCCCCATTTTTCAGATGCCGGGATAGAAAATTGCTCGGATGAGCGGGAATAAGCCGCTGTCTGTGAAACGTGGATAATTAACCGGTGTAAAGATGAACTTCTCACAGAAAATCCGTAGCAGGAATAAGCTGATCAGTACCAGACAGAGCAGGTAAGTGTTCCTGCGCCTTCTGGTCCATGGCTTTTTCGGACGGAATTTCACATACAGGACAAAAATCATGGGAATAAATATCAGGTTCGTAAAGACCTGATCGATACATTGGATGATTGAAATTACGTTTAACATAGGCAGTGCCTCCTTTCTTTACATATCCTGTACGTATAAGAGCCTGAAAGTGCAACTTTTTGTTACCAGTCATATTGCTGGTTCTCCTGAAGCCGGAGCAGTGCCGGAATGGGACATGGCTTTAAAGGCAGCTTCTGAGCGGCCAGATAGGGCAGATAAAGCTCTGTAAAAGCAGCAATGCTCATGCTTCCGGTACATTCGGTTGGCTCCGGTATCCGGGGAAACAAAAGCGCTGCATCTGAAAGAGGGAGGATGCAGGGGCTTCCCGTTTCATCCGGATGGAATAAAAAGCCAGAGTTCTCACAGCTTTCCTGTGCGTTACAAGTGCGGCACCAGACGTAGATACAGGAGTGCCAGTTCCCTTCACAGAGGTTCAGAAAATGACGGATGTGCTTGGCATCTGTCTTGCAGTGGGGGTGTTTCATATTCATCACCTACTAAAGAAGCAGGCAGTTCCATGTGGGAGCTGCCTGCAGGAGTCTTCGTTATGAGTTACTGATGTTTCTTTTTGCGTTTGAAGTAAACGATGCCCAGGACACTTGCACCTGCAAGTGCAGCTATGGCGATTCCGGCATACAGGAGAAGCGGCGTCTCATCGCCGGTCTTTACAGGCGGAGCTACCGGAGGCGTCTCCGGTTCTTTCGAAAGCTCCGTCATGTGTACGGTCTGACCTTCATCCTTCAGATCCTCATGGGAAGCAATCTCATGCTCGGTTTTTCCGTCTGTATAGTAGAGCTTTTCAAAGACAACCACATCCTGTCCGGCAAGAGCAGAAGCGTCGAAGGTAAAGGTAACTTCCACAGAGCCGCCAGCTTTTTCTGCTTTAAATTCTGCCTGAGCGGTAACTGGTTTTCCGTCTTTTAACAAAGCCTCTCCGGTTTCCTTATTCATCAGGGTTCCGATGACTTTGTACTCAGATCCAGGCATCAGACCATGATAAGTGACCGTATCTACGATAGTCGCTTCCTTGGAAGCAGAGACATCCTGATCCCCGTCACTGCCGTCTTTGGCTGTGGTTTTGATTTCCGGGAAGTAGATGGTCTGGTTGGCATCTTTGATGTCCGCATGTACCGCTACTTCGTGATCTTCAAAAGTCATTGTTTCAAATGCCACGAGCGTTTTTCCGGAAAGTGCAGAGGCATCAAAGGTAAAGGAAAGCTCTACGCTGCCGTTAGCTTCTTCCGGAGTGAAACTTGTTTCTGCAGTCACAGCTTTGCCATCCACATCGAAAGGTTTTTCGGTTTCCGCATCCATGAGTGTTCCTGTCAGCTTGTACTCTTTGCCTGGGATCAGGTTTTTGTATTCCACAAGGTCTGTAAGCGTCAGTTCTTTTTCCGGTTTTGCATAGTGTGTGCCGGAAGCAGCATCTGTTGCAGTGGTTTTGATTTCCGGGAAGTAAATAGTCTGTCCTTCATCCGCAATGTCTGTGTGTACGGCAACTTCCTTGTCTTTGTAAGCCAGGGATTCAAAGACAACTACTGTTTTCCCTTTTAAGGAGCTGGCATCAAAGGTAAAGGTAACATCTACCGTACCAGCGGATTCTTTTGGCTTGAAGGATGCTTTTGCTGTCACCGGTTTTCCGTCTGCTTCGACTGGTTTCTTTGTTTCTTTATCTATCAGAGTTCCAGTCACTTCATATTTCTGGTTAGGAACCAGCCCCTTAAAGGAAACCGTATCCACCAGCGTGATTTCTTCCTTTGCACAGGAAATATTGGAGTTCGTGTCCGCATCTTTCGCAGTAGTCTTGATTTCCGGGAAATAGATGGTCTGGTCTTCATCGTTGATGTCGGTATGGACTGCAAGCTGCATCTCATCCTGATATAATTCCTCGAAGACAACGGTTGTTTTTCCCTTTAAGGAAGTTGCATCAAAGGTAAAGGTTACTTTGACGGAGCCGGAGGATTTCTTTGCAGTAAATTCAGTTTCAGAAATCACCGGTTTTTCATCCACAAGGATTGGTTCCCCGGTTTTTTTATCCATTAAGGTTCCAGTCAGTTTGTATTTCTGGCCCTTTTTCAGTCCTTCGTATTCCACAACGTCTTCAATGGTCACTTCTTTTGCCGGCTGGCTCATGTGTGTACCGGTCTCGGCATCCAGAGCAGTCGTGCCGATCTCAATGGCATCATCGGTCAGAGTTCCAACCTGTATCAGAACAGAATCCTTATAAACCTTGACTTCAAAGGTTAAAAGATCCATGCCTTTGTTGGAATCACAACGCTGTTCCGCCAGAGTGTAAGTATCGTAAATGAGAGCGCCTTTGGAATCATCCGGTTTGGAGGTGCCGAACCAGATGCCGTCTTCCGAAGACTCACCCCGGTTGGTATTTGCGGTATGTTTGTTCCATTTGGAGGAAGTGCTGGCATAACCGTTGGCATCTGTCACAATCACATGGCTTTCGCCTGTTGTTTTGGAAGTGATCTTAAATGGCACATTTGCCAGACGGTTCTGGCTGCCGTCAGCAATCTTGACAAATTCCAGATCCCCGCGGATGACCTGATTGGAGATGGAATTGTCTTTTGCAGTCAGTTCCACGATTTTTCCCTGTTCTGTGATGTCAAATTCTACAGAGATCTTTCCGCTGTTCAGATAACCGGAAGGTGCAGTTGTTTCATCCACACGGTAATGTCCGAATGGGAGAGCATCTTTTGCAGTTGCAGCAGAACCGGATTTATCGGCAGTAAGTGTAAGGACAACCTGATCTTTCGTGTAGGATGTTCCGTCTACTAATACCGGATTTTCATTTAACGTAGTGATCGCAAAGACAGTACCTTCCAAAGTGGCAGAACCCTGCGGTTTTGCTTCTCCGGTCTCGCTGTCACGTTTCTGGATCTTCACTCCGCCACGGATGACAGATTCTTCTATGGTAGAAGACTGGTATACCGAAACCATTTCCTGCTTACCGTCACCTGTAATTTTCTGTACGAAGACAGTTGGATTGAGCTGGTATCCGGCAGGGGCTTTGCTTTCCTGTACCGTTATGGTACCGAGCGGAAGACAGACGGTCTTGCCATCACTGGTATAGTAAAAGGCATCGCCGCTTACAAAGGAATCTTTGGTAAAATGCATCTTTCCGGAAACATCTGTTTTTAATACCCAGGTACGTGCCGGTTTCTTTCCAGCTTCCGCAGGATCACTGTCAGACTGCTCGGTATAGAACTTGACTGTAAATTCTGCGTTTGCAAGGGAAGCTGCTCCCTGTGGGGAGGCTTTCTTTGTTTCGGCATCCAGCTTTTCAAGCACCAGATTCATGGGATTATTCTGCGGAATATCTGTTACGTTTGCAGCAGAAGTCTGTTCTGCTTTTACGGTGACTTTGTGAGCTTTGGTGTCTACAATGTAGCCTTTGGAAGCAGAGAGCTCTTTTATGGTATAATCGCCTTCCTCCAGTTCGCCGGATCTGGCATACCCGTTTTCATCAGTGGTCAGTTTCTGGATGAGCTTCTCACCCTGATAGATCCCATACACAGCACCCTTTAAGCTGTAATTCGGATTCCCGTCCGATACGCTTCCGTTGGCAGAAGATTTTTTCAGTTCGATCCAGCCGTTTGGAACCTGATACCAGCTTCCGGCAATGGTCTGGCTGCCCTGTCCCGGAACGATGAATGCCCGGAAGCCTTCCGGCGGGTTCGGAAGTCCCTGAATGGCACTGGCTACTTCCAGTGCTTTATCAATATAGGACTGCGGGGCGCCATGGAAAGCTCCGGTGTCAGCGGAATTACCGGCATAGATGTAAGCGACAACCAGATGTCCGATGACATAGCTGTTATCATCACTCCAGCCACTGAAATATTTATCCTTGACGACTTTATCGTAGCCGTAACCGCCGTTTAAGTAGTAGAGCGCTTTTCTGAGCGGGGAGTTCTGGCTTAAAAGGTCATAGGAATAGGAACCAGAGGAAGGTGTTTTCTTCAGTGGTTCCACGCAGTAGGCAGTATTGCTCCCGTCAAAGCTCATGCGGGAGGTAAAATAGCTGCCGTAAGGGATATTGGCACCTGCCTTATAGCTGATGGTGCCGTCGGCTGCATGAACCGGAAAACTGCCGGAAAACAATGCGCCGACTGCGACAAGGACTGCCAGCAGCATAGCCAGCGTCCGTCTGGTATAGGATTTGTATGTCTGTAACATAAGTCTCCTCCTTCTTGAAGTTCAAATGAAAAGGGCAGCGTCAGTGCTGCCAAAAGTTACACAGCCTGTTTCTTCTGTTTCGCAAGGATTTCCAGAAGCTCCTGCCGATCTGTGGTAATCAGCTCCTTTTCCAGATTGGAAGCCTTAAATTCCACAGTGATGTTATTGTTGTTGGTTGAGATCAGACCGTTGCCCCGCTGGAAATGGGTGATGTTCATTACTTCTGTTTCCGATAGATGCAGGATAGTCTTCACCCGCTGTGCCTCTTCATCCTCCATGTTCAGGATAATCTTGGTCTTGCAGTTATTGATGATACCCTTGCCGTACTTCCCGTCATCCAGAGCAAAGAAGTCGTTTAAATCCTGTGTGGCAAAGATGCCGGCTCCGGAGTAAGCACGGATGATCTTGGCAATCTCCAGTACGAATTCCGCTGCAAGCCGGTTGCTGGATGCACCGATGAGCTGCCAGACCTCATCGACAAAGATGGCTTTCTCTTCGGTACGGTTTTCCTTCGCTTTATCCCAGACATAATCCAGGGCAACGAACATGCCGACCGTTAAAAGATCGCTGGAACCGGTCAGTTCGGAGATATCCAGTACCGTATATTTATTGGTCAGGTCCACATTGGTCTGCTGGTTAAAGGAAGAAGCAGAACCGTGAACCAGGCGGTTCAGGATATGAGCCAGACGTTTGGTATCCTCGCTTTCCAGCAGGACATTGTAGACATCCTCCAGAATGGGCATCTTTTTGTACTGCTCCGGATGCTGCGGATCTGTCAGGGATTCATTTTTATGTGTAATCCCTTTTCTGGCATAGGTTTTGATTAGGGCTTCATCCAGAAGCTGCTTCTCCTCATGGGACATATCCGGGATCAGCAGACTGAAGAAGATGTGAAGCCTTTGGATCTTGCCTGCCAGTGCGGAGGCATCCAGTGTCGGTCCGTCCAGCAGTTCATTTACAGAATTGTCTACCTTCCGGATTTCCATGATGTTGATACAGTTCTTACTGGCAGGAGAGATCTGGATAAATTCTCCGCCGACATTCCTTGCAGCCCGGTAAAATTCGTGTCCCTTTAGCGGAGCGATGATGAACACCTGGATGCCTTTTCTTCGCATCCTTAGTGCCATGGTCTGCATGGTGAAGGTCTTTCCTGCTCCCGAACAGCCTAAGATACAGATGTTGCTGTTCTTGTACTGCCTGGAATCAAAGATATCCGCAATGACCAGGGAATTGTTATGCTTGTTTACCCCAAAGAGGATTCCGTTATCATCGCAGATACTGTAGCTGACGAAGGGATAGCAGCTTGCCGCCCCGGAAGTCAGTACGTTCCGCTTGGACAGCTTAAAAAGCTTCTTGTCCAGATTTGCCAGCGGCAGAGAGGATAAAAATCCCTGCTCCTGTAAAAAGTAGCAGGAGTGTAAGTTCATATCCTGCGAGATCAGGAGCTTTTTCATTTCCTGAATCCGCCACTGCAGTTCTTCCAACGTGGAAGCAGTAATGGTGATGAGAAGATTCATGTAATAGAAATCTTCGTTGTTGGCAAGTCCCTGCTTCAGAAAATATCCGGAGCGGATGGCAGAATCCAGATCGTCATAATCAGTGTTGGTATCGGACGCATCCTTTAATTTGGAACGGTTGATACGGATCTGCTGACCGAGACGCTGCTGAATCTTGTCCTTTGGCTGTTTCTGGAGAAAGAAATCAATATCAATCCCTTCCCCGGCATTGACAAGGAGTGACAGCCATCCGGGAGTTACCCGGTTTTTGTAGCCGTCAGACGGCACAAGCAGGTAGGAATGGTAAAGCCCATTGATCTGCACATAATGGGAGTGCTTGAAATCCACACTTTCCGGTGCGAGAAACTCGTTGATCCGGATGTGATCCAGTTCCTCCATGCGATTTTCCTTTGTATAGGCGGACAGTACAGTGCTGATCCGGTTCGAAAGCGGAACCTCCGTACAAAGGGTACGGTTTAAAAGGGTGTAGAGAACATCCGTAGTAAATTCATCCTCATTGTCATGGGAGACCACTTCATTCCCGCACTGGTATAGAAAGGTTTTGGCGGTCTGGGAGCTGTCTCAAGAGCAGCAAGGATTTCCCGTTCCTCTTCCTTTCGGTTTGCGTTGAATGGTTCATATTCAAAGATCAGAAAGAACCGTCTGGATACTGCTTCTCTGGAACTTAAGTTCTGGACAAACTGGATGTAGTCACGCTGCAGTTCCTGACAGTGGGGATCGGTTTCCCGCTCCAGCTCCAGCTGGGACTGCTCCAGATGCTTATTGATGTCTGCTTTTTTGGAGATCATCTTGATCTGGAGTTTGACAGGGCTGATCTTTAAGTAACTGATAAAGCTGTAGATAATGCCCTGCTGTTCCCTGGCACTTCGAAGCAGAAAGTTGATTGGTTCAATCTCCAGGATCTTCACGTACCGTCCGTCTGTGGTATAGACGATTCCGTTTGCGATTTTTTCCACCGGAAGATAATCCTCCAAGGTCTGGTCTTTCTTTCGCTTTTTCCGGGAAACGGGTTTTGACGTGGCAGATGAGGTGTCCTCCTTGGAAACCACCTTTTTTTTCTGCTCTTTTTTTGCAGCCCGCTTTTCGGAAACTGCCCGTTTTTCTTCCTCCTTTCGTCTCCGGGCTTCCGTTTTTTTCTGTATTTTTATCTGTTTCGCCGCCTCTTTTTTCTGTCGGCTGGCTTCTTTCTGCTCCCACTTCAGATAACGGATATCTTCCTTTGCCTGTTTTTGATGCCCCGCTTGGTGGAGGTATCAACTTGCCGGTGTCTTTTTTTTACTTTTTGGCGGAGCTGGTGCGTCCGGTTCAGACTGTGGGGGAGCCGATGCCATTACTTTGGAAGGCTCTGCCATTTTTTCTGCTTTCCGGTGTTTCTTTGTCTTTGGCTCTTTGAAACGTGGTTTCCTGCGTGGCTTTCCTTCCGGAAGACTGTCGGACCTCCAGATTACCCTGCGGTTCACTACAAAACGCAGGGCATTCATCAAAAAGGCAGTGATGCTCTCCCCGCCGATTCCAATCAGGCTACCATTGCCGCTGGAAGTGCGGTCATGCAGAGAATGATGATGCGGGCAGTCAGGGACAGCGGCAGGTGGAAAACAGGGATACCGATTGCCAGGGAAAGAACAATGCTTTCTATGGCATTGCGGATGTCAAAAGTTCCGTTTAGGATCTTGCCTTTCTCAATGAAGTTGGAAGGGATAAAGGAAACCGGTGTTTCTTCTGGCTGTGTCATGGCTGCACCTCCTTTTTCGTATCTTTCGCATCTTCGGAAGGCACAGAGGCACTGCCGGATTCTGTGTCCGGAGCTTCCGGGCTGTCAGAAGTATCCGGATACCCGCCTTCCTGCAGGTGTTCAATGTCCTGCGAAGTCAGGGACGGCAGGGAATCATCGGTTTGCTTTTCGTAAACAGTCGTATCTGCAGAGACCTGTACCCCGTCTTCTCCAAATAAAAACACACCCGTCGGGGTGTGATAGGTAACCGGAAGCGTATCCTGATCGGAAAGTGAAAACATCAGGCAGACGGTTGTTTCGGTAGGGTAGCTGGTTTTTTCCGGCAGGAAGGTGATGCTTGTCTGTTCTTTTTTGACATACTCTTTTAGGTAGACAGGAAACTGCCCTTTGAGAGAAGCAATCTGGCTGTCGGAGAAAAATGCTTTTAAAGCATCAAAATCCAGATATTCCGGCATGGGGGTATCAGAATTTGTTTCTGTTGTTTCCTTTGCCGGTTCCCTGCCTTTGTTTCCGGAAGCTTCTTTTTTCTGGCTTTTCCAGAAACTGGGGAGAACCAGTCCGGCAAGCAGCAGAAACAGCATCAGAAAAATGGAAAGAATCACTTTTGTTCTGTTCATAATGGCTCCTTTATTTTTTGTCGAAGATCCAGTAGCATTTGCCGTAGCATGGATTTCCGACATCATATCAAATTCACGGTTAATATAGTTCTTTGCGTCACTGTCATTGGGATCATTGACCAGTACCTTGCCGTTTGCCGTAACACCTCGGAGTACGATGAAGTGTCCGCCGCTGGTGAAAAGTCCTGCCCGCTGAGAGGAGATGACCGGACAGCCTTCGGAGAGTGCCTGAAGTACCGTATTGGCATTGCTGGTCTGTGTGACGCTGCCACAGCCGAAATGACTGGCTGCAGCCTGAAAGTAGCTCCAGTAGGTTCCAACTCCCGGCTTGTAATAGGAATTCCCGCACCATGCCACCGCATCCGGAGGGGTAATGGTATTCCCGGTCAGGTAGCTGGCGATCATGGCAAAGCTGGTAGGCCCGCAGCCGGAAGATGCGATGGAGCCGCCGCCATAAGGAATGTTCCCGTAATCGGTCTGGAGATAGTGCGGAATCTGCATTCCGTTTGCCGGATAGCTTCCGCCGGTATTGGTAATCTGATAATACCGGAGAACATGCTCCACATATTCCTTGTCCCCATACCGGTCATAATGCCAGTTCGGACGGGCACACATCATATCCGAATAAGCAATGGCGTTTTCTTTGGTATAACCGCCGTCACGTTCCATTGCCCAGTCGATATAGCCGGAGCCGTAATTGTAACCCTGAAGCGCCAGCTTGATGCGGTCCAGGTCGGTAGGTCCGGTACATCCTGCTTTATCCAGTGCATACTTTAATTCCTGAATCCCACATTCGATGGAATAAGCAGGATCGGTGATGCCGTTGGGGACATGGGGGTATTTCTTATTAAAGCCGCCTTCTGCCGCCTGCATGGGATCGCTTCCACGCCCGCCGCTTTCCTGCATCATGACTGCCATGAGGAGTTCCACATAAGCTTCCATGCCGTATTTCTGTGCGACCTGCTGGATGGTAGCCCGGTAAGCCAGCACCTCATCGCTGACACCTACCGCCATGGCAAGACCGGAAGCGGAGCCGCCAAAGAACATGGTCAGGTTTTCCACATAACTGTCTGCCGTTTTTTTCTGCTTATCGGTCAGATGAAAGACGTGATCTGCAAAGTAGGCATCTCCGGCATAGCTGACCGTGTAGGTATGGCGGGTAAAAGTAACCTTTCTGGGTGGTGCATTTTCCTCTTCCGCCGGAACTTCCACCGTGGCCGTTTCTGAAGTAACGTCATAAGAAAAAAGCCCGTCCTCGTTTTCCCGGATCAGGCTTTTGAGTTTGCTGATATTTATATTTTTATAGTCATCCTGGCTGGCACAAAACTGTGCGATGAGCTGGTTCGCATTTACGATGATACTGGAAGCGTAAGGATCGCTGATAGAGGCAGTATCTCCTTCCGGGAGTCTGGCAATTTCCGCATTGATCTTAGCAAGCAGTGCATCATGGCTTTCCTGAAGCACCTCCACGATTGCCTGATTGGAAGCCCGGATATTTTCACTGATTACCGTGTTGCTGGTCAGTGCTCCGGTATTTTCAGAGAGGTCTCCGAAGACGAGTCCCGGAAGCATGACAAGGAACAGAATGGGAAGCATCAGTACACCGCCGACGGCTGCTCCAGTTTTCGCAAGGGTGCGCCTGTGCCGGAATACTGTACCGATGACAGCAAGAGGACTGCCCATCAAGGCTGTTTTTGGCATGTTACATACGCTCCTTTCGCTGTGGGGCTGGCGGCAGTTTCTGGACAATGGATTCATTGTAGGCTACTTTGCCGCTGCCGGAAGTATATGGTGTTTTTTCGACCGTATCCTGTGCATACTGCTTGTACCAGGTGGAACCATCCACGGACTGTACCGTAGAGTAGGAGCCCTGAGTAGGAGCTGCATACTGGTCGGCATGGTACAGGGCAAAATCCCGGTTTCCGGAGCTTCCGGTTTCGGTACCGGTGATCCTTCCGCCACCGATTTCTACATTATCATAGGAAGAACCGCCGCCCGGATTGATGCCCATATAGGAAGTAAAGGCTTTCTGTGCGTCTGCTCCCTTGATGGAACCTACCTGACCGTAATTTCCCTGTGCAATGTTGCTGATGACCTGATTGGCAAAGTCTCCGCCTTTGTTCAGGGATGACTGGTAGAGCATGTTTCCGATACTGCTGTGTTCGGTATAACCGGTTGCGGAATTGACCGCTTCTCTTTGTACCTGTCTTCCCACTGCCCCGGCAAGCCCGCCGGATAGGAAGCTTCCTGCGACAGCCGCACTTCCGGGAGAAGAGGCTTTGTGGTAGCCGCCACCACCATGGGAACGCATGGAACCGGTCAGGCTCCGTCCTGCAATCAGAAGTTCAGCCATCATGTTTCCTCCGGTATTGCCGACATTGATGCCAAGCGATGCCAGAAAAGAATCAATTTTCTGGGATACCTTTAAAAAGGCAATGGCACACAGGAACCAGACGAAGACATTTCCGGTTACCGCTTCCTTTCCCTGACTGGCAACTGCCGCTTCCACGTCTGCTTCCGTAAGCTCCGCTGCAAAGACCGGCATGGAGCAAAACAGTACCAGACAGGCAGTTAGTACCAGGAATGGTATGAGTTTCTTTCTAAGTTTCATTTTGGTCCTCCTTTCTTATAGGGATAACGGATTGGCAAGGAAGGTGCCGACCATAGAAGTAAACAGCCGCAGGCACCACGCATTCATCAGAAGCAAAAAGAACTGGCCGCCAAGCATCCGGCACCAGCTTTTGAAGATATTTCCGGTTGACTGGCTGGCACCCATGGAAAAAGCTGCCGGGGCTGTGTAGACCAGTACCCCCAGAAGAATATAGCGTTCTGCCGCTTCAAAGAGCAGTTTGATGTAGTTCCACGCCAGAATCAGTACCAGAATCAGTGCAATGATGGCTACCGCCCCATTTGCACAGACTCCCAGGATGACTGTGACTACGGAGTTAAAATCCGCAAATTTTAAAGGCGGCAGGTCTTCCGTCAGAATCCAGTTGTACGGTGTTCCTGAAATCTTCAGGAGCAGATCCACAATATCTTTCGCATAGAAGGTGAGAAAGATAAAGAGGAAGGAACGGATGGACAGCTTAATGGGATCTTCCGCTTCGATACCGGCTCCCATAAAGTAATTTTTAAAGAGCTGCCATACCCAGTTTAAGAGGATCAGCCCGATGCCCAGTGCCAGAAAGACCTGATACATGGTCTCGGCAGCAGGAAAGTAGCGAAGAAACGTATCCATGGAACAGCCCAGAGCACCGAGGACTGAAGTGGTGATCAGATCCAGAATGTTCATGACCTGTTCGGCAATCCATTCCACGATTCCGTCAAGTATTCCCATAGTGGCATCTCCTTTCGTCTATCCGTTCCATTTTCCGCCTGCAAAGAACGGGGTGATGTAAGCCATGATAAAGCCAAGCCCGTTTAAGATCGCCCAGGTAATGACGATACGCTTGAGCCATGCACGTGATTCGTCCACGGTTTTTCCGCTTTTGGAAAAATTCATCATCAGAAGGGCAACCGATGCCGTTACGACTGCAGCAATGGTGGAAATGAGGATAATCTGGTTATAGACATCCTTCATGATCTCATTGGCTTTGGTCCAGATGGTAGCGGCAAAAACCGGCTGTGTGTATCCGCAGAGGACTGTGACAGCCAGAAATGCAGCATACAGCATCTGCCATAATTGACATGCCGTTTTGTGTCCGGCGGAGCGTTTTTCAGTTTGTGTTTCACGTAAAAGTACCTCCTTTTTATAAGAGCGGCAGGAGAATTACCTCCCCTGCCTTTGCTTATGGTTTTCCTGCCTCAAGAAAGGACGCAGCCCGGTCAATGCAGGCTGCGTCCTAAATCAAAGTATGAAATTGTAAAGATCCTCCTATCTTACAGAAAAAACGCAGCTTATTTGCCGCAGGAGAGGCTTCCCATACGGCAGTGCTGCGTTTCGTTCTGCATATAATTTTGACAATATCAATTTTAACATGGGTAAATTACCGCTACAATCGCAGGACTGTGCCAGTTACAGACGATGGAGTGCCAAAAATGTGACCAACGCTAAAAGCGTTATAAATGCAATCCTTATGGATACTGTAAGCGTGATTTGCAACCAATTATACTGGATTTACATGACTAATGCTTTAAGCGTTAGTGAATACTGGAAGGAGGAGGTGTGCGTGTGAAAGGAATGGGAAAGGCAATCCGCAGGTACAGGGAAGAGGCAGGAATTACGCAGGAGAGACTGGCTGAACTGGTGGATATCAGTACCAACATCTGGGTGCGATTGAGCGGGAAGTGAAAACACCTACGATGGAAACATTTGTAAAGCTGTTGAATGTATTAGGTGCGGAACCGAATGAAGTGCTGAAGGAAGTGATTCCTCTTACCAGAATGGAACATACTTCTGTAGTGGAAGGAAAGCTGGAAAGGCTCACACCGAAGAAGCAGGAAAGCGTGCTTCGGATGCTGGATGTGATAATTGAAGAGATGATGAAATAGAAGCTGTCTGCGAAATTGCCGCAGGCAGTTTTTTTTGAAAGCTGTATATGCAATAAAACACATAAAAATATGCGATTTATGATGAAAGTGATTGCAAGATTTGATATAGTAATCCTAAAAGCATTATAAAACTAATTCTTAAAGGATGACTATAATATGAAAAAGGGATATGTGGGATTATTGGCATGTGCGTCAGGAATTCTGATCGGACTGGGAATCAGCCGGCTGGATCTGACAGGTTATCTTGAAAAAACACAGGAGCAGGAATATCACCCGGTAGAAAGAAAGGTGCCTGAATCAGTAGAAAGCAAGCTGAAAGATCCAAAACAGTGCTGGCTGTGTGGAAGCGATGAACGGAGTATGATGGATTATTTCCGGAAGTTTGACGATCTGGGAGTGATCTGTACCAATCACTGGTATGTGATGGATATGCATATCCGGAATCATGATGAGGACGGGAATCTTACCGGCCCGCAGGGAAACGGGCATATGGGTTATACCGGGACAGGAGAAGGCGGCTGCTTTTTCCATACGGAGCAGATGTCGGATTACGGGATTTCCGAAGTATCGGTGGATTACGGGGAAGATAGTATCTTCGATGTGAAAAAAGTACAGAACCATCTGTGTCAGGAATGCCTGGATAAGCTGGTGGAAAGCATGGAGGTATTCTGTGAGGAAACGCAAAAACCCAAGCCCCGTGATCTGGTACTGGTGGATTTTCAGACATTGGAGCTGTACGCCATTCAGGAGCATAATGCGGGATACTTTATCCGGGATTATTATGTGGAAATTGAGTCGGAGGAAGATGGGGTGGAAGTAAAGGCATTTTACTGCCCGAAGCTTAATAACGGGAAAAAGGATGGAGAATAAATTGAGGTTTGCATTGGTGAGGAGTATAATGTAAGTACGTGTTATGTATTGGAAAAACTTGAATTTAGCAGAAAGAAGGATTGTTATGAAATTTATCAATACTAGAAAATTCACATGGATAATTTGTATAATAGGATTTTTGCTTGCTCTTGTAAGTATATTTTTCTTACCGAGTATTATTCCAGTACATTTTGCAAATGGGATTGCGGATGATTATGGAAGAAAAATACAAATATTTTTATTTCCTATATTACAAGTGCTTATCACTTTTTTGACTGGACGAGAAAAAGTAAAATATTGCCTGACACATTCAAAAACTTTCTTAACGGACATTCAGTTTAATTGGATGATAGATGGTGTACTTTTATTGGTAATGTTTGCAGAAATATGGGTTATCTATGCTTCATTTGCATAGAAATACTTGCATAACAATTTACATTTGATTGAGCAGATAAAAATGATTTGAGGTGGTAGCAATGAAAAAGCGATTGGGAATCATAGCCGGAATTTTAGGAATTGTATTGGCAGTCATTGGCATTGTACTGAAGCAGAAAGAAAACACAGCCGTTTCTGTTATTGGTGGTGCGGATGGCCCGACTTCTATTTTCATAGCAGGGAAGTTAAATGTTGATAATTTTATTTTTATGATTGTAGTTGGAATTATTTTATTGATTTTGGCAGGAGTTATTTTTTACAAACGTAAGCATTAAGTTACAGTTTTTTAGACTGTGTATGGCGGAAGAACCGGGAAAGTGTAGATATATCATGGGGATTTTGGAAAAAAATAAAAAAAGTAAGGGTACAGCGTTTGTCTATGATGAGAATAATGATTACTATAAGATGGAAATAAACGGGATTGAATTTGTCTGTGACAGTATACATTCCGATTATGAGAAGCATGCAGTTGAACTGGCACAGGCGTATGAGAAAAGGCTGCCGGATATCGTGGATTATCTTATGCCGGATATAAAGGAGATGTTTGGAATTACAAATCCAGATGTAATAGCAAACTCACTAGGAAAGCCGAGTATAGATTTGGATAGAGGAACACTGACTTATCTGGAGCACACAATGGACAGCCTACATATTATTGAAATGGAATTTGACGGTATCTTCACGGCATTCTATAACTCCTGTATTGATGGATAGGACTTTAGTAACATAGAGCTGCAGTTGTCTACAGCTTTTATCCAGACTTCGGATGTTACAGAGAAGCAATCAGAAATGGATTGATCGATTTCTGAAGCAGTATCCGGTGAAATCCTTGAACATATGAAGGAAAAGTATGTATGTTAATTTTATTTTTATTGTAGACAAAAGATAGGACTGATATGATAAAAGAACAGGTTATTACAAATAGAGGTGGAGTATTTGATGCAGAAAATATTATTACTGGAGGATGACTTGAATCTAAATCGGGGAATTGCCCTGTTACTTTCACGGGAAGGGTATGAGGTTCGTCAGGTTTATACAATAAAGGAAGCAAAAGAAGCATTTCAAAAAGGAGATTATGCTCTTGTTATCAGCGATATTACATTGCCGGATGGTACAGGACTGGATTTTGGAAGGATGGTACGTGCAGGTGGAGATACATATCTTATCTATCTTACGGCTTTGGATCAGGAAATAGATATTGTAAATGGTTATGATACAGGGGCAGATGATTATATTACCAAACCATTTTCACTGATGGCTTTGGTGTCGAAGGTGAACGCATTGATGAGACGGCTTTCTAAGGTACAGGCACAGATTATGTCTTCCGGAGAGATTACGGTGCATATGAAAACGATGCAGGTGTATAAAGGGGATGAACCAGTTACTTTAAGTAAGAAAGAATTCTCTCTGTTGCTGTATCTCTGGGAGAATGCAGGACAGATTGTTTCAAAAGAAAGTATCCTGGAGCATGTATGGGATATAGACGGTCAATTTGTCGATGATAATACGGTTACTGTCAATATAAGCAGACTGAAGAATAAACTTGGAACAGAAGAGATAGCGAATGTGAGAGGACTGGGATATATATGGACCGGAAAGGTAAACAAAAATTAAAACGGTATTTTATCGTATATGTAATCTTTGCAGTATTTTTTACAGTAGGAATGTATCTGATAACAAAGTATGAGGAAAATGCGAAAGCAACGCAGATAGCACTGCTCCTTGCAGAACATCCTGAACTGGAAGGGGAAATAGTTGCAATCTGGGAAAAGTCAGGAACAGTAGATTTTATAAGAGACCGGGACGATCAGAAGATAGAAAGAGTCGTACAGATGCTGGAAGAAACTTATGGTTATCACTCAGGGAGTGGATCTTCAGATGTGGTTATAAGGATTATCTGGGGAATTGGATTACTAGTGGGAGTCATAGTATGTAGCCTGTTCTTGTACCTGGACCGAAGAAAAAACTGGAGCAGATACGGTGATGAGGAACAATTACAGCAATTATATGAATGTCTGCAGGAATTCAGAAAAGGAAAATTCCAAACATATCCTGAAGAAACATCAGAATCGGAACAATGGTTAAAGGTGTGGGAATCTGTAAAGGAGCTGGGGCAATATTTCGAAGATTTGAAGGAACGTCTGGAGCAGGAAGAAAATGGTACGAAGAGTCTGATTACAGATATTTCCCATCAGTTGAAGACTCCGCTTGCATCACTCCGGATGAGTCATGAGCTGGTGGCAGAAAATCGGGTTACAGGAGAAGAACAGAGGGAGTTTCTGGAGCAGGAATCACAGGAACTTACCAAACTGGAACAGCTCTTGAATGAACTGGTAAATCTTTCAAGGCTGGAAACACATATGATCCAGATACATTCGCTTCATGAAAGCCTGAAGAAAACGCTAACAGAGGCTGTCAGTCAGATTTATATGAAGGCAAGAGGAAAAGATATTTCCATTCAGGTGGAGATGGATGATGATATAGTTGTGAACCATGATTCAAAATGGACGGTAGAAGCATTAACGAATATCCTTGAGAATGCAGTCAAATATTCACCGGAACATACAACGATTACAGTGAGGACGCAGGAGCTAGCAAGCAATGTGCTTATTGAAGTAGAAGATGAAGGAATGGGCATTCCTGCGGAGGAACTGCATAAGATCTATCAGAGATTTTACCGGGGAAGGAAAGCAAAGGAACAGGTAAAAGACGGAGCGGGTGTCGGTCTGTATCTTGCCAGAAAGATCATAGAAGAACAGGGGGGACAATAGCAGCCAAAAGAAAGGCTGAGAAAGGTATGATATTTAAAGTGACACTGCCGCTCATAATAGGAGAATAGTCGGAACCCTTACAAAACTGTTATGGTTGTTGTAAGGGTTTTGTAATGCAGGAATGTTATAGTAGGGGTATGAAATGGAAAGGGGACTTGAAGATATGAGTAGTATTTTAAAAGTAGAAGATCTAGTAAAGTATTATGGAGAAGGCGAGAATCAGGTGAGAGCCGTGGATCATACAAGTTTACAGATAGAGAGAGGCAAGTTTACAGCTATCGTAGGACGTTCCGGCTCCGGAAAATCTACACTTCTGCATCTGATTGGAGGGCTTGACAGACCGGATTCCGGCAAAGTATGGATTGATGGAACCGATATCTATTCTCGAAAAGATGATAAACTGGCACAGTTTCGAAGAAAGAAGATAGGATTTATCTTTCAGGATTTTAATCTGATTCCATCGCTGAATGTGTGGGAGAATATCGTTCTTCCGCTGGGACTTGATAATCGCAAGGTAAAGCCGCGGGAAGTGGAAGATATTCTCAAAAAAATCGGACTGCAGGATAAGAAAGATGCGATGCCGTCTGCTTTGTCTGGTGGACAGAAACAGAGAACTGCGATAGCCAGGGCATTGGTGACAAGACCGGCGATAATTTTGGCGGATGAGCGACTGGAAACCTTGATTCCCAGACTGAGCTAGAGGTTATGAGCCTATTGAAAAGCTGCGTGTCGGATTTCGGGCAGACGCTTATCATGATTACCCATGATGAAACGATTGCCAGATGGCGGATGAAATGATTATCATTGAAGATGGCAAGGCGGTGAGAAGATAATGAAGATGACGACCAGAGTTGCATATTGCAATATGCGGCATTATAAGAGCAAAAACATACTGATTGGAATTGCCATTATCCTGACAACATTACTGCTGTTCGTAATCCCATCAATCGGAAAAGATATGGTGGAAGTGAACTTTGCGGTAATCAATAAGATTTATCCAACATGGCATGCCCTTTATCGGAACGTGGACGAGAGTACAGTTATGAAACTGGCGGCACATCATGATGTGAAAACTTACGGACTCCGCAGCGATGCGGGGTACATGAATCTGGAAGATGCGACGGTTTCCATGATGTATATGGACAGAACAGGGATGGAACTTTATAAAGTGAAGCTGAAAGAGGGGCAACTTCCGCAGAAAGAAAATGATATTGTGGTTTCAAAAGGAATACTGGAAGCATTAGGACAGAATGGGAAAATCGGTGACACTATCACAGTACCTTATCAGATTCTGAAAGATGACGGACTGGATTATACGAAGGAGAAAGACTTTCGAATCTGTGGTTTTTTAGCAGATAATGAGAGCAGCAAAGAACAAAAACAATATACATCATTGGTTTCAGAGGCCTTTCTGAAAGCGGAGATACCGGTAGAACAGGTGAAATATCGGTTTTTACTTCAGGTGAATGGACAGAAAGGAAATACGACTGCAGATTATACAGAGACGATACAGAATATTGCCAGACAGTTCGGGATTTCCGAGGATGACATGAATATTAATAAAGAGTATCTTGCAGCAAATTATGTGGATCCGGCTACAATTCCGGTGATTGTAGGAATCATGCTTATTGTTGTATTGGCGGGCATTATCACAATTTATAGTGTTTATTATGTATCTATGAACCAGAGGGTTCGGGAATTTGGAAAGTTAAAGGCAATCGGGGCTACGAAACGGCAGCTTAGACAAATCGTACTAAGAGAGGGAATGGGAGTGGCGTTGTTTGCCATTCCGATAGGACTTTTGATCGGAACAGTTGCTGTGAAAGTTGTACTTCTCCAGTTTGTAGAACATGCAAAGGATTCAAACGTACTTATAACAGAGGCATACAAGGTTGTAGCTAAAGGAGAAGTCCAACTTTATTATTGGTGGATTTATCTGTTGGCAATTGCAGTGACTCTGTGTACAGTGTATCTGTCACTGATGAAGCTATGCGTATGGCGGCGAAGGTATCAGAAATAGAAGCTATGCGTTACCAGGGAGGCAGTAAGCGACAGAAAAGCAGCAGGAAGGGATATCAATTTCTGAATATCGGACGACTGACCAAGAGAAATCTTGCAGAGAATAAAAAGAAGAGTACTATCACGATTGTATCTATGGCCGTTACCGGAATATTTGTCATGATGGTAGCAACGGTGCTGTCTTGTGCAAATCCGATGGAAAGTGCAAAGAGTTCGATTGTGGGGCAATATGAGATTTCTCCAATTGTGGAATCCGGGAATAAAGAGCATCCTGAATATGAATGGGCGGAGGTTCAAAAGAATAATCCATTAAATGAAGGACTAAAGCAGCAGATAGAGGAGCTTGACGGTGTTGAGCGGGTAGATGTGTTTACCGCGTTGAAGGTATCAGGAGGACCTTTTGAAGAAAAAATTGGAACCGAATTTATCAATGGAGTGCCGGAAGAATACGCAGAAGAGCTGAAAAAAGGAATCACTGAAGGCAATGTCACATACGAGGAATTGAAATCCGGGGATAAAGTGATTCTGGACCGCGCGCTACTTCACTGGTATCCAGATATTAAAGTGGGAGATAAGCTGAAACTCAATATTCATGATGGAGATAATACCTTTCAAAAAGAGATTGAAGTGGCAGCAATTGGTGAATATGGAACAGGTCTGACAAACTATAACTGTCTTATCATGGCAAAAGAAGGGGCAGAGAAACTTACCATAAATAATTCTTCCAGCTATTTTCAGGTGATTGCAGATAAGGATTATGATGAGGCACTGGAAGCATCTCTACAGGCTATTGTGGATGGATCAGGCAGACTGCAGATGCGTACCTGGAAGAATGAGTACGATACATGGGAAAATGCCATACAGATGACTAGAGGTGCATGTTATGCATTTATCATCATTCTGGCAGCAATCAGCATTATGAACTTGATTAACACAATGATCAATAGTGTCCATGTGCGAAAAAAGGAGCTTGGCATGATGCAGGCAATCGGAATGTCGGACCGTCAGTTGATGAAGATGCTCCAGTTGGAAGGTATATTCTATACAGTAGGCACTCTTATTATCAGTATCGGAGTGGGAAGTCTTGCAGGATATCCGTTGTTTTTATATGCAAAGCGTACAGGAATGTTTGATATCAGCACATACCATTATCCGGTAACAGCAGCTATTATTATAATTTTAACATTGTTTGTGATACAGATGTTATTGGCAATATTCATTGCAAAGTCAGTAAGGAAAGATTCATTGATAGAGAGAATTCGTTTCAGTGAGTAAGAATATAAATTTCTGATGTTTAATGCAGATACTAATCAATGTCATAATAAAAAGGGGGACTTGATTTCTCAAATCCCCCAGTGTATAATGAACTCAAGAAAGGTATTCAGATGCAAAATCTGATGCCCTCAGTTAAATTTTATATTCTATGTATAAGTCATAGCATCCAAAACTTTCCTAGGGTCGTGGATGCTATTTCTTATTATGTCGATCTATATAAGTCAAAGCCGCAAAAATTACCAATAGTAAAGTCAATACTTCCATTGTATTCATGGGCATCACCCTCCTTGGATACTAGAGGGCAAAATCGAAATGCATCCGTCTTTCCGGTTCAGTAATACCGAATCAGTATAACACGTTACCGTTTTCAGTACAATAAGGTAATGGTCTGAAAAATACTTTATTCTGTCACCTTATGTAGCTGTATCGTGAGTATTTGCTGGACTAATTGGTGCTGTATATGAAAAAAAGCTATTTAAAAATAAGGTGGAAGCCTTATATGGTCTGCTTGATGATGCGGGTGATGATGCCGAGGGCAACATTACGCTCTTCATCAATATGCGTCACCACAAAGGATACCTGATCCTTTTCCCGACTGTCCGGCTGTCATAGCAGGAGTGGGCAATGGCATTGACACCGATGGAGAGCCGGACAAAGACGGTGCCTTTATGGATGTCTTCCACAGTTCCGGCGTATTTTCCCTGAATCTTACATTTTTTCATGTTTTCCTTGCTGGTGTTGCCTTCCACACTTTTGACATCTGCGTGGACAATGACCTGCTCCGGTGAGTCTGCCCGCACATCCAGGATGCGTACCAGGATGTGATCGCCTACCTGGAAGCGTTCTCTGGCATCACCCATCCAGTCGAAGGACAGGTCTCTGGCAAGAATGGAGGTTTCCACACCGAAAATTTCTGCCCGGACTACCTTTTCCGCAACAGCAATGACTCTTGCCTGCACGATACGGTCTTCATAAACTTTCGGCATTCCGGAAGCATCTTTATCCAGATAGAAGATCTGGCGTTTCTTCAGCATCGCTTCTTTCCGGCTGGCGACAATGCTGCGTGTCTTCGGATCTAATCCCTTAATCAGAAAATCAATCTCACATCCAAGCATATTGTTGAGGATTTTGTTCTGCCGCAGAGCAAGCTCCCCATAATCGTGTGCTTCATCCTGCATGAGATGGATCATCATCTCAGTTACTGGGATGACAGTACGGAAATCCTTGTAGTAAACCACGGCAATGAGGCTGCCGTTTTCTGTTTTCTCGATACCGCCAAGCATTCCGGTTAAGATCCGGCGGGTACGGTAGGCATTCTGGATCTCATGCCAGGTAAGGTCTGAAATGGACTGGGCTGTTTCCAGCTTCGCATCGGAATCCAGAGTTAAAATAGGTGTGTTGGTTGTTTCGTTTGGCATCATAGTGTCTCCTTTCAAATTATGACATGATAGAATCTTTATCTAAAGGAACCATGTCTGTGTGATCCGAATAGTTATCTGCTGAGAAGTCATCCGGGAAATCGTGATAGCCAGGTTCCTGATAAACGCTTTGCTGGTCAAAGTGCGGTTCAGCTTTTTTCTTTTTCTGCTTTCCATAAGAAGCGGTTTTTTTCGGGTGGGAAGCAGGAATAGTTGGAGTGTACGTATATTCTTCACTACATGCTCCTTTTCTCCATTCCGGAATATGTTCGGAAGCCTTCCGGGGAATGAGTTTTTGGGCATCCGGGTGCAGGGTGTAATCGTATTTTTCTACCTGCAGTACCTTCTGACCACGCAGGATAATCAGTGCAGTATCCAGCGGGAGCCGCAGGATCTCATCCGGAGTTAAGAGCTTTCGTTTCCCGATGGATCTGGTCTGGCGGTATTCCGGTGTATAATCGGATACCCTCCAGCTATTTAATTGTTTGGCTTCGCTGCTGACACCAACGGTCACATCACCGGAGCGGTTAGAGATAAATGTAGCAGTTACCTCATCCGTACAGCCTAAAAATAGCTGAGTGTCGCAGTTCCCGATGATTTCCTGCCATTGGTTTAAGGGATACCGGTTCTGCATCTGAGGCAGGTTTTGGAAAATGCAGGAAATACTGAGGTTTCGACTTCGGATCACGGAAATCTTTTTGTTGAGCGATAGGATTGCTCCCGTATTCGCCAGCTCATCAGCCAGGATATGTACCGGAACCGGCAGTTTTCCATCTTCCCCATAGGTGTCTGCATAACGGACCAGTTTGATAAATACGAAGGTCATAAACAGGGAAGAAAGAAAATCAAAAGTGCTGTCTTGATCCGAAGTGATGCAGAAGTATGCACATTTTTCTTTTCCCGGCAGCGTCAGGTTGATCTCATCATAGGAAGTGATCTGGCGGATCAGCTTGTTCTGGAATACCTGAAGTCTGGAACCGAGTCCGATGATGACGCCGGAACGTACCGTGTCACTTGCCTGCTTATAGATGCAGTAGGGGACTTTTGCCGGATGGGAGACCGGAAGCAGGTCAAAGAGGCTGTTCAGTTCTTTTTCCGAACTCATGGTCAGGAGTTTGTATACCTGTCCGATATTCTTTGCCTCCGGTGGGAATCCCTGATCCACATAGAGAATCAGAGCTTTTAATAAGTTCATCTCGGCATTGTCCAGAAGTGATCGCCTTTGGCAGAACCGGTATTCTGGATGATGACATCAGCAAATACCTGTGCCATGGTTTCCTGTCCGCCAATTTCACCCAGACAATTCCAACTATCCGAGTTTTCCGGGTTTACAAGATTAAAGGATTTCACGATATATCCGGCATTCTCAAGGTAAGTGGCTGTACTTTCGTACAATTATAGCGATAGGTAACTTTTTGATGTTATCTCCAAGTTTTCCCCCGCTTCACACCGTACATGAAACTTTCGCTTCATACGGCGTTCCATCATATCCAAATAGATTTATAAGTTATTTCCCAGTTATTGTCTGGTATCCGTAATTCGTCCGTATTCTGTTCAGTTTTTTCTTCTGCTGACTATTAAGAACATAACCTTTTAACAGTGATTTTGCTTCGTCTGCTGATTCTGTTAGGATTGCCTTTGCAATGGGAATTTCCACAAATGCCAGATTAGAATATCTATCAAGGTTATCTCCTTTGTCTGATTTGTGAATACATATCAGAGTGGACGGAGTTCCTCGACGATTCATTACATAGCAGTTGCCTTGTTGTGCGATATATGCCGAAATACGATTGTCGTTAAACTCTACGCTATCGGCAGGGTTTTCATTTTCCAACAACGCTCGGATTTCTTCTTTTGTTACAACTACAACGTCCTCATGCACCTTGTTTCTCCCTTGCTTTGTAAAATTACAAATATCTTGCGAGAAATTCATAGGATTTTTGTGTTGTACTCCTTGAATCGGCAATAGCGGATTATCCGCAATCATCACTATTTTTGTTTTTGGTCTGATTCCTTTTGTCTTGCTCTGAAATTCTGAACTTGTACTTTCAAATGGAACTGATTTTGCAATGTTCCTTAAACGGATTCGTATGGTCGGTAAGAGAGCGTAACTTACTTCTGTCAGGTTGTTATATACGTTAGTTGCTATGCAGTAGTAATTCTGCATACCGATAACTGTCAGATTATATCTGCTGATATTGAAGCCAGTCGTATGTCTGGCTATATCTTTTACCTTTAACTTTAAATTTGTTTTCGCTTTCTTTAATGCTTTTTGGTTCATATCTGTTTTGGCAACATAACCGTGTTTCGTTCTTCCTTTTGGGATGACTTTGATTTTGAAACCCAGAAAATCTGATGAATTTTTCTTCAGATTTACTACCTTTGATTTCTCTGGACTGATTTCTAATTTCAGCCTTTTATTAAGAAAATCTACGGTACTGTGGTAAAATCTTTGTGCTTCTCCATAGGTTGAACACATGATTTTAAAATCATCAGCGTAACGTACAATAAAACCGCTTTTCAGTTTGGTATATTTCTTTGCGTATTGAAGCCACCCATTTTTACTGCGGTTCTTCGGCTGGAATGTTTCCCACTGACTGCTTACCCACCAGTCTAATTCATTAAGGACTATGAGGGAGAGCAGTGGACTTAACAGACCGCCTTGTGGCGTTCCTTTTTCTGGGACACCCTCGCCGTCAATTTCGGCTTTCAGCATTTTGCTGATAATGCAAATCAATCTTTTATCCCGAATACCAAGTGTCCAGATTTGTTTTAATAGTTTTCCATGATTGACATTATCGAAAAATCCTTTAATGTCTACGTCAACACAGTAATGATATTTTGATAAATTTATCAGTGTCGTTACTCTGCTGACTGCATGGTGGGCACTTCGATTCGCACGGAATCCATAGGAATGATTATGGAACTTTGGTTCGCATATCGGCTCTAGGACTTGCAGGATACATTGTTGTACCAGCCTGTCCCAGATACACGGAATCCCCAATGGACGCATTTTATCGCTCCCAGCTTTTGGAATGAAAACACGTCTGACTGATTTGGGGCGGTAGTTGCTAAGGCTTTCCCGAACGGTAGCAACAATCTCAGCATTGCTGAGTTGTTTTATATCGTCTATCGTCATTCCATCCGTTCCAGCCGTTTTACTGCCACTGTTTGATTTCAGATTACGGTAAGCTAAACAAATATTTTGTTCCGAACCAATAATTTCAAGTAACTTATAAAAGTTATTACCGTTCTTGCTCTGTGCGTATAACTCGTCATAAATATGTTGCATATCATAATACTCGTTATAGCGGAGCTTGTTTTTCTTTAGCATGGTCTGTACCCTCCTTGTTTGCAGGAGCAAGTACATCTCTTAGTCTTACTCGAACCCATACCATTTTTCTTAGTAATTCTATTCTTCATATGACTAGTGGCTATCCCTCCACCGCTTGTTATCACGGTTTCATAGGTACTGTGCCACCACTCTCACTGACATTAACACACCTTATATCATTGCTAATCTCACAATAACTTTCTGATGTGAACACTTCACAGACAGTAAAATCTCCATGTTGTCAGCTTTCAACGTTCCAAACACACTATCTGTACATATATCCTTAGGTTTCCTCTATAAGCCTGCTACCTTGATAACGCCTTTAACGTTATATGGATTTTCATAAATGCGGAGTCTTACTCACCCACAGTAGCGACACTGTTTGTGTCACTGGACATTTCTATCCAGCCCCGATATAGACCTGTACATTCAAGGATTCGTCAGTAGACCTCTCATCTACATTCTAACCATAGATATTTTATAGACTTCCGGCATATAGGACACAACGCCCACCTCTGGGAATCTTTCGTCAGCATTATCTGTTACGGTGTCTGTCTGCCGACTTCACCGAGCTTCTGACAGAGCCTTGTTTACTCAAGTTTCTGCCAGTCAGAGTATTAAAGTAGCCTTTCAGGGCGTTACCCCGTCATTCGACTATTCGTGTGTTTAGTTCTCCAACACACATTAAATATTGATTTAATGAAGTGCTGTGCCTACTCTTTTCAAGTAGGAACGTTTCGCACCCGATTTTGGATCGGTGATGATGAGGCTTTCCCCGCGGGCAACACACTGGAAGATCATGTTGCGTGCAAAGGCCCGGCTTTTCATGGAACCGCTGGCACCGTAAACGGCAATATTCCGGTTCATGCGGGTATCCTTCGGGAGACAAACGGCTTTTCCGTTCAGTTTTCCAAGAATGGTTCCCTTGTGTTTCTTGACATCATTCGTAAGCTCCAGTACCTGATGCATTTCCTCCAAAGTCATAAAACCGGAAGTCCCATAGGTTCCCTTTGTGGAATAATTCAGGTTCCGGCCCCGGTCTGTTATTTCCCCGTTTCGGTCAAATCCCATACGCATGAGAAGGAAGGTCAGGAGTCCAAAAGCTGCCAGACATAGAAAAATCCCATACAGATTGTACGGGAAAGCAGTCAGGGCATCCAGACAGGCGAGCGGGTGCGGGGAGGGGATCTGCGGGGCAGTTCCGTTTCCGGCAAAATTGCCGGCAGATTCCCAGGTCTGATAGTTGCGGATAAATTGAGCAACATAGCCTCCTGCATAGAGGGTGCAGAAGGTGATCGGAAGCATATAAATGAGCTTCCACCATTTACGGTTCATGTAAAAACCCCCTTTTGAATTTGCAAAGGTCAATACTGGAGAAATGGATTGTGGCAGTTAAGTATTTTTTCAGGACCGGAATCTGAAAATCGAAACAGATCAGGTTCCCGGATCTGCCGTATACATTTAAGCCGGTATTGAACCGGTTGATTCGCTGCATGTCAAAATCATAAGCAAGAAGGATGGGGTTCCCGGAAGCATCCGTGGCATCATGTTCCAGTGGAATTGAATCGCTGCGGCAGCCCAGATCGGACAGCAGGAGGTTGTCCAGCTTTTCCATGATCTCAGGGTGAACCAGCAGTTTTAAAAGCACTTCCCCTTCCGGAGTATTGGGAAGGTAATGGAAATGCTCGAAGGAGGTGTCCAGCATAAACAGGCTCTTTTTGTAGCCTCCGGTACTGGTAAACAGCCGGAAAGCCATTTCCATGTCGGTTCCGGTCATGATTGCCCGGATCTGTGGATGTCCGTTGTAAGGGTAGCCTTGCAGGTAATGCTGCAGGAAGGCGTTTAAGCGGACTTCCGTTCGATATTCCCATTTCAGGACTCCGTTTCCCGTGTTATAAAGGACATAGACACATTGCGGTGCCATCAGGATGCCCATGCTGCGGGAGTTCCTAATCTTCGTGGTCTCCGGGCCCAATTCCTTAATTTCTCTGGAAGCGTAAAAAAGAGGAAGGCTTCGCATACCGATGGAACCAGCTTCGCGGTGATTACAGAAGATGTCAGGTTTTACATCCGGATAAAAGGGAATCCCGGCATGAAGGAGTGTCAGATACGTTTCGGCTTTCTGATGTAAGCGGATACGTCGGGATACTTCACTTCGGATGAGGTTCGTCTCGGTATTGCCGGTCAGATAGCACTGGAAGCGTAGCGGCGAGACAGATAACAGCATCTCTTTCGCAGCTTTTGTAAGACGGTAGCCTCTGAGAGCATCCCGGTAGTGGGTACGGATGAGGTGTTCCGCCTTCAAATCCGTAATGAGTTTTTCCGCATAGGAGGCACTTGGGATGAGTCTGTTTAGCTGGTCTGCGGGAAATTCCCCGCACATCCCTATCATTTCCAGTAAGCGGTATTTCGTAGTGTCAGGTCTTATCAAATAAGCATCACCTCAATTCAGTTCTTACCCATGCAAGCCTATACTTGGGTAAATCTCCGGTGGTTTGGAGATAAAAAAAGCAAGAAAACAAAGTTCCCTGCGGTGGTTCTTACCGATGTCGGATTTCTGCCTGAGAAGTCAGGAGATTTTCCGACATGCTTTCGTGATGATTTTTCTGGTTCTGCAGCCATTTCGGAAAGTCAGCTTTTTCCATAACCGATACCAGTGTACAGTCCTTTAAGCCAAGCTGTGTCGTGTAGTAGGAATCACAGAAAAAGCCGCTGTCATCTGTCAGAACATAAGTACAAAGTGTATCCAGAATCTGTTTAAACTCCAGATTGTCATAATCCCGGATACGTCTTTGAGGAAGTTCCCTGTCATATATTTGACTGAAACATATCACGCAGTCACGATAGAGGGGCAGGGCATTTTGTTTTACATACTCCCGAAGCATATAATTAAGCGGTTCATGGAGAAATGCAGTGTTTGTGTGGACTCTTCGTTTCGGAAGCAGTCCGGGAAGCGTAATGGTGAGAATCCCCTGCTGTTCTGCAATCCGCATTCCCTGTGCATCTGCCACTTTGAAGATAAGCTGCTTGATTTGGGGAGAGAGCCGGACAGACAAGGTTACGCATCTGGCAGGCAATCCGCTCCGCCCGAAGAGCAGCACTGACGCTCAGTTCCTCAAAATTTTTATCATAATTCTGGATATCAGTGACCTTCAGAGCGTAAACGGTATTCGTCAGTTTTTGCAGCTCCCCTTCCAGTTTTTCAAGCCGCTGGTAAATGGTTGGTGTATTTTGCGTCATAATAACCTACTTTCTCATGTAGTAACTGACAGCACCGGATTCATTTACAAGGCAGTAAGCGGCTACATCATCAATGGTGATTTTGGCAGCCTGGCTTTCGGATTCTAAGACAATCAGGCGTTTGGAACCATGTGATGGGATACTTCCATCACATGATTGATCAGAGCCTCCTGTTCTTCACCGATATAGATGATTTCGTATTGTTCATCTTGCGAAAAGAAATTGAGCTTGATTGGAAATTCGCCACTGGTGTGGTATACAACACCTTTCTTAAAATCCAGCAGTACCCAGAAGCATGTAATTATAGCATAGTCAGGATTCTCAGCAGACTGCTGGCTGTCACAAAGAAGGTCATGCTCTTTATCGTAAATGATGCGCCCTTGTTTGATGAGGCTGGTAATCAATGACTTGATAGACTGCTCATGTCGGGAGAAAAGTTGTAAAACCTGGTCATACCTCAGAGTATGGTAAGTGGTAATGAACCGTAAGAGCTTGGCTCCCTCTCCTTGATAGATTTCGTTCCTTGTTTTCATGATTGACTCCCTTCTATATATAATAGGAAACTTTATACATATGGCTGTACGTACAGGATACGTTTGGTATTGTAAGTATAGTGTACGTACAAAGTACATAGAACCTGCTGTCAGCGATTGAATTTACAGGTACAAAAAAAGCACCATCTATGGGTGCTGGAAATAAGGAAAACTATAAGCAATACCTATTGTAGCATGGGTAATTTTACGCTTCAATCGCAGAAGCAGGTCATTTCTGTGCCATTTTCACTGGTTGGCATAAAAAAAGCAGGAAACCATTTTGATTCCCTGCATGGTGTATTGTTGTGCTTTTGTGTAGTTCTAATGATTACTTGTCTTTATAAAATGCTTCGAAAGCTTGTGCGAAGAATTCGGCTGTACCATTGCCGTATTTTTCATCTATCATAGGTTTGATTTTTTCATTACGGTAATATTGAGCCTGTGCAACCATCAGACCGTGTTCTTTCTTTATCTGTGAAAGTTGTTTCATAAGAAAACCGTATTCGGAAACAAGTTCTCTTACTTCAGAAGAATCTGGTGAACATACTTTTTTAGCTGCTAATTTGTATAAAAGATTGTCAAATTGTTGGTTGTAACTTTCTGCAGCCTCTTTGCTAATAGGATTGTTGGCAACAGACAGGAATTGCTCTTTTCCTCCATACCACTCAACAACTTTAGCATAGCCTTTCTGCATTTCTTCTGATGAAACTGTCTTAATATAATGCTTTTTCCATTCTTCAATGCTTCCAAACTCTTTTACAGCAAGTTCTTTCATATTGTCAGGCATATGTTCAAACATAGTTTGGAACATTTCTTCAACTTCCGTTTTACTAAAAATCGCAAAATCCATTTTATTCTCTCCTTTCAGGATATCATCAATGCTGGCAATCAGATGTTCCATACGTTCTTTCTTTGCTACCAACATTTTTCTCTGCATTTGCAAGATCTGGTTCCTTTCAAGAGCAGGATTCTCCAGAACAGCTTTGATTTCTTTCAAAGGAATGTCAAACTCACGGAAAAACAGAATCTGCTGTAATATTTCCAATGCCCTATCGTCATAAAGCCGGTATCCCGCATCACTTTTTTGTGTTGGTTTTAAAAGCCCGATTTCATCGTAATAGTGAAGCGTGCGAACGCTGATACCTGTAAGTTCTGATATTTCTTTGACTGTCCTCATAGTTGCTGACCTCCTGTTCCTGATAAGATAACTGTACGCTATGACGTTCCGTGAGAGTCAATATATATTTTGCATTTTTTTAGTATAACATTTTTATGATATTACGAAAAGCCGAGGAGATAGGCGATATGTATTACTCTGGAAAGAACTTGTTGAGCGTATCCAATGTCTCTTTTGCAGTAAATCCCCAAAGGATGGTACTGAGTGCTTCAATCGCAGCCCTGCGTTTCCGGTAATAGGTGCGGTAGGAAATATTGGTGATGTGGTGAGCCAGCTTATCCAATATCTCATCTGTATTTTTCATTTCCTGTGGAGAGAGAAAAGCGTAGTAGAGAATCCAGTAATACTGTTCCCCATGCTTGTGATTGTTCCGGAGGAGATCGATGGATGATTCCAAAAGCTTCAGCATCTGGTTGCTTCTGGCAATACTTTTTGCCCGTTGTTCGATGTCGCTTCCGGTAAGATCAGCCCCGGCAGCATAGATGGAGTCCAGAAATTTGTCGATGTCATTGTCGTATTGGAGCTTAAACTGGTGCTCCATCTGGTGTACGACTACCTTCAGGCTGTAGGTTGCATCCCGGTATCTGCGTAAAAACTGATAGGTGTCGTGAAAACGTGGATCTTCTTCGGGTGAAGGAAATCCCTGTGTATTGCGGTTTGCCATGTCTATTCCCCCCCTTTCAGTGCAGAAGGCTCTGCCACGGCAGGCATCTTTTGGGCAGACTCATCCCCTGGACTTACGGACAACTCAAACCGATAAGCGGCATTTCCGTAGGGACAGATAATATTTAGAGTAAATGTATTAAATATATCTTTGCAGGCTGATAATGGAGATAATATATAGCGGGTTTTGGAGCAGTGGCAACATGGAATCCCTTGTGAATCCAATAGTTCTGCGACTTTTTGCACGATAAATTTCATGTGTGAATCTGGAACGCAGGAATCATTTTTTGTAACGGTGATTTGTGAGTCTGTGACAGTTTCTGAAACGCTAACAGAAGCAGAATCCTCAATAGTGATTTCTTCAGGTACATGGATTGGTAATTGCATCTTCATAGCGATCTCCTCCTTGTCAATCATAACGTCGCTGATATTAAACATCACGGACAGGTAATTGTTGAGATAAATTACGCTTCCGTGTTTTCCTGTAAATGAGATAAGTGTAATGTATTCTTTTTCCTCCAGTTTCTTCAAGAGTCGTGATACCGATGCCTTTGACAGACTCCACCTTTCACCCAGTTCATTAAAGCTGGTAAGGGGATTTCCGGTATTATCCCGGTAATAGACAATGGGACCGGAATCAGATCCCAGGACAGAGGAATCGTTGTAAACTGCATGAATCCACAGATCCAGAATAACATCCATTTCCGAGCATTTTCCAATGCCAATTAGTTCGTGAACTTTGGCAATCGGGAAAAAGAAAAACCCTGTATCTTTTTTACAGGGATAGTTGTATTCCAATACGGTATTGTCTTTGGGCCAGTCTGATATTTTGAATTTGACCAGGCGGTTTTTGCGAGAAGAGAGTAGGTAATGTAATTCTGCTCTTCAAAAAATCGAAGGATGGACAACGCTTGATGTTGGAAACGGCAGCGAAACCATTCCTGAAGATCTGTGACTGTGCAGATCCACTCTCCTGGACCAATGGTATAGGTAATGTGTTCCATCCGGCGGTAGGATGTGCGGTAATTTGCATAGGAGCATAATACCAGATAATAAAAAAGAAAAGAGCCCCCGGTAGTTCGGATGCTCTTGGTAGTGATTAAAGTTTGTATGAAGTCACGGTAAATGCGACAGCGTGGAAATTCCACGATTTGTTTGAGTTCTAATTTGTAATTCATGGTGATCTTCCTTTCAAAGTATATTTAATTGTAATCGGACTTTTCATAGTGTTGGTATCAAGAAGAAGCCGATGGAAGTATAGCAAGTAGTCGTGTCACTCATTGCATTTTTATTGCATTTTTAAAATTTAGATTATGTGGCTATGTTGCTCTTAACTGGTTAAAAAGCCTTTAAAATCGTCTATATGCGTTAATACTCCGTACTGTCTGTCTGGAGTTTGAGTAGCTTGAAAAATCGCGGAAAAGCCCATAAATAAAGGCTTTGCGGGGTGTCGAAAAGACCAAATGGAGTGCAAATGGAGTTTAAAAATTATTTTTTTCTCTTGTTTATATTCCAGATTCACCTGCAAATTTCGTGAAATCGGTTATTCTCATAAAATAAAATTAGAGTAAATATGAAGAACAGTTTGTTTTGATTGAAGTGATTTTCGTCAAGGCAGACTGTTTTTTTGTTGCCTGCATTTAGAAAACAGATACCACAGAAAGGTTCTTTACTTTCGATGAGCTTAAACTCCATGACACAGTAATCACACTGATGGAGAATTAAAAAACAAGAAAATTTGATAAATTTCGGAAAATGATGTCCGATTTTGCATCTGCCAGTACAGAGTATATGAAGAGATAAATATTCAAAACACAGGAGGTACTGATTATGCAGAATAAATTATTTTTAAAGGCAGCCGATATATGTGAACTTCTGGAAGTAAAACAGACATCGGCTTATGAAATCATCGGAAATCTGAACAAGGAACTGGAAGAACAGGGCTACCTGACGCTTAGAGGAAAAGTTCCGACAAAGTATTTTGTGAAGCGTTTCTACGGAGTAGAAGATACTTGTGAGATTCCACAGGAAGAGGGAAAGGAATGGTTTCATGCGTAAGAGAAAAATGTATTTATCAGTGGAAGACATTGCAGAACTCTTTGGATTATCAGTTTCGTTTGCTTACCGGGTAGTGGAAAGAATGAATGCCGATCTGGCAAGCAAGAACTATTATGTGATTCTCGGTCGGGTGCCAACCCGCTATGTAGAGGACAAGATCTATGGTCTGGAACATGTTGAGCAGTATTTGAAGGAGGATAAAGCGGTATGAGTATGATGCAGGAAAAAATGTATATGGATGTGGATGATGTGTGTGCAATTCTTGGAGTTTCAAAAACTTATGCATATAGTCTGATGCGAGAATACAACAAAGAATTGAAGGCAAAAGGCTATATTGTAGTAGCTGGAAAAATCTCTACGAAATTCCTGGCAGAAAAGATTTATGGCATGAAAGTCGAGGATTAGCAATGGGGGTTTACAAAGAAGGAAAAAACTGGAAAGTACAGGTCTATTACAAAGACTGGCAGGGAAATCGGAAAAGAAAACAGAAAAGAGGATTCAGGACCAAGGGTGAAGCTAAGGAATGGGAAAGAGATTTCCTGCAACAGCAGAGCCAGGGTGTGGATATTGAATTTGGAAATTTTCTGGAGATTTATTACAAAGATATGGATGTCCGTCTCAGAGAAAACACTATGTACACGAAGCGATATATTATTGACCTGAAAATCAAGCCTTATTTTGAAAAGAAGATTCTCAGTGAAATTACGGTGGCAGACGTCCGTGCATGGCAGAATGAGTTGCTGACGTATAAGGATAAGAATGGAAAAGGATATTCTCCTACTTATCTGAAAACAGTGAACTGCCAGCTGACTGCAATCTTCAATTATGCAATGCGGTATTATAACCTGCAGGATAATCCCTGCAGGAAGGCAGGAGCGATTGGCAAGAGTAAAGGAGAACCGAAGGACTTCTGGATGCAGGAAGAGTTCAATGCTTTTCTGGAAACAGTAAGTGATAAGCCGGAGACAAGAATGGCGTTTCTTTTGTTGTACTGGACCGGAATGCGTATCGGTGAATTGCTTGCACTTACTTATAATGACATCAATCTTGAAGAGAAAACCATATCAATCAATAAATCTTATCAGAGACTGAAAGGAAAGGATATGATCACGCAGCCGAAAACTCCAAAGAGTATCCGTGTGATTACGATGCCGGATTTTCTTGCAGAGGAATTTAGGGAGTATTGCAGTCATTTGTATGGAATTATGAAAAAGGAAAGACTTTTTCGGTTTACCAAATCGCATATGGAACATTGTATGGCTACCGGAATCGAGCGGTCTGGTGTAAAGCGGATACGACTTCATGATCTCCGCCATTCCCATGCCAGTATGCTGGTTGATATGGGGGTGGCTCCATTGGAGATTGCAGAACGCCTTGGACATGAAAAGGTGGAAACCACGTTGAACACTTATTCACATCTGTATCCGTCTACACAGAGTAAATTAGCAGGTTTGCTAGATAAGAAACATGAGGAAGAGGAGGAATAAGCGATGGCTGGTGACAGACATGGAAAACACAACACAACGACCATTTCTTTTCGGGTGAATTCTTATGAAAAAGCAACAATTGAAGAACGAGTGAAAGTGAGCGGAATGAAAAAACAGGATTATATCGTCCGATCATGCATTTACAATCATGTATGTGTTGTTGGAAAGAAAGAAACAATTGAGATTATCCGGTCAGAAATGAAGGAAATGAGTTTGGTTTTGGAGGATGTGGCAAAAGATTTGAAGTCTGAAAAACCAGTTATTTCAGAACCGGTTCTTGATAGTATGACAGAACGGTATCTTGCATTTTTGGAAGCAGCATTATGGATGCTGAAAGGTTCAAGTTATTTATGGGAGGATAAAAAGGATGGAAGAGAAAGTAATGAAGGATTGTAAAGTGCTGGCATTGTGTTCACAAAAAGGCGGGGTTGGCAAGACAACAAGTTGCGTGAATCTGGCAGTCGGACTTGCAAAAGCAGGGAAGAAAGTGCTTGTGATTGACAATGATCCGCAGGGAAGTATGACAGCAAGTCTTGGGTATCATAACCCAGATGAATTACCAATCACACTGGCTACTATTCTGACAAAGATTGTAGAAGATGAACTATTTGAAAATACACTGGGAATTTTACATCACCAGGAAGGAATTGATTTGATTCCGGCAAACATCGAACTCTCTGGAATGGAAGTTTCACTTGTAAATATTATGAGCAGGGAACTTGTCTTAAAACAATATATAGAAAGAATGAGAGAAGAATACGACTATATATTGATTGACTGTATGCCATCACTTGGAATGCTGACGATCAATGCACTTGCCAGTGTCGATGCAGTTATTATACCTGTCCAGGCGGCTTATCTTCCTGTAAAGGGTCTAGAACAGCTGATACGGACGATAGGAAAGGTGCGAAGACAGCTTAACAAACAACTGAAAATTGGAGGTATATTGATCACAATGGTGGATAACCGAACGAACTATGCAAGAGATATATCTGATCTGATTTTTGATACATATGGAAACCAGATTAAGATTTTTCCACAGAGTATTCCATTTTCAGTACGAGCAGCTGAAATCAGTGCGGAAGGAATCAGCATATTTGAGCATGATCCAAAAGGAAAAGTAGCGGCTGCATATTGGCAGATGACACAGGAGGTGCTTTTGGATGAAAGGTAGAAGTGCATCGAAGATAAAACTGACATCTTATGATGAATTACTTGGAGGAGGAGAAGAAACGAACGATATCCAGCAGGTTTCACTTGAGCATTTACATTCTTTCGAGAACCATCCATTTCAAGTAAATGATGATGAGGCAATGGCGGAACTGGTGGAAAGTGTGAAAGAAGAGGGAATTCTTACAGCATTACTGGTACGACCGCTGGGTGATGGTGAATATGAAATCATCGCCGGTCACAGAAGGAGACATGCGGCACAACTTGCTGGTCTTAAAGAGGTTCCGGTTATTATCAGAAATATGGATCAAGATACAGCTGTCCGTGCGATGGTAGACAGCAATCTGCAGAGACCTAATATACTCCCAAGTGAAAAGGCATTTGCTTACCGTATGAAGATGGAAGCAATGAATCATCAGGGAACATCAGGCGGTATCAGTGCGAAAGACATTGGAAAGAACGCAAATGACAGTGCAAGGCAGGTGTATCGCTATATCCGGCTTACTTATCTGATGAATGACCTATTAAACGCAGTAGATCGTGATGTGATCGGATTGCAGGTAGGTGTAGAGCTTTCCTACCTTACGGTTCCAGAACAGGAGATGGTGGAGGAAGTGCATGAGAGTACCGGAAAATATCCAAGTCTGGAACAGGCAAAAAAAATAAGGCAACATCGAGAAGAAAAAACGCTGACAAAAGAGATTGTGCGGCTCCTGGTTATAGGAGAGCGTAAAAAGAAAACAACGGTAACATTAAAACAGGATGAAATTAAGAAGTATTTTCCTCCAGAGTATGATGAACAGAAGATACGGACTGTTATATGTCAGCTTTTGGAGGAATGGAGCAATCAGAATCATTGATAAGTACGAAGGGAGGGATGTGTCATGAGTATAAGAGCAACATTCCATTATTTTCAAGGAATGGAATGCGATATGTACAGTTTTTATCGTATTCCCAAACTGCTGTTTACAAGTGAATATTTTAAAAATCTCTCCTGCGAAGCAAAGGTGCTGTACGGACTGATGTTAGACCGGATGTCACTGTCCATCAAGAACCGGTGGTTTGATGAAGAGGACAGGGCATATATTTTCTTTTCGGTGGAAGAGATTATGGAAATGCTTAACTGTGGCAGGAATAAGGCTGTGAATTGTCTAAAAGAGCTGGATCAGGAAAAAGGGATTGGATTGATTGAGAAGAGGCGAATCGGACTTGGAAAAACAAATGTTATTTACGTGAAAAATTTCAGCCTGACAGAATATCCAGATGAGCCAGCAATCTTTGATTCGGAAGAAACACCGGAAAATGTAGCAGAGAGAAAAGAAAATACAGAGACAGAAATAGAAGAATATGCGAAAAAAGAGCCGGAAAAGCCCGTAAATACACAGAAGTTTGAAAAACAAACTTCAGGAAGTTTGAAAAATAAACTTCAAGAAGTTTCAAAAACAAACTTCAAGGAGTTTGAAAAACAAACTTCAAGAAGTTTAGAAAACAAACTTCAAGAAGTTTCAAAAACAAACTGTAATAATACTGAATATAATTATACTGAATTTAGTGAGAATGAATCTTATCAATATCTATCTGAACAAGAGAAAGGGAGAGATAGGATACAGGAGAGAAATGAGTATCGACAGTTAATTCATGATAATATCGAATATGAGATCCTTTGTCAGAGCTATGGAACTGGACGAGTAGAAGAGCTGGTAGAGCTGATGCTGGATGCAATATGTTCGACAAAGACATATCAACAGATCAATGGGGAAGCTGTGCCTACACAAGTGGTCAAGAGCCGTTTGCTCAAAGTCGGGTATGAACACATCCAGTATGTGTTTTTCAGTCTTGACAGGAGTACAAGCAAAGTGAAGAATATCCGGCAGTATATGCTGACGGTATTGTATAACGCTCCTGCAACAATCAATCAGTTTTATGATGCTGAAGTTCGACATGACATGTACTGGGGGGAAGGATATTCCAGACAGGTAAGAACTTTGTGCCCACTGGGCACGAAGTTTAAAAAGAGATAGTCATATCTGGCAGATATGCTAAAATAACCTTGTGTCCACTGGGCACAAAGTAGGAGGAAGAATTATGTTGAGATTTATGATAAAACTGCCATTTCGAATTATTGCAGCTCCTGTTTGGCTGGTACTTGCAGCGGTGAATATTGTGCTGGTGTTCCTGGTTGGGTTATCTGCTGGATTCTGCTATCTGATAGCCGGAATCTCTGTTGTGACAGAAGTTTTGAGTATTGGGTTTGGAATCAGTACGGACTGGACAATGAAATCAGCGATTATTACGACAGTAGTGTTTGTTCTACTCCCACATATCGGTATGGGGATAGTTGCAGTAATTGAAGTTGTGAAATGTGGATTACAGGAATTTATTTTTGGATGATTGTGGAAAATATAGTGGCGCTATATGGAAAGGCAGAAATAAACAATGGAAGAATTATATAAAGTGATGGATGATTTGCTTGAGGTGGAATTTCAGATGAAAGCAGGGATGGATATTCTGAAAGAACTGGAAGAGTTTTATATGCTGGAAAAAGAAACCGAAAAATCGGATGCTAGAAAAGTAGCTGTGCTGATGAAAGGATATCTGCAGTCGATGAAGTCAAATATTCGAGAAATCATTCGTTATATTGATGACACGACACTTGAAAAATCAAATGATAAAAAGAAAGATAAACAGGAATCTGCGAGCACCATATCCGAGGAAGTGCAGGAATTTGTGAATCTGAACAATTACAGAGCATATGGGGAAAGCATATTC